>Ga0182736_1000282_pt1 | contig 91049 bp, 100 predicted proteins | sample eDN5th30CKraftBY_FD_128882 | JGI IMG/M metagenome (GOLD analysis project Ga0182736, IMG submission 128882) | Enriched backyard soil microbial communities from Emeryville, California, USA - eDNA 5th pass 30_C Kraft BY (version 2) (version 2) | ecosystem: Environmental > Terrestrial > Soil >... | reverse complement strand
GCCGCGCAGCTCGGCACGATGAAGCTGACGGAGGAAATCGACGCCATGCGCACGATCGGCGTTTCGCCGATGGAAGCGCTGGTGATCCCCCGCGTGGCCGCGGCGGTGCTGATGATGCCGCTGCTGGGGTTCTTTTCCGCCGTGATCGCCATCGTCGGCGGCGCGTTCATCGCCGATCTGACGCTGGGCATCCCGTTCCTGACCTTCCTGGCGCGGATTCAGGAGGTGGTGCCGACATACGACCTGTGGGTCGGGCTGATAAAGGCGCCGGTATTCGGCCTGATCGTGGCGCTGGCGGGCTGTTATCAGGGCATGCAGGTGCGCGGTAATTCCGAAGAGGTCGGCCTGCGCACGACCAAGGCAGTGGTGCAGGCGATCTTCATGGTGATCGTGCTGGACGCCTTCTTCGCGGTGTTCTTCAGCGAAGTGGGGTGGGCATGACCCCGGAAAACGAAACAGGGCAGGACGAACAGCTGCTGCACGGCGTGCAGGGCGAAGCGCGCGATGACGTGGAGAGCCATTTCGACGGCGAATACCCGATCGTCATCGAGGGGCTGAAGAACAGTTTCGGCCATAATACGGTGCATGACGGGTTGTCGCTGAAAGTGCGGCGCGGCGAGATTCTGGGCGTGGTGGGCGGTTCCGGCACGGGCAAGTCCGTGCTGATGCGATCGATCATCGGGTTGCAGATCCCGCAGGAGGGCACCGTGGAGGTGTTCGGCGAAAACACCGTGGGGGCCGAACCCGGTGAGGAAGCGGCGGTTCGCAGCCGCTGGGGCGTGCTGTTTCAGGGCGGCGCATTGTTTTCCACGCTGACGGTGGCCGAAAACGTCGAGGTGCCGTTGAAGCAGTTCTATCCGGAACTTGACCCGGAACTGCGGCACGAGATCGCCCGTTACAAGGTGGTGATGAGCGGTTTGCCTGAAGATGCGGCGGCGAAGTATCCGTCGGAACTGTCGGGCGGGATGCGCAAGAGGGCCGGGCTGGCCCGTGCGCTGGCGCTGGACCCCGAACTGCTGTTTCTGGACGAGCCGACCGCCGGGCTGGACCCGATCGGCGCGGCCAATTTCGACAGCCTGCTGCGCGAGCTGACCGATACTCTGGGCCTGACGGTGTTCCTCATCACCCACGATCTCGACACGCTTTACGCCATCTGCGACCGCGTGGCGGTGCTGGCGGATGGCAAGGTGGTGGCGGTGGACACGATCCCCGAACTGCTCAAACTGGACCATCCGTGGATTCAGGAATATTTCAACGGCCCGCGTGGCCGCGCTGCACGCGACAGCCGGGACCGGGTAAACACCGTGGACAACCACGCCGGCAGGGGGGCATAGGGCAAACCGATGGAAACACGGGCTAACTATGTCTGGGTGGGCGCGATATCGCTCGTGCTGCTGGCCCTGCTCGCGGCCTTTATCGTGTGGCTGGCGCAGCTCGGCACCGCCAATCGCAAGGAATATGATATCTTCTTCCCGCAATCGGTGGGCGGACTGGCCAACGGATCGGCCGTGACGTTCCAGGGCGTGCCCGCCGGGCAGGTCAACGATATCGAGCTGTGGAAGAAGGACCCCAGTTTCGTGCGGGTGCGGGTATCGCTCGATCCCGATATCCCGATTTTGCAAGGCACCACGGCGACCATTTCCGCCAGCTTCACCGGCGTTTCCACGCTGTCGCTGGGCGGGGCCGTGCGCGGCGCGCCGCCGATTGTGGAGCCGGGGCCGGAAGGCGTGCCGGTGATCCCGGCGGAGCGCGGGGGGCTGGGCGAAATCCTGGCCAGCGCGCCGCTGCTGCTGGAACGGCTGGCCACGCTGACCGACCGTCTGACGCGGTTGTTGTCAGACGAAAATCAGGCTTCGATCAGCGGCATCCTGAAGAACACCAACCGCATGAGTGCGGAACTGGCCAGCATGGGGCCAGAGGCGCGGGGCGTGCTGAGCGAGTTGAAGCTGACGCTGGCGCAATCGACCGAAACGCTGGACGCGTTTGAAACCACGCTGCGTTCGACCGACAACCTGCTGAACAAGGAAGGGGCGAACCTGGCGGAGGAGCTGCGGACCACGCTGCATTCCGCGCAGCAGGCCGCCAATTCCCTGCAGGCCACGCTGGAGGATTCCCGCCCGGCCGCACGTGAACTGGTGACCACCACGCTGCCCACCGCCAACGCCACGTTGCAGGACCTGCGACGCACGAGCGAGGCGCTGCGATCGGTCACCGAACGGATTGAGAGTGAGGGGGCGGGCGCTCTGGTCGGCAGGCCCAAGCTGCCCGATTACAAGCCATGAAGGACCGCGCCCGATGCTGAACAAGGCCCTGCTTCCGATCGCGCTGGCGCTCCCCCTGGCCGGGTGCATCAGCCTGGCGCCCAAGCCGCCCGAACAACTGCTGACGCTGACCCCGGCGCGCATGGCGTTGGCCGGGACAGACGCTGACGGTAACGCTGCCGCGGCGCTGGCGGTGATAGAGCCTGACAGCGACCAGCGGCTGAACGTGCCGCGCGTGCCAGTGCAGGTATCGGATTCGGGCGTCGCCTATCTGAAGGACGCGATGTGGGTGGACAAGCCGACGCGCCTGTTCGCGCGGCTGGTGTCCGAAACGATCCGCGCGCAGGGCGGCCGTCTGGTCGTGGGCGAAGGTGAGCTGGGCTATGGCGCCGCCACGAAGCTGTCCGGCCGACTGCTCGACATGGGATATGACGCTGCCAGCAGCAGCGTGGTGGTGCGTTACGACGCAGTGCTGCAAATGCCCGACGGCAACGTCCGCACCCGCCGTTTCGAAAGCCGCGTGCCCGGCGTGAGGGCGGAAGCGGCGGCGGTAGGCCCGGCGCTGAATCAGGCGGCCAATCAGGTTGCGGGCGAAGTGGCGGCCTGGGTGGGCTGAGGCCAACCGGGCATCATGAGCGTATCCCCGGTTGGCGGGGCGGGATTTCGAAGAGATGGGCACGGGTGCCGGGGTAAGGCAATCGATTGCAATGATCGATGCGCGGCCTATGGTTTTCCGTCTTCAAAGTGACCGGCAACCGCCGGCACTGGCGTGGGAGAGAGGGTATGCGGGGGTATCTGGGATTCGGGCTGATCGTGATGGCGAGCGCTGCGGCGGCGCAAGTTCCGCCGCAGAGCGCGGATGAGCGCGCGCGGGAGCAGGCGGAGCAGGCCGCTTATCAGGCAAAGCCGGACACGCAGGGAACGGGCCGCTATCCGTCGCTGAAGGAAATGGACTGGAGCCTGCCGGATCACACGATCTATCGCCCGGCAAACCTGAGCCGCGTGGGCGACGGCGAACTGGGTGTGATCGCGTGGGGTAACGGCGGATGTTCACGCGACGGGGCGAGCGTGCGGTTCCACCTGTCGGAACTGGCATCGCATGGTTATCTGGTGGTCGCTCCGGGCAGAATCCTGACCGGACCGGGCGCGATGCCATCCACGCCGCGCGGCCCAGGCCCCGCGACGCCGGAAGATTACACCACGGTCGGCGATGTTAAGGCCGGGATCGACTGGGCGCTGGCGGAAAATGAAAATCCGGGCAGCCCCTATTACCGCAAGATCAACCCCGACATGGTGGCCGTTTCCGGTTTCAGCTGCGGCGGGATTCAGGCGCTGAAGCTGGCGCACGATCCGCGCGTGAAAGCGGTGGTGATCCACAACAGCGGATTGCTGGCGGATGGTCTGCCGGCGATGGGATTCATGCCCACGAGCAAGGCGCTGCTGAACACGCTGCGGACGCCCGTTGTCTATATTCAGGGCGGGCCGAGCGACATCGCCTATGAAAACGGCATGGATGATTTCCGGCGGATCGACCACGTTCCCGCCGTCATGCTGAACCAGGATACCGGCCACGGCGGCACTTTCCTGTCCGACAACGGCGGGCGCGCGGCGCAGGTCGCGATTGCATGGCTGGGCTGGCAGTTGCGGCACGACAAAGCCGCGCGCGCGATGTTCGTGGGTGAAGACTGCGGGCTGTGCCGGGATTCGGCCTGGACGATCGAGCGGAAGAACATGCCCTCGGAATAAGGGCGGTCGGGGGACGCGCTTAGGGGCGCGCCAGTTCCGCAAACCTCGCCGCGGCTTCGAACGCGGCGAGTTTGCGGGCGCGGTCGCGCTCCGCCTCCAGATCCCAGCCCCAGAGTTCTGCCTGCCAGTCCTGTTCGCAATTGGCGGCGGTGAACAGGTGGGCGGCGTCCGCGCCGGGCTCCACCGCTTCCAGCGCGATGGCGAGCGAGGCGGCGAGGGGCGCGAGGGTATGGATGGCGGCAAGCGTGAAATCGTCCTTCGCCGCCAGCACATCGCGCAGGCGGGCCAGCGTTTCGGCGGGCTGAGGCCGGTGCATGATGCCGCTGACCCGCTCCATCCGCACGCCGTGGCGCGCCTCGAATGCGGTAAGCAACGGCTCCCACAAATCCCGTTGGCGGCGGTAGAGCGGATCGTCAGGATCGGCGCGATAGCAGAGCGTATCGGTTTCGGCGTAGCGCAGGAGGCCGTCCACGGTCTGATCGCGGGCGGACGCCACGTTGTCGATGGCGAAGTCGGCCAGATTGCGCAGGGGGAAAAGCTGCGGATCGAGCGTATCTCCCTGTGCGCGCCATTCTTGCGCCAGCGCATCGGCCAGTGCCTGCGTGGGCGCGAGTTGCGGGTTGCGGCCCGGTGTGCGGACCGCTCGCCCATCCAGCGTGACGCAAAAAGCGCCCTCTGCCGGTTCAACGGATACGTCTTTCCAGAATCGCTTCATCATCGGGGTGTTCGCCAGCGGCGCGCGAGGAGGGTGGGCAGCAGGAAGAACCCGAGCATTCCGGCGGCGATCAGGACGACACCGAGCGCCAAGGGGCCGGGAACCGCCTGATAGCGGATCAGGATGCCAGCCAGAATCAGCACGGCGCCGCCCAGACGCGCGGCCTGAATTACGGCCCAGCGCTTGCGCGCGATTTCATCATCGGCGGGTTCAGCCACGCAGCAATTCCCCCAGTTCTTCCGGCGTTTTTGCCACGGCCTCCGCCCCGGACGCGATCAGTTCTTCCGGTGCGTGATAGCCCCAGGCCACGCCGATCGCGCGGCAACCGGCGGCGCGGGCCATCTCGATATCGAAAACGGTGTCACCGATCATCACGGTATCCGCCGGACGGGCGAAGGTTTCAGCCATGGCCTGTTCCAGCATCGAGGGATGCGGTTTCGACGGATGCCGGTCGGCGGTTTGCAGCGTGGCGAACAGATCGAGCAGTGCGTGTGTATGCAAAGTGGCCTTGAGGCCGCGATCGGACTTTCCGGTGGCGACGCCCAGCACCCAGCCTTTGCCGTGCAGGGCATGGAGCAGGGGGGTGATGCCCGCGAACAGCGGTTCGTGCAGCGACCCGTCCATGCGGGCGGCGCGGAATGCCTGCTTGTAGGCATCGACGGTGGATGCCTGAAGCTCCGCATCGGCGTGGGGGGCCAGCCGCGCGATGGCCTGCGGCAGGCTGAGGCCGACGATTCGCCGCACCTGCTGCCGATCTGGAGCGGGCAGGCCGCTTTCGGCAAAGGCCCGGTCCATCGCGGTGCAGACGGCGGCCTGCCCATCGCTGAGCGTGCCGTCGCAATCGAACACGGCGAGGCGCACGGTCATGCCGCGAAACGCCGCATCAGCGCGGCCACGGCAGGCGATCCCTGCGCCTCCAGCGCGTCAGCCACGCGCATCCGGTCTTCCGCTGGCTTGTTCTGCGACAGCTTGAACGTGGGCCGCCATGCGCGCACTTCCAGCTCGAACCCCACAATGCCGCGCATCAGCTTGTCCCAGTAATCCGGCGGCACCTGATCCGGTTGCCAGGGCGTCCCTTCCGCAATGCGCGCTTCTTCCCGCGCACCGATGGCTTCCAGCAAGGCGGCAAGGCCCGGTTCCTCCATGCGCCGCACGGGGCCTTCCAGTTCCAGCGCGACATAGTTCCATGTCGGCACTTGCCCCGCTTCGCCATACCAGCGCGGGCTGACATAGGCATCCGGCCCGTTGACGACAGCCAGCGCATTGGCGCCCGCGAGGTGGCGGGTCAGCGCATTGCCGCGCGCGAGGTGGAACTGCACCGCGCCGTCGCCGGTGGACACCAGCGGCGTGTGGGCAACGCGCGGGCCATTCGGCGTGGCGGCGAAGACCATGCCGAAGCCGATCTCCTCGATCAGTGATTCGAGCAGGGCGCGGTCATCGGTGCGGAAGGCGGGGTTGGGGTGCATGGATCAGGGGCGTGAGGGGACGCGCCGCGTCACCGCTTTCCGGGCTTTTTCACGGGCTTGCGGGCCAGACTTTCGCCACCGCGTGAACGGCGTTCGCCCCGGCGCGCCTTGCGATAGGTCTTGGCGTGAGCCTTGGCCGCCTGCTTCTTTTCCTCGCGCGAGGGCGGGGGCGGGCCTTTGTCCGGCGAGGCGTCGCTCTGTGCGGGATCGAAGCCGAGCTGTTCCATGCTGGCCGCGAAATGTTCAGGCAATTCAGCCGTCACATCCAGAGTGCCGCCGCCGCCAGAGCTATCCTTCGGCGAATCGATTATCAGCCGCCGGGCGTGGAGGTGCATCTTGCGGCTGATCGACCCGGTCAGGAATGCGTCCTGCCCGCCATATTTGCCGTCGCCCACGATCGGGTGGCCGATGGCCGCCATGTGGACGCGAAGCTGGTGCGTGCGGCCCGTCAGCGGTTGCAGTTCCACCCATGCGGCGCGGTTTCCGGCGCGATCGACCACGCGATAGCGGGTCTTCGCCGGCTGGCCGTTTTCCGTATCGACGTGCATTTTCTCGCCGCCGGTGCCGGGTTGCTTGGCCAGCGGCGCCTCTATCGTGCCGTCCGCCACATCGGGCACGCCGACCACGAGCGCCCAGTAGATCTTCTTGGCGGAGCGGCCGGAAAACCGCTTCGAGAAAAACGCCGCGCTGCCCGGCGTGCGGGCGACGAGCAGGACGCCGCTGGTATCCTTATCCAGCCGGTGGACGAGGCGCGGGCGGGGTTCGTCTTCCCCGGCATAGGCATCGAGCAGGCCATCAACGTGATTGAACGTGCCGGTGCCGCCCTGCGTGGCGAGGCCGGGCGACTTGTTCAGCACCAGCGCCGCGCGCGTTTTGTGGACCAGCATGGATTCGGCCTGTTCGACCTGCGCGGGGGTGAGTTCGCGCCGCTGTGGCTTGGGACGATCCGATTCGCCGCCGGGCGGGACACGCACGATTTGTCCGGCGTTGAGCCGGTCTTCCGGTTTCACCCGCTTGCCATCCACACGCACCTGCCCGGTGCGGGCCCAGCGCGAAACGGTGGCGAATCCGACCTGCGGCAGATGACGTTTGAACCAGCGATCGAGCCGCACCCCGTCATCATCGGGCTGGACGGTGAACTGGCGAACCTCCGCGCTCATGCCGTGAGCCGCATCAGAATGAGGCCGATGTAGAGGGCGCAAAGCCCGGCGAGAACGGAGATCAACCCGTAAGTCATCGCCTGAAACGGTTGCCCGCGTTCTATCAGCAGCATGAGTTCGAGGCTGAAGGCGGAAAAGGTAGTGAAGCCACCGAGCACGCCGACGCCGACGAACAGGCGCCAATGTTCGCCGCCCTGACCGTGCCGGGCCAGCCACCCCGCCAGCAGACCCATTAAAAGGCTGCCGACGATATTCACGACAAGGGTTGCCCAGGGGAACGCCATGACGGTACCGGGGCCGAGAAGGAGCGTCATCAGCCTGCCGGCCTGATGGCGCAGCACGGCGCCGATCGCTCCGCCGAGGGCGACAAGCGCGCTTGCCGTGAGATGAGAAGGCGGATTCATCCGCGCGCCTTAGCCGTATGGACTTCGCGTCGCAAATCCTTGCCTTTGTCGCCGGTATCCCTTATCGGCCCGCGCACTCTAGCCGGTCCGGAACGGATTCGGCGCTTGTTTCGTTGAATTCCGTCTATGGTGCATCCCGCGCCGATCGCTCGCGGGCTCTCCCGGTTGATTTGAAAGAGGTAGCTCAGGTTTATGCAGATCATCGTCCGCGATAACAATGTCGAGCAGGCCCTGCGCGCGCTCAAGAAGAAGCTGCAGCGCGAGGGTGTTTATCGCGAGATGAAGCTGCGCCGTCACTACGAAAAGCCGAGCGAAAAGCGCGCGCGTGAGAAGGCTGCCGCCGTCCGCCGCGCCCGCAAGCTGGAGCGCAAGCGCGCTGAACGCGACGGCGTGAAGTAAGCCGGCCTTGCTGGCACGATAGAGCTAAGCCAAAGGGGCGCGGTGTTCGGCTTGAACCCCGCGCCCCTTTCTCATTCCAGGATATCCGTTGATGACCGAAGTTACCCGCGTTCCCCTGAAGCCGATTTCCAAGGGCTCGCTGCTGATGCTGGTCGTCGGCATCCTGATCGGTATCGCTCTGTCGGCGGCCTATGCCTATTTCACCGTGCCGCGCGTGAGCGTCAGCACCGTTACCGCCGGAACGGGCGAGAGCCCGAAGCCGGACGACGTGGTGTTCGTGCGCTATGTCGGCAAGCTGGATGACGGCACGGTGTTCGACCAGTCGCAGGATCTGCAGCTGCCGATCCCCGGCATCGTTCCGGAAGGCACGCCGATGCCGCTGGAAAACATGCTGCCCGGTTTCCGCGATGCCCTGGTGAAGATGAAGAAGGGCGGCAAGTATGTCGCCAAGATCCCGGCGGAACTGGCCTATGGCGCCAATCCCCCTCCGGGTGCGCCGATCCCTGCCAATGCCGACCTGACGTTCGAGATCGAACTAGTCGATTTCATGCCGATGGCTGAGGCTGAACAGCGTTTCCAGCGCCTGCAGCAGCGGATGATGGAGCAGCAGCAGGGCGCGGCTGGCGCGGCTGCAGATGGTGTTGCCCCGGCGGCGCCTGTTCCCGCACCGGCGCCCGCGCCAGCTCAGTAAACCGACGCAATAACCGGACTTTGGGGAATCGCCGCGCCACCGGCGTTGTGATTCCCCCATGCATTACGGCACAAATTGCGGCATCCTGTCTGCCTGAAGACAGAGGATGCCCGGATGAACGATGCCGTTAATGCGCCTGAAAGCGCCGCGCTGGACGATTGGCCGCTGAGGCCGTGGCTGCTGGCAGGGATCGGCGCGCTGGCCGGACTGCTGATCTATCTGGTCACGCGCGGAAACCCGGACGTGCCGTGGCAGATGGCCACGGCCGCGTTCCTGTTCTTCGGTTCCATTGCCATCGGCTTTACGCTGGAGGAGAACCGGTGGAAGGCACCATCGCTGTTCGCGCTGGCCGTGGGCGTGGTCATGGCCGGGCTGGCATGGCGGGCGGTGCGTTACGGCGATAGCCTGCCTGACGAACAATACGGCTTCGCCGCCGGTGTGATTGCTAGCGGATTGGCCTTGCCCCTGTTTCAGGCCGATTTCCTGAAGAGGCGCATGGCGACCAGCTATGCCGATCTGCATCACCATGTCTGGACCGACGCGATCAGTGCGGCGGGCGCGCTGGCCTTCACCGGCCTGTCGTGGCTGGTGCTGGCGCTGCTGAGCGAGTTGTTCCACCTGCTGAAGATCGATCTGCTGCGCGATCTGATGAACGAGGAATGGTTCGGCTGGACATTTTCCGGCCTGGCATTCGGCGCGGCGCTGGGCACCCTGCGCAACCAGACGCGGATTCTGGGCACGATGCAGACCGTGGTTCTGCTGGTGCTTTCGCTGCTGGCCGTGCCGCTGGCGCTGGGCCTGCTGCTGTTCCTGCTGGCCACAGCGATTTCCGGCCCGGACGTGCTGTGGGAAGCTACGCGGAGCGCCACGCCTGTTCTGCTGACATGCGCCGCCGGGGCATGGGTGCTGGCCAGCACGATCGTGCGGTACGAGGATACGGCAATGAGCCGCAACCGCGTGATGCGGGTGGCGGCGCTGGTGCTGGCGGTGGTGATCCTGCCGCTGGCGGTATTCGCGGCGTTTTCCATGGGCCTGCGGCTGAACCAGTATGGCCTTGCGCCGGAGCGGTTGTGGGGCCTGGTCGCCATCGTGGTTGCCTGCGTTTATGGCGGGGGCTTCTGGGTGGCGCTGGTGCGCGGGCGCAAGGGCCAGTGGGCCGCGATGATGCGCCGGGCGAACTTCAACCTTGGCCTGTTCGTCTGCGCCTTCGCATTGCTGCTGGCGCTGCCGGTGTTCGACTTTGGCGCGATTTCCACCCGCAACCAGATCGCCCGGCTGGAAAGCGGCAAGGTGAGCGCGGAGGATTTCGATTACGCCGCGCTGCGCTGGGACTTTGGCGAGCCGGGACGCAAAGCGCTGGCGAAGCTGGCGGCGGGGGGCGGAAAGTCGGCTGAGCTGGCGGTGGCGGCACAGAAGCAGGAGACGCGCCCCTATGGCTGGGCGCGGGAGATTCGCAGTGAGGAGGATTTCAAGCTGACCGTCAGCCCCGACGATGCCGGGCTGCGGAAGCTGGTGGTCGATTACCTGCGGGCGAATCCGTGGACCTGCCGTGAACAGTGTGTGGCGTTGGAAACGGGGGCTGCGACAGGTGACGGCAAGCGCAAGGTAGCGATCGTGGAGGGGCGGAGCTTTATTGAGGTGGCGCTGCCCGAAGCCGCGCAAGAGGTTCCGGGCACGGCGAATACGGATGGCGGCGAGCTGAAGCCCGGCTCCACCGTTGAAATCCGCGAGGTTGAGAAGCGGTATATCTTCGTGGACGGCAAACCGCTGGATCGGCCGCTTGAGTGATTTGTGCCTAGGCGTTGAGCGCGACTATCTTTTGATGAAGCATTCGCACTGGCTTGAAGGTGGCGGGGTGCGCCGCTAACGCCGCGACCATGTCAGTCACCCGCGAAACAGTGGCGAAGATCGCCAGCCTCGCGCGCATCAGCATGGACGAGCAGGCGCTCGACCGCATGGTGCCGGAGTTCAATTCCATCCTCGCCTGGGTCGAGCAGCTGGGCGAAGTCGATTGCGCCGGCATCGAACCGATGACCGCGGTGATCCCGCAGAAGCTGCGCCTGCGCGATGACGTGGTCGATGCCGACCCGCTGACCGGCGGCGGCGTGCGTGACGAGGTGCTGGCCAACGCCCCTGCGCCCGAACACGGGTTCTTCGGCGTGCCGAAGGTGATCGAATAATGGCCGATATTACCGAACTGGGCGTCGCGGCGATACGCGACGGGGTCGCCGGTGGCGAGTTCACCGCGCGCGAGGTTGCTGAAGCGTTCAACGCCAATGTGGCGGCGGCCAGCGCGCTCAACGCCTTCATCGTCGCCACGCCGGAAAAGGCGTTGGAAGCGGCGGACAAGGTCGATGCCGACCGTGCGGCGGGCAAGCCGCTGGGCAAGATGGCGGGCGTGCCGATCGGCATGAAGGATCTGTTTGCCAGCAAAGGCGTGCAGACCACGGCGGCCAGCCACATCCTGGAAGGCTTCAAGCCCGAATACGAAAGCACCGTTTCGCAGAAGCTGTGGGATGCGGGCGCGGGGATGCTGGGCAAGCTGAACCTTGACCAGTTCGCCATGGGTTCGTCCAACGAGACGAGCTATTTCGGCAATGTCATCAGCCCGTGGCGGCGTAGCGGTGGTGACAATGCCGCGCTGGCGCCCGGCGGTTCTTCCGGCGGCAGCAGCGCGGCAGTGGCGGCGCGGCTGTGCCCGGCGGCGACCGGCACCGATACCGGCGGATCGATTCGCCAGCCTGCCGCCTTCACCGGCATTTCGGGCATCAAGCCGACCTATGGCCGCTGCAGCCGCTGGGGCATCGTGGCCTTCGCCAGCAGCCTCGATCAGGCCGGGCCGATGGCCCGCGATGTGACCGATTGCGCGATCATGCTGGAAACGATGGCCGGGTTCGATCCCAAGGATTCGACCAGCCTGGACATGCCGGTGCCGGAATGGAGCGCGTCACTTGATGCGAACCTGAAGGGCAAGAAGGTCGGCATTCCGCGCGAATACCGGATGGACGGCACGGACGAGGAAATCCTCAAGAGCTGGGATGCCGGGATCGCATGGCTGAAGGATGCCGGTGCGGAAGTGGTGGACGTGAGCCTGCCGCACACGAAATACGCGCTGCCCGCCTATTACATCGTCGCCCCGGCTGAAGCATCCAGCAACCTCGCCCGCTATGACGGCGTGCGTTACGGACTGCGTGACCTGCCGGAAGGGGCGAACCTGCAGGAAATGTATGCCGCCACCCGCGCCGCCGGTTTCGGGGACGAGGTGAAGCGCCGTATCCTGATCGGCACTTATGTGCTTTCCGCCGGGTTCTACGACGCCTATTACACGCAGGCGCAGAAGGTTCGTGCGCTGATCGCCCGCGATTTCGAGCTGGCGTTCGCGCAGTGCGACGTGATCCTGGCCCCGACGACGCCGACGGCCGCGTTCCCGCTGGGCGACAAGCTGGACGATCCGCTGGCGATGTACCTGAACGACGTGTTCTCCGTGCCTGCCAGCCTGGCCGGACTGCCCGCCATGAGCGTGCCCGCCGGGCTGAACGGCGAGGGGCTGCCGCTGGGCCTGCAGATCATCGGCCGGCCTTTCGACGAGCAGGGCGTGCTGAACGCCGGGCTGGCGATAGAACAGCGCGCGGCGTTCTCCGCCAAACCGGAGAAGTGGTGGTAAGGAGGCCCTAATGGAAAGAAATTCTGAAGGAATGTTCGACCTTGCGATCGAGGTTTCGTTCAAGATCGGATATCAAGTCGCAAACTATAATGACGCGATCTTCAACGAGAATTTGATCAAGGCTGCCGCGGCAGATGCTGGCATGAGAGCTGCCATGGCTGAAGCAGAAAGGCAGCTTAAAGAGAATCAGCTCGACGGCACAATTCCCGAGAATTGGCGAATTGAGCGTGAGTAGGCTTTCATGATTAGCTACCGCCTTCAGAGCATGACCGGCAACTGGAAGATTGTGGCCGACCTTCTCTACGTGCTGCCTGCTTTCAGTACGGCTATCTACTTCGGCGCCAAGCCGGAGAAGTGGTGGTAACATGGCCAGTGATCCGTTGGGTGTGCCGGCGCGGCTGAAGCCGTTGCCGCTGCTGATCTTCAGTTCGCGCTGGCTGCAACTGCCGCTCTATGTCGGGCTGATCGTCGCGCAGTGCGTCTATGTGTTCCTGTTCATCAAGGAACTGTACCACCTCGTCATGCACGCGTGGGAGTTCACGGAGCAGCAGATCATGCTGGTCGTGCTGGGCCTGATCGACGTGGTGATGATTTCAAACCTGCTGGTGATGGTCATCGTCGGCGGTTACGAGACGTTCGTTTCGCGGCTAGGCCTGCAGGGCCACCCTGACCAGCCCGAATGGCTGAGCCACGTCAACGCCGGTATCCTGAAAGTGAAGCTGGCCATGGCGATCATCGGCATTTCGTCGATCCACCTGCTGCGCACGTTCATAGAGGCCGGTGCACTGGGCACGCCTACCGGTCGCGTTACCGAAACCGGCGTGATGTGGCAGACGATCATCCACATGGCCTTCATCGCATCGGCCATCGGCATCGCCTATGTGGACCGGATGACGCAGACGAAGCACTAAGGGTCAGGACCAGTTCTGGCGGCCGTTCCTTTCTCCATCTCCTGACCGTTGATTGAGCCTAGCCGTGCCCGGCGATGTGCCTGATCTTCTTGACGGCCCGGTCGGCAAAGGCCTGCAGCGTCAGGCGGTATTCTGCGCTGCGGGGTAGCGGCGCGGACTGGCGCAAGTGCCGCAATCCTTCGGCGGCCAGACGATCCCGGTTCAATTCGCCTTCGAGATCTTTCAGCGCGTCCTGCGAATGCACGGTGCGATAGATAAGATCATAGGGTGTGGGCACGGGCAGGGCTTCGATTTCCACGCCTTGCCTGAGCAGGAAGTACGATATCCATAAATCGTCATGGAAGACGAGGTCGCGGCCCTTCACATGATCGCGATAGAAGGCGTCGATTCCCGTCAGGTTCTCGCTGCGGAAAGAGAAACCGTCCGCGCCCTGACCCACCGTCATCCCCCGGAAGCGATAGGCATAGAACGAGAAGCTTTTGCGCGGGGCAGCGAGTTGCGCAGTGTAGAGCCGTTCTATCAGGCAGTCCCGATAGTCCATGTCATCATCGGCGAGGATGATTACCGACGGTGAGGTGATGTAGTTCAGGCAGCCGAGCAATTTGGAACCGGGACCGCAATCTTCATCGATCAGGTTGACGGTCACGCTGTCGCGATAGCCCGGCCCGCTGAGGAAATCGGGAATGGATACCGTGCCGTTTCCGCGAAGCGGGCGGCGCGGCACCGTCAGGATGATCCTGTCAGGCTTGCGCGTATTGTGGAGGAGGGAATCGATCGCCGGACGGATCATGCCGATCCGCGAGGGCAGAGTGGTCATGCCGACGATAACCGGGGGTTGCGGACCAGCCATGTTTCCCTTGCCCCTGCCTGACAATCGATGCGTTAGGTAAGAGAGGCTGCCTTGTCGATAAGGCCGACCGAGTATGCGGCAGCTTTTCATCACGCGCGCAGGCTTCTATCGGCGGCTTTCATGATGTCGGCCCCGGTGGTGAACCCTGCGAGACGCTTCGTGGCGCTGGATTCGCTGCGGGGGCTCGCTGCGCTGGCGGTGGTGCTTTATCATGTCGGCGATTTCGGGCTGATTGGTGGGCTGGCCTTCTTCCGCCATTCCTGGCTGCTGGTGGATTTCTTCTTCGTCCTGTCGGGCTTCGTGATCGCGGCCAGTTATGGTGAGCGGCTGGCGGGCGGGTTTTCGCGTTTGCGCTTCATGGCGTTGCGGCTGGGCCGCGTGGTGCCGCTGCATCTGGCGGTGGTGGCGGCGTTCGCGCTGGCTGAGTTACTGATATTCCGCCCGCTGCTGGGTGAACGGCATGATCTGTTCTATCTGTGGCGCGGGCTGTTCCTGCTGGACGGATTTGCCGAGCATACCGGCAATTTCTTCGCGCCGGTGAGCTGGTCGATATCGGTCGAGGTCGTGCTGTATATCGCGGCGGCGTTGCTGTTCGGGCGTGGGCGCTGGGCGTTGACGATTGCACTCGTGCTGGGCGGTGCGGCGCTGGCCGCGCTGCTGACGCAGTGGAACGAAGCGGGCTTCGGCTTTCTGATGCAGCGCGGGGTGCTGGGCTTCGGGCTGGGCGTGGCGTGTCATGTGCTTCACCGCCGTGCCGAAGCGAAAGGCGGGGCAAACGCGCCGCGCTGGTTGCTGACCATGGTGGAACTGGGCGCGGCCATCGCCGTGATCGTGCTGATCGTCGTGCAGCCATTCTATCGGCAGACGGTGGTGCCCGCCGACTTGCTGTTCGCCGCCGTGGTGCTGGCCTTTGCGCGCGATGGCGGTGCGATCAGCCGTGTGTTGCAGACCCGGCCAATGGTGCGGCTGGGGCAGCTATCCTATTCAATCTACATGACGCACCTGATCCTGATAATCGCGCTGAACCGGGGGCTGCCTCTGCTGTTCGAGGCGGTGGGGCGGAGCGATCTGATCGCTGCGAAGCCGCGCAGTTACGGGTTGTTGAGCGTCGAACTGGGGCCTTTGGCGGAAACCCTGCTGACGCTGGGGCTGGTCGCGGGAGTGCTGGCGCTGTCGGCCCTGACATGGCGCTGGATAGAGGAACCCGCCCGACAATGGTCGCGGCGGCAGGCTTCGCGCATAGGCGGCGCGCCTGCCAGAGAGGCCGTGCCCGCAATCTGACGCTTTCCACGCGGGCGATGGCCCTATATCGGCATGGGCATGACCGAATCCGCTTATCGCATCCGCGGCGCCACCGGCGACTGGGAAGTCGTCATCGGGCTGGAAGTTCACGCGCAGGTGACCAGCAACGCCAAGCTTTTTTCCGGCGCCTCCACCGCCTTCGGCGCAGAGCCGAACAGCCAGGTCAGCCTGGTGGACGCGGCGATGCCCGGCATGTTGCCGGTGCCCAACCGCGAGTGCATCCGCCAGGCGGTGCGCACGGGGATGGCCATCGACGCGCAGATCAACAAGTGGTCGCGGTTCGACCGCAAGAACTACTTCTATGCCGATCTGCCGCAGGGCTATCAGATCAGCCAGCTCTATCACCCGCTGGTGGGCGAAGGATCGCTGACGATCGAGGCGGACGAGAAGGCCGGGATCGCGACGGACAAGGTGATCGGCATCGAACGTATCCATGTGGAGCAGGACGCGGGCAAGCTGATGCACGATCAGCACCCGACCATGAGCTATGTTGACCTGAACCGCAGCGGCGTGGCGCTGATGGAAATCGTCAGCCGCCCCGACATGCGATCCCCGGCGGAAGCAGGGGCCTATGTCCGCAAGCTGCGGTCCATCCTGCGCTATGTCGGATCGTGCGACGGCAACATGGAAGAAGGATCCATGCGCGCGGACGTGAACGTATCCGTGCGCAAGCCGGGCGAGGAGTTCGGCACGCGGACGGAAACGAAGAACGTCAATTCCGTGCGCTTCGTGATGCAGACGATCGAGCATGAGGCGCGCCGTCAGGTCGACCTGATCGAGGATGGCGGCAAAGTGGTGCAGGAAACGCGCCTGTTCGATCCGAACACCGGCACTACGCGGTCCATGCGTTCGAAAGAGGACGCACACGATTATCGTTACTTCCCCGATCCGGACCTGCTGCCGCTGGAACTGGACGATGCCTTCATCGACGAGTGCCGCGGAAGCCTGCCCGAACTGCCGGACGCAAAGCGCCAGCGGTATGAGGGGGAATTGGGCCTTTCCGCGTATAACGCGCAGGTGCTGACGGCTGAGGTGGAAACCGCGCGCTGGTTCGAGGCGCTGTTGCTGGCAGCGGCGAGCGCGCAGGGCAAGCAGCCTGCTGACGTGGCGAAGCAGGCGGCCAATTGGCTGATTTCCGAGTTGTTCGGGGCGCTGAACAAGGCCGGGCACGATCTGGAAGCCAGCCCTGTTTCCCCCGAAAAGGGCGCGGAACTGTTGGCACTGATCGGCAAGGGCACGATTTCCGGCACCATCGCCAAGCAGGTGCTGGAAACGATGATCGAGACCGGCGACGGCGCGGCGGCCATCGTTGAGCGTGAAGGGCTGAAGCAGGAAAGCGACAGCGGCGCGATCGAAGCGGCAGTGGACAAGGTGCTGGCCGACAATGCCGACAAAGTCGAGCAGTTCAAGGCGGGCAAGGAGGCGCTGTTCGGCTTCTTCGTTGGTCAGACGATGAAAGCCATGCAGGGCAAGGGCAACCCGCAGGTGGTGAACGAGGTGCTGAGGGCGAAGCTGGGCTGATGGCTGGCGGTTTGCACATGGTCTGGCCGGCCGTGGCGGCGCTTGGCCTGGCAGCGGGTGTTGCCGCTTGCCAGACGGTTCCTTCGGCGGAGCAGCATCAGCGTGGCCTCGCTTTCGCGCAGGCTTCGTGTGGTGGATGTCATGCGGTTGAGCGGATTGGTGTTTCCCCCAATCCCAAGGCGCCGCCCTTCGCGGCCATCGTCAACCAGCAGGGGCTGACGGATGGGACGCTGGGCACCTGGCTGTTAGACGCGCATAATTATCCGGAAGAGATGGAGTTCTATCTCAAGGGGCCGGAAGTTGATGCGTTGGTCGATTACATGATTACCCTGCGCGATCCGGAGTATCGGCCGGCGATCTGATCCCGGCGCTGCCCCCCTTACTTCGTCATTCCCGCGCAGGCGGGAATCCAGTGGGTTGGGGAGTGTTTTTGCGCGCTGGATCCCCGCCTGCGCGGGGATGACGATTTTGGGGAAATCAGGCCGCGTTCGGGTCGGTTGATCCGCGCACGACCGCGCCGTTATCGTCCACTTGCGGGCCGGGGATCGGCGTCAGCGTGTGGATCAGGCGGAACTTGCCGTCGATGTAGCGGAAGGTGTGCGAATCCGGCGCGTTTTCTCGCCCGCCGAAGCGACAGAACACGTTGATGACGCCCATCTCCTCGTCGATCAGGTAATCGCGGTGGGTGATGTAGAGCACGCCCGGCGGCATACCGAGTTCGCAACTGGCGTGCGGATCGTTGTCGCGATTGGTATAGGCGCCGCCTTCCAGCCGTGAGCAGGGCGTGCCCCACGGGATGTCGGTGAACTTGTCGGCAAATCCATCGAGATAGGCATTGGCCCCGCGGATCATTTCCGACGGGCTGGTCAGCTGGTATTTGAACAGCGGGGTCCAGTCTTCCTGCTTCGTGTATTTCAGGAAGGCATTGGCGTTGAACAGCCAGTCGCCCGTCTGGGTCACGATGCTGTCGACCCGGATCACCTTGCCCTGATGCACATAAAGCCGGGTGCCGATGACGTAGGGCTTGCCCCCTTCGGTGACGATGATTTCAGTGAAAGTCTTGCACCGCCTGTCATCATGAAAGCTCATCGCGTTGGCGATGGGCAGGGCGGTGTTCCACAGCCCCGCGCTGCGTTCCACCGTCTGCATGTTGGTGAGGAAGTGGACCTTGGGATCAAGCGCCAGCTTCGAAATATCGCCTGTCCGCTGCGCCTCAACATAGGCGCCGGTGGCCGCTTTCAATTCGTCACGCGTGCAGGTGGGATGGTCCTGCAACGGGGCGTAAGGGCTGGGCGGCGGCGCGTTTTGGGCCAGCGCCGGGCTTGCCGCACCAAGCATCAGCGCGGCGATGAACAGCTTGCGGATCATGTCTTGTCCTCCCCACGGAAGATTAGCGGGCGTCGTGAATGCTTTCGCTGCGGCACTGTTCGTAAGTGCTCCAGCCGGAGCAGATGCCGTAGGGGCCGCGGATGAAGATCGCTTCGATCCGGCGGATGTCCTCCCCCTCGATCTTGAACAGTTCGCCAAGCTGCCAGCTCCAGTTGATCGGCCGGTGATCGAAGAAGGCGAAGGCGAAGACGATGCCGCGCTCACGATCCACCGCGACGAAGCGGCGATCGCGGATGCTGGTGACGGTGCCGATCAGGGAGGTTTCGAGCTGCTGCTTGCAACCCAGCACTTCCTGTCCCCGCATCCCGATGGTGCCTGGCGGGCCGACAACGATAGTGCCGTTTTCATACCGCAGGCAATCATCGGTGAAGGGATAGTAGCCTTTGCCCGTATTGCGCTGAATCGCTTCAAAATAATAATCGGCGATGCGGACCAGATCGGCGCGGCTGCGGCGTTCACCCTCCGGAATGGCTTCGAGGAAGATCGGGTTCGGTGCGCCCATCGCCTCCACCGCCGCGCCCACGGCGGGGAAGGGGTTGCTGCTGGGCGCGGGAGTGGCGCCGAGCGGGCGGTCGGGCCGTGCCGCGATCTGTTCCACCTCGGTAATCTTGCCGTTTTCGATACGCAGGCGGAGAGAGATGCCTACGGCCTCCGGCTCTCGCGCGGGGCCGGTGGCGGAAGACAGCGCCTGTTCCATCACGGTGCCGAGAAAGGCTACCTGCTGCGTTTCGATGTCGGGAACGTAGAACTTGTAACCGCCGACGCTGGTCGTCGTCGCCCACAGTCCCTCGTTACCCAGAGGCAATTCGATGCCGTTTTCGGTGAAGCGGGCCGCCGGGGCGAACAGTTCGGGATCGACCTTGCCGTCGGCCATCGCCTGCAGATAGCGGTCGACGAAGCCTTCCAGACAGGCCCGTTGGCATTCCTGGGGCTTTTCAGGCGCCTGCGCGGAGGCGGAACCCCCTGCCAGCACGGTGAAGGACAAGGCAAGCGCCACCGAGGCGCAGTGGATCGGCTTGAACATAGGGTTGGCTCCCTCTCCCTGCTCTAATTTTGGGGGAGTAGAGCATTAGCGGGGGCGCTTGGCCAGCCTGTTAATCTGGGCGCAATGTGGGAGCAGCCGCTTTGAGCGGAAGAACGCTGCGAGTGCCTTGTTTGTGCGCTGGATTCCCGCCTTCGCGGGAATGACGGGGTGTTTCAGAAGCGCAGGTGGCGAGCGATGGCTTCGGGCAGGGGATCGTCGAAATGCACCCCGGCGGTATTGCCGCGCCGCCATACGATTTTGCCTGAGACGCTGATCTCTTCTGAAAATTCCAGCACGATCTCATCCTCGCGCGAGAGGCGCCAGTGGGACGAGTCTATGCGGCAGCCCGTGGGCGACAGGTCGAACAATCGTGTATCGTATGCGTGACCGTGAACCCGCGCCATCAGCGAAACGCGTGAATTCCTGCGATTTCCTTCCCTGCGCTCCACTTGAAAACCCGACCCCTCGCAAACCCCGTCACGCCCCGGCTAACGGCGCGTTGGCAAAAACGGGGTTAACGCGGCACGAAAAGAACTGCCGCGCGCGATCAGCGGTTTGGCCGGTTCGCCAGCAGATCGTCCACCACGCCGGGATCGGCCAGTGTCGAGATATCGCCGAGGTTGCCGGTGTCGTTTTCCGCGATCTTGCGCAGGATGCGCCGCATGATCTTGCCGCTGCGCGTCTTGGGCAGGGCGGGGGCGAATTGCAGCACGTCCGGCGTGGCGATCGGGCCGATTTCCTTGCGGACCCATGCGATCAGTTCCTTACGCAGATCGTCGCTGTCTTCGGTCCCGGCGGTGGTGGTGACATAGGCGTAAATGCCCTGTCCCTTGATGTCGTGCGGCATGCCGACGACGGCGGCTTCGGCCACCTTTTCATGCAGGACGAGCGCGCTTTCGACCTCTGCCGTGCCCATGCGGTGGCCGGATACGTTGATCACATCATCGATGCGGCCGGTGATCCAGTAATATCCGTCTTCATCGCGCCGTGCGCCGTCGCCGGTAAAATAGGTGCCGGGATACTGGCTGAAATAGGTCTGGAAGAACCGTTCGTGGTCGCCATAGACGGTGCGCATCTGACCGGGCCATGAATCGACGATCACCAGCGCGCCCTCTGTCGCGCCTTCCAGCACATGACCATTCGCCGGATCGACCAGCGCGGGCTGCACGCCGAAGAAGGGCAAAGTGGCGCTGCCGGGCTTGAGAGCGACGGCGCCGGGCAGCGGGGTGATCATGTGCCCGCCGGTTTCCGTCTGCCACCAGGTATCCACGATCGGGCAGCGTCCATCGCCGACGACGTTGTAATACCATTCCCACGCTTCGGGATTGATCGGTTCACCCACGGAACCGAGCAGCCGCAGCGTGGAGCGGCTGGTGCGTTTCACCCAGTCGTCCCCTTCGCGCATCAGGGCGCGCAGGGCGGTGGGGGCGGTGTAGAAAATCTCTACCTTGTGCTTGTCCACCACCTGCCAGAAGCGGCTGAAATCAGGGTAGTTGGGCACCCCTTCGAACATCACTGTGGTCGCGCCGTTGGCCAGCGGGCCGTAAACGACATAGCTGTGCCCGGTGACCCACCCGATATCCGCCGCGCACCAGTAAATCTGGGGCGTCCCGTCTTCATGGGGACGGTAATCGAACACGTATTCGTGCGTCATGGACGCCCACACCAGATAGCCGCCGGTGGTGTGCAGCACGCCCTTCGGCTTCCCGGTGGAGCCGGAGGTGTAGAGGATGAACAGCGGGTCTTCCGCGCCCATTTCTTCCGCAGCGCACTCATCGGGCTGGCTGGCCACGGCTTCCGCCCAGTCCATATCGCGACCTTCCACCATGGGCACGTCGGCCCCGGTGTGGCGCAGCATGATGACGCGGCGGACCTTGCCGTGGTGTTCCAGCGCGGCATCCACGTTCGCCTTCAGCGGAATGCGCTTGCCGCCGCGCAGCCCCTCGTCAGCGGTGATGACCAGATCGCTGTCGCAATCCTCTATCCGGCTGCCGAGCGCCTCCGGGCTGAAACCGGCGAACACGATCGAATGGACCGCGCCGATCCGCGCGCAGGCCAGCATGGCCACGGCCGCTTCGGGCACCATGGGCAGGTAGATCGTCACCCGGTCGCCGCGCTTTACGCCTTCTGCCCGCAGCAGGTTGGCGAAGCGGCAGGTCGCCGTGTGCAGCTCTCGATAGGTGAGGGTGCGGACGGGCGTGGCGGGATCGTCCGGTTCCCAGATGATCGCCACGGTATCGCCGCGCTCCGCCAGATGCCGGTCAAGGCAATTGGCCGCGAGGTTGAGCGTGCCGTCCTCGAACCAGCGGATGCCGAAGTCCGCTTCGTCAAAACTGGTGTTTTTCACGCGGGTGAAGGGCTTGATCCAGTCAAGCCGCTGCGCCTCATCGCGCCAGAAACCTTCCGGGTCTTCGACGGAGCGGCGATACTTTTCGTGATAGGTCGGCGCGTCGATCAGGGCGTTCTGGGCCCATTCTTCCGGCACCGGGTGGATCACGCCGTCGCTCACTCGTCCTCTCCTCGGATATCGGCCCTTCACGGGCGTCAAGGTCCGCTACGCCCGGAACGATGACAGAGTAAAGGGGGGTGTTTGACGAAGTTCAGTCGCCCTGCCGCCAGAGGGCGGTCAGCGCGGGAAGCAGGTGTTCGCGGTGTTCGTGCGGGATGCGGTTCAGCAGTTCATCCTCGAACTCCGCCACGATGGCGCGCGCCTTCGCCAGTCTGTCCCGCCCCGCGTCTGTCAGATCGAGGCCCAGCGACTTGCCGTCCAGCGGCAGCCGCTCGATCAGCCCGGCATCTTCCAGCCGTTTCAGCAGCGGGGCCATGTTGGCGCGCTGGATATCCAGATGGCGGCCAACAGCGCTGGCGGTGATCCCCGGATTTTCGGAAATGAGCAGCAGCACCGACACGATCGATTGCCGCAGGCCGAGAGGGGCAAGGCGCGCGGAAAGTTCTCCACCGGTCGCATTGGCGGCGCGGCGCAGCACATAACCGGGAAGCGTCAGAAGCGGATCGCGCATCGGGTCTGGGTAACGTTGGCCGATGTTGATGGCAACTTGTCCATGTGAAAACCGATTGCTATAGGCAATAGCGATACTGGCGGATTTCCCGCCACAGAGAGGAGTTTCATCGTCATGGCTATGCCGTCGCAACCCGATCCGCGCCCGGAAGAGGAAACCGTTCGTTTCGATGTCGTTGACGGCGTTGCCTGGGTCTATTTCAACCGTCCGGACAAGCGCAACTGCATGAGCCCCAAGCTCAATCGCCAGATGCTGCGCGTGCTGACGGAACTGGAATTCCGCGACGACGTGCAGGTGCTGGTCCTTTCGGGCGAAGGCAGCGCTTGGTCGGCGGGCATGGACCTGCTGGAATACTTCCGCGAGGCGGAGCAGCAGGGCCTGTACAAGACTCGCCAGCACCAGCGCGAAGCGTATGGCTGGTGGGAACGCCTGCGCTGGTACGAAAAGCCGACCATCGGCATGATCAACGGCTGGTGCTTCGGCGGCGCCTATGGCCCGCTGTTCGCCTGCGATCTGGCGTTCTGCAGCGATGACGCGCAGTTCGGCCTTTCCGAAATCAACTGGGCGATCCTGCCGGGCGGCGGCGCGTCGAAGGTCGCGGCGGAACTGATGGGTTTCCGCGATGCGATGTACCACGCGATGATGGGCGAAAACCTGACCGGGCCGGAAGCGGCCGCCAAGGGCATGGTCAACGAATCGCTGCCCGCCGACAAGCTGCGCGACCGGGTGCAGCAGGTGGCCGACGTGTTGAAGAAGAAGGACAGCCATGCGCTGCGCGCCACCAAGTGGGCCGTGCGCCGCGTGCGCGAGATGACTTACGACAACGCGGAAGATTACCTGATCCGCGCGCAGGAAGCGCTGAACGATTTCGGCGGCTGGGAAACGCGCAAGGAAGCGACCAAGCAGTTCCTTGACGACAAGACCTTCAAGCCGGGTCTGGGCGCGTTCGACAAGAGCAAGGTTCAGGGCGACTGATGAATCCGGTTTCCGGGCGGCCTTGTTCCGCCCGGAACCACCCCCTAGGAAGTTTGGCGTTCGGTGCGCCCCGGCTGGTCCGGGGCGTTCGTTTGGGAGACGATTGAGACATGGGCCAGAGGCGCTTCACCAACCAGCAGATCGACCGGCTATTGCGGCCGAAGTCCGTGGCCGTGATCGGCGCATCGGACCGTCACGGCGCGCTGGGCGCCACGCTGCTGAACAACCTCGTTCAGTATGAGTTCGCGGGCGACATCTACCCGGTAAACCCGAAGCGTGACGAGCTGCTGGGCCTGAAGGTCTATCATTCGGTCGGGGAACTGCCCGAAGGCATCGATTGTGCGGTGCTGGCGATCCCGCGCCCCTTCGTGATCGATACTGTGCGCCAGCTGGCGCAGCGCGGATGCGGAGCCGTGGTGATCTATTCAGCCGGTTTCTCCGAAGCCGGGGAAGAAGGCATGAAGGACCAGCTGGAACTGGCCGCCATCGCCGCCGAATACGGCATGGTGATCGAAGGGCCGAACTGCCTGGGCTGCACCAACTATGTCGCGCGCGTTCCGCTGACTTTCGTCGAAACCAACATGCAGAGCCCGTCCAAGGGCACGCGCGCCGTGGGCGTGGCCAGCCAGTCCGGCGCATTGGCGGCGGTGCTGGCGACGGCGCTGCACCCGCGCGGGCTTTATGTTTCCACCTCCGTTTCCACCGGTAACGAGGCGGCCAGCGGCGTTGAGGACTACGTCGAATGGCTGGTGGATGACGAGGATACCCACGTCATCGCCATGTATGTGGAAAGCCTGCGCCGCCCCAAGGCGTTCGTCGCCGCCGCACGCCGCGCCCGCAAGGCCGGCAAGCCCATCGTGATGCTGCACCCCGGCAAGTCCAGCAAGGCGCAGGAAAGCGCCGCCACCCACACCGGGGCGATGGCGGGCGACTATGCGCTGATGAAGACCAAGCTGGCGCGCGAGGGCGTGATCTTCGCCGATACGCTGGAAGAGCTGGCCGACATCACCGAGATCGCCCTGCGCTGCAAGGCGCTGCCGGGCGCGAACATGGCGGTGTTGGGCGAAAGCGGCGCGCTGCGCGGCCTGGCGTTCGACATCGCCGAGGACATCGGGCTGGACCTGATCGACCTCAACGATGACAATAGCCCGACGTTGCGGGCGGTGCTGCCGGATTTCGTGCCGGTATCCAACCCCACGGACATCACGGCCATCGGCCTGTCAGAGCCGGAGATCTACACCAAGGTTCTGACCGCGCTGCTGGAAGATCAGCGGGTCGGCTCCGTGGTCGCGTCGATCATCCAGTCTGATCCGATCACCAGCAAGATCAAGTTCCCCCACATCATCAAGGTGCTGGAAGACGGCACTTTCGCCAAGCCGCTGGTCTTCGCGGGCGTGGACGAAGGGGCCAAGGTGCCGCAGGAATACATCGACGGCCTGCGCGCCGTGGGCATTCCGTGGTTCCCCAGCACCGAGCGCGCCTATCGCGCGATCGCCCGTCTGGCCGATCTGGCGAAGCGGGACATGTCCGATAACGCGGCCGATCCCGTCGCCGTGCCGGGCCTGAACACGGTTTCGGGCGTGGTGCCGGAATACAAGGCCAAGGAACTGCTGAAGCCGCTGGGCATCGCCTTCCCCGAAGGCCGCTTTGCCGCCGACGCGGAACAGGCCGTGGCCGCTGCCGAAGCCATCGGTTATCCGGTGGTGATGAAGGCGCAGGCTGCCGCACTGGGCCACAAGAGCGACGCGGGCGGGGTGATCCTGAACCTCAAGACCGCGGACGATGTGCGAGAGGCGTTCGCGCGCATGTATCGCAATGTCGAAGCCTATGACGCGTCGATCGTGCTGGACGGCGTGCTGATCGAACAGATGGGCAAGATGGGCACCGAGATGATCGTCGGCGCCAAGAACGATCCCGAATGGGGGCCGGTGGTGCTGGCCGGTTTCGGCGGCGTCACGGCGGAAATCCTGAAGGACGTGAAGCTGTTCACGCCCGAGATGGATGCCGCCGCCGTGGAAAAGAGCCTGCTGGGCCTGAAGCAGGCGGCGATCCTGAAGGGATATCGCGGCGCGCCTGCGCTGGACGTTCCGGCCCTGGCGCAACTGATCGTACAGATCGGCCGTGTGATGGCGGGCAGCCCGGCGATCCGCGAGATCGACCTGAACCCGGTGATTATCCACCCCAAGGGCGAAGGCGTTGCGGCGCTGGATGCGCTGATGCTGGTGGAGGGCTGAGAGCCCGCTATCGATTGAACTCCTCATTGCGACCCCGGCGCAGGGCCGGGGCCGTAATGATAGTTCTTGTCTGGATCAGTTCGCGCTGGTGCTGTCGCGCTGGGACAGGTTCCAGGTCGCCAGCGTCTGCCCTGTCGCCGGGTTTTCTATCGCAGCTTCATCGATGGTGACGGTGATCAGGCAGACCGGGCGCTGCGCCGATGATTCCGCACGGCAGGCGACCGGCTGTGTCCCGATCGCATTGGTCAACCGGCCGCGCAGGCGCAGGTGGAAGCCCTGCGACGTGTTCAGTGCATCCCGCGTGACGCGGGCGACCGTCTGGAAAGCATCCCCTTCGCGCCGGCCGCCCCGGGCGCTTTCGCGCGTGTAGATCTGGCCGATCGCCAGAGCGGGAAGGGCGGCTGGGGCGGGGGTTTCAGCTTCGGCTTCAACTCCGTCCGCGGCCTCGGTTTCGCTCACCGGCTGGGTCGTTGCGGGCGGACAGTTTTCGGACGAGGTCCACGGCCGTTCGATCCAGAAGCCTTCGATTCGTTCGATCGCCGCTTCGTCGCCGTCTGCCCATTCGGTTGCATTCCAGCGCTCGGGGCGAGTGAATACGCGCAACGTTCCGCTGCGTTCGTCATAGGTCCAGCCGCTGGCTGCATTGGCTGGCGCGGGGCCGCCGCATCCGAACGGCAGGCGCAGGTCGAAACGCCGCCCGGCGTTGGTTTGCAGCGCTTCCGGCGAAGGGCCGCCCCCGGCAAAGGCATCGGCCGCCGTGCCTGCCAGCCACAACAGATCGGCGCGCATCAGCGGCCCGGTCAGCAATTCAGCCGGGGGGGTTACGATGGGTTCGGGCTGCGCCGTTGGCAGCGAATGGGGCGCAGGCCCGGTTCCGCGTCCCACGAAGAACCCCACGCCGCCAAGCAGCAGGGCCACGAGTGTTCCCAGTGCAATTGCCTGCCGGCTGGTCCTGAGGCTCGGTTCCTCCATGACGGGGACCCTAACGAAAAATCCCGCGCGGCCCAGAACAATTGAGTCTTTCGTCCACATCGGGCAGGGATGGGCGATGGTCATTGCCACTCTAACGCAAGAGCGCGCGGGTAGCCTGCGCGCGTGACCATCGATCAGGTCCTGACGCTGGCGGTGCTGGCGGCCGTGGTTGCGGCCATGATCTGGGACAGGATGCGCCCGGACGTGGTGGCGTTGACCGGCGCGGCCGTGCTGCTGATGACCGGCGTGGTGCGCCCGGTGGAACTGCAAGGTGCCTTCGCCAGCCCGGCCATCATCGCGCTCGCCTCTCTATTCGTGATTGCCTACGCGCTGGAGCTTTCGGGCCTGCTCGACCGGCTGATCCAGATGGCGGTGGCGCTGTGCAAACGCATCGGCGCGGCGGGTATCTGGCTGATGCTGACGGGGATCGGCGCGATATCGTGCTTCCTTAACAGCACCCCCATCGTTGTGCTGGGCGCGCCGGTGGTGCGTGATGTGGCCACGGCGCTGAACCTTTCGCCCAAACGTTATCTGATGCCGCTGTCGTACATCACCGTTCTGACGGGTTGCTGCACGCTGATCGGCACGTCCACCAACCTGCTGGTGGATGACATGGCCCGCCATTCGGGCCAGCCGCGTTTCGGCATGTTCGAGATTACCCCCGTGGGCTTGCCGATGGCGATTGCGGGCGGGCTTTACCTGTTCTTCTTCGGCGGGCGCCTGCTGAGGAAATCCATCGACGAGCCGGTGGCCTATGCCGAACCCGCGATGTCGCATCAGCCAGTCCGCATCGCCAGCGCGCAGATCGGCGATGCAGACCTGTTCGCGGTTCCGCGCCCGTTCCAGCCGGTGCGTGCGGCAATGGCCTTCGCCGTATTCGTGGGGGTGATTGCGTTGGCGGCGCTGAATGTGGCGCCGATCGCCGCGACGGCATTCGCCGGGGCAGTGCTGCTGATCCTGCTGCGGGTGATCACGGCAGACGAAGCCTATGGCGGGCTGCGGCCCGAAATCCTGATCCTGATTGCGGGCATGGTGGTGATCGGCATCGCGATGGATGTCAGCGGGCTGGCCGGGTCTGTGACCAACCGCATGGTAGGTTCGCTGGATGGCATCAGCCCGCTGGTCGCGCTGATCGCGCTCTATGCGGCGACGATGGTGCTGACGGAACTGCTGTCGAACGCCACCGTCGCGGTGCTGGTCACGCCCATCGCGGTGGCGCTGGCGGAAAGCCTTGGGGTTAGCCCGCGCCCCTTTCTGGTGGCGGTGATGATGGCGGCCAGCGCGGCCTTTGCCACGCCGTTCGGATACCAGACCAATGTGATCGTCTATCAGATGGGCGGATACCGCTACATGGATTTCGTTCGCGTGGGCCTGCCGCTCAACCTGATCACGTTCGTGGTCGCGATCATGGCGATCACGGCGGCATTTCCCTTCTAGCGGCTCGGTTGCAGGGTGTAGTCGATCCTGATCCGCACCCATGACCCGACCAGCGATTTGCCGCCCCGTTGCGGGGGGCGGACGCGGAACTGATAGGCGGCGGCAAGCACTGCGCGGTTGATGTTCGACCCGCGCGGCTGTTCTTCCAGTGCCACGCAATCTTCCACCCGGAAATCTTCGACGGTGCGGCAGGCGATCAGGCCCCAGCCTGGTCCGCTGGCGGTGGAGAGGAAGCCGCGCAACTCGTCCGGATAAGGTTCGCGATACCATTTGGCGGCGTAGAGCGGTTCGCCATTGGGGGCTGTGCCGACGACTTGCGAATCCCCCGCAGAAGCACCCGCCGCCGGGGCGGCCGGGCCCATCGCCTCGCCCCGCACGACGGCGCGGATGCGCCTTGACGTAGGCGGTTCAGGCGTGCTCGCCGGTTGGGGAGGAAGCGGGTTGGTGGTGGGAATCACGGCGGCGGGCGGTGGTATCGGCAAGGCCGGGGTCTGGACCGGATCGGCGGATTCGCTCTGTTCCGTGGTGGAGGGCGCTTCCCTGCGGGCTTCGGGTTCAGGCTCGTTAGAGTCCGTTTGTTCCTCCGCGCTGCCCGAATCCACGCTGACGAATGCCACTTCGGGCGCTTCGGGCGGGGCTTTCGAATAGCCGAGCGTGAGGAGCACGGCGAACAGCAGCAGTTCCAGCAGCACCGCCGCGCCGATGCCCACGAGCCGCCGGTCGCCGCCTTCTTCGCGAAGACGCTCCAAGCGGGCATGTGCTGCGGCGCGCATCGACTGAAACAAGCGGCGTGGACCCCGGCCGTTGGTTGAAGCTGGCGCCGCCCCCGATCGCGCGGCGGCGCCTTTTACCCGGCGCGCCGTGCGAGGTCCAACGTGAACCCGTTCAGAACGCGGAGATGCCGGTGATGGCCCGGCCGAGTATCAACGCATGAACATCATGCGTCCCTTCGTAAGTATTCACCGTTTCCAGATTCAGCATGTGGCGGATGACCTGATATTCTTCCGAAATACCATTACCGCCGTGCATGTCACGCGCATGGCGGGCGATTTCCAGCGCCTTGCCCACGTTGTTGCGCTTCACCAGACTGATCATTTCGGGCGCGAAGCGATGTTCGTCCATCAGGCGGCCCACGCGCAGGCTGGCCTGAAGACCCAGGGCGATTTCCGTCGCCATGTCGGCCAGTTTCTTCTGATAGAGCTGATTGGCGGCCAGCGGCTTGCCGAACTGCTTGCGGTCCAGGCCGTATTGCCGCGCGGCGGAAAGGCAGAATTCGGCCGCGCCCATGCAGCCCCACGAAATGCCGTAACGGGCGCGGTTGAGGCACCCGAACGGGCCGCCCATTCCCTCGGCACCGGGAAGGAGGGCGTCCGCACCCAGCTTCACGTCATCCATCATGATCATGCCGGTGGTGGAGGCGCGCAGCGACAGCTTGCCTTCGATCTTCGGTGCGGTGAGGCCGGCCATGCCCTTTTCCAGCAGGAAGCCACGAATGCGCCCGCCGTGCGCCTCGCTCTTCGCCCAGACGACGAAGACATCGGCGAAGGGCGAATTGGTGATCCACGTCTTGCTGCCAGACAGGCGGAAGCCATCGCCATCGGCGCGGGCCACGGTACGCATGGAGCCGGGGTCTGAGCCGGAATCAGGCTCCGTCAGGCCGAAACAGCCGATCATTTCCCCGCGCGCGAGGGCGGGAAGGTATCGCGCCTTCTGATCGTCCGAACCGTAAGCGTGGATCGGATACATCACGAGGCTGGACTGCACGGAAGCCATCGATCGGTAGCCGGAATCGACGCGCTCTATCTCCCTCGCGACCAGCCCATAGGCGACGTAGCCCGCGCCTGCGCCGCCATAGTCTTCCGGCACGGTGACGCCCAGCAGCCCGGCTTCGCCCATGAGCGGGAACAGTTCCGGGGCGTCCACCTCATCACGAAAAGCCGCAATCACGCGAGGTTGCAGCACCGATTGTGCGAAGCCATGCGCGGCATCGCGGATCATCCGTTCTTCTTCGGTGAGCTGGTTTTCCAGATCGAGCGGGTCTGACCAGTCGAACGGCGCCATTTCGGCCATGGAATTCCCCTTTGCCGCTGCATCTAGCGTATGAGAGCAGCGCGGGACAGGGCACTGTTTGGATGCGTCAGCCACTCACGAGGTCAGGCGCTGGCGCTCGTCCGATATTCGACTGCGTCTTGCAGAGCGCCGATTATTATCGTGGGTGGACACGGCTTCGAGCAAGCCAATGCGTGAGGATAACGTGCGGCGATCTCTGCCGGATCGACGTGGCCGGAGTGGAAGATGATCGGCACGCCCGCTTCCGCCAGTGCATCGGCCAGAGGAAACACTTCGCCATCGTTGATCCACACATCGAGAATGGCGGCGTCGGGCATTCCCCCATCCAAGGCGCGGAAGGCGCTGGGCTTGTCGGAAAACGGACCTTCGACGGTAAATCCGATGTCTTTCACCGTTTCGGCAAGGTCGAGCGCGATGATAAATTCATCTTCCACTACCAGCACTCTCGGCCTTGAGGGTGGGGTGGCGCTCATTGTGCTTGCAGAACTCCTGAATCAGCGGAATTCTCTAACAAATACAAAGAACGCTAGTGGTTCCCCGGCTCGTCTCAATTCGCGACGATCAGAGTTTGCCGAACTTTGCTTCGTACCCCGCGGTATCGTCCGCCGCCAGAAGACGGGCCTGATCGGGCCAGGAATCGCGGCGGATACGCCCGGCGAAACGGCCGAGCTGCGCATCGATGCGATCGATTTCGGCATCGTCCCACGCGGCGATCTGGCTGAAGCGCGTGATGCCCAGCGAATGCAGCAATTCGACCAGTTTCGGCCCTACGCCCTTGATACGGCGAAGATCGTCAGCCGCGCCGGGGGCGGGCGGTGGTGGACTTGCGACAGGCGGCGATGGCGGCGGCGGTGAGGCAGCAAGATCTGCCGAAACAGCTACAGCCTCCCCAATTCCGGCCAGACCTTCGGGGGTCGGCGGGGGCGGTGCGGGGGTGGTGGGTACGGCGGCTGGCGGCGCATCGATCAGCGCCTGATTGCGGCGGGCAGGGCCATTGCCGGCGTCTGTCTCACCCAGTTCCACCCGGGTGCGACGCTGCCCGGCCAGCAGCCACCACGCCACGACCAGCCCCACAAGCAGGGCGATGACAAGAAATATCCAGTATTCGCGCAGCAGATCAGCCATCCGCGTCTCTCCCCGTGTGCGCGCGACCCCAGATGGCCCAGCCCAGCGCTATTCCGGCCGCATAGGCGACCAGCATCAGGACCGTCAGTTCCATCCAGATCGGCATCGGGCTGTCTTAGAATCCTGGCGGGGCGGATGGCAACATCTGGTCGGGCGCAGGGCGTTGTTCAGCGTGGACCGGGGGTATCCACCGGCGTGGGCCGGACCGGCTCTGTCGCGATGACCGAAAACTCGATGCGGCGATTGGCGGGATCGGTCGGCTCCAGCCCTTCGACCGGGAAGCGCGAGCCGACGCCCCGCGTTCGCAGCCCGTCCGCCGGAATGCCGCGCGCGATCAGCGCATCGCGCACGGAATCCGCGCGCAGGCGCGACAGGGCGAGGTTGCCCGGTTCCGGCCCGGACGAATCGGTGTGGCCGGTAACGGCGATGATACTGCCGAGGCAGGGGCGCAGGGCATCGGAGACTTCATCGATTAACGCCTCGCTGGCTTGATCGATCTTCGCGGAGCCTTCTTCAAACCGGATGGTGCGGGCGCGCAGCAGGCCGGCGACGTCTTCCTGACAGACGACCGGGCGCGGGGATGATTTGCGCCCGTCAGCGAAGCCGGTTCCGTCCGCCCAGTGAACACCGCCGACGCCGGGAATGGCGCCTACGGCCCGCGCAGCGCGTGCGCGCGTGCGTTCGCTCAGGTGTTCGCCCCCTGACAGCAGGGCATGACGAGTGGGCCAGCCGTTTGCCGATACGAAGCTGGCGCGCACAGGCGCGGCGTCGGCCTGGGCGATGGCGGCTTTGGCCTGTTGGGAAAGCCTTTCGGAGAAAGCTGGACCCGTGGCGCTGGCCGTGACGATCGCCACGGCGGTTACCGCCAGCGCGCCGAGGCCCATGGCCATGGCTTCCCTGTGGTTGTCGATGGGCATGATTGGCATTGCGAACCCTTACCGGTCAGGCCCATCCGGCGTCGAGATGCCGGGTGGGGGAGGCGCGCATTCTTCCTGCGTTACCTTGCGGGTGAACAGAACACGGTCTTCCGGGCCGAAGCCGCGTGTCCAAATAAGCCAGCCATAAACGCCCAAAATTGCGGCAATGCCGAACGTAAGCTGTGCCCATTCCGGCATGAGGATGACGATCTGGCCGACCACCACCGCTGCGGCAACGGCCCAGACCAGCGCCCAGCGCCAGTTGTTGATCGGTTCTTTCAGGATGCGGCTGAGCATCACGGCCTTGATGATCGAGGATATGCCCAGCGACAGCATCAGTGCGGCGGCGGCGGCGGCGGCGCGCCAGCCTTCGTTGAGGCCCAGCCTTTCGGCAATGAGCATCGCGGCCACGGTCAGCACTGCCTGCAGGGCGATGGTGCCGCACGACACCCACAGGTTGCGAAGGCGGGCAACATAGACGAGCGCCGCCTCTGAAACGACGGCCGTGGCGGCCACGACTTCTGCCAGCAGCAGGAAGGCCAGCGCGCCGGTGCCGCCGACGAAGTTCGGCCCGACAAGGCCCATGATCGCCTCCCCCGGAATGCCCAGGGCCAGCCCTACGCCCGCCTGCGCGGCGGTAATCCAGAAGCCCACCTGACACACCTGCCGGGCGATTGCGGCGTAATCCTTCTCCTTCAGCTTGCGGGTCAGCACCGGGCCGAGGATCGGTTCGAAGCTGGTCTTCAGCTTCTGCGGCAGACTGGCGACCTGCTGGGCGACATAATAGACGCCCACTGCTGTAGGCGCGGCGAACAGGCCCAGGATGAAGATATCCAGCCGCCGCGTCCCCCATTCGATCGCGTCTGCCGCCGCCAGCGGCATTCCGCGCACGCTGAGCCGTGCCGTCCGGCCCAGCGACGGCCGCCATGCGCGCGGCAGGCCATAGGCGCGGAAGAAAGGCCACGCGGCGGTTATCAGCGCCGCGTAGATGGAGATCAGATAGGCCAGCGACAGGCCGCTTTCGGGCACGACGTAATACATCGCGCCTGCCATGATGGAGATGGTCCACGGTTCCACGACCGCGCGGGCGCGCACGGTGGCCGCGATGTCATACCGGTAGGCGCAACCGGCCAGCAGAATCTCCGTCAGCGCCAGCGCGGGGATCGCCAGCACCAGCAGCCGGTCGATTTCGGTGTAGGTGCCGCTGGGGAACATCGGCACGGGGACCAGCCACAGCAACAAGGCCGCCGCGCTGCCCGCGATCAGAGCCAGAAGCAGGCCATCGGCGACAACTGCCGCCGGTTCGCCATCGCTTTCCGACAGGCGCTGCGCCAGCCCGCGCTTCTCGCCCACGGTGCAGATCATCGCGATCAGTTCCACGACGACCAGCGCGGAGGCGAAGCGGCCGAGAGCGTCGGCGCCGTAGAGCCGACCGGCGATGAACAGGAACGGCAGCCGCGCGGCAAGGCGTAGCAGGAAACCGATCAGGTTGGTGCGGCCGCCCTTGGCGAGAGTCGCCAGATCGCCGCCCGGTGCTTCGCTGGCGGGGGCGTTCAAGCCGGGGCGCCCTCAGTCTTGAGCGGCCGGGCGAGGAGATCGCCGGCCACGGTTCGCGCCGGTTCACCGGCCAGCAGGCGATTGACGGCGGCCACCAGCGGCATGTCCACCCCGTGCTGCTGCGCCAGCGCGGCGAGGATCGGGGCAGTATGCGCGCCTTCCGCCACGGTTCGCCGGTCGCTCATCAACGTGGCCGGATCAGCGCCTTGCGCCAGCGCCTTGCCCAGAGAGAAATTGCGGCTGGAGGTTGAAGTGCAGGTCAGCACCAGATCACCGAGGCCGCAAAGGCCAGCCAGCGTTTCCGGCCGAGCGCCCAATGCCGCGCCATAGCGCTGCATTTCAGCATAGCCGCGCGCGATCAGGGCTGCCCGCGCGTTCTGGCCCAGTTCCAGCCCTTCCACCACGCCGCAGGCGATGGCGAGCACGTTCTTGATGGCGCCGCCGACCTCAGCCCCGATCACATCGTTGCTGAAATAGGGGCGGAATGCGGGGCGGGCGATGGCGGCGGAGAGGCGCTGCCACTGAGCTTCACCACCCTGACAGGCGAGCGTGACGGCGGTGGGCAGACCTGCGGCGACTTCGTGCGCGAAGGTGGGGCCGGACAGCACCGCGATCTCGCTGTCGGGCGCGACGCTGGACGCGACCTCGTGCATCATGCGGCCGCTGGCGGCGTCGATGCCCTTGGAACAGAGCACCAGATCGCGCGGAAGGGCGGGCATTGCGCCCATGATCCGGGCCAGATGCTGTGCCGGGGTGACCAGCAGCAGCACATCGCATGCAGCGACATCGGCCAGATCGCTTGTCGCCCGGATAGTGGGGGCCAGCGTAGCGCCCGGCAGAAACAGGGAATTGGTGTGGTGGGCGTTGATTTCCTCCACCAGTTCCGGCTCGAACGCCCACAGGATCACGTCGCGGCCATCCGATGCGAGCATCTGGGCCAGAGCGGTACCCCATGCCCCTGCGCCTGCTACGCCCACTGTAGTGCCGCTCATGCCTTTACCCCTGCTCCGCGTGCGGGTTCCGCATCCGGGTCAAGCGGCCAGCGGGGGCGGGCGGAAACGCTGAGCGAATCCGGCTCTACCCCAATCGCCAGCCGCTCTATCCCGGCCCACGCGATCATCGCCGCGTTGTCCGTGCATAGCGCCTGCGGCGGCGCGACGAAGCGCAGGCCGTGATCGGCGGCGATCGTTTCCAGTGCGGTGCGGACCGATCGATTGGCGGCCACGCCGCCTGCAACCACCAGCGCGCTGACCTGGCCCATCTGCGCCAGCGCGCGCCCGGTGCGATCGATGATGCAGTCGATCGCGGCCTGCTGAAAACTGGCGGCTATGTCGGCCGCGGAATACTTGCCGCTTTCATGCGCGCGCAGGACGGCGCTTTTCAGCCCGGCGAAGGAAAAATGCGGCTCCGCACTTCCGCGCAGCGGGCGGGGCAGGGGCACTGCGCGGGGATCACCCGTGGCGGCCAGCCGCTCCACCGCCGGGCCGCCGGGAAAGCCGAGGCCGAGGATCTTGGCGGTCTTGTCGAAAGCCTCGCCCAGTGCATCGTCGATGGTGGTCGCAAGGCGGCGATAGCGGCCGGGTCCATCGACACGCAGCAACTGGCAATGCCCGCCGGAAACCAGCAGCAGGGCGTAAGGAAACTCCAGCGCGGGATCGGCCAGACGGGGGCTGAGCGCGTGCCCTTCAAGATGATTGATCGCCAGCAGCGGCCGGTCGCTGGCCATGGCCAGCGCCTTTGCCGTGACGAGGCCGACCATGACGCCGCCGATCAGGCCGGGGCCAGCGGTGGCGGCGACCGCGTCGCAATCAGCCAGCGTCATGCCTGCTTCGTCCAGCACGCGGGCGATCAGCGGGGTCAGCCGTTCAACATGCGCGCGCGCGGCGATTTCAGGCACCACGCCGCCATAGGGCGCGTGCCGATCGTCCTGCGAGGCGATTGCCTGCGCCAGGATCCGACGATCACCCGTCACCAACGCGGCAGCCGTCTCGTCGCAGCTGCTCTCGATGCCCAGCACCACTTTCATCGCGCGCATCCAGTGGACGCAAATGCGCGCAGGGTCCAGACCTGACGCCCAGACCCGACACCATTGCCAGTACACGGTCTGGACCTTACGGGCGGGAACCCGATGGCCGATCTCCCTATCCTGAAGCTTGGAACCCGCCGTTCTCCGCTCGCCATGGCGCAGGCGGAAGAAACGCGCGCGCGCCTTTGCGCGGCGCACCGCTGGGCGGAAAGCGCGGTCGAACTGGTCCCGGTTGTAGCCAGCGGTGACAGGATACAGGATCGCCCGCTGGCCGATCTGGGCGGCAAGGCGCTGTGGACGCGCGAACTGGACGGGTGGCTGCACGAAGGGCGGATAGACGCGGCGGTCCATTCGCTGAAGGATGTAGAGACGCTGCGGCCGGATTGGCTGACCATCGCCGCCGTTTTGCCCCGGGCGGACAAGCGTGACGTGCTGGTCGGGGCGGCCAGTCTGCATGCGCTGCCGCAGGGCGCCGTGATCGGCACCAGCGCGCCGCGCCGGGCCGCGCAGGCGCTGCACGCGCGGCCTGACTGCCGCATCGTGACCTTTCGCGGCAACGTCGCCACCCGGCTGGCCAAGCTGGCTGCGGGGGAAGCTGACGCGACGTTTCTGGCGGCTGCTGGACTGGAGCGGCTGGGTGAGACCGGAACCGGCCACCCGCTCGATCCGTCAGAATGGTTACCGGCCCCGTCACAAGGCGCGATCGGGATCGAATGTCGATCCGATGACGAGCGGGTGCGCGGCCTGCTGGCGGCAATCGATCATGGACCGAGCCGGGCGGAGGCGCTGGCCGAACGCGCCCTGCTGGCCGCCCTTGGCGGTTCCTGCCACAGTGCTGTGGCGGTGTTGTGTGACCTTCGCGGCGAAGAACTGGTGATGCGCGCGCTGCTGTTCAGCCCCGATGGAGCGGAGCGGGTTGAGGGTGCGGCCGTATTCGCGATGTCCGATGCGGAAGCGCCCGGGCGGCTCGCGGCCGACTTGCTGACGCGGGCGACGCCGGGAATCGCCGCTCATTTCACCGGATCGCCATGACCATTACAGTGCTGACCATCCGGCCCGAGCCGGGCAGCGCCGCAACCGTTTCGGCAGGGCTGGCGCAGGGTCTGACGATCGAGCCGTGGCCGCTGTTCGAGATACGCCCGCTGGCATGGGACGCGCCGCCTGTGGATCAGGTTGATGCGCTGCTGATCGGCAGCGCCAACGCGGTGCGGCACGCCGGGCCTGCGCTGGCCGCCTTTCGTGAAAAGCCGGTTCATGCGGTTGGCCAGGCGACCGCACGCGCGGCGGAAGCGGCCGGGCTGACGGTGGAGACTGTCGGGCCGGGCGTGCTGCAACCTCTGGTCGATACCTTGCGGCCACCGCTGCGATTGCTGCGCCTGACAGGCGCGGAGCATGTGCCTGTGACACTGCCGTGGGGCATCACGATAGAAACGCGCGTGGGCTATGACAGCGCCCCGCTGCCGCTGCCCTCTGGCGCGGCGACGCGGTTGCGCGAAGGGGCGGTGGTGCTGCTTCATTCAGCCGTCGCCGCGAGGCATCTGGCGGCGGAATGCGACCGTCTTGCTATCGCGCGCGGTACTGTCCGGCTGGCTGCCCTTGGCCCGCGCATCGCGGCCGCGGTGGGGGAACGCTGGGGCGAAGTTCGCTCTGCCGCCGAGCCGAGCGAAGCGGCTTTGTTGTCTTTGGCGCGTGAGATGTGCCATTAACGGCCTTGAGCCTGACATTGGCCGATAAGCGGTGGTCCGGGCCGCACAAGGATATTGATGGACGAATACCAGCCGAAGCGGGCCAGTGCCTCCGTCCGCCCCTCTTCGGGGTTGCGGACGACTATTGGCATAACACTGGCCGCCTTCCTGCTTGGTGCGGGCAGCGTGTGGTATCTCGGCGGGGGCCTGTCCTCTCTGGGTGGGCTGTTTTCGATCGAGAAGGAAGCTGTGGTCGGTCAGGGCACGGGTGTGGCCTCTACCCGCCCGGTCACGGCTGTGCATCAGGCCCCGCCGGATGAGCGGACGGCGCGTGCGCTTGAACAGCAGACCGTGCTGGATCAGCGCATTGCCGAGATGGAGCAGCGTTTTGCCCGGCTGAGCCTGCAAGCGCAGGAGGCGGGCGGTAACGCCGCGCGGGCGGAGGGCCTGCTGATCGCCTTCGCCACCCGTCGTGCGATCGAGCGGGGTGCGCCGCTGGGCTTTCTGGAAGATCAGCTTCGCCTGCGGTTTGGAGAGGCGCGGCCCGATACGGTGCGGACGATCATCGAATCCGCCCGCGATCCCGTTACGCTGGACCAGTTGCTTGCCCAGTTGGATGGCCTGCGCCCCCAGTTGACCCGCTCACCGGGAGATGAAGGCGCCTTTTCGTGGGTGCGGCGGCAGTTCGGCACGCTGTTCGTTGTGCGGCGGGAAGATGCGCCGTCCCCTGCGCCTGCACGAAGGATCGAGCGGGCGCGCCTGTTCCTCGAAAGCGGCCGGGCGGGCGCTGCTGCGGCGGAGATACGCAATCTGCCCAATTCGGCGGCGGCAAGCGAATGGATCGCCGATGCCGAGCGCTATGCGCTGACCCAGCGGGCGCTGGAACTGTTGGAACTGACCGCGATCATAGAGCCGCGCGAACTGCGCGATGCCGAAGGTGAGCGGGTGGACCAGCCAAGCGCCGTCAGCGTTCCCTGAACGGCGGATAAGCGCTGGGCTCTATCCCTGTAGCAGTTCGGGCAATTTGCCTGACATGCCGCGGGCCTCATCCATGAACCAGCGCTTGAGCGAAGGGGTACGCTGCACCGCGCCCATGCCCAGTCGTCGCACGGCACCGGGCAGCTTGCCCGGAATGCCGAACAGGCGGGTGAGCGCGTCCGTAGCCAGTGACACCGTGAAACTGTCCAGCCCGCGCCAGCGTTCGTAACGGGTGAGCAGTTGCGCGTCGCCCGGATCGAGGCCGAGGCGCATGCCCTCCGCAATCACTTCCACCAGCGCGCCGACATCGCGCAGGCCCAGATTTAGGCCCTGTCCCGCAATCGGGTGGATGCCGTGAGCGGAATCGCCAACCAGCGCCAGGCGAGGGGCAGTGATCTTGGCCGTATGTTGAAAACCGAGCGGGTAGGAGGAACGCGGCCCTTCAGTTGCGATTGTGCCAAAGACACCGTGCATCCGCTTTTCGACCTCGGCCACGAAAGCCCGGTCGGACAGCGCGAGAACGCCCGCCGCATCATCTTCGTTCACCGTCCAGACCAGCGCGCTGCGGTGTTTGCCATCCGGCGAATCGAGCAGCGGCAGCAGGGCGAACGGGCCGGCGGGATAAAAGATTTCCCACGCCACGTTTTCGTGTGGTTTCTCGTGCGTCAGCCCGGCGATGATCGCGCGGTGGCGATAGTCCCAGTGAGCGAGGCCCAGTCCAGCTTCGTCGCGCGTGGGTGATCTGCGCCCCTCGGCAGCGATCATCAGTGCTGCTTCCAGCACGGTGCCGTCAGCCAGAGTGGCCGACACGCCGAACTCCCCACGTTCACGGCTGATGACGTTCACGGGCGCATGCCACGCAATCAGGGGTTCTTCCTGCGCGGCTTCGAACAGGGCGAGGCGAAGGGTGCGGTTGGAGAACATCCGGCCCAGCGAACCTTCGTGTGGTTCAGGGCGGAAATCGATGCGGCCGGGCTTCATCTCGTCCGTCACGGCGATGGCTTCGATCGGGCAGCCATATGGTTCCAGCCGATCGGCAAGGTCGATGTTCGTGAACAGGTTCCAGCTGGCGGTGGAAATGGCCGAGGCTCGCCCGTCAAAACCTTCCGCAGTCAGTTCCGCAGGATCGGCGCGATCGACCACATGGCTGGAAATGCCCTTGCGCGCCGCAGCCAGCGCCAAAGTCATTCCCACAAGGCCGCCGCCGAGGACGAGGAGATCGCGCTTGTCGCTCATGGTCCTCGTCCCTAGAACTCCGCCACCGATGCGCGCAAGCACGATCCCTTTCCTGAAGGCACTGATGCTGTTGCTGGCGGCGGCACTCGCGCTGCCCGCCGCTGCGCAGGCGCCGGTTGCGCAACCGGTTCAGGCACGCGCCAACAATATCGCGGCCGAACTGGTGGCGCAGGGGCCGCTGGTTCCGGGGCAGGAGCTCGATCTGGCCCTTCTGTTCCGGCCGCAACCGGGCTGGCACGGATATTGGTCCAATCCCGGCGATGCCGGGCTGGGCATGACGCTGGACTGGCGCCTCCCCGATGGCTGGACGGCGGGGGAACCGCGCTATCCGGTGCCGCATACCCTGCTGATCGCGGGCCTGATGAACCATGTTTACGAAGGCGAGCACGCGGTGATCGTGCCGCTGACGGTCCCGTCTGGCGTGAAGGCGAACGGCATCTATCCGATTGAGGTGGAAGCCCATTGGCTGGCCTGCACCGACAAGATCTGCGTGCCCGAACAGGCGACGCTGACGCTGCGACTTTCCGGACAAGCCGCGACGGATGCCCGGTTCGATGGCTGGCGCGCCGCGTTGCCGCCAGTGCTGGACCAGCCTGCGCGCTTCGAGCTGACGGCGGATGCGCTGCGGATCGCCATTCCGCTGCCCGCATCGCTGGAACTGGCGAAGCCGCACCTGTTCCTCGGCAATGAACAACTGATCGATTATGCCGCGCCGCAGGTATTCCGGCGCAGTGGCGATTGGCTGGTGGCGGAACTGCGCCGCAAGGGCGTAGCGACGGACGCGGATACCGTCAGCGGTATCCTGAAGCTGGACGATCAGGGTAACGGGGTGACTTTCGCCGGGCCTGCGGGCGAAGTCCCCACCGGTGGAGAGATCGTCGCGGGCGAAGCGGCAACCTCGCTTGCGCCGCTGTGGCTGCTGCTGGGTGGGGCACTGATGGGCGGGCTGATCCTCAACCTGATGCCCTGCGTGTTCCCGATTCTGAGCCTGAAGGCGCTCACGCTGGCGCGCGCTGGCGAAAGTGCGGAAGGCGCGAGGCGAGAGGGGGTCGCGTACACGGCGGGCGTGATCGCGGCCTGCCTCGCGATCGGTGCCTTGCTGCTGGCGCTGCGGGCGGCGGGCAGCGAGATCGGTTGGGCGTTCCAGTTGCAGGAACCCGGCGTGGTCGTGGCGTTGCTGGTACTGGCTACGGCGATCACCGCCAACCTCGCCGGGCTGTATGAAGTGCCGTCATTCTCCTTCACGCGGTCTGGCGGGCGAGCAAGCGCATTTTCCACCGGGCTGCTGGCGGCCTTCGTGGCTACCCCCTGCACGGGGCCGTTCATGGCGGCGGCGATGGGGGCGGCGCTGCTACTGCCGTGGTGGCAGGGGCTGCTGCTGTTCGCCACGCTGGGGCTGGGGCTGGCGCTGCCATTCCTGCTGCTGGGCTATATCCCGGCGCTGAGGCGGATATTGCCGAAGCCGGGGCGCTGGATGGATACATTCCGCCGCGTTCTGGCGGTGCCGATGGGCCTGACGGCACTGGCGCTGCTGTGGCTGGCATGGCGATTGGGCGGGCCCGGTTTCGCGGCGCTGGCATTCGTTGTGGCGCTGGGCGTGGTTGCTGCTTTGGCGGGGCGGGGCAGGCGGTTGCCGGTCATGGCGGCGGGCTCGCTTGCCGTCGCTGTATTGGCGGGCGTCTTCATGCCGCGCCTGTTCGCGCCCCCTGCGGCTGACGAGGCTGGCCTGCTTGCCGCGCAGCCTTTCAGCGAGGTGGCGCTGGCCGAAGCGCGGGCGTCAGGAAAGCCGGTGTTCCTATGGTTCACGGCTGACTGGTGCCTGACCTGCAAGGTCAATGAAGGCATTGCGATAGAGCGCGAGACGACGAAGGCCGCGTTCGAAAAAGCGGGTGTAGTGGCGATGCGGGGCGACTGGACGCGGCGCGATCCGGAGATCACCCGATTCCTCACCGCTCACGGTGCGGCGGGTGTGCCGCTCTATCTCTGGTACGCGCCGGGCAAGGACGGTGAAGTCCTGCCGCAAGTGCTGACGCGTGATATGCTTACCGGGCTGGCGGACTAGGCTTGCCCGCAGCGGCCTGTTCGGCCGCCTCCACCTGCTGAACGCGGCCACCAGCGCGGCACCATTCGACGAATTCGCCGGGAATGCGGCTGCCGGGAATCAGAACGCTGCCGCCGCCGGGCAGGGTGGCCTCCAGCTCTCGCGGGCCGGTGAAGACATCCAGCGAAGGATCGCTGGCAGGCAGCGCAGCCTCCCACCGCCATTCCTTGTCCGCCAGAACCGCGTCGATCTTGAAGCGAGAGATCGTGCCGTTGCCGATCACCGGAAACAGCGCCTTCTCGCCCGGACGAGCCGTCACATGCCGAATCAGGCGAAGCTGAACCGGGGTTTCGCGCAGCGCGCAGGCGAGCGTGAGAAACGGAAGCTGGCCGGAAACGCCGAAATCGATCGATCGCCCGTTTTCCGCCACCGTCCACACCGCGCTTTTCGTATCCGGCGAGAGCAGCGGCTCTGAGGCCGTGTGGCGCGCATCATCCAGCGAAATCCGCTGCGCCTGCCCGGATTCGCCGCTGCCCCCGCAAGCGGCAAGCACGAGCAAGAGCGGAACTATGCATAACAAGCGCAATGACATGCGGGGCTGATGGCTGGGGCTTGGTGCGGTTTCAAGCCGTAAGGACGCGGATGTCGACTGTTTCAGCTACGCCTGGAAGCGGAACTGCGGTTCATCCGTAATGCCGACGCCGGTGATCGCCGAACTTCTCTCCACCAAGAGCTTCGGTTTTTACCTCGTTGGCTTTCCACGGCTTGCACAATTTGCACCCGGCCCGACGGCTACGTGAGCGATGACGCTTGTGGTGCATGGCTAGGCAGCTTTCTTTTTGACTGATAGCTCCAGCCCAAGTGCGTCAAGCACAGCAGTAAGCGTTTCGAGAGTTGGATTGCCGTTCTCTGACAGCGCTGCGTAGAGTGCTTGTCGACCCAATCCGGATTTCTTGGAAATTTCGGTCATGCCTTTTGAGCGCGCTACGTCTCCAATGGCACTGGCGATATGTTTGGGATCACTCCCCTCCATCGCCGCTTCAAGATAATAGAGGATGTCCTCCTCAGTCTGGAGGTAGTTCGCTGCGTCAAACGGTCTTGTCTCGACCACGGCGTTCGATCTCATCCTTCATGCGAACCGCGCTGGCGATATCGGTCCTTTGCGTTTTCTTGTCACCTCCGCACAGCAGGATGACAAGTTCCTTACCGCGCCGGAAAAAGTAAACGCGATAACCCGGCCCGTAATCGATCCGCATTTCGGAAACGCCGGAGCCCACAGGCGTCACGTCGCCAAAATTGCCGTTCGATGCTCGCTTGAGACGATCGAGAATGCGGGCTTTCGCCCGGCGATCGGAAAGCGAGCCGAGCCAACGGTGGAACGCACTTGTTTCCGCCAGCTGGAATGCATGTCCTATATGAAGGACAGGATAAAAGTTGTCAATATCCTCGCTCATCTCGAGCCCTTTGAAAGGGCTTCAAGCTTTCGCCATTCCGGGTCACCTGGCTGTTTGGCCTCCCAGAACCTCCAGCCATTCACATTGGTATTGGAAATCGCATAAGCAGCTGCTGAGGGGCTGGTGTATGTGTTGCCGTCTGCGGCTACCCATTTATCATTTTCGATCCGAGCGAGGTGCATGCTTCCCTTGTAAGTTGCCCTTAGCTGAGTTCCGTTCGGGAGAAGGAGACCGCGAAGCGATAATCCGCTGACAGCACTCATGGGTGAGTGCCTGCTTTCGTGATTGGTTGTTGCAACCTTAGCCCCTTGCTGAGGGCTTCCGACAGAGTCCAAACCTAGCAGCTCACGCAGTACCTCGTTGTAGCTGTGTTCCTCGTGATGCCGAAGAGCGGTCAGTGCCTTGAAGACTTCGAAGTCGATCTCGATCTGCATCTGTAAGCCCCTAACGACCGATTTTTGCTAATAGTTCGTATAGCACTATTAGTCAATCACCGCCCCCACTTCCGCTGCGTCTTGCCGTATCGTGTCTTGCGGGTGCCGGGTTTGCCCTCGTTGCTGCGTCCTACCATCGGCGCTTTCTTCTCCCCGTACGGCAGGCCGAGTTCCTCGTTTTCTAGCCTTCTGATTTCGTCGCGCAGGCGACCGGCTTCTTCGAATTCGAGATCGGCGGCGGCGGCTCGCATGCGTTTTTCGAGGTCTTCGATGTAGCCGCGCAGGTTGTGGCCGACGAGGTTGTTGACCTCGTCATCGCCGGTATCGACCACCACGCCGTCGCGGCTGGCGGTATCGGCGATGATGTCGGCGATCTGGCGCTTGATCGTTTGCGGCGTGATGCCGTGTTCGGCGTTGTATTCGCGCTGTTTTTCGCGGCGGCGCTCAGTTTCGGCCATAGCGCGTTCCATGCTGCCGGTAATCCGGTCGGCATAGAGGATGACTTTGCCATCCACGTTGCGGGCCGCGCGGCCGATGGTCTGGATCAGGCTGGTTTCGCTGCGCAGGAAACCTTCCTTGTCGGCATCCAGAATGCACACAAGCCCGCATTCGGGGATATCCAGCCCCTCGCGCAGCAGGTTGATGCCGATCAGCACGTCATAGACGCCCAGCCGCAGGTCGCGGATCAGCTCAATGCGTTCCAGCGTCTCCACGTCGGAATGCATGTAACGTACGCGCACGCCCTGTTCGTGCATGAATTCCGTCAGGTCTTCTGCCATGCGCTTGGTCAGGGTGGTGACGAGCGTGCGGTATCCCTTGGCGGCGGTGGCTTTGCATTCCGCGATGCAATCCTGCACCTGATCTTCCACCGGGCGGATCTCTACAGGCGGATCGATCAGGCCGGTGGGGCGGATGACCTGTTCGGCGAAAACGCCACCGGTCTGCTCCATCTCCCAATTTCCGGGCGTGGCGGAAACGGCGAAGGTCTGCGGGCGCATCGCGTCCCATTCGTTGAAGCGCAGCGGGCGGTTGTCGATGCAACTGGGCAGGCGGAAACCGTATTCGGCCAGCGTCAGCTTGCGCCGGTGGTCCCCCCGCGCCATCGCGCCGATCTGCGGCACCGTCTGGTGGCTTTCGTCCACGAACAGCAGGGCGTTATCCGGCAGGTATTCAAAAAGAGTCGGTGGCGGTTCACCGGGCAAGCGGCCGGTGAGGAAGCGGCTGTAGTTTTCGATGCCCGCGCAGCTGCCGGTTGCGGCGATCATCTCAAGATCGAAATTGGTGCGCTGTTCCAGCCGCTGGGCTTCCAGCAGGCGCCCCTCGGCGTGCAATTCCTTCAGCCGCTCGGCCAGTTCGAAACGGATCGCCTCTGCCGCCTGTTTCATCGTCGGGCCGGGGGTGACGTAGTGGCTGTTGGCGTAAACGCGCACGGAATTGAGGCTGGCGCCTTTCTGCCCGGTCAGCGGATCGAACTCGCTGATTTCCTCTATCTCGTCACCAAAGAAGCTGACGCGCCAGGCCATGTCTTCATAGTGGCTGGGGAAAATCTCCAGATTGTCGCCGCGCACGCGGAACATGCCGCGCGCGAAGGCGGCGTCGTTACGCTTGTATTGCAGGGCCACCAGCTTGCGGATGATTTCCCGCTGATCGACGGATTCGCCCTTCTTCAGATCGAAGATCATCGCCGAATAGGTTTCGACCGAACCGATGCCGTACAGGCATGAAACGGAGGCGACGATGATCACGTCATCCCGTTCCAGCAGCGCGCGGGTGGCCGAATGGCGCATCCGGTCGATCGCCTCGTTCACCGAGCTTTCCTTCTCGATGTAGGTGTCGCTGCGCGGGACGTAGGCTTCGGGCTGGTAGTAGTCGTAGTAGCTGACGAAATACTCCACCGCGTTGTCGGGAAAGAAGCTGCGGAATTCGCCGTATAGCTGCGCGGCGAGGATCTTGTTGGGCGCGAGGACGAGGGCGGGGCGCTGAAGCTCCTCTATCACCTTGGCCATCGTGAAGGTCTTGCCCGATCCGGTGACGCCCAGCAGCACCTGCGTGCGTTCGCCATCCGCCGCCGCGCCCACCAGTTCGCGGATCGCCGTCGGCTGATCGCCGGCGGGCTGATATTCGGAGACGAGTTTGAACGGTTGCCCGCCAAGCGTCTTTTCCGGACGCTCCGGCTTGTGCGGCTTGAAGGTTCCGGAGGTATCCGGTTCCTCAAGACCTCTGCGGATCACGAGTTCGGCCATGCCCGCAATATGGAACATGTGGCGAACTATCGCAATGAGCGCCCGCAATGGCCGCGCAATCGTTGGCAGTCCGCACCGTGGCTGTTAGCTTGCGGGCAGCAGTCAACTGTAAGGGGAAATTCTATGCGTCCGATCCATGCCATGCCGCTGGTTGCGGCGGTTTTGCTGGCAGCGTGCGGCAGCTCCGCGGATCAGGATGGCGACGGCGCGATTTCCAATGAGGAAGCCGCGGCGGCCATGGGGAATGCCGTGCAGCCGCAGCCCGGCCAGTACCGCATCTCGACAAATGTCATCGAATTCGACGTGCCCGGCCTTGCCGACGAGATGAAGCAGCAGATGAAAACGATGATGAGCGCCACCGCTTCTCAGGAAAACACCTTCTGCCTCACTCCGGAAGAGGCGGCCAAGAACGGGCCGGAAGAGATGGTCAAGAGCATGGCGGAGGGGAACTGCACGTTCCGCAAGTTCGACGTTTCCGGCGGCAACATCTCCGCCGACATGCAGTGCACCGATGAAGCCGGCCGTGTCGGCACCGTGCTGATGGAAGGCAGCATGAGCAATTCCAGTTCCGACATGACGATGACGATGGATCAGGAAGTGCAAGGCATGGGGCAGATGCACATGAAGATGAATGTGAAATCCGAACGTATCGGCGACTGCGCCTGATCGATCCGGCTGAGGGGGCCTGACCCTGGGCCCCCTTTCACATGTTACGATTCGATGGCCGTAATCTGACCTGCACCGGGAAATCTGGACCGATTATTGCGTTCATGCTGCAATAAGTCAGTTCAGTTACAGTGACGGTCATGACTTCCCATCTCGCATTCCAGCGTCGGCCCTTTCCTGATCCTGCTTTGCTGCGGGAGGGGCTGGTGCGCCGCATGGAACTGGCCCGCAGCGTTCCGCCCGTGGATGTGCGAGGCCCGCACGCGCGGTTTCTGTGGGGTGAACTGGCGACTCCGCTGGAGCCCCTGCGCCGGCTGCTGCGCGAACCACTGGTTCTAGAGCGTACCGATAACCCGCGCGTGGTGATGTTGCTGCCCGGCTTCGGCACGCATCCGCTGCGTATGCGCTATATGGCCCGGCAGCTGGAAGGTGCGGGGCATACCGTGAAAAGGTGGGGGCTGGGGTTCAACCTTGGCCCCACGGAAGCGAACTTTGCCGCGCTGGAACAGCGTATCCGGCAGATTCACGCGCGCTATGGGCAGAAGGTGATTCTCGTGGGCTGGAGCCTGGGCGGCGTCTTCGCCCGGGAACTGGCCAAGCGCGACCCCAGCCATGTGGCCAAAGTCATCACCATGGGATCGCCGTTTTCCGCCACGCCCTATGACAACAACGCATGGCGAATCTACCAACTCGTCACCGGTCATTCGGTCGAACAGCCGCCGATAGAGGCGCGGACCTGGGTGAAGCCGCCGGTTGAAACCGTGGCGTTGTGGAGCCCGCGTGACGGTGTGGTTTCCCCACGCAGCGCCTGCGGATTGCCGGGGGAGCGCGATCGCGCCGTGGCGCTTCGTTGCACGCATCTGGGCTTCGCCAATTCGCCCGAGGCGATCCGCGCGGTGGCGCGCGAGATGGAGCGCGGCTGAGCCCTTTTAATCGAGTGTGCGGCAAACACTTGGCGGTGCGAAAGAACCGTGCAATTGTGCAGTGCATCAAAACAGGGACTCATGAGCGCACCGCATTCTGCCCAGTTCGATGAAATGTACGCGCCGGATGGCACAGTCCGCCGCGCCTACAGTGAATATGATGCATGGCTGGGGGAACAGGACCGCCTATCCCTGCGGCACAAAGGGGCAGAGGCAGAGAGCGTCTTTCGCCGCACCGGCATTACCTTCAACGTTTATGGCGAGCATGACGCGGAAGAGCGGCTGATCCCGTTCGACATGGTGCCGCGGATCATCACGGGCAGCGAATGGCGCCGCCTGTCTCGCGGGATCGAACAGCGGGTGAGGGCGATCAACGCCTTCATGCACGATCTCTATCATCGGCAGGAGATCATCCGGTCGGGCCGCCTGCCGGAACGCCTGTTTCGCAACAACGATGCCTGGCTGCCGCAGATGGTGGGCTTTACCCCGCCCGGCGGGGTCTATACCCATATCGTCGGCATCGATCTGGTGCGGACCGGGCCGGATGAATTTCTGGTGCTGGAAGACAATGCGCGCACGCCCAGCGGCGTTTCCTACATGCTGGAAAACCGCGAAACGATGATGGCCATGTTCCCGGAACTGTTTTCCCGGGTGAAGGTTCAGCCGGTTTCCAACTATCCCCGCCGTCTGGCGAAAAGCCTTGCCGCCTGCGCGCCCGAATGTGCGTCTGCGGGCAGCCCGACCGTGGCGGTGCTGACGCCCGGCATCTACAATTCCGCCTATTTCGAACATGCGTTCCTGGCAGACCAGATGGGCGCTGAACTGGTGGAGGGCAGCGATCTGCGCGTGTTCGACGGGCGCGTGCAGATGCGCACGACCGCCGGATACCAGCCGATCGACGTGCTCTATCGCCGCGTGGATGATGACTTTCTCGACCCCCTGACGTTCAACCCCGCCAGCGTGCTGGGCGTTCCGGGCATCATGGATGTCTATCGCGCGGGGCGGATCACCATCGCCAATGCGCCGGGCACCGGCATCGGCGACGACAAAGCGGTCTATTCCTTCATGCCGGAGATCGTGGAGTTCTACACCGGTGAGAAGCCCCTGCTGCGTAACGTGCAGACATGGCGCTGCGCGGACGCAGACAGTCTTGCTTATGTGTTGGATAACCTGCCGGAACTGGTGGTGAAGGAAGTCCATGGTTCCGGCGGATACGGCATGCTGGTCGGGCCAACCGCCAGCCGTCGCGAGATCGCCCGTTTCCGGGAAAAGCTGGTCGCCCGGCCAGCCAATTACATCGCCCAGCCCACGCTGGCGCTTTCCACGGTGCCGATCTTCACCCGCGCCGGGCTGGCACCACGCCACGTGGACCTGCGCCCCTTCGTGCTGATGTCGCCCGGCGGGATTGATATCACGCCTGGCGGGCTGACGCGCGTCGCGCTGAAGAAAGGCTCTCTGGTGGTAAATTCCAGCCAGGGTGGCGGGACCAAAGACAGCTGGGTACTGGATGACTGATGCGACCGGGCCGATCCTTCGGGGGCAGACCATGCTAGGCCGCACCGCAAACGGTATTTTCTGGATGTACCGCTATCTGGAGCGGGCGGAAAATACTGCCCGCCTGCTGGAAGCGGGCCATCGCATGGCGCTGACGCGCGGCACGGTGGCGGCGAACGAGGAATGGCGATCCATTCTCACCACGCTGGGCCAGCTTGCCCCTTTTCAGGCGCTGGAGGTGGATTTTACCAGCGCCCACGTTTGCGACTTCGTGCTGCGGGGCAAAGGTAATCCACAAAGCGTCATAGCGATGCTGGAACTGGCGCGGATTAACGCGCGCGCCTGCCGCACATCGATCACGCTGGAGGTTTGGGAAGCGATCAACGAAGGGTGGATGACCCTGCGCGACCTGCTGGCCCGACCGGTGCGAGAGGCCAGCCTTGGCAACGTGCTGGCGGCCATTCGCCGCGAATCGACGATCGCGCGCGGCGCGACTCACGGGTCCATGCTGCGGAACGAGATATACAGCTTTGCACGGGCGGGGACTTTCATCGAACGGGCGGACAACACCGCGCGCATCCTTGACGTGAAATACTATCTGCTCCTGCCCAGTCTTGCCTATGTCGGCACGCCGCTGGACACCGCGCAGTGGGACAATGTGCTGCGTTCGCTGTCGGGAGAGCGCGCCTATCGCTGGCTCAACGCTGGGCGTATGGACGCCCGCTCCATTGCCGATTTCGTGGTGCTCGACCGGCGGTTCCCCCGCAGCCTCGCCTTCTGCTACGCTGCCCTGCGCGAAAACCTGGGCGCGCTGGCTCAACTGCACGGGCAGGAGGGCGAAGCGGACGTGCTGCTGCGTGAGGTTGATCAGTTGTTGAACGAAGGGACGATCGAGGCGATTTTCGAACGCGGCCTGCACGAATTTCTGGGCCGCTTCATCGTTCGCAATCAGGCGGTGGCCAGCGCTATCGCCGAACAATATCGCTTCGTCGCCTGAGAAATCGATGCGCCTCGCCATCCGCCATACAACCCGTTACCGTTTCGCCGATCCCGTGGCGCATGGCCTGCAGCGCCTGCGGCTGACGCCGAAGGAGACGCAGGGCCAGCGTATCATCGAATGGACCGTGGAATATTCAGGCGCGCGGGAAGAATTTTCCTACGACGACCAGAATCATAACCACGTCACGCTGGTGGCTGTTGATCAGGGCGCGCAGGAAGTTGTGATCGCCTGCCGCGGAGTGGTGGAAACAGAGGACAAGGCGGGTGTCATCGGCCACCATGCCGGGCATCTGCCCCTGTGGTCGTTTCTCAATCAGACCGAGCTTACTCGCCCTGGACCCAAGCTCAGGCAACTGGTTTCCGCGCTTGCCCGCGAGGGTCAGGATACCGTTGCAACCCTGCATGGGCTTTCGGCGCTGGTGCGCGAACGGATCGCTTATGAAACCGGTGTCACGCATGTGGATACCACCGCGGAAGAAGCCGTGGTTGCGGGCTATGGCGTCTGTCAGGACCATGCCCACGTGTTCATCGCCGCCGCTCGTGCGCTGGGCGTGCCTGCGCGTTACGTCAGCGGCTATCTGATGATGAACGACCGGATCGAGCAGGAGGCGACCCATGCCTGGGCGGAAGCCTGGGTGGAGGGGCTTGGCTGGGTTGGTTTCGACGTTTCGAACGGTATCAGCCCCGATCCACGCTATGTGCGCGTGGCGACGGGGCGGGACTATCGCGATGCGGCGCCCATTACGGGGATAAGTTTCGGTGCGTTAACCGAAGATCTTTCCGTTAACCTTGCGGTCGAACAGCAGACTGCGGAACAATAGAGCAGCGCCGCGATCTTTCGCGCGGCGGGCGAGGGCTACTGAAATATGACGTATTGCGTGGGAATGATGCTCGACGAAGGCTTTCTGCTGATGAGCGACACGCGCACCAATTCCGGCGTCGATAACATTTCGGTGTTTCGCAAGATGTTCCACTGGCAGAAGCCGGGGGAGCGCATCATCGCCCTGATGACCGCGGGCAATCTGGCCACCACACAGTCCGTCATCAGCAAGCTGGAAGAACGGGATAAAACCCCGGGCGACCGGCAGATGTCGCTGCTGGAATTGCCGACCATGTTCCAGATCGCGGTCGAAGTGGGCAAGCTGCTGCGCGAAACCGTGCAGGGCACTCAGGATGAAAACGGCATGCAGGGCAAGGGGCGCTTCACCGCCTCCATGATTCTGGCCGGGCAGATCGCCGGGATGGAGCCGCGCCTGTTCCTGATCTATCCCGAAGGTAATTTCATCGAAGCGAGTTTCGACACACCGTTTTTTCAGATCGGAGAGACGAAATATGGCCGCCCGATCCTGATTCGTGGTTACGATCGAAAAATGAGTTTCGAAGACGCCGCCAAGTTGCTGATGGTCAGTTTCGATTCCACGCTGAAGGCCAATCTTTCCGTCGGCCTGCCTCTGGATCTTCTGGTGGTGCGCCGGGACGAGTTCGCACCGCTGCACGAGCGCCGGATCGAGCATGACGATCCTTATTATACAGCGATCTCATCTAGCTGGAGTGATGCCCTGCGCAATGCATTTCACTCTCTTCCGGACTACACTTTTTACCAAGGGCATACCTAGGTGCTAGGTCCTAGTTAGAAATTATGAAAGGCTCCCATATAGTTATAGTTAAGGCATTAGATCCATAATGGACGTGACCATACTTAGGGAACCTAACCTATTAAGCCCGCGTTGCATCATAAATAGCTTCATAACGATAGCATCTCGGAGTGCTATCAATCGGGTCCGGGAGCAGAATGGCGCACATGGAGCGAACTACATTACATATCGTTGGTGGTGACAGTCGATCGAGGGCTGAACAGGCGCGTATTGCCTTCGCCCTCGGTCATCATGCTGAAGTTTATGCCAACATGGATGAGCTGTTGGTTCGTCCGCCAGAAGAGGGTATTCTGCTGGCTGCGGATGACGATCCGGCCATACCTGCCAGCGTTATGTTCGATACGCTGGGTGACATGGGGGTTTGGTTGCCGATGGTCTTTGTCGCCGCGGCCCCGTCTGTCGAACGTATTGTTGAAGCGGTGAAGGCCGGGGCGATAGATTACCTTGTCCTGCCGTTCGAGATGAGCAGCTTTGCGCGGCATCTGGATGTCATCCTGAGTGAATCCGGCCAGTTTGCGGAGCGCCGCCGGCGCGAGGTGGAGGCTCAGCACGCGATTGGCCTTCTCAGCCGCCGCGAACGGGAAGTGCTCGAATTGTTGAGCGCGGGTTGTTCCAACAAGGAAATCGCCCGCAACCTTTCCATCAGCCCGCGCACGGTGGAAATCCATCGTGGGAACATGATGACGAAGCTCAATGCCGGTCACGCGGCCGATGCAGTTCGCCTATGGCTGGATGCGCGGGAGGAGGCGCCTCTTGAGCCGCGCACCGAAGCGTTGGATCCTGTCCCGCGCCAGCCCGATATTATCGGACGCATAGGTGACCGGCGGGTCAGCATTCCCGTGCGGCCCCGACGTCGAGTTCAGCGGCAATAACTGCGGGCCCCGATAACCCCTTCGACGTGCAGGTGATCTTCGTGCGCGGCGTTGTATTCGGGGCCTAGCACCGTGTCGAACCGCTTGCAGGCGCTGCCATGCACCACGCGCAGGAATTCCCTTTCCCGCTCTGTGCCGCCGCGCCAGCCTTGCTTGACCGATATGCGGCGGCCGTCATCCAGCACGAAGGCTGAGATGTCGATCGCCGCACCGGTGGAGTGGGCGGATCGGCGCGAAGAACCGGCGACGTTGCGGCACGAATAGCTGCCCATCGTTTCGATCGTCCGCAGGCCGGAACCTAGGATCTGCCGTGCTGCGCGGTCCACGCCGAAACGGGCCCATGCGGCAAAAGCCGTGCTCACCTCGCAGGTGACGGGGCCGATATTGGTGACGGAAAGTGACGTGGAATCCGAATAGACGGCGGAAAGCTGCACGGTGTTCAGATTGGAACAGCCTTCACCCAGATAGCGATCCGGCAGGGGTGAAAAGCGTGCGCCCGTGCCGCTGAGCGCAGACAGACACTGTGCGTCGTTCCCACTGCGAACGGCGACAGGGGTTTGCGAAGGGGCGGCGGCGGATGAGTTTCGCCGCTCTCCGGAAGAACCCGGCAGGGCTGAGCATCCGGCAAGGGCGGCGATCAGCGCCAGCGTGGAAAAACTGCGGGCCGTCATGGTCTTATCCATCGCCCTCCTTGGTTAACCCTCTGCTAACCCTAGATTAACGGCATGCCATAGCTCTATCGCCGGGGAAAGGATCGGCTGCCGCGCTGCTGTGCACAATCGCGGATTGACTTCGCGGTGGGCGCCACTATTCGGCGCGACGGGCCACGCGGTCCCAACGCCGCGCGAGCTCTCTGCAAGGAGAGTCAGATATGACTGACATTACGGTACCGGCGCGCAAGCCTGCGCGTCCGTTTTTCTCTTCCGGTCCCTGCGCCAAGCCGCCGGGATATTCCCCTGACAAGCTGGCAACCGAATCGCTCGGCCGTTCGCATCGCGCGAAGATCGGCAAGACGCGCCTTCAGTATTGCATCGACCTGATGCGCGAAGTGCTGCAGCTGCCCGATACGCACCGCATCGGCATTGTGCCCGGCTCTGACACTGGCGCCTTCGAAATGGCGATGTGGACCATGCTCGGTGCACGCGATGTAACGGCGCTGGCTTGGGAAAGCTTCGGTGAAGGTTGGGTCACCGATATCGTCAAGCAGCTGAAGATCGAAGCCACCGTTTCGCGTGCCGATTATGGCCAGCTTCCCGATCTGGACAAGGTCGACTGGTCGAACGACGTGCTGTTCACCTGGAACGGCACTACCAGCGGTGCGCGCGTGCCCGATGGCGAATGGATCCCGGCCGATCGCGAAGGGTTGAGCTTTGCCGACGCTACAAGCGCGGTGTTCGCCTATGACATTCCGTGGGACAAGATCGATGTCGCCACCTTCTCGTGGCAGAAGGTGCTGGGCGGCGAGGGCGGCCATGGCGTCCTTATCCTCGGCCCGCGCGCTGTCGAACGGCTGGAAAACCACACCCCAGCCTGGCCGCTGCCCAAGGTGTTCCGCCTGATGAGCAAAGGCAAGCTGGCGGAAGGTATCTTCAAGGGCGAAACGATCAACACGCCCTCCATGCTGGCAGTCGAAGATGCGATCTGGGCGCTCGAATGGGCCAAGGGTCTGGGCGGTCTGGAAGGGCTGAAGGCCCGGTCCGACGCCAATGCCGCCGCTCTCGACAAGATCGTGGCGGAGCGTGACTGGCTGGGCCACCTGGCGGTGGACAAGGGTATTCGCTCTCGCACCTCCGTCTGCCTTACCGTCGATGGCGCCGATGCCGACTTCATCAAGGCCTTCGCCGGCCTGCTGGAGAAGGAAGGCGCGGCCTACGATATCGCCGGATACCGCGATGCCCCTCCTGGTCTGCGGATCTGGTGCGGCGCGACCGTGGACACTGCGGATATCGAAGCGCTCGGCCCCTGGCTCGACTGGGCCTGGGCTTCGCTGAAGAACTGAAATCCCTTCGTCATTCCCGCGCAGGCGGGAATCCAGCGGACATGACATGCGCGTGGCGCACCGCTCCGGATCCCCGCATCTGCGGGGATGACGACACCAAGGAACACCTGAAATGACCAAGCCCAAAGTCCTTATCTCGGACAAGATGGACCCCAACGCCGCCCGCATTTTTGAAGAGCGCGGCTGTGATGTGGACGTGATCACCGGCAAGACGCCTGAAGAGCTGAAGGAAATCATCGGCCAGTACGATGGTCTGGCGATCCGGAGCTCGACCAGGGTGACGCAGGATATTCTCGATTCGGCGACCAATCTGAAGGTCATCGGCCGCGCCGGGATCGGTGTCGACAACGTCGATATTCCCGCCGCCAGCGCCAAGGGCGTGGTGGTGATGAACACCCCGTTCGGCAACTCGATCACCACTGCCGAACACGCGATCGCGCTGATGTTCGCGCTCGCCCGTCAGCTGCCGGAAGCGAACGCGCAGACGCAGGAAGGCCTGTGGCCGAAGAACGGCTTCATGGGCGTGGAAGTGACCGGCAAGACGCTGGGCCTGATCGGCGCCGGCAACATCGGCGGCATCGTGGCCGACCGTGCGCTGGGCCTGAAGATGAAGGTCGTGGCCTATGACCCGTTCCTTTCGCCCGAACGCGCGGTGGAACTGGGCATCGAGAAGGTGGAACTGGACGAATTGCTCGGCCGGGCGGATTTCATCACGCTGCACACCCCGCTGACGGACCAGACGCGCAACATCCTGTCGAAGGAAAACATCGCCAAGACGCGCAAGGGCGTGCGCATCATAAACTGCGCGCGCGGCGGGCTGGTTGACGAAGCGGCGCTGAAGGAAGCGCTCGATTCCGGCCATGTGGCAGGCGCTGCGCTGGACGTGTTCCAGACGGAACCGGCCAAGGAATCGCCGCTGTTCGGCACGCCGAACTTCATCTGCACGCCGCACCTCGGCGCCTCCACCAATGAAGCGCAGGTCAACGTGGCGCTTCAGGTCGCGGAACAGATGGCCGATTATCTGGTCAACGGCGGCATCACCAACGCTCTCAACGTCCCGTCGCTGAGCGCGGAGGAAGCGCCGAAGCTGAAGCCATATATGGCGCTGGCGGAAAACCTTGGTTCGCTGGTTGGGCAGCTGACCACGGGTTCGCTTCCGCGCATCTCGATCCACACCGAAGGTGCGGCTGCAGAACTGAACATCAAGCCGATCGTCGCCGCCGTGCTGGCCGGGTTTCTGCGTCAGCAGTCGGATACGGTGAACATGGTCAATGCGCCGTTCCTGGCCAAGGAACGCGGCATTGAAGTGCGCGAAGTCAGGACGGAACGCGAAGGCGATTACCACACGCTGCTGCGCGTTTCGGTGAAGACGGAGCAGGGCGAACGTTCTGTCGCGGGCACGCTGTTCAGCAATTCGGAGCCGCGCCTGATCGAACTGTTCGGCATCAAGGTGGAGGCCGAGCTGGCTGGCCACATGATGTATATCGTCAACGAAGACGCGCCGGGCTTCATCGGCCGCATCGGCACGCTTCTGGGCGAAAGCGGCATCAACATCGGCACTTTCAACCTCGGCCGCCGCGAAGCGGGTGGGGAAGCGGTGCTGCTGCTGTCCGTGGACGGCGATGTGCCGGTGGATGTGCTGGAAAAGGCCCGTGCCCTTCCGGGTGTGAAGCGGGTCATGGCGCTGACCTTCTGAAGATCGACGGCCACTTGCAAATATTCGTCTCCGCCGCGAAAGCGGGGGCCCCGGCATTTGCCGCACCGGGTTTCCGCCTTCGCGGGGATGACGAATTGAGGGAAGTGCCGTCACCATGATTGATCCCGCCGCCGACCTTCTGCCCGAAGGGCTCGAAGACCGCCTGCCGCAAAGCACGGCGGCTGCGGCGCGGATCGAACATGCCGTGCTGGGTGTTCTCGACGCCCATGGGTATGACCGCGTCCGCCCCCCGCTGATCGAATTCATGCAGTCGATGGCGCGGCGGATGGACGGGGTGAAGACCCGCAAGCTGTTCCGCTTCGTCGATCCGCGCAGCTTGCGCACGCTGGCCCTGCGGTCTGACATGACGCCGCAGGTCGGCCGGATCGCCGCCACGGGCCTTGCCGGAAAGCAGCGCCCGCTGCGCCTGTGCTATGCGGGGCAGGTGGTGCGGATCGCGGGCGACACGCTGGACCCACGCCGCGAAAATCTCCAGCTTGGTGCGGAGCTGATCGGACGTGACACGGTGGCCGCCGCGGCGGAGATCGTGGAACTGGCGATTGCATCGCTGGAAGCGGCTGGCGCCACGGGCATCTCGGTCGATTTCACATTGCCCGATCTGGTCGATACCCTGGCCGCGGGCGAATTTCCGCTGACGCCGGCACAAGTGCAGGCCGTGCGGCGAGAGCTTGATGCCAAGGATGCTGGCGGCCTGCGCGAAGCAGGGGGCGAGGCTTATCTGCCGCTGCTTTATGCCAGCGGCCCGTTCCCCGATGCGCTGGCCAAGCTGGCGGGCATCGACACCATCGGTGTGCTTGCCACGCGTATCGAGGCGCTGCGCCAGATTGCCGCACGTGTGGAGGGCCGGGCACGGCTGACGCTGGATCCATCGGAACGGCATGGGTTCGAATACCAGACGTGGTTCGGCTTCTCGATCTACGCGGAAGGTGTGCGGGGCACGCTGGGGCGTGGCGGCACTTACCTTATCGGTGGCAGCGACGAGCCTGCGACCGGGTTTTCCCTCTACCCGGAAGAACTGGTGGACGCGGTCAAAGCGGGGGAGCGGAGCCGCGATTCGGTTTTCCTGCCACTGGGCCATGACACGGCAACGGCGGCCAGATTGCGCGCGACCGGCTGGCGCACCGTTGCCGCTCTGGACGAAGGGGACGATCCCCGCGCGCTCGGCTGTACTCATCGGCTGGAAGGCGACGAGCCAACGCCGCTCTGATCATCCGCCAATAAGGCTGGACGGCTTGCAAGGCAGGCTTCCGCAGCCACATAATGATCGTATTTATTGCGTACGGAAGCCGTGGTGGAAGAGGCCTGAGGGGCCATGAAAGACCGGATACTCGCAGAACCTACTTTTGCCCTTGGCGCGCTGGTGTGGCTTGTCGCGGCCACGCTGTTTCCGTGGCAGCTTGGCCTTGCAGGTGCATCGGTGGGTGGGTTCGTGGCCTATCTCGTTATTGCCGGTGCCTTGCTTGCGGTGGCGGACGCCGTGCTGAACCCGACATTTTATCACCGCTGGGATGATGTGGCGTTACAGGGCCTGTTCTGGACGATCGGTCTTTCCGTACCGTCCGCCATCCTGTTCGCATTCGGCATGCACGCCGCCCCAGCGACCGAGAAATTTCAGGATGATCTTTGCGTAATGGCCGGGCTTGCCAATCCCGCCGACAACACCGAAAGCGCGCTTGAAGAAGCACTGGAACCGTCGGAACGCTGCGAAGTGAGCCGCTGAAGCGGTCGTAAGGCGGCACAGGCATTGCCACGCGCGAACACAGGGCCTAGGCGGCCCGCGGTTTCCCACCCCGCACAGGAAGGCAGATATCCTTGGCCAACGTAACGGTGATCGGCGCCCAGTGGGGCGATGAAGGCAAAGGCAAGATTGTCGACTGGCTGGCCAGCCGCGCCGATGTGGTCGTGCGCTTCCAGGGCGGCCACAACGCCGGGCACACGCTGGTCGTCGGCAATACCACTTACAAGCTCAGCCTGCTGCCATCTGGTATCGTCACCGGCACACTGTCCATCGTGGGCAACGGCGTGGTGCTCGATCCCTGGGCGTTGAAGGCCGAGATTGAGCGGCTTGAGGCACAGGGTGTGTCGATCACGCCGAAAAACTTCGCCATCGCCGATAACTGCCCGCTGATTCTGCCGCTGCACCGCGATCTCGACGCCCTGCGCGAAAACGCGGCGGGCAAGGGCAAGATCGGCACCACCGGCCGCGGTATCGGCCCTGCTTATGAAGACAAGGTTGGCCGCCGCGCGATCCGCGTGTGCGATCTGGCCCATCTGCATGAACTGGAACCGCTGCTCGACCGGCTTTGCGCGCATCATGATGCGCTGCGTGCCGGCTTTGGCGAACCACCGGTCGATCGTGCGGCATTGCTGGCAGAACTGCGCGAAATCGCCCCGTTCGTGCAGCAGTTTGCCCAGCCGGTGTGGCTGACCCTGCGCGAAGAACGCCGCAAGGGTTCGCGCATCCTGTTCGAAGGCGCGCAGGGCGTGCTGCTGGATGTGGATCACGGTACTTATCCGTTCGTCACCAGCTCCAACACGGTCAGCGGCACGGTCGCTTCTGGTAGTGGGCTGGGGCCCAATGCCGCGGGCTTCGTGCTGGGCATCGTCAAGGCGTACACCACCCGCGTCGGGTCCGGCCCGTTCCCGACCGAACTGGACGACGCCGATGGCCAGCGTTTGGGCGAACGCGGGCACGAATTCGGCACGGTGACGGGTCGCCAGCGCCGCTGTGGCTGGTTCGATGCGGTGCTGGTGCGGCAAAGCTGCGCAATCAGTGGCGTGACCGGCATAGCATTGACGAAGCTGGATGTTCTCGACGGTTTCGAGACGCTGAAGATCTGCACCGGCTATCGCCTGCGCGGAAAGGAGATCGACTATCTTCCCGCCAGCGCGGCCGAACAGGCCGAGTGCGAGCCCATTTACGAGGAAATGCCGGGCTGGAGTGAATCCACCGCCGGCGCACGCCGCTGGGCGGACCTTCCGGCACAGGCGATCAAATACATTCGCCGGATCGAAGAGCTTATCGAATGCCCCGTGGCATCGGTATCCACCAGTCCGGAACGTGACGATACAATTCTTGTGCGTGACCCCTTCGCAGACTGACGCTAAGACTGCTGTCTGGCGTCTGGAGACCCTATCGCTGTGACATCGCGTGAAAAAACGGGATTACTGCCGCTGGAAGGCAGCATTCCCGAACGGCCTTTTTCCGAAAAGGCGCTGACGGTGGCGTGGGGCGCGATCCAGTGGCCCTGGCTTTTGCGCAGTCTGTGGGGTGGCAAGCTGGCCGACAAGCAGGCGCTGCTTGATCGGCTGGGCCTGCCACATGATGCGCTGCCCCATCTCGGAAGCTGGAAGGCCGATACCTGGTTCCTGTGGCGGATTGTCGAGGCGATTGAACGCCTGCGCCCGAAAGAGGTGGTGGAGCTGGGATGCGGTGCTTCCACGCTGGTGATCGCAAAGGCGCTCGATCAATGCGGGGGCGGGCGGCTGTCCAGCTATGATCAGCATGCCGGTTTCGTGGAATCGACTTCACACTGGCTGGAGAGCCATGGCCTCGATGCCGATCTGCGCCATGCGCCCTTGGTGGAAGATTCGACCCACTGGTCGCACGTCTGGTACGCGCTGCATTCGCTTCCGCGAGAGATCGACCTGTTGGTGATTGACGGACCGCCTTGGTCGCTCAATCCCTTCATTCGCGGGCGGGCGGAAACCCTGTTCGATCGCATCGTGCCGGGCGGCATGGTGTTGCTGGATGATGCCGCGCGCCCCGGTGAGCGGCTGGTCGCCGCGCGGTGGAAGCGCGATTGGCCGGAATTCGAATTTACTTTGCTGCCGGGCGCCAAGGGCACGCTGATAGGCCAGCGAAAAGCTTAATAAAAAGCAATATCGGGCTTGACCCGAGTTTTGCATGTTCGCATTATGTTCTCTCTGTTGAGGGGATCATGATGTCCGTGCCCGATTTCTCTTATGCCGTCCCCGGCGATGGCATGGCCATGCCTTTTACCGTCTCGATTCTGGCCGACTGCGGGGATGTGCGGGAAGATCTGCTGGCGGATGCCGAGAATTCGGGACTCATCGTGCGGGAATGTGGCCCTGTCTCGGCGCTGCTGGACAGCGGAGCAGAGCCGGCGGGTGAAATCGTGCTGGTCGATTGTCAGGCGCCCGATGGGGGAATCATCCCCGCGCTCATACAACTCGATATGTTCGCGGCGCGGACGGGCGCGTACCTGATCGTATCGACCAGTGCTGAACTGCTGGATGATGTCTTCGCCTGCTGCGATCAATCGTGCCCGCAGATTCTGGTCGATCCGACGCCCGCAGACCGGGTTCTCGCTCTTGGTCGCGCGCGGGCAGGCGCTCCGGGGCGCAGGGTGCGTGAACTCAATCAGGAAGATCGACTGACCCTGCTGCGCCTGACCGAACAAGTGGGAGAGATAGCGCGGCGGCTGGATCGGCTGAATACCGGTGCCGGTGCCGGTGCCGGGGGCGGGCAGGCGGGAAGTGCCTTCCGGTTTGAAAGCCCGGTCCAAGGCTACAATGCTCCTCGCGATGAAGGGGAAGCTCGGCTCACCCGTCCTTTGCGCCAATCTCTTCCCGATCCCCGGCTGATCCGGCGGATCATTCGCCAGCGGCAGCTGCGCGCCCGTTTCTTCGATGGCGAACTGTTCGCCGATCCGGCTTGGGACATCTTGCTCGATCTGACTGCGGCGCGGGCGGAACATGCGCGGGTTTCGGTGACATCGGCCTGCATCGCCAGCGGCGTGCCGCCCACCACTGCCTTGCGCTGGATCAGCCAGATGACGGACGCGGGTCTGATCGAGCGTGTGCGGGATGATGGGGACAAACGGCGCGCATTCGTGGCGCTGAGCGATTCCGCGGCAGGGGCGATGGCGTGCTATTTCGCGGAAGCGGGGGAACTGGCGCAGGCCCTCTGACGAGGGAATCCTGCTCTATCCGTGCTCTCGCAATGCAGGTGCGCGCTTGCTACCGCATCGCTGTAACGCCGTGTAACCGATCGCATTACCGTAATTTACTGGGAGCGAGCCGGCCTCCATTCCAAAGGCACAACGATGCATTCAGGTCCATCCCACGATCACGGTCATCATCACCACCATCATCACGATGATGCACAGATTGCGACCGATCCGCACGGGGGCTGTAAATGGGCGCCCGGGCGTGGATATTTCCTTGGTTCGTCGCACGATCGCAATGCGCGCAAGACCGCGTGGGTGCTGGCGCTCTGTGCGGTCACCATGGTGGTGGAGGTCGTTGCGGGCCTCATGTTCGGCTCCATGGCGCTGCTCGCGGACGGGCTGCACATGGCGACGCACGCGGGCGTCATGCTCGTCGCCGCTGCCGCCTATCGCATTGCATGGCGCCGCCGGGCGGACCCGTCGTTTTCCCTCGGCACCGGCAAAGTGGGCGATCTGGCCGCTTTTGCCAGCGCGCTCGCCCTCGCGGCGACGGCGGTGGGGCTGGCGATAGAAAGCGGGCGGCGTCTGTTCGAACCCGTTCCGATCGCCTTCGACGAAGCGATACCGGTAGCGTTTCTGGGTCTGGTGGTGAACCTGCTCTCGGTCTGGCTGCTGCATGACGATGGGCACGATCACGGGCATGGGCATGGCCACGGCCATTCACACGGCCATTCGCATGCCCACCAGGATCACGACGACCATGATCATGACCATGAGGGGCACGATCACAAGCACCATCACGATCTCAACCTGCGGGCGGCCTACGCTCATGTCGTTTCCGACGCGGGCCTGGGCGTCATGGCGATCGCCGGCCTGTTCGCCGCGCGCGAACTGGGCTGGGTGTGGCTGGATCCCGTGCTCGGCATTCTCGCCGCCGTGGTTATTTTCCGTTGGTCTGTGGGCTTGCTGCGCGCTGCGGGTGCTGTCCTGCTGGACAAGGTGCCGGATGAAGCACTGGCGCGCCGCATTCGTGCGCGACTGGAACGGGATGGCGCGCGTGTGACCGATTTTCACCTCTGGCGCGTCGGCCCGGGTCATCACGCCCTGATTGTTTCGCTGGCCGGGGCCAGCCAGCCGGTTTCGCATTACCGTGGCAGTCTGGGCGATATATCCACGCTGGCACACGTCACGATCGAAACGGACGAGGGGGCCGCCGGGTAATGAAGCTTGGGGGGCGGCTGTGGACAGGGGGGGCTGCGTGCTGTTGCGCTGTGCTGGCCTGCCTCGCCGTCGCTGCCTCTGGCGTTACGCGGGATCAGGCGGCGGAACCGCCCGGCAAACCGATGCGGATCATGTCCGCCAACATGTGCAACGACATCCTGTTGCTGGCGCTGGTGCCCAAGGAACGTATCGCATCGATCACTTATCTCGCGCACGATGCGGTGGAAGTGCTGATGCCCGGTGCGGACCGGGGGATGGCGATAAACCATGGGCTGTCGGAAGAGGCGATCCGCGACCAGCCCGATCTGATCCTCGCCAGTCCGTGGACCACCCCCGTCCTTCGGCGGCTGGCGGCGCAGGTCGGCGCCCGCATAGTGGAAGTGGAGTCCGCCAACAGTTTCGACGATATCCGGCGCGTAACCCTGCAAGTCGGTGACGCCGTGGGCGAACGGGCGCGGGCAGAGGCGCTTGTTGCCGAAATGGATCGCAAACTGGCCGAACTTGATCGCACCAAACCTGCCCAGCCGATCGAGGTCGTTGCATGGAGCAGTGGCAACTCGGTGCCCGGCGCGGGGACTTTGACGGACGAGATCATTCGGCGCGCGGGCGCGGAAAATCTGGCCCGCAAGCTGCCGGATTCCCGCTATTCCAGCTTCGGCGTTGAGGAATTGCTGGCCGCACGGCCCGATGCGATCATGCGGGGGGAAGACCGCTATAATGGCCCGGCTCTGCGTGACGCTGTTTCGGAACATCCGGTGATCCGCAAGGCGTTCGCAGGGCGTCGGATCACCTATCCTGCCTCTTTCTACACTTGCGGCGTACCGCAGTCGGTTGAAGCTGTCAGGGAATTGCGAGCGGCGCTGGCCCGTGTGCCCAAGGGGGGCGTGACGTGGTAGGCAGGCGTCTCTGGCCTATTCTCGCCGCCGTTCTGCTGGTGGTCTGCGTGCTTCTGTCATTAGGTACGGGGCGGGTCTGGCTGAATCCCGCGGTGCTGGTTGACGGTGTCTTCGCGCCGAAACCCAACCTTGCGTGGCTCATCCTCGCAGAACTGCGGGTTCCGCGCACCATTTTGGGCCTGATGGTCGGCGCGACGCTGGGCCTGTCCGGCGCGGCCCTGCAAGGGTTGCTACGCAATCCTCTGGCCGAGCCGGGCCTGCTTGGCGTTTCTCCCGGCGCGGCTTTGGGAGCGGTTATCGCGATCTATTTTGGTCTTTCAGGCATGTTGACGCTTGCCACGCCGATACTCGGAATTGTTGGAGCTATGGCGGCTGCCTGGCTTACTTTGATGATCGGCCGAGGCGGAACATTGACGATGATTCTTGCGGGCTCGGCGGTTTCTGGTTTGATGCTTGCTGGTGTCAGCCTCGCGCTCAACTTCGCTCCCAATCCCTATGCCGCATATGAAATTACCACCTGGCTGCTCGGTTCGTTGGCAGACCGCGACTGGGGTCAGGTGACGCTGGCCGCGCCGTTCATCCTTGTCGGCTGGCTGTGCCTGATCCTGACGGTGCGCGATATCGACGCGCTGACGCTGGGGGAGGCGCAGGCGGAAAGCCTTGGGGTCAACATCGCGCGCACGCGTTTTCTGGCGCTGGCAGGAACCGCGCTGTCGGTGGGTGCGGCGACGGCGGTGACCGGGGCGATCGGGTTCATTGGCCTGCTTGCCCCGCATCTGGTGCGGCCGTTTGTCGGGCATCAGCCCAGCCGCGTGCTTCTGCCTGCCGCAGTGTTCGGGGCGATCCTGTTGGTCTTTGCCGATGTCGCCACGCGGGTCATCCCTACTTCGCAAGAGGTGAAGCTGGGCGTGTTGACCAGCCTTGTCGGCACGCCGTTCTTCTTCTGGCTGGTGGCCAAGCTACGCCGGATGTCGCCATGAGCATGATGGAAGCCCACGGCGTATCCGTGATCCGCAATGGAAGGGCCATCGTCGATGATGTGACAATGACGATGCGCGATGGCCAGTTCGTCGGCCTGATCGGCCCCAATGGCGCGGGCAAATCGACCCTGATGTCGGTCCTGGCCGGGTTGCTGACGCCAGAACGGGGCGCGGTGATGTTCGATGGGGCGCCCGTCACCAGCTTCGACCGGCGGGAGCTTGCGCGCGTTCGCGCCTTCCTGCCGCAGAACCCGCGCGCCGAATGGCCTATTTCGGTCGAACGTCTGGTGGCGCTCGGCCTCACGCCGCAACTGCCGGCATTCGGTGGGCTGGCCGAAGAGATGCAGGCGCGTGTCGCGGCGGCGATCGAGATGGTCGATCTCAGCGATCGCCGCGATCAACCCGCGACCACTCTGTCAGGCGGCGAACTGGCGCGGGCGATGCTGGCGCGCGCGCTGGTTGGCGATCCCGACACGCTGATGGCTGACGAGCCGCTGGCCGGGCTGGACCCTCGCCACGCGCTGGACAGTGTGGGCAGGCTGCGGCGACTTGCCGATGCGGGCAAGCTGGTGATAGCGTCCATCCACGAGCTGACGCTGGCCGCGCGCTACACCACCCATATCGCCGTCATGCGCGAAGGGCGACTGGTGGCGTTCGGCCCAACGGCGCAGACGCTGACCTCCGCCCTGTTGCAGGATGTGTTTGAAGTGGCCGCCTGCGTCACTGATGCAGGCACGCCCCTTGCCGTGGTGGATTTCGTTCCTTCGCGGCCTCAGGCCTGAAGCGCGGCATCCTCGTCAGGTTCCGGCACACGGTCGTAGAGCTGGCGCCAGCGGATCACGCGCTGGGGATCGGCCTGCGCCAGCCGACGCAAGGCAATGCGCGCCTGCGCTCTTCCCCGGCGGGTGCGCGGCCATTCGAACGCATCGGGCTCCACGCTGTCCGCCACAGCCCCTTCGACAGAGCGCCGCACAGCGCGATCCTCCGGCAGTGCAAACTGCGCCAGCACGCCATCGAAAAGCGCGTCCAGTTCCGCATCGAAAGGAACCCGCTGGCCCAGCGCATCGCGCCAGGGCGTGCGCGGGTGCAGGCTCAGCACAGGCTGGAAGCCTTCCGGAATGGGTGAGTTTGACGCGTGGGTCTTGCCCGAAGCGACCATTTTCGGAAGCAAATGCGTGTGTGGCCCTTCGGGGCTGGTTCCGCCCGGAAGCGGGATCGGGGCATAGACCTCCACCCGCCCAGCCGGTGAAATGGCCACCCGGTGGGGCTGCGAACGGAAGGTTTCGGCTTGCGCCTTGCCATTGGCGGGATCGAACAGTTGCGTGCCTTCGATTTCCTTCAGCGCCTCGATATAGGCCGCATCGCGGGTGCGGGCGCAGAAGCGCACATGGCCGCGCCCGGCGCCCAGATCGAACAAGTCGGCGTCACGATCTTCCTCGCGCAGCGCCTCTGTATCCTTGCCCAGCCATCGAATGCCGGTGTGCTCCATCTCGGCCGGCACGGGCAGGCAGAAGGCGACCGACTGCCCCCATGTCTCCCCGTCGCTGGACAAGGTATCGAATGCGACCGCGCGCAGGGCTTCATTCGGAAGCACGCGGATTCCGGCGCGGGGCGTAACGATCGAAACAGCCTCTCCGTCGCGCGTGATGCGGGCATCCTCATCCTCGTCCCGCATGAATTCGGCTATCGCGCCGAAGGTGCCGATGCTCCAGCCATGGCGTGCGTCGGACAGCATCTCTTCGATCAACGTTGCGGCGCTCATTGTTCGGACCTCCGGTTCATCGTCGTCATGTGAATTCGCGATTGCGGGCGAGCCGTTCCTCGCGCGGGATGATCGGGCAGCTGACGCAGAAATGCTTGGCTGGCCCCTTGTAATAGAGGCAGCAGGCCGCGCGTTTCTGGCATACCCGGCTCAGCGATCCGGCGGAGACGACGTAAGACTCCGGCGCGGCGCGCTCTATCACCGGATCAAGCGCGAATATCCGCCTCGCTTCCTCCATCGCTGTGTCGCGGCGGCCCAGCCGCTCTCCGATCACGGCGAATTGCGCCGCCCACGATGAAACGGCCATCGACCACAAGGCATGGCGCGAAAAGCGTGACCATTGATGCTGGCTTTCCACCAGCGGCCCGGTGAAGGCGCGCAGGCTGTCCAGCAGCAGCCGGTATCCTTGTGCCTCGCTCTCCGGCTGTTCGATGCGGGCTTCTTGCACCCATACCGCTTCCATCAGCGTGGATTGGGAGAACTTCACCGCGAACCGGTCGGCGTGCAGTATCACACCCCGTTCCAGCCAGGCGGCGATCTGCCATCCCGCCGCCCAGCCATAGCGTAGCAGCAGCGATGCGGCGGATGCGCGGCGATTGCAGGCGAACCCTCCGGCGATGAAACGTGCGTGCAGGTCCGCGCTCGGCCCCGCTTCCGGGTTGCACAGATCGTCTCCGCTGATCCAGCCTTCGCGGTCCTCCGGATCAATTTCCAGCCGCAACATACCTGTCAGCGCAGCGGCCGAACCGCGCAGTTCCGCCAGTGTGGGCGGGGTTGCGCGGTCCAGCAGCGGGGCGGAAGCCATCAGGCGGCCGCCTCCCAGCCGAAACCGCGGCTGGTTTCGTCGAATGAATCAGGCTCCAGCGCCAGATAGCGCCCGGCGATGTCCCGCCACATGGAAAGCCTGCTCCAGTCCGGTGTGCTGGCAAGCTGGTCAGGCCCGGAAAGGAAGGGGTTGTCGAAATAGATCGACATCACCGGCTGGCCCGAACCGCTGCGTAGTTCGAAGCCCCAGCTGTTGGGGGCGCCGTGCTGGTCCAGAGAGCGGAACAGGCTTGCCGAACCGGGCATACGCCGCCGTCCCTCCGGCGTATCGGGCCATGCGCCGGGGCCGATGCACATGTGAAAATGCGGTCCGCCGAAGCCGATCGTCAGATAACCGCCCGAAACCTCGATACGGTCGGGCGGGGCGGGGCAGGTCCATTCATAGGCGATGCCGTCCAGAATGGGGCCGAAGGTTATCCTGTCCCAATACCGTTCGAACAGATCGGCAATGAAGCGGTGGAGAAAATCGGTATCCGCCGACAGGGGCCAGCGCTGCGTCCGCACGCGCCCTTCGCCGTCCTTTTCCTCAACCATAGTCAGCGACGTGGTCGCAGTTGTCATCACCTCTCCTGCGGTCCTGTTTTCAAGACCTGCTGTCCGTTCGCGATAGCCGAAGAGGAAGTGCCCTTTCGGCAGTCGTCGATGTTCAGCTCCCCAGTCACTCAGTCGCTCGTTCACCGGGCTGTGTGGAAGTAAATTACCGTAATGAGTGGGGTTACACAGGCGTTACACCGCGTTTTGCGACAGACGCCGCTCCGTTACTCGCGCAAAAACGCGGCCGGCCTGTTTGGGCCGAGCAGCGATGCGGGGGGATTCGGGAAAAAGACGCGCCGGACATAGCTCAAGACCTTTGTGGTCCGGCAACGTCCGCGCGCGCCAAGTAGAAGGGAGTCACGAAGAGGAGTTGGAATCTTCGCGACAGCGCTTCTCTGCGCCAAGCGAGAGACGCGACGTAAGTTAATTACAGTAACGATTGCACTGTTGCGAAAGTTACACCGGATAGACGCCAAAAATGCGCGGCCGTTGCCAACGCGATCCAGAGCATTGCAGCTACGCTGGCGGCTTCCCACGAGCAGGAGCGCGGAAAGCCGCCATTCGCAGTCTGATCCTAGTATCCGAAAATGCTTATCCCGCGTGACTGGCGTTCGGTAGAACCGCGCAAGATGCCCTCGCTCGGAATCTCAGGCTTGAACTTCTGGTGGCAGTTCATGCAGTTCTGGATCAGCCGGTCGCCCACTGCACGCCATGCGTCCACGTCGGTCGATTTCGCTTCCGCCAGTTTCAGCGCATCGGCACCGATCTGAGTCATATCTCCGGAAAGCTCGATCCATTCGGGGTTCTGCACCCATTCGCGGTCGAACTGGCCGGTGCCCGGAAGGGTGATGACCGTGCCGCCCAGCATGATTTCGTAGGCGGAGTTGCTAACCTGATGCCAGTCGTTGTCATTGCGCGGCATATCCCCGTTGCCGATCGCGAACAGAAAGTCGGCCGAATGGTCGATCATCCCGACCATCGCCGCGTTGATGCTGACGGGCAGGGTGATCTCGCCCGCCTGGGCGGTTGGTGCGTCGCTGGTGGGTGTATCCACCCGATTGCAGGCGGATAGCCCGGCGATCAGCGGCAGCGCGGCGAGAAGGGTGACAAGTCTCATGGGGGCTCTTCCTCTCAGTTTCCCGAACGCTGCGGCAGGATTGCCGCAGCTCTCACCGTGGGACTGCGGGCGCACCTGTGCATTGATTGGCATCAAGATGCGTGATGAAGGATGGCTCGCCGTTGACCCCGCTTGAAAACCCGCTAAGCCCCGCGCTTCCGGCACCTGTGTGTGCCCCGGGCGGTTAGCTCAGTTGGTAGAGCATCTCGTTTACACCGAGAGGGTCGGGGGTTCGAGCCCCTCACCGCCCACCAAGGTTTTCTGCGGTTTTTGCCTTGGCTCAGATGACTTGCGGGATGTACCATTGTACATCGAATGGCATGATAGCGCTTTATCAACGCTCGCAGGCTAACGGCCAGCGATGCTTCTGATTGCCGCTGCACTTGCCATCTGCCCGCCAGGTCCACGCGATAACTGCGTGGTCGATGGTGACACGTTCTGGATCAACGGCGAGAAAGTCCGCATCGAGACGATCGATGCGCCAGAGATCAACGGCCAATGCCCCTACGAGCGCCAGCTTGCCGCACAGGCTCGTGACAGGCTGGCTGTGCTGCTGGGCGCAGGCTTTCAGATGCAGCGCAATGGAGCCGACCGCTACGGCAGAACTCTTGCCCGCATTACTGTGCAGGGCAGGGATGCGGGCGCCATCCTGATCAGCGAAGGTTTAGCCCGGCCATGGGAGGGCAGGCGGCGGCCTTGGTGCGGATGAGGTAGAACGAAAAAAGAACAAAGAACTTGCGCCGAATCGCGCGGCGGGTGTTTCGTCACCTGCATGCAACTGGATCGCGACAAGCTCATGTGGCTGGCGCTCGGCGCGCTGGATGAACTGGTCCAACAGGCTCATGAGGCCCCGATAGAGCCATCCCTGTCGGTGCGTGCGCTACTGGCCGCCGCCTTTGCGTGCAGCGATGGAAACCGTGAGCCTTACGATGGCTTCTGGCGGGAAATGCAGAAGACCCATCCGCATGCCTCCACAGAGCATGCGGGCTACATCAGATGCTCGATGATGCGCACGCAAATGCACTGCATCGTTCGATCGCTTGGCCTGCCGGATACGGTCGCTACCCAGATGAAGATGGCGCACATGTGGCGGAAGACGCCTGGAGACTAGCTGGGCAAAGACTAATGCGCGTCGCTCCATGCCCCGATCCCGGCCACCTTGGCGGCACAGTCTCCCCAAGCGCTACGCAAAGCGAGGATATAGGCCAGCGTCAGTCGGTCGCGTTCGGCTTGCTGGTCTCTGCCGGGGAGAGCAGGAGCAACAGGTTCGTCGGCGCATACGGTAAGGTGCGCCGGTGGTTTCACTAACACGACCCGTTCCGGCTGTCCGCAAGCGGATAATGTAAGAACTGCTGCATAAAGGGCAGCGATGCGCGCCATGTTAAAGGCTGGCTGATATATGGTCATCTTGGCTCCCGCAACGTGTCGAGCCCAGCCTTGAGCGGATCGTCCGAACCGGCAGCCGCCTCCACTGCGCGCTTGTTTCCCGTCTCAATATCGCCAGCTACGCCCGCAGCCGCCCGGTGAGCGCGTTCGTCGGCCTCTCGGGCCTTGGATAGCGCCTCAGTGCTGGACGCGGCCCTATCGGCCTTCACAGCGGAGTTTTCGCGGGCATTCAGCCACAACTTGAAGCCGATCGCGGCCGCCACAAGCATGAGGACGGCAAGCGCGAGAAGCCCCAGCTTCACCAGCCTGCGGGCATAGGTGACCGTCATGGCCGGGTTCCGGGCAAGGATGAGCTTGGCGAGGAAGGCGATCATTCCCGGCGCTCCGACTGCTTCGCCAGCCGCGCGCCGGTGGCCAGACCGAACACCAGCAGGCCGATGCCCACGCTCGCCAGCGTCCTCAGCGGGCCATCGGGCAGCAGCTCCAGCAGCCGTTCGGCCTCAGATGGCGAGGCGGCCAGATAGGCTGCGATCACACCGGCCAGCGCAGCCAGCCGCACACTCCACAGCCGCCACCACTGGCGCGCTTCGTCGATCAGCAGGTTCTTCATCGGACAAGCTCCTTGATCCGCGCCAGCCGCGCGCGGCGGTCAGCTATTCCGTTCAGTCCACCATTGATCCGGCGGGTTATGGTCTCGATGTCGTCAGCATCGGCCAGAGCGTTCAGCTTGCGGTCGCGCCAGTATTCCAGCGCCAGATGCAGGCCGATGCTCGGCACAGCCGCGATCTCGGGATGCCGCTCGATGTCGATGCCGATCTGGCGGCCAAACGCGCGATAGTTCGCCCGGCCGGTGATCTGGATTGGACCCCGGCCTTTGAAGAGCCGCCCGTCGCCGGGCGATGTATTGCCCAGATCGGATCGTCCTTCGTAGGCGGCCCCGCTGGCGATCTCTTCCATATACCGGAATCCGCCGCTCTCATGACCCAGTTGCGCCATCAGGTGCGCCAGGCGCTGCGCTGTGGTGGTTACTTCGTAGGCTGGAAAATGCACCACCGCCGCCAGCGCCAGTTCCTCAGCTCGGTCGATCGACGCGCCCAGCTTCACAAACAGGGCGGTCCACGTCACGCGCCCCGCGATACCATCCGCTTCGCAGCGCGCCCGTTCCTCCGACAAGGCGTCTTCCAGCTGGTCCACCCGGACGCCCAGGGTCTTCACCAGCTCCAGCGCCACGCCGTCGCTCTGCGCCCGCCGCTCGCGTTTGTGATCCAGCCATGTCTTGACCAGCCCACCAAGCCCGGCCGATCCCAGCAGGCCCAGTGCTGCACCGATCCATGCCACTGCGCTCAACGTTCGCCCCCTTCATCACGGGACATCACCCACGCGGCGAGGCACAACCCGACGATCACCAGCGCGGACATCACCAAAACGAAGGCGAGAAAAATCGCCTCGCCTGACGGCAAGTTGCTCATTCGGCAGTCCTTTCAGATGTGAGGTGGCGCTATTCTTCCGGCGCGGGATCGGGCTCGGGTTGGTGTGCTGGCACGTTGGGTGCTGGTGAGAGCGCGGCGCATTGAGCGCGGCGAGAATGGCGTTGCCGATAAGTTCAGGGATTTGGGGGACTACGGCGTTTCCGAGGGCGGCACCTCTGTCCACGACATCGGATATCCCATCAGCAATTCCCGGAATGACGGATCGATCTGGCCACTCGGGAGCCCGGCTTCTTGCCGCGTTAAGTTCGCGGCTTGTGATAAGGCGAGCTGCTGGTGCGGTTTCCACTTGACCCGGCCAGGGTGTTCCCCGTCCACCTTCGTTGGCGTAGGCCACAATCCACACCCGATCTCGGATATGGGTAGCGCCAAGGGCGGAAGCCGGTATGCAGTGCCACTCCGCATCATACCCGAGCGAGGCCAAGTCTCCGAGAACGTCGCCCATTCCTCGATCAAGCAGCGCTGCGCTGTTTTCCATGATCGCGAAGGCAGGTCGAAGTTCACCAATGAGCCGGGCGATTTCTCTCCAAAGGCCAGAGCGCTCTCCGCCCAACCCGGCCTTCTTCCCGGCGGGGCTGATGTCTTGACACGGGAATCCTCCCGTGATGACATCAACGGGGCCAACGTGCTCGCCGGTAAGCTCGCGCACGTCTCGATAACAGGGGACGTTTGGCCAGTGTTTGGCGAGGACGCGGCGGGGGAAGTCTTCGATTTCGCAGAAGGCGACGGTTTCGAAACCGCCCGTACGTTCGAGGCCAAGGCTGAATCCTCCTATTCCCGAGAAGAGATCGAGTACGCGAAGCTTTTCAGGAGCGGCCACCTAACCCCTCCCATTGTCGTTGACGAAGTTGCTGCCGATCAGCCGCCACCGGGGCTGGCGAGGGGCGTTGGCTACCGTGGCGCGCACGTGGTCACTGGCGCGGGTCTTGAGACGGTATCCGTGAAGGGTGAGGGTGGGCATCAGGCTGCCGCGTCCTGCTGGGCAGGTGCCAGACCGGAGCGCACAAGGAAGTCCGCCTCCCACGCGCTGAAGGGCACTTGGCCCCCCGTCGCCTCGTGGATCAGCCGGGCGGTTTCAGCGTCAGGAAAGCGCTTTCCGTTCCGATACCGATTGACCGCCGCCTGTGAGCGGTTGATCCTCTCTGCCAGAACCTGTTCGGCGTTATCCGCCTGCCCCAGGTATGCCGCCAATGTGCTCTGAAATGTGCTCATGACAATGCAATATACCGAAACGGTATTTCCAAGCAAGAGCAATTATACCGATCTGGCTGTTCCGCTCGCCTTTTTGGTGGACGATTATGCCAGCATGGATTTTGGACAGAATCTCCGGCGGCTGAGGAGGGCGGCAAAGCTGACGCAGGCCGCGATGGCCGAAAAGCTTGAGATCAGCCAACCGGCCTATCAGAGGTGGGAGGCGGACGACCGCGAACCCAGCTTCGACTTTCTGGAGAAGATCGCGGCTATACTGGGGGTGACCGTCGCCGCGCTATTCATGACTGAGGATGAGCTGGCTAGGCTTGCCGCGACCGACGAACCTGTTGAAACTCCCGAACGTTGGTCGCCAATACCGGAAACGATTGAGGGCTACCTGCGAGCCTCGTTGCCCGCCTTACTGGCAGACCACGGGCATGGAGAAGTTGTTCCAACCGCTGCTCGTGAAATCGCCCATCGCCTCGCAGTGCTCGCAAAGCATCCTGAGCTTGAGCATGAACCAGCGGCGATGTTGAGTGAGACGACCGCGCTAGAGATGCGACTTGCTGAGATATTAACGCGCACATCGCCACCGCAGACCGGCAGGCAGGATCGCAAACGTCACAACGCCTAGAACACATCGACCCACTCCCTATGTTCCCGAATCGTTCTTTTCTATGCCGGGGGCAAGAGATTGTAGGAAAGCGAATGTTGATAAAGGCTTGACGCACATATCCCGTTGCCTCGCCGCCTCTCTACTAAACAGCGCCTGATCGTCGCCGGGATAGCCGTGTTCGTCGTCCATCTTGCGAGGTGGCTGGCGGGCTGACTTGCGCCTGCTGTGAGAAAATACCGAAACGGCATATTTCATATTGACCAGCTAATACCGTATCGGTATATCCATCCCATCAACCGGGGTGAGCCGATCTAGCGCAGACCCCCGGTTCTCTGAGGAGAATGGGGATGGAACTCGCGGAACTTATCGAGCGCTGGAACACCAACGAAGGCGATCGAGCGCGAGGATTGCCGGGAGTACACGAAAGCCCGGCGCGAACTGGGCTATGCCGCGAGCACCATCAAGACAGACCTCGAACTGCTGCGGGCGTGTTTGAGATGGCGATATGGAGATGACGCTCCATCGATATGGATACCGCCTGCATCGGCCCCGCGCGACCGCTGGCTGACCAAAGAGCAGGCGCGGTTGATCGTGGATTCCGCCAAGTCCCCACACATTCGGGTATTTCTTATCCTCGGTCTGGCTACCGGGGCGAGGGCGGGCGCGATACTGGACCTCACATGGGACCGGGTTGATTTCACTCACGGCACGATTGACTATCGCCCACCGGGCCGCATCCAGACAAACAAGCGGCGGACTGTGGTTCCGATGAACGCTACAGCACGAGATGCATTGGAGGAAGCCTATCGGGGCAGGCTTTCCGATCACGTGGTCGAATACAACGGGAAGCCGGTCAAATCCGTGAAGAAGGCCATCGAGCGTCTTGCCTCTGACACGGGCATCCACGTTTCGCCGCACGTCCTCCGTCACACGTGCGCGGTGTGGATGGCGCAGGCAGACGTACCCATGCAGAAAATCAGCCAGTACCTTGGACATACCTCGCTGGCGATGACGGTAGCCGTCTATGCTAGATATTCTCCAAGCTTTATGCAGGACGCGGGGCGGGCGGCTGAGTTTTAGGGTATGTACGCATGTACATCGAAGGTGAAACACAAGCGCAACGAAACAGGTACAAATTGGGGAAACAGTCGCAGACGTTGGTGAAAAAGTCTAATGTTTGCAGTGAGGCTCCTAGTTTACACCGAGAGGGTCGGGGGTTCGAGCCCCTCACCGCCCACCATTCCATGCCCCGGAAAACCGCGATTTTTTGATTTTCCGCGTGCATGCGGACTAGTGGCGCGGGTTTCTGTGTATCCGCGGTGTATCCCGACGTTGCTCAGGATATGAATCCGCTGCTGGTACGAGACCAACCTATGCGTCTACTTTTGAACCGTTGACCGGACAGGCAGGTTTTTTGGGGGGCATCAGTGCATTGCTGACATTCGCCGCCGCGTGATCATTCAGGCAGGAACCGCCGACTATCCCGACATTCTGCGACCCAGATTCGCTCCCCGAAGCCCCCCTTCGTTCATCGATAGACATGCCGGGGTTTACGATCGGTGTTGGGACAGAGCTGCCGTTGGCGAGCGCCATCGCGAACGGCGGATTGTCGTAAATGACGGTTGGAAAGGACGTAGTTCGAGCACATGTCATGCGGGCCAAGCCCCATGCCCTAAAGTCAATCCGAAGGCGGCAGCCCTTTCGCGCTTCGAACTGCTGATACCGTACGCTATCATGCATGAAGCGATGAACCGGATTGTTCGGGGAGACATGCTGTGAAGGGGGATTTTTCTCGCAATAGCTTCGATCCTTACCGAGCCTATCGGCAGGTGCTGCATCAGCAGGGACGGATGATCACGGACGCCGATCTTAACGAACAGGCAGCGACACAACGCCATCTGCTGCGGATGATAGCCCGTGATGTCATCGGATCACATGGCGGCCCTGCCGGGCAGGCAGGCTTTGAAATCATGTTCGCCGAGAACGGAGACATCCTCATCGGCCCCGGGCGTTATTATGTCGACGGTGTGATGGTCGAGAACGAACGGATCGTCCCTTTCGCTCAGCAACCCAATCCTCTTCTCAATATAGATGCCATGCTGCCGCTTCAGAGCGAGACGGCAACCCTTCTCTACCTTGATATAGTCGAGCATGTGGTGAGTTCGGTCGAGCAGCCAGACCTCATCGATCCGGCATTGGGCGGTGCAGGCACATCATTGCGCCTGCAGACCATCTGGCACGTCCGGGCGATCGACATGAGTGTGGCAATGGCCGGATTGGGAGACGACGATGCGGCGGAGATCCTCGCACGGATGGAGCGGAGCCTGCCCCTGCTCGCCATTCGCCCGAAGCCGACCGCAGCAGATCCCGGCTTGCCATCCGCCCCCGGCTATACCGGCACCGAGAATAAACTGGTCCGGATCGAGATCCATCAAGGTGGACCACCCGGCGATGCGACCTATAAATGGTCCCGCGAAAATGGCCGCATTCTCTCTTCCTGGCGTGGCTTTAATGGCGACCTCTTGCTCCTGCCAGAAGTCGAGTTCATGTCAGAGACGTGTGTTCTCGAGTTGACGGACGCAGCGTGCGAAATCGGTGGCGTAGCTGGGGAAATGGTTGAAGTCGCCTTTGCTGGTCCTGGCCTTTGTCATATCGTGGCTGGAGATGTGGCGAGCATCAGGAGATTTTGGGAAGTTGGTCCAGACCGACCATTTGCACGGCGCTGGGAAACGATTGCGAATGGTGCGGCAGTCGGCGTCGACCTTGTCACCTCCGGCAATACGGCATCTGCACGTTGGATGGATCTTGGTGACGGCATCCAGATTGCATTTTCAAGCACCGATTATGTCGCCGGTGACTATTGGCAACTCCCAGTCAGGCAGGATGCCGGCTTGCTTTGGCCCGGCGACCGAAACGACGCGGGTGAATGGCAGCCAAGATTTTGCCCATCAGCCGGCATTCACCATTTTCGCGCACCCTTAGCATATATCGGAACGATCGATGGCCGAACAACGGTGCGCGATTTGCGCCGCATCTTCGAACCGCAAGGGCTCTGATTCCTCATTCGCTGACATTGTTGCCGTTCGCCGCGTCCGAACTGTCTGTTGAAAGCCGCCCTTTGTTCATGGGGTGCATGCCAGCCCTGGACATAGCTCAGGGCTGGCTGGCACTTAGATTTCCGTACGCTCTGACAGTGTCAGTGCATCGTCGATATCTACGCCCAGATATCTGACAGTGTTCTCGATATTGGTATGGCCGAGCAGGATTTGCACGGCACGAAGGTTGCCAGTGGCTTTGTAGATCATCGAGGCTTTTGTTCTGCGCATCGAATGCGTACCGTATTCTCGCTTGTCGAGACCAACCGTTGAGACCCATTCGTCGACAAGCCGCGCGTATTGCCGTGTGCTGAGGTGGCCAAGGTAGTCGATCCGGCTCGGGAACACGAAGTCGGAAAGTGCGCCACCACGTCGTTTGAGCCATGCTTCGAGGCTTTTGCGCGCTTCGGTCATGATCTCGAACTGCACGGGCCTGCCCGTCTTTTGCTGGATGACAGTCGCGCGATCACGAAATGACCCGCCGCTCACCAGGTCGCCGATCCTGAGCTTGACGAGGTCGCAGCCGCGAAGCTTACTGTCGATAGCAAGATCGAACAATGCGCGGTCACGCAGTCGCCGGTGTTCGTCCAGATAGAACCGAATTGCCCAAATATCGCGGGGCTTCAACGGTCGCTTTGGACCGACATTCTTCCCGGAATTCCAAGGGCGCCTGTCATGCACGGCAGGGTCAAGGTCTGAATGTCCCATGGCATTTCTCCAGAGGCCGGAATGGCCATCTGAAATGTAAGTGCGCTTACGGCAATCAGACCAGACAAGTGTCGCGCGACACTTGACATTGAGACCAATCCTGGATACCATGCAATGGATGGAAATCGAGAGCATTCGGCACAAAGGCCTGCGGCGCTTCTTCGAAACGGGCAACGCGAAAGGGCTGGTTGGCGATGCAACTCGGCTTCGCAAGATGCTTGCGTTCATTGATGCGGCGGAAAGCTTTTGTGAGCTGTCGGTGCCGCCGAATTTCGGTTTGCACGAACTGACCGGTGACCGGAAGGGAAGCTGGTCGATGACTGTGACGAGGAACTGGCGAATGACCTTTGGCGTGAATGCCGAGGGTGCGTTGATCGATCTGGATTTGGAGGACTATCATGGCGCTTAGGATGCACCCGTCTCTGACCGTCCATGTTGGCGATTGGCTAAAGACAGAAATCGTGGAGCCTGCCGGGGTGAACGTGACGGCCTTGGCACAGCACTTTGGCGTCTCGCGGCAGGCACTGAGTACGCTGCTCAATGGCAACGCAAGCCTTTCGGCCGATATGGCGATCCGGTTTGAGAAGGCCTTTGGGGTCAGGGCTGATACGTTGCTGCGGATGCAGACTTCCTACGAACTCGCGCAAGCTCGTGAGCATGAAAGCGACATCAAGGTTCGCAAATTCGCGAAAGCGGCCTGACGCCGACATTACAGCCATACATGAGTCTGGGCTTGCACGTCGAAACCCGCCCTTTGTTCAGCCGGTAATGTTATCCGTGAAGAGTCTCGCCGCGTTCCAGCATGGCGACGAATTCTGCAATTTTGCGCCTACGCGTTTTCGCCAGTTTGACCGCGCCAATCCGGTATAGGATGGCGTAGCGATTGGCACCCGTAAGCGTTGCGAAAAACGCAGCAGCCTTCGCGTTGGCGTGGAGCGCCTCTTGCAAGTCCGGCGGCACCTCAGCCTTGCTGGCAGACGCATAGGCAGCATCCCAGCGTCCATCTGCCTTTGCCGCTTCGACTTCTTCCACCCCGAGTGCAGCCATGCGTCCCTCAGCGATGAGTTCGAGCGCGCGCGTCCTGTTCACTTGAGACCATTTGCTGCCAGGCTTACGCGGGGTGAAGCGGATCAGCCAGCTCCGCTCGTCATACTTATCCAGTTGTCCGTCGATCCAGCCGTGGCAGATGGCTGCATCGATCGCCTCTGCCTTGGTCAGGGTGACAAGCCCCGAGCCCCGCTTCGCAAACCGGAGCCATGCGCCCTTGGCGTCCGGTACCTGACGAGACAGCCACTCGACGAAATGCGCGCTGGTTTCGAATAGCATGATCGGAAGGCCGGATTTCAGTTCGCTCATGCTATTATTCTAGATTCTCAGGAACGGCCTGAGAAGCTTCCTGTGGCGAGATAACACTCACGCCGACAAAGCCGTCACCCCAGCCTAAAGCGGGTTCATCAGGGACCTGCCTTATGTTCAGGCCCTTTCCGAAGGTGTCAACGCGTGGGTCTGTTAGTCTTGCCGCAGCAGACCAGAGATGGATATCCACCTAAATCATCGCCTCACGTGCAAATCTGCCGGGTGGGCAGCCCAATCGCTTGCGAAATGCGGTGCTGAACGCACTGGCGGATTCATAACCGATTTCGTCGGCGATCCGGTCGAGAGACTTGGAGCCCTGTGCCAGCGCTTCCCTGGCGATCGCCATGCGCCAGCGTGCGAGATATTCGATCGGCGCGCAGCCCATGACCTCGCTGAACCGGGCCGAGAAGCCCGAGCGTGACATGCCGGCGATGCCGGCAAGTCCGGCGACAGTCCATCCGGCGCGGACGTTCCCGTGCATGGCCTGAAGCGCGCGGGCGAGCGCGGGATCGCGCATGCCGTTCAGCAGGCCGGCAACCGCATTATTCTGCCCGACGCTTTGCCAGCGTAGGGCTTCGATGAGCAGCGCCTCCAGCATCCGCCGGAGCATCAGGTCCTTACCGGGGTCGTCGGTGGCGCATTCCTCGGCAAGCAGTTCGATCAGTCGACCGAGCCGCGTCGCCTTGCCCTCAGCGGCGGGGATATGAATGCGGCCCGGCAACAGAGAGAGCAACAACGGCGCGTTGACCCGCTCGAAGGTGAAGCTGCCGCCCAGCGCGACGAAATCGGGCTCGCCCTCCCGTTCGCCATGGCGGACCGCCTCGGCACGCGGCTCGGCAAGGGCGCAATGGAGACCCGGCTCGCTGCTGAGCGAAAAGGCCGGGGTCGTCGGCAGGAGAAGGAAATCACCCTGCGCGAGACGGAACGGCTCCTCCCCTTCAAAGGTCAGCCAGGCTTCCCCGGTGAGGACGATGGTAAAGCCCGGTGCATCATGGGCTGCATAGCGGACACCCCATGCCCCCTTACCGGAGATGGGCTTCGAGACCGCCGCGCCGGGGCGAAGCAGGGCGATGATATCGCTCAAAGGGTCCATATGTACGATCCGTAATTATATATGGATTATAAATTATATATCGTATCAAACGCCTTGTCTATCTCCCGGCCATCAACACCGAAGGAGACAGACTATGACCAGCACGATCCTCATCACCGGCACCTCATCCGGCTATGGCAAGGCCATCGCGGAGCACTTTCTGCGAGAGGGCTGGAACGTCATCGCCACGATGCGCCGCCCCGAAGCCGCCGTGTTCGCTGGCGACACCGGCAAGCTCCGCGTGCTGCCGCTCGATGTGACGGACGCGGGTAGTATCGCCGCTCTGATCGAGGCAGCCGGACCAATCGACGTGCTGGTCAATAATGCGGGCATCGGCGCGGTCGGCGCTTTCGAGGCGACGCCGATGGCGCTGGTGCGTCAGCTCTTCGAGACCAACACGATTGGCGTGATGGCCATGTGTCAGGCGGTCATCCCGCAGATGCGGGCACGGCGCGCGGGCACGATCGTCAACGTCACGTCCAGCGTCACGCTTGGCGCCTTTCCGCTGGCCGCGCCCTATACCGCCAGCAAGCAGGCAATCGAGGGGTTCACCGGCTCACTGGCGCATGAACTGGCGCATTTCGGCATCCGCGCCAAACTGGTCGAGCCGGGCTATGCCCCGACCACAAGATTTGAGGCGAATGCCCTCATCCCGGTCGATCAGCTCATTCCCGATGCCTATACCGCTTTCGCGCAGCCGATCATGGAGGCCTTCGCCCAACCGGCCCTGACGACGACAGAGGCCGATGTCGCGAAGGGCGTCTGGGATGCCGTCCATGATGGCGACGGGCGACTGCGCTTTCCGGCAGGTTCGGATGCCGTGGCGCTTGCCGGAGCGCATCCGGCGTGAACCGATGGCGCATCCGGGCTCGCGGCATTATCGTCCGCCTTCCCGGATACGCACAAAAGGACGAGGCTCCCGCCATGCCGATCCACCATCAGTCGAAGGGCTATCATCGCGGTGCGGCAGCCTATGTGGCGGGGCGCCCCGGCTATCCGCCCGAGGCGGAAACCTGGCTGCGCGAGGTGCTTCGCCTCGGTCCCGGCCGTAAAGCGCTGGAGGTCGGCGCGGGCACCGGCAAGTTCATCCCGACACTGCGACAGACGGGCTGCCAGATCATCGCACTCGAACCCATTGCCGAGATGCGGGCGCAACTGGCCAACGCCTTTCCCGACATTACAGCGCTTGCCGGGTCGGCGGACGCCATCCCGCTGCCCGACGCGTCGGTGGGCGCTGTTGTCTGCGCGCAGGCCTTCCACTGGTTCGCGACGCCGGAGGCGGTTGCCGAAATGCGCCGGGTGCTGGTGCCGGGCGGTGTGCTGGGCCTGATCTGGAACGGGCGGGACGAGGATGTGCCGTGGGTGGCGGCTCTCTCGGAGATCACCAATCGCCGCGAGGGCGACACGCCGCGCTATCGCACCGGAGCATGGCGCCATGCCTTCCCCGCGTCCGGTCTGGCGTTCATCAGCGAACAGCATGCCCGCAACAGCCATATCGGCACGGCCGAAGAGGTTGTTCTCAAGCGCGCTCTGTCGGTGAGTTTCATCGCGGGGCTGCCGGCGCATGAAAGGGCCGAAGTGGAGCAGGAGGTTCGGGCACTCATCGCACGAACGCCTGAACTGGCCGGGGGAAAGCAGGTCGCCTTCCCCTATGAGACCAGCATGTATGGCTATCGCCGGATTTGACTGGTGCTGTCTCTCAACTCAATCATCCCTGAGCCGCAGACCAGACAGATTACGAAGCAAATGGCACTGACGCGGGCGGCTTCCGCCAACAAAGCTGACATTTCGTCATCATTTTACGCTGCCTGATAGCTGCCCTCCATTCATCGCGGTGTCGATCGTCGCTTGTGTTGAGGTTGAACCTGTTCCGTGTGTAATCCACCCCCACTAAGCCGCAAATGTGCCGTTAGGCGTTAAGGTGCGTTGATCGGGTGACCTGTCGCCAGCTAGGGCAAGTATGTGAAAATCGCCGTCGTCGATACCAGCACCACGCGTGCCGCCATTATCTGCGAAGGTTTGCGCGAAGCTGGGCTTGAGGATCTGGTTCTTGTGAACCCGGCCAGGCCATTGGCAGCCCAGATCGAGCAGGCAGCGCCAGAGGTAATTCTGGTCAACCTTGAAAACCCCAGTCGCGACGAACTGGAAAATTTCTTCGCCATGTCGCGCGCGCTCGCCCGGCCGATCGCGATGTTCGTGGACCAGAGCGATGAGGAAGCCACGGGCGCGGCCATCGATGCGGGCGTTTCGGCCTATGTAGTGGACGGGCTGTCGAAACAGCGGATCAAGCCGGTGGTCGATCTCGCCATTCGCCGATTTCAGGCATTCACGCGCCTGCAACGCGAGTTGGACGAGGCGAAGAGCGCGCTGGCTGACCGTGCCACGATCGACAGGGCCAAGGCGATCCTGATGCAACGCCGCCGGATCGACGAACCGGCCGCCTATGCGCTGCTGCGCGGGCAGGCGATGCGCACCAATCGCCGCATCGTGGAAATCGCCGAGGCCATCGTCACCAGCGAAGCACTGATGGGAGACATGTCGTGAGCGGAGACACCTTGCGCATCGGCTTCCTGCCGCTGGTCGATGCGGCGCTGCCGATCCTGGCGCATGAGCTGAGCTATGCCGAGGCGGAGGGGCTGCGGCTGGAACTGGTGCGCGACATGACTTGGGCGACGGTGCGCGACCGGTTGCTCTATGGCCATACCGATGCCGCGCATATGGTCGCCCCGCTCGCCATCGCCACCGCGCTGGGGCGTGACCGGCCACCGGTGCCGATGGCGGTACCTTTCGTACTGGGGCTGAACGGCAATGCCATCACCTTCTCCACCACACTGGCCGAAGAGGTGGGCCTTGACGACACGCTGGGCGATCCACTGGCCATCGGCGCGGCGCTGAAGGCCGTGGCCGCCCGCCGCCGCCTGCGCTTCGGCGTCGTACACCGCTATTCCAGCCATAATTACATGCTGCGGTACTGGCTGGCTGGCGTAGGTATCCGCCCGGACGAGGACGTCGATATCAGTGTCACCAGCCCGCCCTTCGCCGCCGATGCGCTGGCCGCGGGCGAGGTCGATGGCATCTGCGTGGGCGAGCCGTGGAATTCGATCTCGGTCGATCGCGGTGTAGGCCGCATCGCGCTTGCCACGGCTCAGATCTGGCGACGCGGGGTGGAGAAAGTGCTGGCCCTGCGTGCTGACAAAGCTGCTGAACGGAGCGAGGCGGTGGCCGCGCTGATCCGCGCGCTGAACAACGCTGCCGCACGTTTCGTTGACCCTGAAACGGCCGAGGAAAGCGCGGCGATCCTGGCGCGGAGCGAATATCTCGATGCCCCGGCCGACGCGATCCTGCGCGCCATCACCGATCGCATACGCCTGCGCCAAGGGGGCGAGCCGATGCATTACCCCGATTTCATGTTTCAATATCGCGAGGCGGCGAACTTCCCTTGGCGCAGCCAGGCGGCGTGGCTCTACAGCCAGATGATCCGTTGGGACGGTGCGCCGTTCGATGCGGACGAGGCGACGGTGGCGGCAGGCGTGTTCCGCCCTGATCTGTATCGTGCCGCGCTGGCCGGATCGGGTGAGCCGCTTCCCGGCGCGAGTTCCAAACTTGAGGGCGCGCTGGGCGAAGTGACCGGCGCCGGCACCACTCAAGGCCGGCTGTTGCTAGGCGCGGACCGGTTCTTCGACCATCGCGCCTTCGACCCTGACGACATTCCCGGCTACCTCGCGCAATTGCCCTGAAATTTCCGCCATGTTGCAGGTGCGAAAAGAAATGACTTGCCGGAAATATGCGAATCGGGCATTCCTGATGCGTCGGGCAAGGATGCTGGACACGAGATAGACGCGGCGCTGTTTCCATCGGAGGGGACGCACCGCGAGACAGACGCGGCCCGGTCCAAATCAACCGGCCCCCGATCAATCGACAGGCAATGAAGCCGCCGGAACGCGCCCATCGGGCCGCCGTTCTGGCGGCTTTTTTCTTGTCCGCGACAGGAAACGGACGATGGCGACGACATTTGACGAAGCACCCTACCAGCCACGACAGGCCACTGAAAAATCGAGCTTCTGGGCCAGCGGGCACAAGCCCACGCTGATCGCGGCCTTCCTCTATTTCGACCTGGCCTTCATGATCTGGGTGATGCTCGGCCCGCTGGCGCCGGATATCGCGGTTTCGCTGGGGCTGACCCCGGCGCAGCAGGGGCTGATGGTGGCCGTGCCGACGCTGGCCGGTGCGCTGTTGCGGGTGGTCAACGGCCTGCTGGTGGATCGCATCGGGCCAAAACGGTCGGGCGCGATCAGCCAGATCATAGTGATCGCGGGCCTGTTCACCGCCTGGCTGTTCGGCGTGAACAGCTTCGGCGGCACGCTGGCGCTGGGCGTGATCCTCGGCTTTGCCGGGGCCAGCTTCGCTATCGCGCTGCCGCTTGCCAGCCGCTGGTATCCGCCGGAACATCAGGGCAAGGCGATGGGCCTTGCGGGCATGGGTAATTCCGGCACCGTGCTCGCCGCACTGTTCGCGCCGGGGCTGGCGGTGACGTTCGGCTGGAACGCGGTGCTGGGCCTCGCCTGCATCCCGCTTGCCGTGGTCTTCGTCGCCTATATATTGCTAGCGCGCGATGCTCCGGGGCAGCCCCCAGCCCGTTCGCTGACCGAATATTTCCAGCCTCTGAGACAGGGGGACGCTTGGTGGCTGATGGGCTTCTATGCCGTCACCTTCGGCGGGTTCGTAGGCCTGTCCGCCAGCCTGCCGATCTATTTCACCGCCCGCTTCGACCTTTCTACCATCTACGCCGGCTATGCCACCGCCGCCTGCGTCTTCGCCGGATCGCTAATACGGCCGATGGGCGGCGGGCTGGCAGATGCCATCGGCGGGGTGAGGACGCTGACCGGCGTGTTCATCGTCGCGGCCATCGCGCTGGTCGGCGTGGCGCTTGCCGCCTCCTTCGCCGCCGCGCTGGCGCTGTTCGTGATTGCCATGCTGGCGCTGGGCACCGGCAATGGCGCGGTGTTCCAGCTGGTGCCGCAGCGCTTTGCCGCAGAGATCGGGGTGATGACCGGGCTGGTCGGCATGGCGGGCGGTATCGGCGGCTTCTACCTCGCGTCCTCGCTCGGCCTCGCCCGGCAATGGACCGGCAGCTTCGCCCCCGGCTTCCTGATCTTCGCCGCGCTGGCAGTGATCGCGCTGGCCGGGCTGCTCATGGTCAAGGGTCAGTGGCGTGCCCGCTGGACCGCCGCCGAAGGCGTGCGGATCTAACCGCGATGCCCCCTGGAAATCCCGCAACTGAACTGGACAAGCCGATGGAAATGCAACCCGTCATGCGCGCAGAGGACGACGCCCGCGAACACCTTGTGGTGATCGGCAACGGCATGGCGGGCTGCCGCGCGGTGGAGGAAGTACTCGCCCGCGATCCCGGCCGCTACCGGGTGACGATCTTCGGCGCCGAACCGCGCGTCAATTACAACCGCATCATGCTCTCCCCCGTGCTTGCGGGCGAGAAGAGCTTTGACGAGATCGTCATCAACACCGCCGAATGGTATGCCGACAATGCGATCGAACTGATCGCGGGCGATCCGGTGATTGCCATCGACCGCGAGGCGCGGATCGTCACTTCGCGCGCCGGCGTCGCCACCGCTTACGACCGGCTGCTGATCGCCACCGGATCGGACCCGTTCATCATCCCGGTGCCCGGACACGATATGCCCGGCGTCATTTCCTTCCGCGATATGGACGATGTGGACGCCATGCTCGCGGCCGCGAACAAGGGTGGCAGCGCGGTGGTTATCGGTGGCGGGCTGCTGGGGCTGGAAGCCGCGCATGGCCTCAGCCTGCGCGGCATGAAGGTCACCGTGCTGCACCTGATGCCCACGCTGATGGAACGGCAATTGGACGAAGCGGCGGGCTGGCTGCTGAAACAGGCACTGGAGGAGCGCGGCCAGACGATCCTGACCGGGGCGGACACTGCCGCGATCACCGGCGAAACCCATGTCACCGGCGTCGAACTGAAGGACGGCACCGTGATCCCCGCCGATCTGGTGGTGATGGCGGTCGGCATCCGCCCTTCCACCGCTCTGGCGAAACAGGCTGGGCTGGCGGTCGGGCGCGGCATTCAGGTGGACGACCACATGGTCAGCTCCGATCCCGCGATCCTCGCCGTGGGCGAATGCGTGGAACATGACGGGCAATGCTACGGCCTCGTCGCGCCACTGTGGGACATGTGCCGCGCGCTGGCCGATCACCTGACCGGCGCGCCCACCGGCTATCGCGGCTCGGTCACGTCCACCAAGCTCAAGGTGTCCGGTATCGACGTGTTTTCCGCCGGCGATTTTTCGGGCGGCCCGGAATGCGAGGATATCGTGCTGCGTGACGCCAGCCGCGGCATCTACAAGCGCGTGGTGGTGAAGGCGGACCGCATCGTTGGCGCGGTGCTTTATGGCGATACTGCCGACGGCGCCTGGTATTTCGATCTGCTGAAGAAACAGGAATGCGTGGCGGACATCCGCGATGCGCTGATCTTCGGCCAGGCTTTCGCCCAGGGAGGGGGCGCGGCGGACCCTAGGGCGGCCGTTGCGGCGCTTTCCGAGGATGCGGAAATCTGCGGCTGCAACGGCGTCACCAAGGAACAGGTGGTCACCTGCATCGAAGCGGGCGCTTGCAGCCTTGATGCCGTGCGCGGCACCTGCAAGGCGTCGGCCAGTTGCGGTTCCTGCACCGGACTGGTCGAGACACTGCTGGAACTGACGCTGGGCGAAGCGGTGCAGGCCGGGCCGAAGACCATGTGCAAATGCACCAGCTTCGGCCATGACGATGTGCGGCGCGAGATTGTGGCGCAGGCGATGCGCTCAATCCCCGAGGTGATGCAGAAGCTGCACTGGTCCACGCCCGACGGCTGTTCCTCCTGCCGTCCTGCGCTCAATTATTATCTGCTCTGTGCCCTGCCGGGCGAGTATGTGGACGATCAGCAGAGCCGCTTCGTCAACGAACGGCTGCATGCCAATATCCAGAAGGACGGCACCTATTCCGTCGTTCCGCGCATGTGGGGCGGGCTGACCAATCCGCGCGAATTGCGGGCCATTGCCGATGTCGTCGAAAAATATGACGCGCCGATGGTCAAGGTCACCGGCGGCCAGCGCCTCGATATCTTCGGCATCAAAAAGGAGGATCTGCCCGCCGTCTGGGCCGATCTGAATGCGGCGGGGATGGTCAGCGGCCATGCCTATGGCAAGGCGTTGCGTACGGTGAAGACCTGCGTCGGCAGCGACTGGTGCCGCTTCGGCACGCAGGATTCCACCGGCCTCGGCGTCAAGCTCGAACGGATGAGCTGGGGCAGCTGGATGCCGCACAAGTTCAAGATCGCCGTCAGCGGCTGCCCGCGCAATTGCGCCGAAGCGACGATCAAGGACTTCGGCATAATCTGCGTCGATTCCGGTTACGAACTGCATGTCGGCGGCAATGGCGGCATCCACCTGCGCGGCACGGACCTGCTGTGCAAGGTCGCCACCGAGCAGGAGGCGATGGATTACTGCGCCGCCTTCATCCAGCTCTATCGCGAGGAAGCCCGCTATCTGGAACGCACCGCGCCCTGGATCGAGCGGGTCGGCCTCGACTACCTCAAATCCCGCCTGATCGAGGATGCCGCCGGGCGCGAGAAACTGCGCGCTCGGTTCCTCTATGCGAAGAGCTTCTCGCAGCGAGACCCCTGGGCGCAGCGCGCCGCCGGGACGGAACGCGAACACCACGCGCCGATCGGGCGCTTCATCCCGCGGAAGGAAATGGCATGATCGGCGACTGGCTCGACATCGGCTGGCTGGAGGATATCCCTGTGCGCGGCAGCCGGGTGCTGCAGGTGGAGGGTGGCGATGATATCGCCGTCTTCCGCACCGGCGAGAACAAGGTGTTCGCCCTGCGCGATCGCTGCCCGCACAAGCACGGCCGGCTGAGCCAGGGCATCGTGCATGGCGGGGCTGTTGCATGCCCGTTGCACAACTGGCGTATTGCCCTTGCAACGGGCGAGGCGCTGGGGGACGACAAGGGCTGTACGCCGACGGTGCCGGTGAAAATCAGCGGCGGCCGGGTGCTGATCTGCCGTGCGGGCACTCTGAAAGCGGCTGCCTGATGCGCGATCCCGTTCGCACCACCTGCGCCTATTGCGGCGTCGGCTGCGGCATCCGCGCGACGGTTACCGGCGATCGCGCGGTACGGATAGAGGGCGATCCCGAGCACCCAGCCAATCACGGGCGGCTGTGTTCCAAGGGCACGCATCTTGGCGAGACGGTCGGGCTGGAGGGCCGCCTGCTGCATCCGATGATCGGTCGCGGTGCGAAGGGGCGCCGGGCGAGTTGGGACAAGGCGCTGGATCTCGTCGCAAAGCGTTTTCGCGACACCATCGCCCGCCATGGGCCGGAAAGCGTGGCCTTCTACGTGTCCGGCCAGTTGCTGACCGAGGATTACTACGTCGCCAACAAGCTGATGAAGGGCTTCATCGGTTCGGCCAATATCGACACCAATTCCCGCCTCTGCATGTCGAGCGCGGTCGCCGCTCATACCCGCGCTTTTGGCGAGGATGTGGTGCCCGCGCACTACGAAGATATCGACGCCGCCGACCTGATCGTGCTGGCAGGATCGAACGCCGCCTGGTGCCACCCGATCGTCTATCAGCGTATCCGCGCACGGTGCGAAGCCGGGGCGAGGCTGGTCGTGATCGATCCCCGCCGCACCGAAACGGCGGAGGAGGCGGATCTGCACCTCGCCATCCGCCCCGGCAGCGACGTGGCATTGATGAACGGGCTGCTCCAATGGTGCCGCGAAGCGGACGCGCTGGATGCCGCCTATCTGGACCGGCATGTCGCCGTGCCACGCGATTTCTGGGATGAACTTGCTGAAGGCAACGATCTATGGAGCACCGCCCGCATCTGCGACGTGCCCCCGGCGGACTTGCGTCGGTTCTACGAATTGTTCGCAGCCACGCCGCGCACGGTCACGATCTTCAGCCAGGGGATCAACCAGTCGCTGTCCGGCACCGATCAGGGCAATGCGATCATCAATGTCCACCTTGCCACCGGACGGATCGGCAAGCCGGGAGCAGCGCCGTTCTCCATCACCGGCCAGCCCAATGCCATGGGCGGGCGCGAGGTCGGCGGGCTGGCCTCCACACTGGCGGCACATATGGATTTCGCGCCGGACAATCGCGCGCTGGTGCAGCGCTTCTGGGCCTCGCCCACCATAGCCGAAAAGCCGGGACTGAAGGCAGTCGACCTGTTTCGCGCCGTTGGCGAAGGGCGGATCAAGGCGCTGTGGATCATGGCCACCAATCCGGCCGTCTCCATGCCGGATATCGCCCGCGTGCGCGACGCGCTGGCCGCCTGCACCTTCGTGGTCTCCAGCGAAGTGATGGAGCGAACCGACAGCAGTGCATTCGCCCATGTCCGCCTGCCCGCCGCCGCATGGGGCGAAAAGGACGGCACCGTCACCAATTCCGACCGCACCATCAGCCGCCAGCGCGCCTTCCTGCCGCTGCCGGGCGAGACGCGGCCCGACTGGTGGATCGTCAAGGAGATCGGGCGGCGAATGGGGTGGAAGACTGCGTTTACCTACGATCGGCCGGCGGAAATCTGGCGCGAGCATTGCCGGCTTTCCACCTATCGCAACGATGGCGCGCGGCTGTTTGCCCTGCCGGGTAGGGGCGACGGCGGCAACGCGGGTTACGATGCGATGGAGCCGTTCCGCTGGGGCGACAGGCCCTTTGCCGACGGGCGCTACTTCACACATGATGGACGAGCGCGGCTGATCCCCGTCACGCAACGCGTCCTGCCCGAAGCGCCGCCGCGCTGGCCGCTGACGCTCAATACCGGGCGCTATCGCGATCATTGGCACACGATGACCCGCACTGGCCTGTCGCCGCGTTTGGCTCGCCATCGCGAAGAACCGCTGGTGGAAATCCATCCCGACGATGCTGAAGCACTGGGAATTGCGGAAGATGCGCTGGCGCGTGTCCTCACCCCTCAGGGTGCGAGTGTGTTCCGTGCGCGGATAAGCGCTGCGCAGCGCAAGGGCGAGATATTCACGCCGATCCACTGGACCGACAAAACCTCTACCGGTGGACGCGCTGGCCTGTTGCCTGCCCCGCTGACGGATCCGGTTTCCGGCCAGCCGGGTTTCAAATCCACGCCCGCGCGGGTGGAGCCGGTATCGGTCCAATGGCGCGGTTTCGCGATCCTGTCCGGCGATTTGGCCGCTCCTCCGCAATGCCAGTGGGCGACGCGTGTGGCGGTTCCGGCGGGTACGCTATGGGAAGTGGCCGGCGACGATGGCGAAACGCCCAGTATGGAGCGGTTGCTGCCTTCGGGCGAGAGGATCGAGGCAAGTGATTCAGCGCGTGGCACACGCCGCATCGCTATATTGCAGAGCGGGCGGATGGCCGCCGCATTATTCATCACCCGCAGTGGTGAACTGCCTCCGCGCGACTGGCTGGTTTCCCAATTGGGAGAACCGGAAGCCGCTCCAACCCTGCTCGCGGGCCGGGCTCCCGGGGCGCTGCCCGATCGCGGGCCCATCGTCTGCGCTTGTTTCGACATAGGGCTGAACACGGTGATCGCTGCCATTCGCGAGCGGCAACTGGTCGATGTCGCCGCCATCGGTGCCGCCTTGCGCGCCGGGACCAATTGCGGATCGTGTCGCCCCGCGCTGGCCCGTATTCTCACGGAAGACAGGGAGGTAGCCAATGGCTGACGATTTTGCGCCGGGCACCGTATGGCTGGTGGGTGGCGGGCCGGGCGATCCGGAACTGTTGACGGGCAAGGCATTGCGCCTGATCCAGCGCGCCGACATCGTGTTCCACGATGCGCTGGTCGGCCCGCAAATCCTTGGCCTGATTCCGGTAGGCACGGAACTGGTCAGCGTCGGCAAGCGCGCCGGGCGGCATTCAAAAGATCAATCCACCATCGACGCACTGCTGGTCACGGCGGCGGGACGCGGTCTTCGGGTCGTGCGGCTGAAAGGCGGCGATCCATCGCTGTTCGGCCGTTCGGCGGAGGAGATCGCGGCCCTGCGCGCCGCCGGCCATCCGGTGCATGTCTGTCCCGGGATCACGGCAGCCAGCGCCGCTGCCGCCTCTGCCGGCATCTCGCTGAGCTTGCGCGGCGTGGCGCGCGATGTGCGTTTCGTCACCGCTCATAGCCGCAGCGGCGCAACCCTGGACCTCGATTGGGCTGCGCTGGCAAACAGCGGCTCGACCCTCGCATTTTATATGGGCCGTGGCGCAGCAGAGAAAGTGGCATCTGCACTGATCGCGGCCGGCATGGACTGCGCCACGCCGGTATTAATTGCCTGCAATGTCAGCCTTCCGGGTGAGCATCGGCTCACGACACGGCTGGATCTCCTCGGCATCGCCACGAAATCCTTTTGCGCGGATGCGCCAACTATCATTCTGGTCGGGCAGTCCGTAAAGCCGCTTAACGGGAAGCTGACAGACCAAAAACTTGTTCGGCGAGAAATTTCACCGCACATAGGAGTCTAGGCCCTGCCGATACCGCCAACAAAGCCGACGTTCAGGCGCAGCTTGCGCTGCCCCTGAGAGCTGCCGATTGTTCAGCGAACCTTGTGGTATGTGGGCTTCCCTTAGCCCAGACTTCAGTATCCTGCAGT
>Ga0182736_1000281_pt1 | contig 91297 bp, 92 predicted proteins | sample eDN5th30CKraftBY_FD_128882 | JGI IMG/M metagenome (GOLD analysis project Ga0182736, IMG submission 128882) | Enriched backyard soil microbial communities from Emeryville, California, USA - eDNA 5th pass 30_C Kraft BY (version 2) (version 2) | ecosystem: Environmental > Terrestrial > Soil >... | reverse complement strand
CTCGCGACCCGCATCGCCCTACGCCTGCTCGCACTCGCCGCCGGCATCTGGCACAACCACCTCACCAACCAACCAGCACGAGCCCTCGCCGCCTACGGCCGCTAAATCACATCAACCATCTAGGGTTCACGCATGGACGGTCCGGGCGCCAGCGCGTCGCCCGAGCTGCGGCCGCGGCTCGTCGAGCTGGTCGCCGCGCTCTCCCTGGCCGCGGACCTCGGCCTGGGCTAGCCGATCGAGCACGGGATGCGGGCCTGCCTGATCGCCACCCGCCTGGCGGAGGGACTCGAGCTCGACGGGCAGCGCTGCGACGACGTCTACTGGGTCAGCCTGCTGGGGATGGTCGGCTGCACCGCCGACTCCTATGAGCTGCACCAGATCTGGGGGGACGACCTGGCACTGCGGGCGGGCATGTTCGGGGCCGGACCGTCCGAGCTCTCGGTCGCCCGTTACTTCCTCTCGCGGGCGGGATCGGACGGCGGTCCGGCGCGGCGCGTCGGCCAGGGCGTGCGCCTGCTGGCGAGCGGCATGCGCGCGGTGATCGAGTCGTTGACGACCCACTGCCAGGTGACGGGACGGCTCGCCGGGCAGCTCCGCTTCGGTCCCGGCGTCCAGGATCCGCTCGGGCACATGTTCGCCCGCTGGGACGGCAAGGGGGTGCCGCGCGGGGTCGCGGGCGACGAGATCGCGCTCCCCGCCCGCCTCTTCACCGTCGCCAACTACATCGAGGTCGAGCAGCGACTGCGCGGCGCGGACGCGGCGATCGAATTCGCCCGCCGCCACGCCGGCTCGGTCATGGACCCGGAGGTCGTCGAGGCCCTTGTCGACGGACGGGCGGAGATTCTCGCGGGGGTCGACGAGCAAGGCTGGGAGGAAGTGATGGGCGCGGAACCGGGGGCCCGGGCGCGGCTGGTCGGGGAGGAGCTCGACGCGGCGCTCGCCGCCATCGGCGATTTCGCCGACCTGAAGTCCCCGTGGTTCAGCGGCCACTCGGGACGGGTGGCGGAGTCGGCGGCCGCCGCGGCGGCGGAGCTCGGGCTGCCGCCCGCCGAGGTGCTTCGGCTGCGACGCGCCGCGCTCGTCCACGCGGTCGGTCGCGCCGGGGTCCCGAACACGATCTGGGACAAGCCGAAGGAGCTGACGATCGGCGAGCGGGAGCGGATGCAGCTCTCCGCCTACTACACCGACCGGATCCTCCGGCGCGGCAGCCTCGCCGGCCTGGCCGACCTCGCTTCCGCGAGCCACGAGCGGATCGACGGCTCGGGGTATCCGCGCGGCCTCGGCGGCGCCGCCCTGTCTCGCCCGGCCCGGGTGCTCGCGGCGGCCGACGTCTATGACGCGCTGACCAGCGCCAGGCCGTACCGAGGCGCGCTGTCGGCCGATCAGGCCGCGAAGATCGTGCGCGAGGAGGCGCGGGCAGGCCGGCTCGACGGGGAGGCGGCCGATGCCGTCCTCGGCGTCGCTGGGCATCGCCCGCCGCGCCGACCGAGCGCGCCCGCCGACCTCACCCCGCGGGAGGTCGAGGTCCTGAGGCTGATCGCGATCGGGCATACCACCGCCCAGGTCGCCGCCGCCCTCGGCATCTCGGCGAAGACCACCGACCACCACATCCAGCACATCTACGCCAAGATCGGCGCCTCCAGCCGCTCCGTCGCGACCCTGTTCGCGATGCAGCACGGGCTCGTCGACGCCTGACCCAGGTCGCGGACCGCTGCTCGGTGCGAGTGTGGCTGACGCCCAGCTCGGGCCCGTTTCGCGGACACGGGCCAGTGGAGGTGGCGGTCATGCCGGAAGCACCACGCGACGTCGATCACAGCCTGCCCGCCGTCGAGCGGGTCGAATACCACCTCAAGGCGGCCAAGGAACTGCTGCGCGCAGCGCGCGCAGGGGATCCCGTCGCGCTCGCACGACTGCACGACGCGACCGGCGAGCCGCGGCTCGCCGACGCGCAGCGCACGATCGCCGACGCGCGGCTGGTCATCGCCGGCGAATACGGGTTCCCGACGGGGACGCGGACTCGCTGCGAGCGATCGTCCACACGCACGACGACCTGGTCGGCGCACGCGTCGGCGCGGGCGAGTCGCTGCTTGGCGAGATCGCTCAGCCCGACGTGTTCGGGACGAGGCTCGGCCACGCGCTCGGCGTCGATCGTGAATGCGTCGACGTGTTGATCGACGCTGGGAGCGACCTCGACGGTCCGCTCAACCTCGCCGCGTGCTTCGAGCTCGTCGAGATCCTGCTGGCCGCCGGCGCGCGCATCGATGCGACGGGCATCCACGGCATCACGGGCCGACACGCTCGCCGCCATCGCGCTCGTCCCCGACGCGCTCTGCGACGTCCAACAGGACGTCCTCGACGAGGCGCTCGGCTGGGCCGAGTACGTTCTCGCGCGCGAACGACCGGACGACTCCGGCGTCGCCGCGGTCCGAGACCTCCTCCGCAGCCTCGGCTTGCGCCCCGCTTCACGAGGACGTTGACGAGCAGTCGCCCGGGCTCGGGGTGGTCAGCGGGGGACGGCCCGCCCGTCGGAGTCAAGCCAGGTGATGGTGGCCGTCGGCCGGTCGCGCGGTGGATCCGAGTCGGGATCGCGCTGCTGAAAGAGCGTGATCTGAGCGCCCGTGGGATGCTCCGGAATCGCCTGCAGCTCGGCCTCGAAGAAGTTCTCGACGACCGCGACGGTCTGCGTCTGACCGTCGGGGAGAGTGAAGCGCACGCTGGCGACGCCGTCGGGCACGAGCCCGTAGCTGTAGTTGCCGGCGCTGCCCATCAGTCCGCCCGCTCGGAGCTGCTCGGTGGTGGCGCACACGACCGAGCTGTGATCGGTGAGGCACAGCGCGTCCTGGGCGAGCAGCTGTCCACCTTGATCGGGCAGCCTCTTGTAGAGGCGTGCGACCGGGACCAGTGCCACCGCCGGAGCGCCGGCGCTGCCTCCCAGCAAGCGAATGCCTTGGAGTCGCACGCCGTCGGTCGTGGGCGCCAGGGGCTCCAGGAGCCCCAACGTCGCGGCGCTGCGGTCAGTCTCCGTCTGCGCACGCCGCAGGACGCCGAGCAGCGCGCGCTGCTGGGCCGGGATCGCCTCCTGGGTCGTGCGCGGCGAGCGGCCGTCCACGGACGGCTTGCCGAGCAGGGGCTCCCACGGGCGGGTCGCCGCGACCGCGGGCACCGCGACCGCCAACGAGGCACAGCCCGCAAGCAGCAGCTTCGTCGATCGCAGGAAGCGCGGTCGCCTCGTGGCGACAGATCGCCGATCGGCGAAGCGGTGCTCCGCAGCATCGACGAGGCGCTGCTCAACTTCGGGGAGGATCGTCACGATTCACCTTCTTTGATCGAGGTCCGCAGCCAGCGCAAACCACGGCTCACGCGCTGGCGCGCCAACCCTTCGCTAATGCCGCGGTGGCGAGCGATCTCGGCGTAGCCCTGCTCGTCGACCACGTGGGCGCGGACCGCTTCGCGCTGATCGACAGGCAACTGCTCCAGCAGCGCCAGGATCGGATTGTCCGGGTGCTCCGCGTCCAACAGCGCCTCGACGCGCTCGAGCGAGGCGTCCGTGATGTCCATGCGCTCGATGCCCAAACGCCGGCGCGCTCGGGACTCGATGTCCTGGCGCTCAAAGTGACGCCGGACGAGATTGCGCGCGATCCCGAGCAGCCAGCCGACCGCCGGCGAGCCGTCGTCTCTAAAGCGCTCGGCAGCCAGCATCGCCGCCGCAAACGTCTCGGCCGTGATATCGGCCGCCACCTCAGCGTTGCGAACCTTGCCGCCGACGAAGACCAGCACCACGCGCTCGTAGCGCACGTAGAACTCTCGAAACGCCTCCGCGTCCCGGGATCGCAAGAGATCGCCGTCGGTACGGTTTGACCACGGGCCGGTCATCTAGAAGGAGACTCCGACAGAGGTTGCCGGGTGTGACAGCGACCCAGTCCGGCTCCCGCAGTCGGCGAGACCGAGCTCGCCCGGCACGCGCTCACCAGCACCGAGGTGCGCCTACCGGCCGACCCCTTACTGACGCAAGCGCGTCGCACATGGCCTTCCGTTAGCCCGCCCGCGTGTTTCGCGCGCCGCGACGGGTACGTACGCCGATGTGTGGACCTCGCCCCGACAGGTTCTCCTCCGCGTCGGCGTCGTCGCCCTTGCTCGTACTCGCCCTGGACGCCTTCAAGATTGACCTTCCCGACTGGCTCGGCACCACGCTGCTGCTCATCGGAGCACTCAGCGCCGTGGTCCTGCTCGCTCAGGCCCGGCGCAACCCTCGCTAGACCCGCATTCGTGAGCGATCTCCGCGATCGCCCGGCGACACCAACTCCAATGCGCCCCTGCCTGAACTCCTTCGGACACGACCTCGGCATTCGCCTGCACATCCTCCTCTCAGCACCTCACGGCACCTCAGATCAGATGTCCTCAAAACCGGGTGAGGTCCACTGGACCTGCAGGACGCCTGGCTTCGCGGCCGCCGAACGCACGTTCCAACACACAGACACACTGGCGACCACGATCTCGCGCCAGCGAGTAGCGGTATGCCCGCTCAATGTGAGGTTGCATCACCCGGTGAGGGATATCTGGCCGAACGTTCGATCTTGACCGCGCGCAGATGAGCGGGAATGGTCGCGGGCATGCGATCGCTCCCCCCTCCCCTGTGGCTGCTCACGCCGCTGATCACGCTAGCCGTTGCTTCCAGTGCCACCGCGGCGCCCGGCCCCGCGCTTGTCGTCGGGTCAGCCGACAACGGCATTGAAGCTGACAACATGAGAAGCACGCTGGAAACGCTCGGCCTGCCGTCGGTGGCGCGCGCCGCCGACGTGCCCGCTGACTTGAGCCCGTATCAGAGCGTCTGGTACGTCGAGGCCTACGCCGGTCTCGACAGCGGCGAACGGGACCGGCTGGTCGCATTCTCGCGCGCGGGAGGGAACCTATACCTGACCGGGGAACGCCCGTGCTGCGAGACGCTCAACAGCGGCGTGCAAGACGTGCTGCGCCGCACACTGAAGAACACGAATGTGCAGGTCGGCGGGCTCGGCTACCCAGACGGCCCGTTCGCGTTCAACGCGAGCGTGACCGACTACGTACAGAGCTACCCGAACTTCCTGGTGGAGTTCGTGCCGGACTCGCCGGGCGGAATCGACGGGATCGGGGGCGTGGACTCCTCCAACGTGCTGGCTCGAAACGACACGGTCGCGGTCGGCGCAGTCTGGCCGGAGAAGGACATGGTCTCGGGCAAGGGCCGCACGGCCCTGCTGATGGACATCGACTGGCTTAAGGACACCGCCCGGACCCCAATCGTCGAAAACCTCGCCAACTTCCTGTCCGGCGGCACCTTGTGCTCCGGTGACGGCGCAAACGGGATTTCCTGGGTGGCAGGCCCGCGCAACTGCTCGGCGATCAACACGCCCGTGACCGTCACGTGGACAGCGTCCGCGGCCGGTGCCGCGCCGCAACTTACCGCCGCCGCGAGCGGCGTCACCAGCAATTGCTCGTCCAATTCGTCAGGTAGTCAGACGACGTTGACGTGCAGGCTCACGAACGCGAACGCTGCGGGCGGGAGCGTGCGTGTGACCGCGTCAAGCCCGGCCGGCCAGACGATCCGTCACTACCGGGTGCGCCCAAAGAACGATCCTCGCAACGTGCCCTCCGGGCAGGCGCTGGACTCCAACTGGTGGGACTGGCCGGATGCCGACGATGACGGGCTGCCCGACCACTGGGAGCAAAACGGCGTCTGGGTCAAGAACACGTACTTGAATCTTCCGGCCCGCGGCGCCGACAAGAACCACAAGGATCTGTTCTTGCTGTACGAGTTCCAGTCCGGGCACGAGCAGACCGACGAGACACTCAACCGCATGATTCGCATGTTCGCGGACGCGCCCCTGCGTAACCCGGACGACAGCACCGGTGTGCGCCTGCACATCAAGCGCGGCGCATCGATCCCGTCCTCGGTGGTCGGGGATTTTGAGCTGACCGAGGACGCGTTGATCCGGGTCGGCACCTACTCCGGATGGCTCAGCTCGCCCGAGTACGGCGGCGGCGGCGTCCCCCCGATCTACAAGTGGATGCTGAACTTCGATTCCGAGGACCCGACCAAACGCCGTAAGTGCGACAAGACGACCCGTAACGACGGTTGCGCGGGCGTGAAGGGCCTGACGGGATGGACCGCCACCGGCGTGAGCCCTACCCGGGCGGCACTGAGCATCAACCTACCGACGTGGGACGCGATCGCGCGCGAAAGCGCCCGGGCGTTCGTCGAAGCGGCCAACGCCGCGCACGAGCTCGGGCACCAGCTCGGGCTGCGCCATCACGGCAGCAAGGCCGAGCCGCCCGGCGATAAGAACTACAAGAGCATCATGAGCTACGCGTACAGCCATTTCGGGCTGCCGGGCTCCGGGTTTCTACCTGAGCACCACATCGACTACTCGCGCACCAACACCGTCAACTTGGACTGGCACATGGGCACATCTGTCGGCGCGTTGACGTTCGTGGCCGGCCAGGACGGCCAGCTCCCAGACTTCTACGCCAACGCCAGCGACGACGCGCTCTTCGAGGTCGGCCAACCGACCACGGAGCTGACCGAAAAGGAAAAGGTGATGTCGGCCACGCCCGATTCGGTGCGGGCGTTCATCAACGCGTTCGACGTTCCCGCGTCCCCGTCGTTCCCGACGCTCGCCGACGCCGCCGTGACCGTCCGCGCGGGAGAGAGCGCCGACATCACGCTGGCAGGCGCGGACCCATCCGGACTGACGGTGAGCTACGTGATCGACACGCCCGCGCAACTCGGCAGTGCGAAAGCGACCGCCAACGGCGTGCAATACACCGCTGCGGCGGGCGCCTCGGGAACCGAGTCGCTGACGGTACGAGCGGTCAATGGCAAGCTCGGCTCTGAGCCCGCAACGCTGACCGTGACCGTCACCGGCTCGCCCGCAAGCCCGCCGGAGGACCCGCCCGCAAGCCCGCCCGCGCCACCGGCCGCCCAGCAGCCCAAGGCAAAGTTCAAGCTCAGCGGCGTCCGCGCGAGCGTCAAGGGACGGACGATAACGGTCGCGTTGCGGCTGTCCGATCGCGCGCGCGTGACAGTGAAAGCCGCGCGCCGCGCCGGCAAGCGATACCGTCCGGCCAAGAACGCCACCCGAACGCTAGCCGCGGGCAAACGCTCAGTGAAACTGCGAGTGGCACGCGCCGGCACCTACCGGCTGACGCTCACCGCCCGCACCCAGGACGGGCGCACCGCCAAGATTGTCCGAACGATCCGCATCAAACGCTGATCGCCAGGCACCACGCACGGCCGGGGCGTGAGCCGCGCCCCGGCCGACAAGAGACAAGGGCCTGCGGACGTTCCCGCTGTCGTCGTCCGTGACGAACTACGGCCTCACCAGGCTCACTAACCGAAACATGTGCGCCGATCCACCGTCGCCGTCACCGACGAGCACTACGACGCCGGAGGCGACGGTCGATTCGACACTAGAAGCGACTCCGGAACCGACTCCGATTGCTGCGGCTCCGAGCCCGACACCTGCTCCGCCCACCTCGACGCCCACGCCGTTTCAGACACCCAAGCTCGCGCTGGCGTCGACGACGGCCAGAGTCAATGCGAAGGGAGCGACGCGCGTCCGTCTAACCTGCAGCGGCGCGGATCAGTGTCGTGCTGAGGTCAAACTGACCTACAAGGCCAAGCGGAAGACCATCGTTGCGTTGACAAAGGGCAGTCGGGAAGATGCGAGACCGGGAACGCGTAGAAGTCCAGGATGTCGGTCTCGGCGTCCTCAAATCTGCGAGAGCCGGCAGTCGACGTGCGCGACGGCTTCGGAAAGCCGATCGTGCGCCTGGGCGAGCGAATCGGCGTTGATGATCGGCCGGATCAAGGCACCCAAGAGCGTGTTGGTCTTTGCGGACGTGGCCGAAGCGGTCGCCAAGGAAGTGCACGGTGCAGCTCTGCCAGGCGCGGCCCAGCAGTTGGGTGATCGCGGTCTTCAGGCGCGCGCGGCGCCGATGGCGAGTTGGACGCCGACCAGGCCGTTGACAAAGCCGTGCAGGAAGCCCGTCCAGAACGCCGAGGTCCCGGCCTCCCCGACGTCGATCGAGAGAATTTCGCGGCGCCGGGTTCGTGGACGCTGTGGGCGATCACCAGCGCTCTGTTGACCTCCCGGCCGTCGGTGCGGACCTTCGCGACTAGCTGCCGAGCGTGCGCGGCTGCCCGATCCGCGCCGGTCGGGAGAGGCTGCGCAGGAACACGACGTCGTCCTCGGCGAGTTCGATGCCTGGCGCACGCACGCGACCAGGTCGCGGCGCGCGGTCACGCACCGGCGGCTCGCGCTTGCGTGGCAGGCATGTGGCATCCCGCCGGTCGCCGAGCGGCCGCAGAATAGGGCAGCCGACCGCCGCGCGGGCGTCAGTGCGCTCGGCCACGCTCGTCGCCGTGCCCTCGCAAGACGGAGGCCAGGCGCCACCTGGTCATCTTTGTCTGCGGGCACGCGAGACGGCGGTCCGCGACAGGCGACGGCGACGTCGGAACGCCGGTGCGAGGGCAGTCTTCACGAACGCGCGCCCCCAGAACGCCCCCAGAATCAGGGGTGAACCCTTCACCAGCACGCCCCCCACGACCACGGAAGGCCCTGCAAACCAGGGCCTTCCGGTGAGGAGCCGACACCCGGACTCGAACCGGGGACCCCTTCATTACGAGTCGCCCCACGCGCCTCGCGCGCGCTAGGTCGAGTCAAGAAATGCCTGCAAATCTAACCTACGCGGACTGTCGGTCCAGCGCGGACGAGACGTCCCGAGACGCAGAACCCGACCCCTGTGTATCCCCTCCGAGGCTCAGCGCGTCGCCGACGCGCATCAGGTGGTGCGGGCGCACCACCTGATAACGCCCTGTGTATCCCCTCCGAGGCTCAGCGCGTCGCCGACGCCGTCGTCCATGAGGTGTGCATAAACGTCGAGGGTGAAGCTCGCCGAGTGATGCCCCAGCCAACGTGACACCTGCACGATGTTCCGGCCCTCCGCGATCAGCATCGACGCGCACGAGTGCCGGAACGAATGGAAGCCCGCCCACGCCGCACCGGCCTCCTCCGCCGCGGGCTTGAGCGTCCGCTTGCGCAGGTTGCCGTCGTCCATCGCCGCGCCGTTGGTCGTAGGGAACACGAGATCGCCGGGCTCCGGCCACTCCGATCCGGCCCGGCGGTCTCGGAGCGCGAGCACGAGCTCATGACCGATCGGCACGTCGCGGCGACCGTGACGGCTCTTCGGCGGCCCGTACACGCCGCGGACGTACGCTCGTCGAACCCGGACGACCGGCCGCGACCCGTTGAGCTGGAGATCCTTCCAGCGAAGCGCGAACGCCTCCGACACACGCAGGCCCGTGCTCGCGAGCAACCGGAAGAACAGCCGCCACCGCTGGTCGACGACGAGCAGGAACCCGTCGAGCTGCTCGCGAGTCAACGCACGCGCCTTCCCCGGCGCCGGATCGTCGTCGTCCTCGTCGACCTCTTCGAACTTGCGCAGCTCGTCGCGTCCGGTCGGCACGCGCACCGACGGTGACGGGTTGAACGGGATCAAGCCCTCTTCGGCCGCGGTCGCAAGCAACGCGGCCATCGGCGCGAAGATGCGCTGCAGGCTGCTGTCCGCGAGATACGTGATCTCGCCCGCCGCGATCCCGTAGTGCTCGGCGATCTTCTTCGCGTGCGCGGGCGCCACCTGCCCGGCCCGCTCGGCTCGTTCCAGTGCCACAAGCGGGACGTCGATCGTCTTGGCCTGCTCGGCGAGCGATCGTTCGCCGCGGGCCGCGCGGAGATCGTGCCCGCCGCGCGCCGCGAGCTTCGCCAGTACCCGACTCATGTCGGGTGCGGCGATCTTCCCGAGCCGTGTCTTGCCGAGCGTGGGCAGCCAGTACCGCTCGATCTGCCGCCGGTAGTCGTCGCGGGTGCTGTCGCGGATCGCGCCGCGACGGCCCGCGTACCTGCCGCGGGCCGGGACCGCGCCCGGCTCGCGGCTCAGGTCCGCGCCGTACATCTCGAGCGCGTACGCAGCGAGCGTGACCCGTCCGCGAGCGCCGGCTTCACCAAGTTCGCCATGGGCAGCCTCAGCCTCGCGGTCGGCCTTCAGCCGGGACGCTTCCTCGCGCGTGCCGGCGGTGCCGCGCCGGCGCTGGCCGTGCGCGTCAGTCCACTCGTACACGTACTTCTCGCCGCGCCGGTAGATACCGGGCCATCGGGTCTTTACGAGCGGCGCGCCTGCCATCTGCGGCTCCTTCCTTGAAATCCGATCTCTATTTTGAGCGCGGTCCCGGACGCCGCGGATGGCGCCCGGGAAGGTCATTGGCTAGTCGTGTTTGCGCTCGCGCCGCCCGAGCCAACGAACGAATCCAGCTCTTCGATCCGGTAGAGCACCCGGCTTCCGTCCTTGTGACACGGGAGATCCCCGAGCATCGTGAGCTTGCGGACACGGGACAGGCTGCACCGCAGGTACTCGGCCGCCTCGGGCGCGGTGAGCCACGGGCTCGTGCGTTGAGGCTGCTGGAGTTTGGCGGCGACTCGCGCAGCGAGGCGGTCGATGTCGTCATCGTCGAACTCAACCCGCATCTGAACGCGCTCAGCCGGCCGCCGGCGGGAAGTCCGGCCAGGCGGCAGTGATCTCACGTTCGGTCTGGCAGCCCGCACAGACCGACACCTGCACATAGCCGTCGTCGTCCTCAATCTGGTCAGCGATGTCCATGCCGACCGTGAATACCGAGAGTGCATGGCGTCGCTCCGCCGCGTCATCCACCAGTCCAACGACATCGATCTCCAGCAGTTCGGTCGCGAGACAGTGCGCCTCATATGCGGTCATCTTGATCTTGACGTCACCGGCCGGCCAACCCCAGTTGAGCTTGTCGAGCCACTTCGCGAAGCGCTTGAGGTTCGCGAGCGAGGCAGCGAACGACTCGGGCGTAAACACGTCCTGCCCTTCGACCGGGAGCAGCATCCAGTTCCGCTTGAGGTGGCCCACCACGATCTTCGCGTGATGGTGCTTGACCGTGATCGTGACTCTGCCCTCGCCCGACGCCGTCATGCCGGCACCTCGTCACTGTCGAGCCCGAGCGCGGCGAGTCGCCGTCGCCACCCCTCTTCGTACGCCGAGCGGCGCGCCTGGGTCGCGAGTAGCCGCGGACGCAACGCCCGGAGCTTGCCGACGAGCCGGTCCAGGTCGGCGAACGTCGCGTCCACCTCGGCCTTGCTGTGATCGGAGTCGTCGATCAGGCTTTCGAGAAGTTCGGCGATCTCCTCGCGGACTTCGTGCGCGGCATCGCTGGTAGCCCGGTCAGCCGCCCATTCCTCAGCCGTCATCAGGCCCTCGTATGACGCGGGCATCAGCTCCCGACGGTCGAGCAGATAGTCGACGTTCACGCCGCCGAACAGGTCGGCCAGCGCATCCGCGAACGGCTCGACCGGCTCGACACCGGCCTCCATCGCCACGTAGAACTTCTTCCGCACACCGAGGCGCCGCGCGACCTCGTCGCGGCTCATGCCGCTCGAGCGCCGGAACTTCCGGATACGCTGCGGCGCATCCGGCCCTTGGTGCCCCGACCACTTCTCCTCGCCGTTTGCGGGGCGCGCGTTAGCGCACGCGGACGTATGCTTTCGCAAGCCATCCATTTGGCTACCTCCAATTGGGTGGTTAGACCCGTCGGCGGTGCTCGAACACCCCGGCGGGTCGCCCTCAAACCGAGGGCTCGCCGGAGCGTACAACGCGGAGTCGCGATTGCGCAACCCGTCGTGATCGTCAAGAGTGAAAGTGGTGGCTGCCATTCGGTGAGGTTCCGTGCCACATCGGCGGAAATCGGGACCGATCACGGAACGTGCGCGAGACGGTGTTCACGCAGTGTCTCCACGGTGACCCAATGGCGCGGCCCAAGCGCGGCACCGTTCGCCGTAGAGTTGGTCGGGTGATGCCTTCGAGCTTGCGGCAAGCGGTCTTCCAAGCCCGGCCCTAGCGCTCGCCGGGTGGCGAGGGCTAGGGCGATCCCGAGCAAGGGAAACGCGATGCGCCGCACCCGCCACCGCCGCAGATTTCAGACCGACCGAGTCGTCGCCAAGCGGCGCCGCCGTTTGGCGCACGAAGACCCCACGCTGGCCAACCACCGCGACACCAAAGCCTTCAGCCACGGATACCTGGACAGCGCCGACCCGTGGGACTGCGGCAACCCGCGCTGCGGGATGTGCCACTGGGACAAGTGCTTCGTCGCGCGCCGAGCCCGCGAGAATCGCCAGTGGCGTCGCGATTGGGACCTGTAAATCGGTACGAGGTGTCCTATGACCGGATAGCAACCTCCCCGGTCGCGCGGCCGATCAGCGCCGCGCGACCGGGGCGCGCGGCTTCGACGCAGAGGCCAAGAGCTCGTCCAGGCGCTCGCGTTCGCCGACGGACAACTCGCGCGTGAAATCGCTGCTGGCGTACACGTCCATTGCTTCCGGATCAGGCTGGGCGAGGATCGCCTCAGCGACGGCTTCGAGGCTTTCGGCAGAGAACAGCACGACCCAACGCTTCTTGCTGTGTGTGACGCGATAGACAACCTTCATGCGAACACACGTTCGCATGAAGGCTTCCGTCAGGCAACCCGTTTCGACATGCGAAGCCTGAGCAGTCGTCTAGGGCGCACCTTGTTCGCGCTACGTAGATTCACTCAGGGTCATTCAAACTCAAGAGGGAGACCACATGCGTACAAGGACGGTGCTGGGCACGATCATGGCCACGAGCGCGATCACGATCTCCGGAACGCCCTCGATGGTCGTGGCCAAACCGATCGAAGCTGGAACCGCATCGAGAGACGTTGCTATCACGGCCAGTGCGACCGCCCGGCCAGCAGCGACGAAGGTGACCGTCCCGAGCGTGCGCTGCAAGCGGCTCGACATTGCCGAGGACGTGCTCCACCGCCGCGGTCTGAAAGTTCGGACGCGCGGCGGCGGCACGTTCGGGATCGTGGTCAAGAGCAACTGGTTCGTCGTCTCGCAGAGCCCGAGAGCCGGCACCCGCGTCAACAAGGGACGGCGCGTGACCGTGTACGTGGATCGAGACTGCTAACCCCCCCGGTTCCGCGTCGTCGTCGCCGACCCCGCCGCCCTGGCAATTACGGCAACAAGACCACGCGCGGCGTTGGCGACTTCGATCAACCGCTGGTGGTGACGTTATTTGCCGTGTTCTGGCGGACGATCTCCTCAATCTCCCAGACCAGCGGCCGGGCCGCGTTAGCGAAGATCTCGGCGTTCGTCGCGCCGCTTACATCGTGCTTGGCGTACGCGGGCGCAATCACATGGGAACCCGACGCGGGCGTAAACGTCCACTCAAAGCACGGAAGAGCGAGCCCATCGGACACGATCGTAATCCGCTGGCTGCTGTCGTTCGACGCTGGGTTGGAGCCGATGCTAGCCATGCCGCTAACGCCGGACCCGTCCATCTGCGGGGAAAACGAAACAAGTGCGGTGCGCGTCGTGATGGCGGTAGCCGCAACCGTCCCGATCAACCGCACTCGGACAGGCGCACCGCTGCATTCGATCCGTGGGGCGAGGTTGACGCTGTCCAAGTACGCGATGGTCGCTGACGTCAAAGCGTAGGAGGCGTTAGCGTCACTGCTCCCGGCGCCATTTGCGTTACGAATGATCCGGCAGTACGCGCCGCAGGCCCACGTGCGGCGGTCGCGGATCTGCGAGTTGGTGATGCTCGACGCGCCGTTGGCAACGAGGACGTCCGCGAGCCTGATGCACGAACCCGGCAACGAGGCGGCACCGGTCCGGTTGTTCAACGTCGCCCCGCTCGATGCCGTCCCGGCGATCACGCGCACGCGCGCGATGTTCGATCCGCTCGCGTCGTGCACGTCATCGAGCACCTCAAGCACGACCTGGTCGATCCGTGGGTTGCCGCTGCTGTTCGATGCGATCGCCTCGTTGATCACACTCGAATGCGGCGCGACGGGATACAACGACTGCCCTGCGACGGCGTCGCCCTGCACGAGAGCGGCAACGCCGGAGGCGGCGTCGGCGACGTTCGCTTTGACATCGACGCTCAGGGTCGCGCCCGCGCTGCGCTGCACGACCTCGAAGCTCGAGGCGCCCATGACGCCCTCCTGCAGGCTTGCAGTCGCGAGGCGACGGAAGTCCTGCGCGTCGTAGCCCGGTGCGGCTCCTGGACCGCCCTGGGTCATGATCGCGTGCCCGAGTGCCGGGCTGATCGTGGTCGGCATCTATTTCATCTCCTCGTCGGTGTCACCTTCGGTGCGCCCGGGCGCACCGAAGGTGACGGGCAGCGTCAACGGGGCGGTAGGAGCGCGGGTCACGCGGCACGCTGGGTTCGGGGCGACCGTGCTCGGGTCAGGATGGGTTTGCGGTGTAACACCTGTCATTTTCAGTGAACTCCCTCTGTGATGTGTGAACTGTTCGATCCGGGCGGGCGGTTCGTGTGCGCGTTGCGCGTTGGCCTGGGCCCCGGACCGCGACACCGTCTAGTTGAGCCGGAAGGCGAGCTTGCGAGCGATGCGTTCATCGTCAGCGTCCCCGTGCGAGTGGTATTCCGCGATGTAGACGAGCGGACTGTCGCCCCGGCCGGCGGGCGTCATCCGCTCCCCGGCCGCGACGTGCGCGAGCCCCTCACGCGGAGCGACACCACCACCGTGATACGTGCCAAGGAACGGCAGGCCGCCGAACACGCCGCCGCGCGCATACCCCGTAGTCGAGAAATGCCACGGCTCCCCCGGGACCTTCCGCATCAACGCCCCAGCGCCCATCGCGCGCATCGCCGCAGCGAACGCCTCAGTGTCCGTGACATCAATCGCGATGCCCTTCTCGTGGTTCGACGTGCCCGGCCTAGCCGCGAGGTTCCCCGTCCCGTCCAAGTACGCCTGATAAAGCGCGGCCTGTTGCTCGTAGGTGCGGAACCCGCTTGTCACCGTGCCCTGCCAGCCGTGCCCCCGGGCAAACTCGAGCGCCCGTTTCACGGCTGGCACGAGACCAGTGACCGTCGCGCCGCCACCGCCGCCGCTCTCACCGCCGCCGCTAAACAAGCCACCGATCTTGCCCTTGATCCAGTCCTTGACCTTCCCCAGCACGTACTTCCCGGTGCCCTTGAGCCACCCGAGTCCGTCCGGTCCGGGTAGCTTCCCGACCAGGCCCTTGACCATGTCAGCGACGCCCGAAGCGGCGCCGCTGATCGCGCTGCCGATCTTCCCCAAGATCCCGCCGCCACCGCCGCCGTTGAGGAACTTCAGGTACGGGCCATCCGAGCCGACACCGTCCGGGCCAGTGAACGCCTCCCATGGCGACCAGCCGCCCGCGTCCTGCCACTTCTTCACGGCGTTCCGCATGTTCACCAGCGGGTCGAACAAATCACCCGGGACGACCTGCCCGAGGATCTGCATCAGGCCCTTGGCGCGACCCCACGGCGTAGCCGGTCCGACCGCGTGCGTGTCGCCGCCGGATTCGGCCATGCCTACCGCGCCAGCGATCCGCCGCTGGCTCTCCGGTCCCTTCGCGGCGACCCACAGGTCTTCGATCTCGCCCTGCGAGTAGATGCCGCCCTGCGCGAGCCCCACAGCCTGTGCGGCCTGCATAGCGAGCCCCTGCGCCCGCTTACGGTACGCCGGGTTCGTCGGCACCACGAACTCCGAGAACCGCGGCGCCTCCTCGCCCATCAACGTGATCGGCGCCGAAACCAGCCCGCCCGTCCTGCCGTACGCTCCACCCCGCGCGAACCCTTGCGCTTCCCTGAACTTCTTGATCTCTTCGGTCGGTTTCTTGACGAGATCGCCGACGCCGGGGATGTTGCCGATGACCTTCAGGATCTTCAGCGCGAACCGGGAAATCAGATCGAGCCCGAGTTTGAACGGCGCGGCGATGGCGTCAGCGACCGCGTCCTTCGCCTTGTCGAAGACGTCCTTGACGTCATCCCAGCGTTCGGTGAGCCAGCCGATCAGGCCACTCGGGTCCTTGCCGCCGTGCCCGATTAGATCCTTGATCGCCGACAACGCGCCCTTGATCGGGTCCACGATGACGGTCTTGATCGCGTCCCAGGCGGTCTTGGCTCCCGATTTGATGTTCTCCCACCGGTCGGTGAGCCATCCGCTGAGCCCGTCATCGCCAAGCAATGATTTGGTCGTGGAGACGATCGTCCCGATGGGGTTCAGGACGAGCGCCTTGATGATCGCCCACGCCTTGCGCGTGATCTCCTTGATCTTCTCCCACGCGGGCGGGATGTTCTCGGTGAGCCAGTCAAGGACACCCTTGACCGTGTCCTTGATCGTTTTCCACGCCTTGTCTACAAAGTTGCGGAAGGTCTCGTTTTTCTTGTACGCGACGACCAGCGCCGTCACGAGTCCCGCGATGGCGAGCACAACGAGTCCGATGGGATTTGCGGTCAGCGCGGCGTTGAGCAACCACTGCGCGGCGGTGAGCACGCCCGTTGCCGTCGCGCCGGCGATCATCGCGACCTTCTGCGCGACGAACGTCGCCGTGGTCTTGACCATCGTGCTCCCGAGTACCGTCTGAGCCGCTGAAAACAGGCCCGTGGCAATCGCGGCACCGGTCGCGGCGATCTTCCAGCCGACGAATGCGTGCACGAGCGGTTCGGTGAGCGGGCCGAGCTTCTCCAGGATCTTCGCGTAGACCGGAAGCACCGAGAAGGCCAGGCCGCCGAGCGATTTCGCCAACTCGCCCAACGCGGGTACGAGTTGCGCCATCAGGTCGTTGCTCTTGGCGAAGAAGTCCGTCAGGGATTTCTGGCCCTTTGTGCTCTTCGCCCACGTCTCGAAACGGCCCGTGACAGCGTCGAGCGAGTGGAGGATGTCCCTGCCGAACGGCGCGGCGGCTTTGCCGACCGCGTAGAACGCGCCCGCGAGGGTTCCCGAGGATCGACCCGACCGTCTGGAGCGTGTTCTTGGTCCGCTGGAAGAAGTCCGCGAGCCGGCCGGATTCGCGGCCAGCCTCGGTGCTGGCCTTCACGTTCCGTGCCCATTCGAGCGTCGCCTTGGCGAGCCAGGTCGTGAGCGGCCCCGCAGCGACGATCAGGTCTTTCATCGCGCCCGCCAGGTAGAACGTCGCGCGGCCGGTCCTATCCAGGACGAGCGCGTTCCGGTGCCCGATCGTCTGAAGATCCTTGCCGAAGCCCTTGGAGCCGACGAGCTCGCCCGCGCGTTCCGCGAGGCCGCCGAGCGTTCCTGCGGTCTCGCCGACGACGCGTTTCAGCGGCTCGAACGCGCCCTGCGCAGCCTCGATCCCCTTCACGACGCCCGGGAACAAGCCGGCTGCGGCGATGGCACGCAGCTCGTCGAGCCGGGGCTTTAGCTCGATGAGTTTGCGAACGAACGCTTGGGCTGCGGGTGGGAGCGCCGCGAATTTCTCGTTGAGTTGCTGCGCCGCGAGCGCGGTCTTTGCCATGCCGCTGGCCGCGTCCGCGCGTGCGTCCGTTACGGCCTGCTCGGCCTTGCGAACGTCGCGTGCGGCGTCGGTGTACGCCTTCTCCGCGTCCGTGACCGAGCGTGTTGCCCTCGCGAGCTGCTGTCGCGCGGTCACGACCTCCTTGGAGCCCGCGACCCCTGCTTTGACCGCTGCGGCGGTGTCTTTTTCCTGGCGGGCGCGGTCCTTGGTCGCGTCGGAGACTTGCTGCTCGGCCTTGGCGACGTTCAGCTTCGCCTTGGCGACCTCCTCCGGGTCCGGGCCCTTCTGAAGATCGGCGAGCGCCTTCTCGGCCTTCACGCGGTTGCGCTGCGCGTCCCCGATCGCGTTTTCAGCATCGGCTACATCGAGCGCCGCTTGCGCTCGGTCAGCATCACTCGCGGACGGATCACCGTTGGCTTGGGCGAGCCGTTCCTGCGCCTTCGCGAGATTCAGCGTCGCCTGCGTCTGCCCGCGCGCCGCGTCAGCAACAGCGTCCTGAGCGTCCGCCACGTCGGCGGGGTCCGGTCCCTTCAGGGTCTGGTCGAGCGCCTTCTTGGCGTCCTGGAGCGCGAGGATCGCGTCCTTCTCGTCGAGGACCGCGCGGACCAAGCCGGATTTCATGTCCTCGATTCCGCGCTTGGCCTGCACGCGGGCCTGCGTCAGCGCGACGGTCGCGGCCTTCTCCGCCGTTTCGGCGTCACTGAGCGACCGCGACGCCTGCGCTGCGCGGTCCTTGGCCTGGCGGACGCCGTCTTGTGCCTGCTGGATCGCGCGTGCTGCTGCGCGCTGCTGGCCCGTGCTGGAGATCGCCATCTTGGTGGCCTTGTCCTGCGCGTCTAGTTGCTCCTTGAGCGCGTCGCCGACACCAGCGGACGCCAGCGCGACAACACCAGCGGCCTGAGCGAGCGCGCCGAGCCCAACCGCCGCGGCGGGACCGAGCCCGACGAGCGGGCCGAGCGCGCTCACCAGGGCGACGGTCGCTCCGCTTGCCGCGAGCAGGACCGGGCCGAGCGTCGCGGTGATCGTCACGATCCCGTCCAGCCCGCCCCGCAACGGGCCGAGGCTCGCGGTCATGTCCCCGAAGTTCCGGGTCAGCCCCCCGCCGCCGAAGTCAGAGAGGAGCCGTCGGAAGCTCTTGTGCGTGTCGTCGCCGCTGTCGCCGAGCCCATCGAGGTCCCGGCGTGTGCGGCGGGACACGTTCCCGGTCTCCGCGATCTCCGCCTGGGCGCGGCGCAGCGTCTCCCGCGACCTCGACATGCGCTTGTCCAGCCCGTCGACGCCCTCGTTGCCGAGCTGCTTGAGGTCTCGCAGGGTGCTGCGGCTGACCCGGCCGGTCCGGTCGAGTTCGTCGGTGGCGCTCGCGATGCTCGCGCTGGCCTGACTGAACCCGTTGTGCAGCGTGCGGATCTGGCGTTCGGCTTTGGCGACCTCGTCGCTAGTGCCGGCGGCGCTGGAGCGCACGTTCCGCAAGCTCTTGTCCAGACCGTCTGTGCTCTTGGAGGCACGGCGGCCAGCGTCATCGGCCCTGTCAAGGTCGCGCACGACCCGCGATACGCCGCCCGTCTCGAGCTTGACCATGAGCCGGGCAATCTCCCTAACAGTCGCCACCAGTCATCACCTCCTTGCGAAGCGTCTTCAACGCCCAGGCCGCGCAACGCTCGACCGCACCCGCCGTCCAGCGCCCCGTCGGCTCGATCAACCAGCCCAAGAACACCGGCGCCGCGCACGGCGCGACCACGAACCCAGGCGGGTTTTCACCCACCACGACCGCCCGCGCCAACCGGTGTCGCATCAGCACGGTCTCGACGAACGCCGCACCCCCCAAGGCCGCATCCGCGCCGTCCGTCGCGTCGACGTCGATCATCGCGGTCGCCAACTCCATGTCAACCGCCCGGACCTCCGCCCTGATCGTCTCGTACTCGCCCCAGGACAACGACCGCAGCCGCACCGGCCCGAGATCTGCGTCCATCACCAAGGTCTCGCTCACGCCGCCACCCCCAGGCACTCCGCGCACGGCCCAGGGCACTCAGCGTCCCGCGGCCCATACCAATGCGCCGACCAACGCAACCGCGTATCTGCCGCCGGCAACCACGCGTTCGGATGCGGCATGTGCCTGTCCGCGTCGTGCTGCTCAGGCGTACGCCGATCCCGCACACCAGCGTCGCCGCGGCGCAACCGCAACCCGAACTCCGCGCCCCTGCTCGCGTTACACGAGACATGCGTCACTCGCAGATTCCGCGGGTCGAGCGCGTCCGCGCGCCCCGCCGCCGTGTCGAGGTCCAGCGTCGCCAGTTCGCGCACGTGATCCACCGCGGGCGCCAGCGGGTGCATGTGCCCCGTGTCGAATCGCAACGGCTCCCCGCACAACGCGCAGTGCGTCGCACCCTCACGCATCAGCCTGGCGACCTTCCGCCACGCCTGCGTCCGCCGAAACTCCGCGGCCGTCATCGCGACCTCCCGACGTCAGGGGGGGAAGGCCGCGACTGCTCTCGCGGGCCTGTTGCTGCGGCGTATGCGACTACCCCCCTGTCGGGCTGGCTGCGAATGCGCGCGATCTGCGATGCGTTGAGCTTGCCGTGCTGGCGGAGCGCGTCCGCGTAGGCGGCGCGGAGCTGCTTGAACCGGTCAGTGGCGGCGATGCGGAGGATGTCGGCGCGGACGCGGTCCCGCTCGGCCGCGAGTGCCGCGTCGAGGCCGGGCGCGGCGCTCTCGATGACGGCCTGGCCGATCGTGCCGTACGTCGGCGTGGTCGCGACGCGGAACGCGCGCTCGGCGGCAGCCTTCAACGCGGCGAGCGTCATCTGTCTGCGGTCGGTGTGGCAGCCCATGGTGGTGTCGAGCACAACTTCGGGCGCGTGAGCGACGACCGCGCGGCGATGCGCAGTCACGTGAGGCTCGGCGGCCGCGTCGATGGACCAGGTATGGCCGTATCGCGTCCGGCCGGAGCCGTCCGGGTTGACCCGCGCGCTGGCGGCGTGCCACGTGGATGACCAGTGTGGGCCTAGGCACGCGATCATTGCTAGATGGACTGCCTCGTGCTCGGCGACGTGGTCGAGGTAGCTCACGGGGTCTCCTCCGACCCGTCGAGGGCGCCCTCGACCAGCTCGCAGAACGTGCGGGTGATCGCCGCGTCCGTCCACTGTTCATCCGGTCGCAGCAACCAGCGGGCGAACGGGAAGTCGTCGAGCACCTTCGATTCGGGCCAGCGCGGCGGCTCGGGCTCGATGACGCCCTGCCCGACCAGGCGGTGCGTCCAGATCCGGCGGCGCGCAAGCTCGCGCTTGCTCACCTTGCGCGACAGGGCCTCCAGCATCTCGTAGACGTCCATGTCATCGACGTCGATGATCGCCTTGGCCTCGTCGGGGTCGACGAGGCTCGCCTCGTGCAGCGCGGTCAGGAGGTCCTGCAGCTTGAGCGCGCGGAGCCGCAACATCCCGACGTCAGGGTCGAAGACGATGTGATCCATCACGGAAGCTCCGCGCGGTACACGTCGGTGCCATGCCGGCGCTCGACGAACAAAACGAGCCGGCCGAGGTCGACCTCGTCGAGCAGCCCGAACTCCTCCAGGCTCGCGCGGATCGCGCGGCGCAGTATCCGGAACTTCGGCGTGCTCTCGATCTCGTGGACGGCGCGGATCGCACGGTCGTAGACGCGCTGGACGTCGCGGTCGGTGGCCATCGCCCAGCCGCCGAGACCGTGCCCGGCGATCTTGCGCGCCAGCTTGACGGCCTTGTCGGCGTCGCCGCCGCTACGGTCGCCGCACAAGATGGACGGCGCGATCGTGAAGATCAGGTCCTCGTACCACCCGCGCGGCGAGTCCCAATGCGCCACCCGGACCGTGTCGCAGTAACCCCGGTCGACGCTGTGGATCGCTGCCCGTGCGGGCTGCCAGCCCAGCATCACGGCCGCGGCCGCATGAACGGCCTCGTGATCGCACGTCGCCCGCAGGCGCAGAGTGCCGACGCCGCTGCCTCCACCGCCTCCGTCCCGGAAGCCGTCGCTGACCCACGTGTCGGGCTCGAAATCGGCGCTGCTCATGTCGGCTTCCCCTTCCAGCCGGCCCGTTTCAGCTCGGCGTCGATCTCGTCCATAGGGCGGCCGTGCACGACCGCGTAACCGCGCTCGCGCAGCAGCGCCGCGATGTACTCGCGGTTCTGCTCGTTCGTGGGCGGGCTCGTCGCCGGGCGCTGGCGACCGAGGCGGGCCAGGTAGAACGCGCCAGGCGCCATCGGCCTGCCGCTGCGGGGGTCGATCATCGCCGGCCCCCATGACGCCATGCCTTGTAACACGCACGGCACAGATCGGCTCGCCCGCCCGACCCTGCCTCGGGCCGCGGCCCACCGCACGACGCGCAGAGCCGCTTCTCGCCACGTCCATCTTCATCGTCGCCGCGACGCAACACGACGTTGTCCTCTCTCATTCCTTGTCCTTCCTGATCGTGGATGCGGTGTCGTTGCACCTCGCGTCGGGCAACTCGTGCCCGTCCGGCCCGTCGAGCCCGGCGACGAGCCTCTGGTACTCGACGGCCGGTTCGGCGACGCGAGCCGCCCGGGCTCGTAGCTGGCGGGCCGACAAGCCCGTCCAGCCGCGGTCGAGTGACAGGTCGGCATCGACGACACGGGCCGCAGCCACGTAGAAGCGGGCGAGGACCAACCGCTGGTCGGGCGTCACTGGGCTCCCCCTTTCTCGGCGAGGCGCGGGCAGGTCGGCCGGACGCAGATGCCGCGGACCAAGTCGCCGCCGCAGACTGGGCACCGGCCCTTGGCCGGTGCCCACGTGCCCACCGTGTTCCACCCGTATGCGCGAGAGAAGCGGAGCTTTCTCGCGCGCACGTACTCCGTAAGGAATGGCGTGGGCACGTGGGCACTTGACTGTGCAACTACCGGGCTCATTTGTCCTCCCCGGACGAGAGGAACCCGACATAGACGCGGCACCGGGCGTGGGGATTCCCCACCCTCTGGCGGCCTTCCATCGCGTGCCCGTCGAGCGTCAGTCGCCGCCAGCCGAGCGCGGCCATCCGGGCATCCAGGAATCCCCGAGCGATGCTGCCGCCGATAAAGCGTCGGGCGGTGTCCTGCAAGTCCGAGACGCGGATCACGATCGCGCCCGTCTCGGCGTCGATCAGGTAACGCGGCGCCCCGATCGGCCGGCCCGACGAGGCGTCGAGATCTCGCTGCAACGCGCTGGCCGCCTCATAGCGCTGCGGGCCGGTGCCGGTGATCGCGTAGCCCTCGACGCCCTGCGCGCCGCTCAGGAACGTCGTGACAATCCCCGCGGCTTCCTCGGTCGCGGTGACGCGCTCGCCGAGCCCACAGAGGGCGCGGACGACGTAAACGATCTCGCGAACGTGCTTGCCTTTGAGCGCGGGCGTCATGCCGTCCGTCGGCACGGCGCACCACGACAGCGTCTCGATCATCTTCTGCGGCGTGTTGAGCTTGCTCGCGGGCTCGAACCGGATCGCGTCCGTGCCGGCGCGTCGCAGCTCCACGTGCCCTTCGGGGCCGGCGACCCCGAGCCGCCGGCCATCGGTGATCGGGTGCGCGGGGTCCAGGTTCCAGACCGCGGTCAGCCACCCGGCGAGCCCGACACAATCATCGTGTACGGGCACGTCGGGCAGGATCAGTTCACCCTTCTCGTCGATCGAGACCGCGTACGCGCGCGCAGGCGCGGCGCCGTTCGCCGAGAGGCCGCCGCGCAGCACGCGGATGTTGTCCGCGACCGCCATCAGGCGGCCCTCAGACGCGCCGGAACCTGCTCGCGAGCGATCCTGGCCTCAGCGCTCGTCCGCGCCGACAACAGCCGTTCCAGCCCGGCCAGGATCTCCGGCGCCGAGCACCCGCTGAAACACGTCACCGCGACCTTGAGCCGGGGGCTCATTGCGATCTCGCCGCGCGTGATCCAGAGCGCGCCCGGCCCCGTCACGCCGCATGCCGGGCACGTCTCGGCGATGAACATGGACGGCGACTGCGTTGCCCTCCAGGCGATCCCGATCACGCCGAGCGCGGTCAAGATCTCGACGAGCGGGTCGCCGGTCTCCGCCAGCTTCGGCCGCGCCCGGCGAGGGCCAGCGTTCCTGTGGCCGTCCGGAAACAAGTCCGTCATCTGGAACCCGAGCGCGGCGACGACCGCCTCGGGCCGGCAGCCCGCGTGGCAGTGCACGACCGCTCGATCGTCGGCGCCGACGCAGAACGACAGCGACGGCGACCTGTCCTCATGCGCCGGACACCGCGCGGTGCCCTTCCGCGGATCGCCGGTCGGCGCGCAGCCCTTGGCCTTCAGCGCCTCGAAGACCTTCTCGTACGGCGGGATCAAGACGCACCCCTTGGCAGCGCGCCCGCCAGTTCGACCCGTTCCAGGCGTTCGAGCTCGACATGCTCCTGGAGCACGTCGGCGTCGATCCAGCGCTCGATCGCGTCGCGCACCTCACAGGCGAGCTGCGGCGGCTTGAGCGCTTCGGCCTGGGCCGTGCCGCCCGTCCAGCCGGCGGCGCGCGAGTCGGAGCCCTTCACGGGCGCCATCGGGATCTCGTAGCGCTCGATCTGCTCGGGCGTCAACGCCACGCGCTCCGGGATCAACCGATGGACCCCCGGCAGCAGCGCGTCCTCGGCCAGGAACGACTGCACGTCCTCGACCATCGCCTCGAAGATCGACTCGCCGCTCGGGTCGAAGTCGCCCACGTGCAACATCACTGTCGGCGCCGACCGCGACAGAATCCGGTCGACGATCATCCGGTTGGCCGTCAAGCTCGAGAACCCGCCGCAGGAGTACACCGGCACCGAGTACTCGTGCGCCACGCGCGCGAGCTGCTCCATCATCCCGCGCGCCTCGCACCACAACTCGACGTAGTACGCCTGCCCGGTCTGCTTGTCGCGCTCGTAGGCGCGGACCTGCCGACCGACGTGATCCCAGAACCCGACCGGCCCATCGAACCACCGCTCGGCCATCACGACCGCGCCGTCGTCGCGCAGCGCGTCGAACGGGATCATCCGCGCCCGCCGCGCCCGCACGAGGTGCTCGCATAGGTTCGCGTACGCGTTCTCGGTCTTGGCGAACTCGAACGCGCCGACGAGGATGTAGAAGACCTGCCGGCACGTCAGCGGCAAGTAGTCCTCGTGCTCGACCAGGACGTGCTCGACCTGCTCGATCAGCACCTTGATCCGCCGCGTCGGCCGCCAATCGCAGTAGCCCTTCGGCCGCTTACGACCAACTTCACGGCAGGCCGTGATCTCGCTCACCGCCGCCATCACGCCGCCCGCCTCTCGGCCGACAAGTAGAGGTCGAGATCCTCGCGCCGGAACAACGAGCGTGACCCGTCCTTGCAGACGCGGAGGCGCCCCTGCGACGTCAGGTCGTGGATGCGCTGCGGCTTGCAGCGGAGGTAGTCGGCGGCCTCGTCCGTCGTCAGGTACGGCGAGGTCGTGGCGTCGCCGCCGACGATGCCGCGCTCGATCAGGACGTCCGCGAGCTGCTCTGCGACAGCCCGAGCGAAGTCCGGCGGGAAAGTCAACGAGAGGGCGCTCACCGGGCGCCTCCCACGTGGAGAAGAACTACTGGCCGGGCGCTACCCGGCCTGGGAGGCTCGCCGTCGCTGCCGCCGCCGGAGGACCGGCTGCGGGTGGTGCGGCGACGCGTGCCGTGCGAGCGGCGCTCGCGGCTACGAGCCGGCTGCCGGCGCGTACGGGCGCCGCAACGAACTTGGGTTGCAGCGCGTTCGCGGAGTCGCTGGGCGTGAGCCCGCGCCGCAGCGATGGCGCGGGGGCTCGGCATCATCGCCTCCACCTTCTCGGCGATGCGCCCTGCCTCTTCGGCGGCGCGCAGCAGGCTCGCGGGAATGGCCGGAGAGTTCATCGCCTCGCCCCCTGGAGCTTCGTGTACGCGTCCCTGATCTCCTCGGTGAACCGCTCGACGCGGGCCGGCCGCGTGCGGTCCATCGCTCTCAGTTCATCCTCTGACACGACGCGAACGTCCATATGACGGCGTGCAAGGTCGTTGCGCTCGGACCACGCCTCTTGGCGCTTACGGACGTTGAGCGCGATCTGCTCTTGGTTGTGCTTCTGCGCCCGCAGAACATCCCGGCGCTGCTGACTCGCGCTGCGCTTCCTGCGGCTGGCGGCTCCGGAATCCGGGAACCGATCTGTGTCGTACGGGCCTAGCCCGTCTCGGCGATGGGGCCGTGCCCCAGATCGTGCGGCCACTGGCTGGCGACCTTTCTGCTGGTGGGCCTACGTGCTGGTGAACGCCGGGGCCGGGAGCACGACGCCGCCGCTCGGGGAGCCACCCCGAGCGGCGTAATCGAGTCTTTCGGCGTAGGCGTCACCGCGTTCGATCCTAGGCGCGGCGTCGGATGGGGCGGGAACGCCCGTTCGACCCTCGAACCGCGCCAGGGCGCCGCGGGCTCGGCCCGCCTCGGCCCACCTCGGCCCGGTCGAATCCTTCAAACACGACCCCGACGTATCCCCGAGCGCCTACGCGCCAATTTTATGACCCCCCGAGAAAACAGAAAACCCCGCCTGAGCGGGGTTTTCTTGAGGAGCCGACACCCGGACTCGAACCGGGGACCCCTTCATTACGAGTGAAGTGCTCTACCAGCTGAGCTATGTCGGCAGGGGAAGGGCGGGAATGGTAGCGCCCGCCGGGCTACATTCACCAGCCGTGCTCGCCACGTCGCTCGCGATCGCCGCCGCCACCATCACGGCGCCCACGTTCACGACGACGATCCCGGACACCGCGCCCGATCTCGACCAGGCCATCGAGGCCGCCTGGTTCGACGGCGAGGCGCGCGAGCGCGGCATCCCGACCGCACAGCAGCTCAGGGACCAGCTCGCGCAGGAGGCGGCGCTCTCGGTCACGCCCGCTCAGATCGACGCCTACGTCGCCACCCACCCCCGCACCCTCCCCGAGGCGCGCCGGGTCCGCGTCCTCACGACCGCCAACCGCCCCCGCGCGCGGGCCGCCCGCCGCGCACTCCAGCGCGGCGCGACCTGGCGCGCCACGGCGACGCGCTACCGGGCGACGATCGCGACACGAACGACGACAACCACCGCGACCGCCCGCCTCACCCGCGCCATCGCCCGCGCCCCCGAGCACACGCTCACCCGTTACGGCACCCACGTCTTCAAGGTCCTCACGATCACCCCACCCCGCCCGATGCCCCACAAGGAGCAGCAGGCGAAGGCCTGGGAGCGCCTTGCCAGCGAAGCCCAGGAGCACGCGCTCGACGCCCTGCGCGCCAAATGGCGCGCCCGCACCGTCTGCGCACCGACCTACGAGCACCACCGCAACTGCGGCCCCTAGGAGGTCGTACATCCGCCGAACTCGGCGGACTCCGGTTGCCGCGCCCCGAGCACCGCCCTATCGTCGTCAACCAACGGGGCGCGAGCCCCCTTGGGTAAGCACGAGGAGATTCGAGATGCGGCGGCCACGGACGGTCCTCCGCCCCGCCACGGAGCCGGGGCACCAGCCTTGAGCGATCGCTTCCAGCGAACGCGAGTACCGCTCTTGCCGACGATCCTGTTCGTCGACCCGGGCGAGGGCTACCGCTCGATGGCCCGCGACGCGCTGCTCGAAGGCGCGATCGCGACCGACCTGCGCACGCTCGCGACCGGCGCCGAGCTGCTCGCCTACCTGGAGCGCGACGGCACGCCCGCGCCATCGCTGGTCCTGCTCGACGCGAGCCTGCCCGGCGAGCCGTCCGCCCTGCACCTCATCCGCACGCTCAAGCAGGCCCCGGGCACGCGCACGATCCCGATCGTCGTGCTCGGCGAGCCCGACGCGGCGGAAGCCGCCTACGAGGCCGGCGCCAACACGTACATGGTCAAGCCGGTCACGTTCCTCGCCCTCGTCCGCCTGATGAAGACGCTCACGGCGTACTGGCTGGAAGCCGCGGAGCTCCCGCGCCGGGAAGCGGCGTGAAGGTTCTCGCCGTCTCCGCCGACACGGCCCGCCACGCCCCCGTGCGCGCGCTGCTGAAGGCCGACGAGGTCGAGCACGTGACCGCGCTCGAGCACGCCCTCGAACGCGCCCCCGTCCACGACGTCGTGCTCGTCGACCGCCACCTGGACCCGCCGGGCACCGACGGCCTCGAAACCGCCGAGCGGCTCGCGCGCGCGGTCCCCGACGTCCCGGTGATCGTGCTCGCGGACGCGCTCGACCGCGACGACGACGAGCGCGCCGCCGACGCCGGGGTCGCCGACTTCCTGCTCGTCCCGGGCCTCTCGGCGGACCGGCTCGAGCACGCGCTCCGTTCCGCGATCCGCCACCGCCGCGCCCTCCGGCGCGTCACTCGCAGCGAGGAGCGCCACGCGCTCGCCTTCAACGAGGACGGCCTGTGGGACTGGGAGGTCGCGACCGACACCGTCTTCTACTCCGGGCGCTGGAAGGCGCTGCTCGGCTACCGCGAGCCGGAGATCGGCGCGAGCCGCGGCGAGTGGCTCGGCCGCGTCCACCCGGACGACCGCGCGCCGCTCACCCAGGCGCTGGACGCGTTCGTGGCGGGCGCCACCGAGCAGTTCGAGTCAGAGCACCGGATCCAGCACCGCGACGGCACCTACCGCTGGGTGCTGGCGCGCGCCACCGCGGTCCGTCGCCCCGACGACAAGGCGATCCGCGTCGTCGGCTCGCTCGCCGACGTCACCGACCGCCGCGAGGCCGAGCACCGCCTCCAGCACGACGCGCTCCACGACGCGCTCACTGGGCTGCCGAACCGGGTGCTGTTCCTCGACCGGCTCGCGCTCGCGATCCGCCGCGCGCAGCGCCGCCACCCGGCGTGCTGCGCCGCCGTGCTGTTCCTCGACCTCGACCGCTTCAAGGTCATCAACGACTCGCTCGGCCACGCGGTCGGCGATCAACTCCTGAAGGCGGTCGCGCGCCGGCTGGAGGCCGCGCTGCGCCCGAACGACACCGTCGCCCGCCTGGGCGGGGACGAGTTCACGCTGCTGCTCGACGACGTCGGCGAGCCGCGCGAGGCGACCGTGATCGCCGAGCGCGTGCTGCACTCCCTGCAGGCGCCGTTCCTGCTCGACGGGCGGGAGCTGTTCGTCGGCGCGTCGATCGGGATCGCGCTCGCGACCGCCCGCTCGCAGCCCGAGCAGGTGATGCGCGACGCGGACGTCGCGATGTACCGCGCGAAGTCCGACGGCCGTGGCCGCCACGCCGTCTTCGACGCCGCCATGCACGCGCAGGTCACGCGCCGCCTGAACCTCGAGCGCCGGCTGCGCGACGCCATCGAGGGCGGCACGCTGGAGGTCGGCTACCAGCCGATCGTGCAGGCGGCGACGGGCCGGATCGTCGGCTTCGAGGCGCTCGGCCGCTGGCCGCACGGGGACACCGCGGAAGTGCTGGCGATGGCGGAGGAGACCGGGCTCGCGGTCCCGCTCGGCCGCCGCATCCTCAGCGTCGCCTGCGCGCAGCTCGCGCACTGGCGGGAGCTGCCGGGCGGCGCGGGGCTGACCGTCGGCGTCAACGTCAGCGCCCGCCAGCTCGGGGAGCCGGACTTCGTCAGCGCCCTGCGCACGACGCTGCGCGAGAGCGGGCTGGACCCGCGCGCGCTGCGGCTGGAGGTCGCGGAGTCCGATCTCACGCGCGGGCGCGCGGACGACGCGACCCGCCGCGTGCTCGAGCAGGTGCTCCAGCACGCGGGGGTGCAGACGCACATCGACCACTTCGGGACCGGCGCGTCGCCGCTGCGGCTGCTGCACCGGTTCCCGGGTGACGCGATCAAGGTCTCCGCCGCGCTCGTGGCCGGGATCGGCCACGACGCGGGGGCGTTCGAGATCGTGCGCGCGGTCGTCGGCCTCGCGCACAATCTCGGCCTGGAGGTGATCGCGGACGGCGTCGAGACCGCCGAGCAGCTCGACTACCTCAAGGTCCTGGGCTGCGAGTTCGCCCAGGGCTTCCACGTCTCCGCGACGCTGGCCCCCGAGCAAGCGCGCGCGCTGCTCGACGCGACCGCGCCGCTGCTGCGTCAGTAACGGGCGGGCTGGTCGCGCCGCTCCGGGCGCTCCGGGTCCGGGTCCGGGTCGCGCTGGAAGCGGTCCCGCTCCAGCTCCTGGTCGGCGAGCCCGCGGTCGTGCAGCTCGGCCCGCTCGGCGTGCAGCTCGGCCTGCGCGCGCCCGGCCTCGGCCTCACGCCGCGCGATCCGTGCTCGCCGCTCGGCCTCGTCGGCCTGCTCGGCACGATTCGTGGCCTCTGCGCGCTCGTCGCGCGCCGCACGCTCGCGCCGCTGCTCGAGCTCCCGCCGATCCGACCGCGCACGCATGCGCGGAACCATGAACGCGATGAGCGCGATCACGATGACTGCGACGACCACGATGGCGATGATGGCGCCGGTGGACATCGAACACCTCCTTGATGCGGTCAGGTGAAAGGCTTCCCGGCAATGCCCATCGGTCAAACGACGTTCGACCTGCAAGCGCACTCGACGTACTCGGACGGGACGCTGGCGCCCGCCGAGGTCGTCGCCCGCGCCGCCGCCGCGGGCGTGGAGCTGTTCGCGCTCACCGACCACGACACCGTCGACGGCGTGCCCGAGGCGCTCGCGGCCGCCGACGGCATCCGCGTCATCCCCGCCGTGGAGCTCTCGGCGGTCGACGCCGGCCACGAGGACCTGCACTTCCTCGGCTACGCGCTCGACCACACCGATCCCGCGCTGCTGGCCACGCTCGCGGACTTCCGCGCCGACCGCGTCCGCCGCATCTTCGCGATGGCCGAGCGGCTGCGCTCGCTCGGGCTTGTGGTGGAGGACGACGCGCTGCGCGCACACGCCGCGCCCGGACGCCCGCACCTCGCCGACGCGCTGCTGGCGGGCAATCCCGAGCTGGCGGGGACGCCGCGCGACGAGCTGTTCGCGCGCTACCTCGTTCCGGGCGCGCCCTCGTACGTCCCGCGCTCGCGGCCGACGGTGCCGGAGGCGATCGAGGTCATCCACGCCGCCGGCGGGCTCGCCGTCTGGGCGCACCCGTTCTGGGACGTCGCCGAGCCGGAGGCGACGCTGGACCGGTTCGCGGCCGCGGGGCTCGACGGGGTCGAAGCGTTCTACGTCACGTTCACGCGTGCGCAGACGGAGCGGCTCTACGCCGCCGCGCGCGAACGGGGGCTGCTGACGACCGGCTCGGCGGACTTCCACGGGCCCGCGCACGAGCGCTTCAACCGCTTCCGCGCGTTCGACCTCTACGGCCTGGAGCCTGACCTCGGGCGGCTCGCGGCCTAGGTCAGGAGGGCCTCGAGGCGGTACGCGAGCGCCTCGCAGGCCAGCTCCTCGTTGACGTTGAGGATCAAACGGGCGCGGGTGTCGTCGATCAGCGCCTGCGCCTGCTGGAGGGCCGGGGCGCTCGGTCCGTGATCCTGCGCGAGCTCGTCGCTGCGGTCCGTGTTGAAGATCAGCTCGGGGGCGTCCACGGCGATGCACGCGAGGTCGCGGTACCAGAGGCCGGCGAGCTGGAGCGCGTGGTCGAGCGCCTGCGTCGCGGCGCGGCGGTCGGCGCGGCGGGCGCGCTCGGAGAACTCCGTCTCGCGGCGCTTGTGCTCCTTCTTGGGGAGGTACTGGAGCTCCTCCGCGAGCGCCTGCTCGACCTGCTCCTTGGCCGCCTTGCCGCGCTGGCGGGCGCGGTCGTTGACGGCGCGCCACGGGCGCTCGCCGCCGGTCTTGCCGTGGAGCGGGGCGCGGGCGAGCGCCTCGGCGGCGGCACGGAGGTGCGGGCCGTCGCCGAGGGCGATGTCGAGCGCCTTGTGCGCGTCCCCGAGGCTCAGGTTGGCGGCCGCCTGCGCCGTCTCGGGCGGGACGCCCTGGGACTGCAGGCGCTGCGCGAGCTCGCCCGGCTTGGGCGGGTCGAACCGGATCGGCTGGCAGCGGCTCGCGATCGTCGGGAGGACCTGGGTCAGGCGGTCGGTCAGGAGGATCAGGACGACGTAGGCGGGCGGCTCCTCGAGCGTCTTGAGCAGCGCGTTCGCGGCCTCGTCGTTCATCACGTCCGCGCGCTCGAGCACGAAGATCCGGTGGGTGGCTTCGAACGGCGTGTGCGCGGCGGCGGCCACGACCGCCTCGTCGACGTCGCGGCGGAGCATCTCGTGCGCGCCGCTCGGGGCGACCCACGTCAGGTCGGGATGGGTGCCGTGCTGCGCGCGGGTGCGCGCGTTGTCCGGGTCCCGGGCGTCGCGGGCGAGCAGCTCGCCGGCGAACGCGCGGGCGGCCGCGCGCTTGCCCGAGCCCGCGAGGCCGTGCAGCAGGTACGCGTGCGCGGGCTCCCCCTCGAGCGCGGCGCCGAGGACCGCGCGCGCGTGGGGATGGGCGTCGAGGGCGAGCACGGGCATTGATCCTAGGCGGCGTCTCCCTGGGCGCGCCACTCCGCGCGGCGAGTGGTCACTTTCTGGCGCATGGCGCCGGAACTCGACCGTTCGCGGCCTTGTCAGACTCACGGGTGTGCTGATCACGGTCGAGGGCCTCGACGGCGCTGGGAAGACGACGCTGATCGCGGGCCTGGCCCGCGCGCTGAACGCGACGGTGCTGCGCGAGCCGGGCGGGGTCGAGCTGTCCGAGCGCATCCGCGCGCTGGTCGCCGACCCGAGCCTGCACGTCGACCCGCGCGCGGAGGCCCTGCTGTACGCCGCGGCCCGCGCGCAGCTCGTCGCCGAGAAGCTGCGCCCGCTGCTGGACGCGGGCGAGACCGTGCTGCTCGACCGCTTCGTGGACTCCTCGCTGGCTTACCAGGGCGGGGGACGCGAGCTCGGCGTCGAGGAGATCCGCGCGCTGAACGCCTTCGCGACCGGCGGGCTCGTGCCCGAGCGGACGCTGCTGCTGCGGATCGACCCGGAACGCGGCCTGGCGCGGATCGCCGGTCGGGAAGCTGACCGTCTGGAGCGCGCGGGGGGCGAGTTCTTCGCGCGCACGGCTCAGACCTACGACGCGCTGGCCGCGGCCGAGCCGGGCCGGTTCGTCGTGCTCGACGCCGCCCAGCCGCCGGAAGCCGTCCTGACCGCCGCCTTGAATGCCCTGACATGAACCGCGCCCTCGACCTGCTCGCCACCGTGTTCGCCGACCCGGCGCGCGGCGCCGGCGCGCTCGACGACCTGCGCGAGCGCTGGCACGAGCTCGCGCCGGAGGAGCGGGAGGCGCTGACGCCGCTCGCGAAGCTGGCGGCCGAGCGCGTGCGCGCGGCGCGGCGCGGCGACCCGGCGACGGGCGCGCAGCTCGCGCTCGGCGACGCGTCCGACCCCCACGCCGGGCCGCCCAGCCACGCCCACTCCCACGCCGGGCCGCCCAGCCACGCCGACGACCACGGCGGGCCGCCGAGCGAGCCCGACGACTACGAGACCCCGCCGATCGAGGCCTACGAAGCCGACGACTACGCCGGCCCGCCGAGCGACGCCTACGAGGCACCCCTGCGCCGCGAGCGCACGGTCCCGCACCAGGCCCCTGAGGAGCTCCTCGAGCTGCTCGGCCTCACGACGTTCCGCCCCGGCCAGCGCGAAGCGGTGCAGGCCGCGCTCGACGGCCGCGACGCGCTCGTCGTCATGCCCACGGGCGGCGGCAAGAGCCTCTGCTACCAGCTCCCCGCGCTCGCCACCGACGACCTGACCGTCGTCGTCTCCCCCCTGATCGCCCTCATGCGCGACCAGTGCGCCCGCCTGACCGACCTCGGCCACCCCGCCGTGATGCTCGCGTCCGGCGAGGACAACGCCGGCGCGCTCGAGCAGATCCGCACGCAGCGAGCGACGATCGTGTTCGCCGCCCCCGAGCGGTTCGCGTCACCCCAGTTCCGCGCCGCCCTCGCGCAACGCACCATCGCCCTGTTCGTCGTCGACGAGGCCCACTGCGTCTCCGAGTGGGGCCACGACTTCCGCCCCGACTACCTGCGCCTGACGGCGATCATCAAGGACCTCGGCCACCCGCCGACGATGGCCTGCACCGCGACCGCGACCCCGAAGGTCGCCGAGGAGATCGTCGCCCGCCTCGGCCTGCGTGACCCTGAGCGCGTCCGCTCCGGCTTCGACCGCCCGAACCTCAGCTTCGACGTCCTCCCCTTCGACGGCGAGGGCAGCGTCGCGCGCAAGCGGGCGACGCTCGTCGCCGGGCTCAACCAGCCCGAGAACCGCCCCGCGATCGTCTACTGCGGCACCCGCAAGTCGACCGAGGAGACCGCCGCCCTGCTCACGCAGGAGGGCCTCCCGGCCGTCGCCTACCACGCCGGCCTGCCCGCCGACCAGCGCACCCGCGCGCAGGACGCGTTCATGCGCGGCGAGGCCGACGTCGTCGTGGCCACGAACGCCTTCGGCATGGGCGTCGACAAGGCCGACGTCCGGTCGGTCTGGCACTGGGCGCTCCCGAGCAGCCTCGAGGCCTACTACCAGGAGGCGGGCCGCGCCGGCCGCGACGGGGACCCCGCCAAGGCCGTCCTGCTCGCCTCGCGCGCGGATCTCGGCCGCCTCGTCCGCTTCATCCGCGAGGCCGAGGTCACCGTCGACCAGGTCGAGCGCCTGACCAGCCGCATCCAGGAGCCCACGGAGCTCGACCCCTCCGACGACCGCGACCGCATCCTGCTGGCCGTCGCCGAGCGCGCGCACGCCGTCACGCTCGCCCCCGGCGCCGGCGGCCGCGTGCGCGTCTCGCCCACCGGACAGGTCGACCGCGCCGCGATCGCCCGCCTGTGCCGCGCGGCGACCGACCGCCGCTGGCAGTCCTACCGCAGCATCGAGCACTACGCCGCGACCGGCGACCGCTGCCGGCGCCGCCAGCTGCTCGACCACTTCGGCGACCCCAGCCCGGGCCGCCCGCTCGGCCGCTGCTGCGACGTGCACGACCCGCCGACCTGGGTTCCGCCGATCACCGTCACCAAGAAGCACGCGCCGGTCGAGGACGGTCCACCCGTGCCGGACGAGCAGCTCGCGCCGCTGAAGGCCTGGCGCAAGGAACGCGCCGAGGGCAAGCCCGCCTACACGGTCGCCAACGACGCCACGCTCCGCGAGATCGTCCGCCGGCAGCCCCGCACCGAGCAGGAGCTGCTGCAGATCAAGGGCATCGGCGCGTCCTTCGTGGCCAAGCACGCCGACTCGCTGCTGGAGCTGCTCGACACCGCTCAGTAGCCGTCCGGGTGCGCCGAGTGCCACGCCCACGCGTCGCGGATCATGTCCTCCAGCGACCGCTCCGGCGCCCACCCGAGCCGCTCGCGAGCCCGTGCGTTCGACGCGACCAGCCGCGGCGGATCGCCCGGCCGGCGGTCGGCCTCGACCGCTTCGATCGGCCGCCCGGTGACCGCACGCGCCGTCTCGATGACCTCGCGCACCGAGTACCCGCGCGCCGACCCGAGGTTGTAGACCTCGTGGCGCCCCGGCACCGCACCGTCCAGCGCCAGCCGGTGCGCTCGCGCGAGGTCGTCCACGTGCACGTAGTCGCGCACCGCGGTGCCGTCCGGGGTCGGGTAGTCGGTGCCGTAGATCGCGACGCTCGGCCGCCGCCCCGCCGCGGCCTGCAGGACCAGCGGGATCAGGTGCGTCTCCGGCTCGTGGTCCTCGCCCAGCGCGCCGGACGCCCCGGCCACGTTGAAGTACCGCAGCGACACGGCCGCGATCCCGTGTGCGCGCGCCTCGTCGGCCAGCATCCGGTCGATCGTCAGCTTCGAGTTCCCGTAGGCGTTCACGGGCGCCGTGACGGCGTCCTCGGTGATCAGCTCCACCGCCGGCTCGCCGTACGTCGCCGCGGTCGAGCTGAACACGATCCGCCCGACGCCGTTCGCGCGCATCGCGTCGAGCAGGTTCACCGCGCCGACGACGTTCCCGCGCCAGTAGCGTTCCGGATGCGCGACCGACTCCGCGACCAGCGACAGCGCGGCGAAGTGCACGACGCCGTCGAACCCGCGCTCCAGCACGGCCTCCAGCCTGGCCGGATCGAGCAGGTCGCCCTCGAGGAACTCGGCGCCCTCCGGCACCGCGGCGCGATGCCCGCGGTAGAGCGAGTCGAGCACGGTCACCTCGTCCCCGCGCGCGAGCAGGTGCTGCGCGGTGATCGACCCGATGTAGCCGGCACCGCCGGTGACGAGCAGTCGCATGGCCGGCTAGTAAAGCGTCTCGCCGCGCTCGAGCATCGCGACGAACTCGCGCAGGCGCCGCGCGCGGGTCTCAGGCCGTTTGGCGTCGTGCAGGCGGTAGAGGATCGAGTAGCGGTTGTTGCCCTTGAGCGTCGCGAAGAACGCGGCGGCCTGGGGCCGGGCGTCGAGCTCGGCCTGCAGGTCCGGCGGGACCTCGATCGTCGAAGCCGACGCGTAGGCCCCGTCCCAGCGCCCGTCGGCCTTCGCGCGCTCCACCTCGGCCAGCCCGGCCGGGCGCATCCGCCCCGCCGCGATCAGCGCCTCGACGAGCCCGACGTTGCGCTTGGACCACTTCGACCGCGCGCGCCGCGGCGTGTACTTCTGCAGGAAGTGCGTCTCGTCCAGCGGCCGCCGCTGGCCGTCGATCCAGCCGAAGCAGAGCGCGACCTCGAGCGCTTCGGCGGCGGTCACCGACGGCACGCCGCTGGCCTTCTTGGCGATCCGCAGCCACAGCCCGTCGACCGCCGCGTGGTGCTCCTCCAGCCAGGTTTCGAACTCCCCCACGGATGCGAACGCGCGTTCAGTCACGGCCCTCGACGGTACAGTGAGTGCTCCATGCGCACGCGCCCGATCACGGCCCTGCTGGCCGCGCTGGCGCTCCTGGCGGTCGCTCCCGGCGCGTCGTTCGCGCAGACGCCGACGCCGACGCCCACCGCGACCGCAGCCCAGGACGACGGCACCGCGGCCGATCCGCCCGCCGACGCGCCCAAGGCGGTCAAGTCGGTCTACGACGACTACAGCCGCGACGGCGTGATCGACGTCTGCAAGCACACGCGGGCCGATCTGCAGGACACGCTGGACTCGATCGAGCCGGACTTCGACCGGGACTTCCCGGACTTCCGCGAGGCGGTCCAGGCGGGCATCCAGCGCCACGACAAGGGCCGCTGCAAGCAGGCGACCGCGACGCCGACGGCGACCGCCACGGCGACGCCGGCGGACACCGCGACGCCCGACGCCACCGCCGACGACGGCGCGCTGCCGCCGGCGCAGGACGACTCCGGCGACAACGACGGTGGCGGCGCGCTCCCGCCGCCCGAGGACACGAGCACGCCGACGCCCGAGTCCGGCGAGCTGCCGCCGGTCGAGACGCCCGCGCCGGCACCGACCCCCGCGCCGACCCTCCCGCCCGCCGCCACGCCGGGGCCGTCCCCGACCCCCGCGATCGTCGCCAGCTCCAACGCCGACCGTCTACTGGTCCCGGGCATCCTGATCGGGATCGCGCTGCTGGGCGGCGCCGCACTTGGCGCGTCGGCGTTCACCGGCCGCGGCTCGCCACGGGTCCGGCATGCGCTCAACGAAGCCGTTTTCCGCTCCAAGACCACGTGGGCGGACTTCTCGGACTGGCTCAAAATCGGCCGATAGTGCGGGATTGGCCGCTAGAATAAAACCTGCTATTTGCAGGGTTCTTGATCCGTTCCATCCGACACTCCAGGCATCATCGTCGGCCCGCAAGATTTGAGGTTCGTGCCGGGCCGGCACGCTGAAGGGAGACCCGCAGACCATGGAACAGACCACGTCGCACACCACGCTTCAGACCGCGTCACGGCCTGCCGAGGCGCTGACCGTGCGCCGCCTGTTCACGCGTCCGGGGGTGCATCCGTTCGACAGCGTCGAGTGGGAGCGCCGGACCGCGGCGGTCGGCTCGTTCCGCCAGGAGGACGTCGAGTTCCCGGCCTCGTGGTCGCAGAACTCGACCAACATCGTCGCCCAGAAGTACTTCCGGGGGCAGCTGGACTCGCCGGCCCGCGAGCGTTCGGTCAAGCAGATGATCACGCGCGTGGCGGGGACGATCGCCGACTGGGGTCGTGCCCGCGGCTACTTCGCGTCCGAGGAGGACGGGGACGCGTTCGAGGCCGAGCTCACGCACATCCTGCTGCACCAGATCGCGGCGTTCAATTCGCCGGTCTGGTTCAACGTGGGCTTTGAGGAGTCGCCGCAGTGCTCGGCCTGCTTCATCCTCTCGGTCGAGGACACGATGGAGTCGATCCTCGACTGGAACACGCGTGAGGGCCGGATCTTCCGCGGCGGCTCCGGTTCAGGGATCAACCTGTCCAACATCCGCGGGTCGATGGAGCCGCTGTCCAAGGGCGGCACGGCGTCCGGCCCGGTCTCGTTCATGCGCGGCGCGGACGCCTGGGCGGGCACGATCAAGTCGGGCGGCAAGACGCGCCGCGCGGCGAAGATGGTCGTGCTCGACGTCGACCATCCCGACATCCGCGAGTTCATCTGGTGCAAGGCGCGCGAGGAGGACAAGGCCGCCGCGCTGCGCGACGCCGGGTTCGACATGTCGATCGACGGCGACGGCTTCCACTCGATCCAGTACCAGAACGCCAACAACAGCGTGCGGGTCACCGACGAGTTCATGCACGCGGTCGAGGACGACGCCGACTGGCACCTGATCGGCCGCTCGACGGGTGAGCCGATCGGCGAGCCGATCAACGCCCGCGAGCTGATGCGCGAGATCGCCGAGGCGGCGTGGCGCTGCGCTGATCCGGGCGTGCAGTACGACACGACGATCAACCAGTGGCACACGTCCCCGAACTCGGGGCGCATCAACGCGTCCAACCCGTGCTCGGAGTACATGCACGTCGACGACTCGGCGTGCAACCTGGCGTCGCTGAACCTGATGAAGTTCCGCCGCCCGGACGGGACGTTCGACGTCGAGTCCTTCCAGCACACCGTCGACATCGTGCTGCTGGCGCAGGAGATCGTCGTCTCGCCGTCGAGCTACCCGACCAAGGAGATCGGCGACAACGCCCGCGCGTTCCGCCAGCTCGGGCTCGGCTACGCCAACCTCGGCGCGTTCCTGATGGCCAACGGCTTCGCCTACGACTCCGACGAGGGCCGCGGCGCGGCCGCGGGGATCACGGCGCTGATGACGGGCCGCGCGTACGCGCAGTCGGCGAAGATCGCCGCGGCGATCGGGCCGTACGACCGCTACGCCGAGAACCGCGAGGCGCACAACAACGTCATGCGCATGCACCGCGACGCCGCGTACGCGGTGCCGGACAGCGTCGTGGTGGACGAGTCGCTGCTGGCCGCCGCCCGCGAGACCTGGGACGAGGCGGTCGCGCTCGGCGAGCTCTACGGGTACCGCAACGCCCAGGCCAGCGTGCTCGCGCCGACGGGGACGATCTCCTTCCTGATGGACTGCGACACGACCGGCATCGAGCCGGACTTCTCGCTGGTCAAGTACAAGGAGCTGGTCGGCGGCGGCACGATGGTGATCGCCAACCGCACGGTGCCGATGGCGCTGCGGACGCTCGGCTACGGCGAGTCGGAGATCGCGCAGATCGAGGCCTACGTGTCCGAGCACGGGACGATCATCGGCGCGCCCGGCTTGGCCGCCGAGCACCTACCGGTGTTCGACGTCGCGGTCGGCGAGCGCGCGATCTCGCACGCCGGCCACATCAAGATGATGGGCGCGGTCCAGCCGTTCCTCTCGGGCGCGATCTCCAAGACGGTCAACATGCCGCAGACGGCGACGGTCGAGGACATCGCCGAGGCCTACATCCAGGCCTGGAAGCTCGGCGTCAAGGCGCTGGCGATCTACCGCGACGGGTCTAAGACTGCCCAGGCGCTGCGCACGGACGCGCAGAAGGAGGTCGACGAGAAGGCGTCGGCCGCGCTGGAGGCGGGCGAGGCGATCTTCACCCAGTCCGAGGTCGACGACCTGGTGACCGCGGCGGTCGAGAAGGCGCTCGCGCGCTCGAAGGCGCGCGAGGACGAGCCGCTGCGCAAGCGCATGCCGCGCGAGCGCAAGTCGCTCACGCACAAGTTCTCGCTCGGCGGCCACGAGGGCTACATCACGGCCGGCATGTACGAGGACGGCTCGGTGGGCGAGATCTTCCTGACCGACATCGGCAAGGAAGGCTCGACGCTGCGCGGGATGATGAACTCCTTCGCGACGGCGATCTCGATCTCGCTCCAGTACGGCGTGCCGCTGGAGACGCTGGTCCGCAAGTTCGCCTACATGCGCTTCGAGCCGGAGGGGATCACCACCAACCCGGAGATCCCGTTCGCGAAGTCGATGCCGGACTACATCATGCGCTGGCTGGCCTCGCGCTTCCTGGACGCCGAGGTCCAGGAGGAGCTCGGCATCCTCACCGCCGAGGTGCGCGCCAAGAAGACCGGCGAGGACGCCGCGGCCGGCGCGTCGGGCGGCTCGGCGAAGCCGACCAACGGCAACGGCAACGGCGGCGTGAAGGTCGCCCCGCCCCAGCCCCCGACCACCGCGCTCACGGACACCCCGCCCGTCGTCCCCGCCCGCCTCATGGGCCTGGACCTCGGCCCGGCGTGCAACCAGTGCGGCGGCATGATGCAGCGCACCGGCTCGTGCTACACGTGCTCGAGCTGCGGCAACAACACCGGCTGCGGCTGATGTAGCTGGCCATCAAGTTGTCGCGCTTCTGGCCGAATAGGTGACCATCTGCGGCCTCGTTCCATTCCGGCGAGGCCGCAGTGCCCCGAATCCGGGGTCTGACAGCACGCTTGCCTGCTGTCAGACCTCCCGGCTCGAGGTCAGTGTGCCGTGACTCGGATCTTGGCAGTAGCGCTTGATGGCTTGTGCGTGGCATCGCCGCGGAAACGAACCTTCAGCGTGAACGTTCCCGGCTCGTGCGTCACGGCTTCGACGGGGTTGGGCCTGAACGTCCCGTCCGCCTGGATCTTCGCGACCAGCTGAATCTCGCCCCTGCTGCTGGTCATGGTGACCCTGACGTAACCGACGTCGACGCCGCCGGAGACCGAGCCCGTGAACTTGAACGGCTTGCCTGCCTTGACCGTCTTGGCGGCCTTGATCGTGACCTTGGTCGGCGTTCGTTCCCTGGCGTTCGCGGAAACCGGTGCCAGAGCCAGAACGAGGGCGAAGAGCGTCGTCAGCGACCATCTCATGCGACGGGATCGTAGTTGCTCATCGGGTGGCACGCACCGGGCGTCTGGCTGCGGATCGATCAGATATGCGGCACGAAGGGGTACGCCCAGCCGTTGACGTCCACGGCGAAGCACCTCTCAGGTGACGGACATGCGAGCTGGACGAAAAGGTAACTTCGGTCACGCGAGCTGATCAGGACGCGAGTCTTGCTGTGCTTGAACGTCTTCGGGTTCACCGTGACCACACGACCGTAAAGGTCCATGACCACGCAACGGCTGATATCCGGGCACCGGATGTGGAGGCTGCCATTGAGGTTGTGCGAAATGCTGCGTGGGCGCGACCGGCGAAGCGCCGTCGGGTCGAACGTGATCATTAGGCTCACGCTGTCGTTGACGACGGTGCATTGCGTGACCGCAGGGCAGGCAACTGCGGACTGATAGCCCCAATCCCCTTGACGAGTCATGTTGAACGGCGTAGGTCTCACGGACGCCGTCGGGTCGAAGACCGTCACGTTCTGGGATGCGCCGTCAGTCATCGTCACGCAGTGGGAGACCGACGGGCACGCAAACCCGCTCGCGACGTAATCTGCCGATGCGATGGAGACGACGTGGACCGCCTCCGGCGTCGCTGGATCAAACGTGACTTGCATACCGAGATGGTCCACTGCGGTGCACTGCGTCGTCGTCGGACACGCAAGCCCGTAGAACCCGCGGACGCGCGTGTTGGTCGGGCCGATCCTGACCGCCGGCGGCTGCGACACCACGAGCGGATTGAAGGTCACAGCTCGCCCACCGCTGTCGACCGCCGTGCACTGCGTCGTCGACGGACAAGCCAATCCAAGGAACGACCAGTCCTCACTGGGCGGCTCAGAGGCGTCCGAGTCGATCGTGAAGACGTTCGTCCGCTTGAACGTCAACGGATTGAACGTCACCGCTCGGCCCCACTCGTCGACAAGCGTGCACTGATCGGTCGATGGGCAGCTGACCGGGCCGCCGCCCGCCAGGTCGACCCGTACTCGCTTCACGGCGGCCCAGCTCGTGTCAGGCTGAACAGCAAGCGCCACAAGAACGATCGCACAGACTGCAGCCCACAGGGCTCCGCTGCGCGAACGCCATAGACGAATCTGCGCGATGCCGGCGCGGCGCGGAGCGACGATGAAGAGCTCGTGGCGCATGGGCGCGACAGACTGCCCCATCCAAGCTCCGCAAGTCAAGCGGCTTGCGTTGTCGCGGGATCGCGAGCAACGCTTTGCCCTCGGCTGCTCGCACGCGCCTGCGACGACACCGGCTGTGCGTGCGTCCGAAACCGACGAGGCACGGTGAGATGGATGGCGTTTCGGGTGCACGTCGCTGAGCTCGTAGAGATCGAGCGCCGCGACATCCCGGCGGCTGCGCACAGGCACCAGTTGCAGTCCCGAGACCGTAGACTTCGCCTGAGGAGCTGTGGCTGCCACGGTGCCAATCGAGCGGTTCGACCTGCGCGACTTCGAGGCCGCGGAGCGCTCCGAGGCGTGGTCTGAAGTCCTGGCCGCCACGCACCTGCCGTGGCGCTCGGTGCCGGGACCCGCGGCCGAGCCCGCGGCACCCGCGTGGGTCAACCGCGTGGTGCTCGGCGACGGGTCGCTTGTGGATTGCGGCTGCGCCCCCTGTCGCGGCGTGCGCGGGCGCGTGGAGATCGCGTCCACCGACGGGGAGTTCGTCGGCGTGCTGATGAACCGGGGCGGGCGCGAGGTGCTCGCGCAGGACGGGCGCGCCGCCGAGCTGACCGCCGGCGAGGTCGTGGTCTGGGACTCGCGCCGCGCGGCCGAGTTCACGGTGCTCGAGCCGCTGCGCAAGCGGACGCTGTTCCTTCCGCGCGAGGAGCTCGCGGCGCTGTGCCCGCACTGGGACCGGCTCACGGCCGTCGGGCTGGCGCGCCGCTCGCCGGCGGTGCCGCTGCTGGTGGCGCACCTGCAGGCGCTCTCGGAGCTGGTGCCCACGCTCGACCGCGCGGCCGCCGCGGCGGCGCGCAACGCCGCGGTGGAGCTGCTGGCCGCGTCGCTGCGCCCGGACGCCAAGCCGGGCCGGATCGCGCTGCGGGCGGCGCTGCACGCGTTGGCGACCGAGCACGTGGAACGCCACCTGGGCGATCCCACGCTCATGCCCGAGACGATCGCGCGGGCGCTGCACGTGTCGCTGCGGAGCCTGCAGCTGGCGTTCGAGGAGCAGGAGGATTCGGTGGCGGCCTTCGTTCGCCGGCGCCGGCTGGCGCGCGCCCGCGCCGATCTGCTGCGCGACGAGCACGCCACCGTGACCGAGATCGCGTTCCGCTGGGGCTTCGTGGACTCCGGGCACTTCGCGCGCGTGTTCAAGCGCGCCTACGGCGAGACGCCGAGCGCCGCCCGCGCCAATCCGCCGCTGCGCGGATAGCCGCACACGCGTGCGCGGATCGCCTCGCCGCGCTCTCCGGGCGCGCGTACGGTCGGTCGCTGCACCCGTCAGCTCGGAGGAGCGCGATGAGAGAAGACGTCGAGTTCAACGCCGATGGCGTGACCCTGCGCGGCTGGTTGTACACGCCCGACGGCGCCGGCGGCCCGTCGCCGACGATCGTGATGGCCCACGGGTTCTCGGCCGTCAAGGAGATGTACCTGGACCGCTTCGCCGAGGCGTTCGCCGCCGCAGGCCTGGCGGCGCTGGTGTTCGACAACCGCAACTTCGGCGCCAGCGACGGCGAGCCGCGCCAGGAGATCGACCCGTGGGCGCAGGTCCGCGACTACCGGACCGCGATCACCTACGCCGGCACCCGCTCGGAGGTCGACGCGAACCGGATCGGGATCTGGGGGTCCAGCTACTCCGGCGGGCACGTGCTGGTCGTCGCCGCGATCGACCGGCGCGTGAAGTGCGTCGTCTCCCAGGTGCCGCTGGTGTCCGGGCACGCGAACTTCCGCGCGCTCGTGCGAGCGGACTTCATCGCGGCCTTCCAGGCGCAGTTCAACGCCGACCGGGAGGCCCGCTTCGCCGGCGAAGCGCCGGCGATGGTGCCGGTCGTGGACGCCGATCCGCTGGCGCCGTCGGCGCTGCCGACGCCGGACTCCTACGCGTGGTTCACCGCCACGCACGAGTCGCGCGCGCCGTCGTGGCGCAACGAGGTCACGCTGCGCAGCGTCGAGCTGTTCACCGAGTACGAGCCCGGCACCTACCTGCCGTGGATCAGCCCGACGCCGCTGCTGATGTGCGTGGCGGAGAACGACGTGCTCACGCAGACCGAGATCGCGATCGCCGGCTACGAGACCGCCCGCGAGCCGAAGCGGCTCGTGATCCTGCCCGGCGGGCACTTCGACGCCTACGTCGACGGGTTCGACCACGCCGGCCCCGCCGCGGTCGACTGGTTCACCCGGCACCTGGGGGTGGCGCGATGAGCCGGCTGGAGGACAAGGTCGCGGTCGTGACCGGCGCCAGCTCGGGGTTCGGGCGCGCGATCGCGCGCGCGTTCGCCGCCGAGGGCGCCCGGGTCGTGGTCAGCGACATCCGCGAGCAGCCGCTTCCCGGCGGCTTCGAGGACGACATCCAGACCACGACGGTCGAAGCGATCGAGGCCGACGGCGGGACCGCGGTCTACGTGAGCTGCGACGTCACCCGGCCCGAGCAGACCGACGCGCTGATCGCCGCGGCGGTCGAGCGGTTCGGGCGCCTGGACATCCTCATGAACAACGCCGGCATCTACCGCGGCGGCAAGCTCATGCACGAGTTCAGCGAGGCCGACCTCGACGCGTGCTTCACCGTCAACGTCAAGGGCACCTGGTTCCCGTCGCAGGCCGCGATCAGGCAGTTCCTGGCGCAGGGTGACGGCGGCACCATCATCAACCTCGTCTCGACCGCGGGCCTGCAGGGCCACCCGCGCCAGTCGGTCTACAACACGTCCAAGGGCGCCCAGGCCAACCTGACCCGGTGCCTGGCCATCGAGTACGGCCACGAGGGCATCCGCGTCAACGGCATCTGCCCGACCTACGCGAAGACCGCCCTCACGCGCGAGCTCGTCGACGACAAGGACTTCGACCGGGTCTTCACCGAGTCGATTCCGCTCAAGCGCTGGGGCGAGGCCGCGGACATCGCGGCCCTGGCCGTCTTCCTGGCGTCCGAGGAGTCCAGCTACATCCACGGCGACCTCGTCCGCGTCGACGGCGGCGAGACGCTCTGCCGCTATTCGGTCTAGGAGGAACCCAGCATGAGCAGCATCCAGCCCGGTGCCGGCCGCCTCGCCGGCAAGATCGCGGTCGTCACCGGCTCCAGCTCGGGCAACGGCCGCGCCATCGCCGTCGCGTTCGCCCGCGAAGGCGCCAGCGTCGTCTGCTCCGACATCCGCCGCGAAGCGCGCGAAGGCGGCTACGAGGGCGACATCCAGGTTCCCACCGATGAAGTCGTCGCCGGTTTCGGCGTGGGCGCCGAATACCGCGACTGCGACACCACCAAGGCCGACCAGGTCCAGGCGCTGATCGACACCGCGGTCGAGTCCTTCGGGCGCGTGGACATCATGGTCAACAACGCCGGCGTCTTCACCGAGCTGCACACCATCGTCGACGAGACCGAAGCGCAGTGGGACTTCACGATGGCCGTCAACGCCAAGGGCGTCTTCCTCGGCTGCAAGGCGGCCATCACCCAGATGCTCGCTCAGCCTGACGAGGGCGGCGAGTCGCGCGGCAAGGTCATCAACATCGCGTCCATCGGCGGCCTCGTCGGGCTCGCGGCCGAGCCGGCCTACTGCGCCAGCAAGGGCGCCGTCGTCAACCTCACCCGGCAGCTCGCGGTCGACTTCGCGCCCGAGCGCATCAACGTCAACGCCATCTGCCCCGGCTTCCTCGCGACCGCGATGGTGCGCCCGTTCCTCGACGACCCCGAGCTCAACCGGACCCTGCACGACAACTCGCCCTGGCCCAACCTCGGCACCGCCGAGGACGTCGCCGACATGGCCGTCTTCCTCGCCGGTGACGAGTCGCGCTGGGTCAGCGGCGCCAACCTCACCGTCGACGGTGCCTACACCGCCGGGTGAGAGCCGGGTACGTCGCGAGCCTGGCGGTCGGTGATACGGTTCGTCTCATATCAGTCGATATTGATATGACGGTCGACACGGAGCGGATCGCGACCGTGGCCAAGACGCTCGGCGAGCCGCTGCGGGTCCGCATCCTCGACGTGCTCCGCCGCAGCGAGCAGCCGGTGTGCCAGTGCGAGCTGATCGCGCTCTTCGGGATCCGCCAGCCGCTGCTCTCGCACCACATGAAGAAGCTCACCGACGCCGGCCTGGTGTCGGTGCAGCGCCGCCACCGGTGGGCCTACTACTCGATCACCCCAGACGCGTTCCAGGAGTTGACCCGATGGCTGAGCTGACGCATGACATTCGCGACACGGTGCGCGAGAAGTACGCCGCCGCCGCGCGGGCGGCCACCACCGGCGGCGGGTGCTGCGGCGTCAGCACCACCGACGAGCACGGCGAGCAGGTCTTCGGCGGCGCGCTGTACACGGACGCCGACGCGCCGGAGTCGGCGCTCAACGCGTCGCTGGGCTGCGGGGTCCCGACCGCGGTCGCCGACCTGCGCGAGGGCGAGACGGTCCTCGACCTGGGCTCGGGCGCCGGGGCGGACGTGCTGATCTCCGCGCGGCGGGTCGGCCCGGCCGGCAAGGCGATCGGCCTCGACATGACCGACGAGATGCTCGCCCTGGCCCGCGCGAACGCCGCGCAGGCCGGCGTGGAGAACGTCGAGTTCGTCAAGGGCTACCTGGAGCAGATCCCGCTGCCGGCCGGCGCGGTGGACGTCGTGATCTCCAACTGCGTCATCAACCTGGCCGCCGACAAGCGCGTCGTGCTCGCGGAAGCGGCACGGGTGCTCAAGCCCGGCGGGCGGTTCGCGGTCTCCGACGTGATCGCCGACCCGGACATGGACGAAGCGACGCGCGCCGACATGGCGGCGTTCACCGGCTGCATCGCCGGCGCGCTCACCGAGCGCGAGTTCCGCGAGGCGCTCGCCGACGCGGGCCTGGTCGACGTCGAGATCCGCCCCACGCACCGGGTGCACCGGCACGCCGGCTCGGCGATCATCCGCGCCCGCAAGCCCTAGCGCGCCGAGGCTTGCCGACACAGCGTCGCTATGATGGCGACACCGTGTCGGCAAAAGGGAAGTGACGATGTTCGTGGCAGTGCGGGACCTGCGCCGGTCGTGGCGCCGGTTCGGGTTGGTCGGCCTGGTCGTCGTGCTGGTCGCGGCGCTGTCGACGATCGTGGTCGGCCTGAGCGACGGCCTGGTCGAGCAGGGCACGTCGGGCCTCCGGGACCTGCCGTTCGATCACCTGGCGTTCGAGCCGCACGCCCAGGCGACGTTCTCCCGCTCGACGCTCGATGAATCCCAGCTGCGGACGTGGGAGCGGCACGCGACCGCGTCGCCGCTCGGCGTCGCGTTCGTCAACGCGGCGGGCAAAGCGGGCGCGAGCATCGACATCGCGCTGTTCGGCGTGCCCGCGGACAGCTTCCTGGTCGAGCGCGCGGACGCCCGGGCGGCGCTCGCCGGCCCGCCCGGCCTAGTGCTCTCGCACGCGTTCGAGGAGCAGGGCGTGCGCGTCGGCGACCGCTTCCAGATGGGCGGGAGCGGCGTGGAGCTCCCGGTGCTCGGCTTCACGTACGCCGGCTCCTACGGCCACGTGGACCTGGCGTTCACCTCGCTGGCGACGTGGCGGTCGATCAACTACGGCGCGGACCCCAAGGGCCGGTTCTCGGCGATCGCGCTGCGGGTGCCCGGCGGCACGGACGTGGCCGCGGTCGACCGGCTCGCCGGCACCGACACGCTGACCAAGCAGGCGGCCTACGCGGGCTCCCCCGGGTACACCGCGGAGACGCAGACGATGACGATGATCCGCGTGTTCCTGCTGGTGATCTCGGCGCTGATCGTCGGCGCGTTCTTCACGGTGCTGACGCTGCAGCGGACCCGCCAGGTCGGCGTGCTCAAGGCGATGGGCGCGTCGAGCGGGTACGTCATCCGTGACGGGCTGGTCCAGATCGCGGTCGTGGTCGTCGCCGCGACCGCCGCCGGCACGCTCGCCGGCGGCGCGCTGATCGCGGCGATGTCCGGCGGCGCGGTGCCCGTGCGGTTCTCCGCCACGAGCGTGACCAGCGCGGCAGTGACTTTGGCCGTCGCCGGCGTGATCGGGGGCGCGGTGACGCTGCGGCGCATCACCCGGGTCGAGCCGTCCGTCGCGCTCGGGGTGGAAGCGTGAGCGGCACGCTCGCACTGCGGGGCGTTCGCGCCGCCGTCCCGGACGGGACCGGCGAACGGGTCCTGCTCGACGGCGTCGACCTCGACCTGCGCCCCGGCGAGATCACCGTGATCACCGGCCGGTCGGGCAGCGGCAAGTCGACGCTGCTGTCGATCGCGGGCCTGCTGCGCCGGCCGGCGATCGGCGAGGTGCTCCTGCACGCCGACCCGACCGCGACGCTGAGCGAGCGGCACCGGACCCGGCTGCGCGGCCGGCAAATCGGGATCGTCTACCAGAGCGCGAACCTGATCCCGAACCTGACGGCGCTCGAGCAGTTGCAACTCGTCGCCCACGTGCTCGGCCGCCGCCACGGTGCGACCGAGCGCGCCCGCGGGCTGCTCGCCGACCTCGGCGTCGGCGGGCAGGAGGGATCCCTGCCCGGCAAGCTGTCCGGCGGGGAGCGCCAGCGGGTCGGGATCGCCCGCGCCCTGATGGCCGAGCCCAGCGTGCTGCTGGCCGACGAGCCGACGGCCGCGCTCGACCCCGAGCTGGCCGAGCAGGTGAGCGACCTGCTCGCCCGCGTGACCCGCGAGCGCGAGCTCGCGACGCTGATCGTCACCCACGACCAGGCGCCGCTGTCGCAGGCGGACGTGCACCTGCACCTCGCGGACGGCCGGCTGACCTGACGTGCCACGGATCAAAGCCGCCAGCGTCGCCGAGCACGTCGCCGAGCAGGAGGCCGCCGTCTTCAACGCGGCCATCGCCCTGTTCGTCGAGCGCGGCTACGAGCACGTGACGCTGGCCGACATCGCCGGCCGGATCGGCCTCGCCCGCAACTCGCTGTACCGCTACTTCCCGGACAAGGCGCACATCCTGCTGCGCTGGTTCGAGCAGGAGGTGCCGCGGCAGATCGAGCGCACGACGGCGATCCTGAACCGGCCGGGAACGCCGCAGGACCGGATCGTGGCCTGGGCGCGCGACCAGCTCGAGTACGCCGCCTGCCCCGAGCACGAGCTGATGCGCCGGATCGGCACGCTCGTGCCCGAGCTCGATCCGGCCGCGCGAGCGCGCCTGTCGACCGCGCACCAGCGGATGACGCAGCCGCTGCTGGACACGCTCGCGGCCGCCGGGCTGCCCGAACGCGATCGGCCGCTCGTCGCCGAGCTGATCCAGAGCCTGGTGGTCGGCGCCGCGCGGCACGCCGGCCGGGAGCCGGCGGCCGCCGACCTCACGTACCTCGACCGCGCGGTCCGCGGCCTGGTCTAGCGTCGTCGCCCGCTACAGGGCGAGCGCCGCGCCGAGCACCGCGGCCTCGCTCGCGGCGACGAGCTGCACGGCGAGCGGGCGCCCGCCGGCGTCGGTGCCGTAGGGCACGGACGCGGCGACCAGCCCGGACGTGTTGACGGGCCCGCACAGGCGCGTCAACCGGCCGATGCTGCGCAGCTGATCCTCGACGGTGACGATCTCGTCCCAGCGCGGCGGCGGGCCCGGCAGCGTCGGCAGGACGAGCACGCCGTCCCCGATCCCCCGGCGCAGTTCGGCACCGAGATCGTCGAGGGCTCGCCGCGCCGCGGCGAGCTCGCCGGCGGACACGGCCGCGCCGTACTCAAGCTGCGCGCGCACGGCCGGCGCCTCGGCGTCCGTCGCGCGGTGCCGCACGGCGGCCTCGGCGGTGACGAGGACCGCGCGGGGCGCGCCGAACGCGCGGAGGGACGGCGCGGCAAGGCGCACGACCGCGGCGGCGCGGTCCGGGTCGACGAGGGACGCGGCGGCGGCGCGGCCGGCGCAAGGCGGCGTGTCATCGCGGCTCGAGTCGCGGTCGACGAGGGATGCCGCGCCGGCGAGCGCCGCGGCGGCGCGGTCTGCGGCGTCGGCGCGGTCCGGGTCCACGGGCCCGAGCGCGGAGCGCGCGAGCGTCACCACGCGGCTCGGGCGCGCCCAGCCGCGGCCCGTGAGCGCGCGCCAGGCGAGGGCGAGGTCGTCGGCGCCCGCCGCGATCAGGCCGACGCGGTCGCAGCTCGGTGCGGTCGACGTCACGCCGCCCCGCGGGAGGCCGTTGGCGGAGGGGCAGAGCCCGGCGACGCCGCACGCCGCCGCCGGGATGCGGGCGCTGCCCGCCGTGTCGGTGGCGACGGCCAGGGCCGCGGCGCCGACCGCGACCGCGATCGCCGAGCCGCCACTGGACCCGCCGACCGACCGCTCCGGGTCCCGAGGATCGACGGCTCCGGGCGTGCTCGTGCCGAGTCCGAGCTCGTCGGTCCGCGTCTTGCCGAGCACGATCGCGCCCGCCGCCCGCAGCGCGGCCACGATCGCCGCGTCGTGCGCCGCCACCCGCCCCCGCGCGCGGCCCGCGGCGGTCGGAAGCCCGGCGACGTCGACGAGATCCTTCACCGCCACCGGCACGCCGTGCAGCGCACCGCCCTGCCGCCGGAGCCGCCGCGCGGCGCGCCGCGCGCCGTCATCGTCGACGACGACGAACGCGCCGTACCGCTGCGCGACCGCGCAGCGCTCCAAGCTGGCTTCGACCGCCTCGACCGGCGACAGCTCGCCGGCCGCGAGCGCGGCGACGAGCGCCGAGAGCGACAGCGGCGCGACGTCGGGCGGCGACGCGTCGCGGGTGGGCGGCGGAGAGGACGCGGTCGGCGGCGGCGACGCGTCGCGGGTGGGCGGCGGAGAGGACGCGGTCGGCGGCGGCGACGCGCCGCGGCCGGGTGGCGGAGCGGGCTCGGTGGGCGGCGAAGGGGGGCGCGGGTCGGGGGCCGGGTTCATGCCGGCCGGCCGTGCGCGGGGACGGCGCCGTTCCAGGGCCGGTTGCCGGCGGCCTCCAGCTCGAGCGCGCGGAGGTCGGACGCGACGCCTGTGAGCGCCTTCACGCGCGCGACCGCGCCCGCGTCCAGCGCCGCGAGCTGGGAGGCGAGCGCGAGCCCGGTCTCGACCGCGTCGTCGCCGACCCGGTCGACGAGCCCGATCGCGCGCGCCTCATCCGCCGGTACGCGCCGGCCCGTCAAGCACAGGTCGACCGCGCGCCCCTCGCCGATCAACCGCGGCAGCCGCCAGGCGCCGACCGCGAGCCCGTGGCCCGGCCCGACGAAGCGCAGCCACGCGGACGGATCGGCGACGCGCAGGTCGCTCGCGATCGCCAGCTGCGCCCCACCGCCCACCGCCGGCCCGCTCAAAGCGCACACGATCGGCGCCTCGAGCCGCCGCATCTGCCCGTACAGCGCGTACAGCGCGTCGCTGACCATCGCCCGCGCGCGATCGTCGAGCTTGAGGTCCGCCCCCGAGCAGAAGCAGCCCGCGGACGCCGAGCACAGCAACACGACCCGCGCCGCCTCCCGCGCGAGCGCCTCGCTCAGCGCCGCCACCAGCGCGGCGTCGAGCGCGTTGCGCCGCTCCGGCCGGTTCAGCCGCAGGCGCAGGACGCCGTCACGCGGACGATCGACCAGCAGGTCGTTGCCCTCCATCGCCGCCAGCCTACGCGCGCCGGCGCCCGTCGAGAAAGGCGCATCGCCGATCCCGCTATAGACTGCGACTATGACGCTCCGGCAGCTCGAGTACCTGCTCGAAGTCGTCCGTCAGGGCTCGTTCACCGCCGCCGCCACGGCGCTGCACGTCTCGCAGCCGACGCTCTCCCAGCAGGTCCGGGCGCTCGAGGCCGAAGTCGGCGGCCCGCTGCTGTGGCGCGACCGCGGGCCGGTGCGGCCGACCCCCGCGGGCAAGGCACTGCTCGGGCACGCGCAGGCCTCGGTCAGCTCCGCCCGCCGCGCCCTGGAGAACGCCCGCCGCGCCGTCAACGCCGAGCCGCGCGCCCTCACGCTCGCCACCGTCCGCTCGCTCGCGAGCGCGGTGCTGCCGGAGACGCTGACGCGCTGGCACGAGCAGCGGCCGGACGTCTCGATCCGCCTGCAGGAGTTCGCCAGCCGCGTCCAGGTCGCGGACGCGGTGGCGGCCGGCGAGGCCGACCTCGGCGTCGGCCCGCTGCCGCCCGACTGGCCGGGCGCGCGCATCGAGCTGGGCTGGGAGCAGCTCGTGCTGGTCCTGCCGAGCGGCGACCCCCTCGCGCACGGCGAGCACGACCTCACGCTGGACGCGCTCGCCGGCCGCGAGTGGGTCTTCTACGACGAGGGCCACGGCCTCGGCGAGCAGGCGCTGAAGGCCTGTCGCGCCGCCGGGTTCGAGCCGCAGATCGCCGTCAGAACCGCGCAGGTGGAGGCGGCGGCGCGGCTCGCGGTCGCCGGGCTCGGCCCGGCGCTGGTGCCGATCAAGAACGTCGGCGCCGAGCTGACGCCGCACGTCCGCGGCATCGACCCGCCGGTGGCCTGGCGCGTCTGGGCGTACGTCGCCGCGGACGAGCTCTCCGACCTCACCGCGGAGTTCACGCGCGTCCTGGTCGAGGGCCCCTGGCAGCGTCGCGCCCGGCAATAGCCCGCGCCTATACGGGCATCCGGATTCCGTCTTGGACCGGACCGCGCTCGCGATCTAGCGTGCCCCACGGATGGACCTCCTCCAGCACCGTCGCGGGCGCGTCGCGACCCTCGTCATCGACCGGGCCGCGCGCGCCAACGCGATCGACCTCGCCACCGCCCAGGCGCTCTCGCACGCGTTCGACGCACTCGACGCCGACGACGACGTCTGGGCGATCGTCCTGACCGGCGCCGGCGAGCGCGTGTTCTGCGCCGGGATGGACCTGCGCGCGGTCGAGGCCGGGCAGGCCGCGGCCATCAACGGCGTCCCGGGCGGCTTCGCCGGGCTGGTGCGCCGCGAGCTCTCCAAGCCCGTGATCGCGGCCGTCAACGGCGCCGCGCTCGGCGGCGGCTTCGAGATCGCGCTGGCGTGCGACCTCGTCGTCGCCGCCCGCAACGCCCGCTTCGGCCTGCCCGAGGTGACGCGCGGGCTGATCGCCGCCTCCGGCGGCCTCGTCCGCCTGCCGCACCGCCTCCCCCCGGCGCTCGCCCTGGAGCTGATCCTGTGCGGCGACCCGATCGACGCCGAGCGCGCCGCCGCGCTCGGGCTGGTCAACCGGGTCGTCGACGAGAACCACGCGCTGGACGCCGCGCTCGAGCTGGCGGACCGGATCGTGGCCAACGGCCCGCTCGCCGTCCGGGCGTCCAAGCGGCTCGCGCTGCGCTCGCTGGTCGCCGGCGAGCCGGCCGCGTGGGGACTCAACGACGAGCTGGCGGCCGCGGTCGGCGCCAGCGCGGACGCCGCCGAAGGTGCCGCCGCCGCCGCGGAGCGGCGCCCGCCGCGGTGGACCGGGTCGTGACCGCCGCCACCCGCTACGACGCGCTCAGCTACCTCGCCGGCAACGCGGCGCGCCGCGGCGGCGCGACCGCGGTCCTCGACCAGGACGAGGCGATCGACTTCGACCGGCTGCTGGCCGCCGTCCGCGCGCTGCTGGCCGACCTCCACCAGCGGGGCGTCCAGCCCGGCGACGTGGTCGCGGTGGCGATGCCGAGCGTCTGGCGCTACGTGGCGCTCGAGCTGGCGATCCCGGCGCTCGGCGCGATCCTGCTCCCGATCCCGCTGGGCGTCGGCCGCCGCGAGGTCGACGCCGTGCTGGCGCGCACCGGCGCGAAGCTGGCGATCGTCAGCGACGCGCCCCACATCGCCGCCGCCGCGAACGCCGCGAACGCCGCGGTGCTCGCCCCGGAGACGCTCGCGACCGCCGTCGCGCCGGGCCCGGTGCCCGCGCCGGCTCCGCCGCAGCCCGACCGGATCGTCGAGATCGCCATGACCTCCGGCACGACCGGACTCCCGAAGCTGGCCGCTCTGTCCGCCGAGCTCAAGCAGGTCACGTTCGAGGGCTTCACGTCGCGCCTGCGCCTCGGCCCCGGCGACCGCGTGCTGCCGACGTCGCCGATCACCCAGGGCGTCGGCGCGATGTGCCTGTACGCCCTGCGCACCGGCGCCGCGCTGGTGATGCTGCACGAGCCCCGGTTCGCCGCCGACCGCGCAATCGCGCTGACGGCCGCGACCGCGACCACCGTGCTCGCCGGCGTCCCGACCACGATCGGCCGCATGCTCACCTCCCCCGCGCTCGCCGGCGCCGACCTGCGCGCGCTGCGCGCGACGCTCTCCGCCGGCGCGCCGCTGCCGCGCCAGGTCGCCGAAGCGTGGGAGCGGCGCACCGGCAGCCGCGTCTGCAGCTTCTACGGCGCGATGGACATCGGCCAGCTGGCCGTCCCGAGCCCGGAGGACCCGGCCGAGAAGCGCTGGACCACGGTCGGCCGCCCGCACGATCGCGCGGAGCTGCTGATCTGCGACCCGGCGGGCCGCCCGCTGCCACCCGGCGCGGAAGGCGAGATCTGCATGCGCGGCCCGCTCGTCCAGAACCGCTACTGGGGCGAGGCCCACGGGCCGTTCGCCGAGGACGGCTGGGCGCACTTCGGCGACCTCGGCGTGCTCGACCCCGACGGCTACCTGCGCATCACCGGCCGCATCAAGGACACGATCATCCGCGGCGGCAACAACGTCAACCCGCTCGAGGTCGAGGACCTGCTGCGCGCCTGCGCGGAGATCGAGGACGCGTGCGTCGTCGCCCGCCCGGACCGCGATCTCGGCGAGCGCGCCGTCGCGTTCCTCGTCCCGGCCGACGGCGCGCGACCGGGGCTGGACGAGGTCGTCGCCCACCTCGAGCGCGCGCAGCTGGCCCGCTACAAGTGGCCGGAGCACGTCGAGCTGATCGACGCGCTGCCCACGGGCGTCACCGGCAAGGTCGACCGCGGCGCGCTGCGCGAGCGCGCCGCGCATCTCGAAGGGAGCTGAGGCCCATGCCCGATCCGACCGCCTTCTATGAGGTCGGCCGCGGCGACCCCGTGGTCCTGATCCACGGGATCGGCGACGACCACCGCGCGTGGCGGCGCGTCGTCGGTGCGCTGATGCTGCGCCACCGCGTGCTGCTCTACGACCTGCGCGGGCACGGGCGCACGCCGCTCGGCACCGCCGACGGCACGCTCGAGCAGCTCGGCGAGGACCTGGTCGCGCTGCTCGACGCGCGCGCCATCGAGCGCGCGACGCTGGCCGGCTTCTCGCTGGGCGGGACGATCGCGATGCGCGCCGCGCTCGACCATCCGGACCGCGTGTCGGCGCTGGCGCTGGTCGGCACGTCGAGCCGCGTCAACCGCGCGGCGCGCGCGTGGTACGAGGAGCGCGTCGCGCTGGTCGAGCGCGACGATCCCGCGCTGCGCGAGACGCTGGACCGGGACACCGACGACGTCTACCGCGTCCAGCCGCAGGAGCGCGCCGACGGGCGCCACATCCGCCGCGAGTCGACCGCCGACCCGCGCGGGTACGCGAACGCCTGCCGCGCCATGGCCCGGCTGGGCGAGCGCCCGCTCGACGACGAGCTGCCCACGATCGCCGCGCCGACGCTGATCCTCGCCGGCGCGCTCGACCAGCACTGCCCGCCGCGCGCGGGCGAGATCATCGCGCAGCGGATCGCCGGCAGCGAGCTGGTCGTGCTGCCGGACACCGGCCACCCGCTCCCGGTCGAGCGCCCCGCCGAAGTCGCCGGCGCCATCGCGCGGATCGCGGGCGCATGAGCATCAGCATCAGCATCGGCATCGGCCCGCGCGAGTCGCTCCAGGACTGGATGGCGTTCAGCGCCGAGCTCGAGCGCGACGGGGTCGGCGAGACCTGGCTGATCGACTCCCAGCTGGCGATGAAGGACGTCTACGCCGGGCTCGCCGCGTCCGCGCTGCGAACCGAGCGGATGCGGCTCGGGACCGGCGTCACGAACCTGATCTCGCGCCACCCGACCGTCACCGCCAACGCCATCGCCGCGATCGCCGAGCTCTCGGGCGGCCGCGCCCTGCTCGGCCTCGGCGCCGGCGACTCCGCGGTCTTCGGCATCGGCGCGCGCCCGTCGCGCGTCGCCGAGGTGGAAGCCGGGATCCGGTTCTTCCGCGCGGTCCTCGCCGGCGAGGAGGGCGAATGGGAGGGCCGCCCGTTCCGGCTCGCCCAGGAGGTCGCGCCGACGCCGGTGTACCTCGCGGTCAGCCGCCCGCGCATGTGCCGGCTCGCCGGCCGGCTGGCGGACGGCGCGATCCTGATGGGCCCGGCGCAGCCGGAGCTGGTCGAGCGCCAGGTCGGCTGGGTGCTCGACGGCATCCGCGAGGCGGGCCGCGCCCGCTCGGACGTGCGCATCGCCTTCATCGCGACGCTGTCGGCCCGCGCCGACCGCGACGCCGCGCTGGCCGACGTGCGCTCCTGGGCGGTCGCGCAGGCGCGCCTGCAGGCCGACGTCGACACCCTGCCGCCGAGCCTGCAGCCGTTCGCCGAGGAGATCGCCCGCGCCCGCTCCGACTACGACTACGCCGAGCACCTGTCGACGCGCGCGGGCCACCAGCGGGTGATCTCCGACGACCTCGTGCGGACGCTCGCGATCGCCGGCACGGTCGACGAGTGCCTCCCGCGCGCGCAGGCGCTGCTCGCGACCGGCGTCGACGACCTGATCTTCCCGCTGATGGGCCGCGCCCGGCTCGAGCGCCTGCGCGTGCTGACCCAGCAGATCGCGCCCGCGCTGCGGCGCTGAACCGACGAGGAGCGACCGGATGGACCTTGGACTGGCAGGCAAGTGCGTGATGGTGACCGGCGGCGCGTCGAACATCGGCCGCGCGCTGGTGCTCGGCTTCGCCGCCGAGGGCGCCCACGTCTGGATCGCCGACATCGACGAGCCGCAGGCGCGCGCCGTGATCGCCGCCGGCCCGCCCGGCGCGATCTCCCAGCACCCGACCGACGTCACCGATCCGGCCTCGGTCGAAGCCACGGTCGCGCACGTGCTCGAGCGCTCGGGCCGGCTCGACGTGCTGGTCAACTGCGCCGGTTGGACGGTCGACCGGCTGTTCCTGGAGAAGCCGCGCGAGGAGTGGGAGCGCGAGGTCGCGATCGACTTCTGGGGCTTCGTCAACTGCACGCGCGCCGTGCTCGAGCACATGATCGAGCGCGGCGGCGGGCGGATCGTCTCGATCGGCTCGGACGCCGGCCGGATCGGCGAGTGGCGCGAGGCCGTCTACTCGGGCGCCAAGGCCGGCGTGATCGCCGCGTCCAAGGCGATCGCCAAGGAGGTCGGCCGCCACGGCATCACGCTCAACGTGGTCTGCCCCGGGTTCACGCCCGGCCAGGCGGACGCGTCCGGCGAGCAGTCGATCTGGCGCGCCGAGCAGGGCGCCCAGTTCTCCGAGGAGACGCTCGCGAAGGCTGCGCGCGCCTATCCGCTGCGCCGTCTGGGCACGCCTGAGGACGTGGTCGCCCCCGTCCTGCTGCTCGCGTCCGACCGTGCCGCCTACATCACGGGGCAGACCCTGTCGGTGAGCGGCGGCTACACGATGATCTGAGGAGGAAGCCGTGCAGCTCGACCCGTTCTCGGCCAAGCAGGCCGACCGCGAGACGCTCGAGATCCCAGCGGCGCGCACCGCGGTGCTGTGCGTCGACCTGGTCAACGACTACGTCGACCCGGCGGGCGCGATGCCCGTGGCCGACGCGGCGCCCACGCTGGCGGCGGCCACGCGGCTGGTGGACGGCGCGCGAGCGGCGGGCGCGCGGATCGTCTGGGTCCGCCCCGGCCACCTCGAGCCCGAGGACGGGCTGTTCCGCAAGCGGATCGTGCACGCGCTCGGCGAGTCCTGGGGCGCGCAGGTGCACGCGTCGCTGCCGGTCCGCCCGGAGGACCGCGTGCTGCGCAAGCGCCGCTACTCGGCGTTCTTCGCCACCGATCTCGACCTGTACCTGCGCGAGCACGGCGTCCAGCGCGTGATCGTGGTCGGCGTCGCGCTCAACATCTGCGTCCGGTCGACCGTGCACGACGCGTTCTTTCACGGCTACGACGTGTGGGTGGTGCCCGAGGCCTGCCAGGCCACGGGCGAACGCGAGGCGGCGTCGACGCTGTACGACATCGCCACCCACTTCGGCACCGTCGTCGGGCTCGGCGACGCGCTCGGCGCCTGGGGGTGACGCGGCCTACGCGTCGCCGCCGAACTGCCGCACGGCCGCGTGCTTGACGCCCTCGATGTGCTGCTCCATCAGCGCGGCCGCGCGCTCGCCGTCGCGGCGCTCGAGCGCGGCGAGGATGTCGTGCCGCTCGAGCTCCGTGCGCTCGATCACCTGCGGGTCGCGGTTCGCGGCGCTGCGGATGAGCTGCACCTGCAGCCCGATCCGGTCGAGCGCCTCGATCAGCGTGCGGTTGTCCGAGAGCTCCGCGATCGTCTCGTGGAAGCGGCGGTCGTGCGCGCCCAGAGCGGCGATGTCGCGCGCGGCGATCGCCTGATCGATGTCGCCGACGATCGCGCGCACGCGCTCGAGCGACTCGTCGCTCATCCGCGCGGCCGCGAGCCGGATCGCCAGGCTCTCGAGCGTCTTGCGGACCTCGTAGAGGTCGTCGACCTGCTTGGCCGTGAAGACGCGCGCGAAGTTGCCCTGGTAGGGCCGGTACTCGACCACGCCCTCGGTGGCGAGCATCCCGATCGCTTCGCGCAGCGGCGTGCGGCTGATCCCCATCTCGCTCGCGAGCGCGCGCTCGTCGAGGCGATCGCCGAGGCCGATCTGTCCTTCGCCGATCAGGCGCACGAGCAGTTCGTACGCGCGGCTCGTGACGGTCTTCGGCTCGATGGCTAGTGACTCCACGGGCCTCCTCGGGCTTCGTTTGACACGGCGCAGTGTACCAACTACGGTAGTCGAAATATTGTCGACCAGATAGCAGGGACCGCCATTTCCACACCACCCCGCACCGTCGCCCTCCTCGGCACCCTCGACACGAAGGGCACCGAGTACGCGGCGCTGGCCGCCCGTCTGCAGGAGCTCGGGCTGGGAACGCTGCTGATCGACGCCGGCGTCCTCGGCGAGCCGGCCGTCACGCCCGACGTCTCGCGGGCCGAGGTGGCCGAGGCCGCCGGCTCGCGCCTCGTGGACCTCGTCGCCGAGGGTGACCGCGGGAACGCGATCGCCACGATGGCGCGCGGCGCGGTCGCCGTCGTCGAGCGCCTGTACGCCGAGGGCCGCCTGCACGGCATCATCGGGCTCGGCGGCACCGGCGGCAGCACGCTGATCTCGGCCGCGATGCGCGCGCTCCCGCTCGGCGTGCCGAAGCTGCTCGTCTCGACCGTCGCGTCGGGCGACACGCGGCCGTACGTCGGCGCCGCCGACATCGCGATGCTCTACTCGGTCGTCGACATCGCCGGCATCAACGAGGTCTCCTCGACCGTCCTGGGCAACGCCGCGGGCGCGATCGCCGGGATGGTCAACGCCGCGCCGCTCCCGTTCGAGGGCGACCGGCCGCTCGTCGCCGCCACGATGTTCGGCGTCACCACGCCGTGCGTGGACGCCGCGCGCGCCCGCCTGGAGGCGCTCGGCTACGAGGTGCTCGTCTTCCACGCCACCGGCACCGGCGGGCAGTCGATGGAGACGCTCGTGCGCAGCGGCATGATCGCCGGCGTCCTCGACGTGACGACCACCGAGCTGGCCGACGAGCTCGTCGGCGGCGTCTTCTCCGCCGGGCCCTCGCGGCTGACCGCGGCCGGGGCGACCGGCGTGCCGCAGGTGGTCAGCGTCGGCGCGCTCGACATGGTCAACTTCGGCCCGCGCGACACCGTCCCCGAGCGGTTCGCCGAGCGCCGCCTGCACGTGCACAACGCGACGGTCACGCTGATGCGCACGACCGCCGAGGAGTGCGCCGAGCTCGGCCGCCGGCTGGCGCAGCGCGTGAGCGCGGGCGACGCCCCCACGATCGTGTACCTGCCGCTCGGCGGCGTGTCGGCCATCGACGTGCCCGGCCAGCCGTTCGCCGACCCGGAGGCCGACCGCGCCCTGTTCGACGCCGTGCGCACCACGCTCGCGCCGGCCGTCGAGCTGCGCGAGCGCGACACCCCCATCAACGACGAGTCGTTCGCGGTCGAGCTGGCCGACGCCCTGCACGGGCTGATCGCGCGCGACGCGGAGAGCCAGACATGACCCGAACCCAGATCCTCGAACGGCTCCGGGCCGAGATCGCCGCCGGGCGGCCGATCGTCGGCGCCGGCGCCGGCACCGGGCTGTCCGCCAAGTGCGCGGAGGCCGGCGGCGCCGACCTGATCATCATCTACAACTCCGGCCGCTACCGGATGGCGGGCCGCGGCTCGCTCGCCGGCCTGCTGCCCTACGGCGACGCCAACGCGATCGTCGTCGAGATGGGCGGCGAGGTGCTGCCGATCGTCAACGACGTGCCCGTGCTCGCGGGCGTGTGCGGGACCGACCCGTTCCGGCTGATGCCGCGCTTCCTCGAGCAGCTGCGCTCGCTCGGGTTCGCCGGCGTGCAGAACTTCCCCACCGTCGGGCTGATCGACGGCACGTTCCGGGCCAACCTCGAGGAGACCGGCATGGGCTTCGACCTCGAGGTCGAGATGGTCCGCGCGGCCCACGCGCTGGACCTGCTGACGTCGCCGTACGTGTTCGACACCGCGCAGGCCGAGGCGATGACCGCGGCCGGCGCCGACGTCGTCGTCGCGCACATGGGCCTGACCAGCTCCGGGACGATCGGCGCCCGGACCGTGATCGGGCTCGACGAGGCCGTCGAGCGCGTGCAGGCGATCCGCGATGCCGCGACCGCCGTGCGCGACGACGTGATCGTGCTCTGCCACGGCGGCCCGATCGCGTCGCGCGAGGACGCGCACCACGTCCTGACGGCCACGACCGGCGTCGACGGGTTCTTCGGGGCCTCCAGCATGGAGCGGCTCCCGACCGAGGTCGCGATCACCGAGACCGTGCGCGGCTTCAAGCAGGGCAGCGCATGAGCGACGTGCGCCTGACGATGCTCAACTCGATGGCGGGCGCGGACTTCGAGGCCGCGCTCGACCAGCACGTGGCCTGGGGCCTGCGCGACCTCGACCTGCGCGACGCGATCGCCGGCAAGTGGCTCGGCGACCTGACCGTCGACGAGGCGCGCGTCGCGGCCGAGCAGATCGCCGCTCGCCGCCTGCGCGTCCATTGCCTGTCCAGCAAGGTGTTCGACGCCGACCTGCAGCTGGGCGAGGCCGTGTTCCGCGGCGAGCACCTGGCCGCGCTCGCGCACGTGCTCGACCTCGCCCGGATCCTGCGGCCGCGGTTCGTGCGGCTGGTCGCCGCCCAGGACGGCGCGCGCGTGCCGGGCGACGGCGTCGACGCCGTGCTCGCCCGTCACCCGTGGGCGCTCGACGTCTACCGCGAGGGGATCGACGCGATCGCCGCGGCCGGCTTCGAGGCGACGATCGAGAACGAGGCGCGCGGCTGCATCATCGCCGCGACCGGGGACTTCACGCGGTTCTTCGAGCGCCTCGACCGGCCTGGGCGCGTGGCGCTCACCTGGGACGTCCACAACCAGTGGGCGACCGGCCACTTCCCCACGCTCGCCGACTACGACGCGCTGCGCCCGCTGCTGGGCTACGTGCACCTCAAGGGCGGCCGCGCGGGCGCCGACGGCGAGACGCTGGAGCTCAACGTGGCGCTCGACGAGACGTCGTTCGACGTGCTCGGCATCACCGAGCGCGTCGTGCGCGACGGCGTCAGCCCGGTGCTGTGCCTCAACGCGCCCGGGCACGGGCGCGACGTCGACGGCTACGACTACGCCGCCGTCACCGCGCGCGACCTCGTCCACCTGCGCACCCGCGTCGAGGGGGTGGCCTGGTGACCTACCAGCGCGAGTACGCCGAGCGCGTACGCGTCGGGCTCGTCGGCGCGGGCTCGCACGCCTACCGCAACGTGCTGCCGGCGCTCAACTTCCTGCCGGTCGAGCTGGTGGCGATCTGCGACCCGGCGACCGAGTCCGGGGCGGCCGCCGCGCGCCAGTACGGCGCCCGCCACCACGCCTCCATGGAGCAGATGCTCGCGGCCGAGACGCTCGACGCGGTCCTGCTGTGCGTCGGCCCGCACCAGCACCCGGAGCTGGCCGTCCGCGCGTTCGACGCCGGCCTGCACGTCTGGATGGAGAAGCCCGCCGCCGCGCGCAGCGCGGACGTCCAGGCGATGATCGACCGCCGCGGCGACCGCGTCGCGGTCGTCGGCTTCAAGAAGACGTTCATGCCCGCGACCGTCAAGGCGCGCGAGCTGCTGGCCGGCCCGGCGGGCCCGCTGCGCTCGCTGCTGGTGACGTACCCGATGGTCGTCCCGGACCTCAGCCGCGACGGCCTCGACGCGGCGCCGCCCGACAGCCTGTGGCTGATCGACGGCTGCCACCCGCTGTCGTTCCTGGCCGACGTCGGCGGACCGGCCGCGACGGTGGCGGTGCACCGCGCCGCTCGCGGCGGCGGGGCCTGCGTCGTCACGTTCGCCGACGGCGTGGTCGGAACGCTGCACCTGGCCGAGGGCGCCCCGCGCTCACAGCCCTTCGAGCGCTACGCGCTCTTCGCGGACGCAAGCACGATCGAGATCGACAACGGAGCGACAGTGACCTACCAACGCGGCATCCCCTTCGAGTACGCGAGGACGCATTCGTTCGCGCCCCCGGGCATCGACGGCGGCGCCGTCGTCTGGAGCGCGCAGAACACGCTCAACACGCTCGAGAACCACCCGCTCTTCGTCCAGGGCGTGTACGGCTCCCTGGCCCACTTCTGCGACGCCGTGCTGCGGCGCGTCCCCGCCGTGCGCGGGACGCTCGAGCTGGCCGCGCGCGTGACCGCGCTGTACGAGGCGGCGATGCTCTCCGACGGATCGGCGGTGCCGGTCGAGGCGGTGCGCGCATGAGCGAGATCGAGCGCCTGGTCACGCGCGGGACCGACGTCAAGGTCGACAAGCTGCCGTGGGGCCGGCTGATCTGGACGCTGACCCGCGAGCAGGGCAACGCCGGCGAGATGACGCTCGGCCGCTGCCTGATCGACGAAGGCCACGAGAACGGCCGCCACCTGCACCCCAACTGCGAGGAGGTCCTGTCGGTGCGCACGGGCACGATCGTGCACACCGTCGGGGACGAGGAGATCACCATGCGCGACGGCGACACGATCCGCGTCCCGCCCGGCGTCGTCCACAACGCCCGCAACGTCGGGAAGGGCGTCGCCGACCTCCTGATCGTGTTCTCGTCAGGCGACCGCCGCACGATCGACGCCTGAACCCCACCAACTCAGACGAGCAAGGAGAGAGGGACGTGACTGCAAGTGGTTCCAAGGCCGCGACGTTCGCGATCGCGGCGGCCTGCGCGATCGCGCTGGGCGCGTGCGGCGATTCCGAGGACGACGCCAAGGCGCCCAGCGGCTCCGCGGCGAACGGCAAGACGATGACCGTGCAGGTCGCGGGCCGCGAGGTGTCCAGCGACCCGCAGCTGGCCGAGAAGGTGCCCGCGAAGGTGCGCGACTCCGGCACGCTCACCGGGGCGGGCACGCTGCCCTATCCGCCGTGGGCGGTGATCGACGCCGACGCCCCCGGCGGCGTCGCCGGCGTCCAGCCGGACCTGGCGACGGCGATCGCGGCGAAGCTCGGCCTCAAGTTCGAGTTCAAGAAGACCAGCTACGAGGGCTTCGTCCCGGGTCTGCAGGCCGGCCAGTACAACGCGATCACCGCGTCGCTCGGCGACACCGAGGAGCGCCACGAGGTGATGACGTTCGTCGACAGCTTCCGGATCGCCTCGGCGTTCCTGGTGCTCAAGGGCAACCCGGCGGGGCTGTCGAACCTCGACAGCGCCTGCGGCAAGCACCTGACCGTGACGACCGGCTCGCGCCAGCTGGCCTACGTCGAGGAGCAGCAGAAGGTCTGCGAGCAGGCCGGCAAGCCGAAGATCAAGCTCACGCAGTTCCCGGAGGCGCCCCAGGCGGTGCTGGCCGTGGAGACCAAGCGCGTCGACGGCATGCTCGGCGACAAGGTCGCGCTCGGCGAGGTCGCCAAGGGCAACACCAAGCTGGAGATGACGTCCTCGGACGAGGACTTCGGGGTGGCGCTCGTCGGCACCGCGTTCGACAAGGGGGACGCCGAGCTGGTGCAGGCGTACGCGACGGCGCAGCAGGCGCTGATCGAGGACGGCACCTACAAGGCGATCCTCGACCACTACGACCTCGGCTTCGCGGCGCTCGAGGAATCGCTGGTCAACGGCGAGCCGCTGAGCGCGTCGGGCTCCTGAGCCGGCGTCCGGGATGAGCTCGCTCGAACCGTCGAGCTCGATCTCCGCCGGCTCGTCCGGCGGAGGTCGACCCGGGTCCGGCGAGGACCCGGATGACCTGGTGATCGTCCCGCGGCGCCAGCTCGGCACGTGGGTCCTGGCCGCGGCGGTCGTGATCGTCGTCGGCAGCCTGCTGGCGTCGCTGCTGCGCAACCCGAACCTGCAGCTCGAGGTCATCGGCGAGTACCTGTTCTCGGCGCCGATCCTGTCCGGTGTGCGCTCGACGCTCGAGCTGACCGCGCTGGCGATGGTGATCGGCGTGGCCGGCGGCGTGGTGATCGCGCTGATGCGGCTGTCGCGCAACCCGGTCCTGCGCGCGATCGCGAACACGTACGTCTGGTTCTTCCGCGGCACGCCGATCCTCGTCCAGCTGCTGTTCTGGGGCTTCCTCGGCGCGTTCTACGAGCACGTCGGCTTCGGGATCCCGTTCACGGGCGACAACTTCGTCGAGTACCCGACCGAGTCGCTGCTGTCGCCGTTCGTGGCGGCGGTGCTCGGCCTGGCGCTCAACGAGGCGGCGTACTCGTCGGAGGTCGTGCGCGCGGGGATCCTGTCCGTCGGGCGCGAGCAGGTGCAGGCCGCCAAGGCGCTCGGCATGACCGGCGGGCAGACGATGCGGCGCATCATCATGCCGCAGGCGATGGTGGTGATCGTGCCGCCGCTCGGGAACCTGGCGATCCTGATGCTCAAGACCACGTCGCTGGTGTCGGTGATCGGCGGCGCGGACCTCCTGACCGAGGCCCAGCAGATCTATCAGCAGAACTTCAAGACGATCCCGCTGCTGGTCGTCGCGACGCTCTGGTACCTGGCGATGGTGTCGGTGATGACGCTCGGCCAGCGCCAGCTGGAGCGGCGCTTCGGACGCGGGATGACCACCGTGGGGGTGCAGTGAGATGACCGAGCATCCGCTGCTCGCCGTCGAGCGGCTGCACAAGTCGTTCGGCGAGCTCGAGGTCCTGCGCGGCGTCGACCTGATCGTCGAGGCGGGGCAGGTCACGTGCCTGCTGGGGCCGTCGGGCTCCGGCAAGTCGACGCTGCTGCGCTGCATCAACCGGCTCGAGAACTACCAGCGCGGGTCGGTGCGCATCGACGGCGAGCGGATCGGCTACCGGCGCTCCGGCAACGTGCTGCACGAGCTGAGCGAACGCGACATCGCGCGCCAGCGGCGGGCCGTCGGGATGGTGTTCCAGAGCTTCAACCTGTTCCCGCACATGACCGCGCTGGAGAACGTCATGGAGGCGCCGCTGCGCGTGCTCAAGGAGCCGCGCGAGGAGACGCGCGTGCGCGCCGAGCGGCTGCTCGAGCGCGTCGGGCTGCGCGAGAAGGCCGCGAGCTTCCCGCGCGAGCTGTCCGGCGGCCAGCAGCAGCGGGTGGCGATCGCGCGCGCCCTCGCGATGCGACCGAAGCTGATGCTGTTCGACGAGCCGACGTCCGCGCTGGACCCCGAGCTGGTCGGCGAGGTGCTCGGCGTGATGACGTCGCTGGCGCGCGAGGGGACGACGATGGTCGTGGTCACGCACGAGATCGGCTTCGCTCGGCGCGTCGCGGACGAGATCGTGTTCATGGACGCGGGGCGGGTGCTCGAGCGCGGCGCCCCGGTCCGGGTCCTCGACGCTCCGCGCCACGCGCGCACGCGCGAGTTCCTGGCCGGGGTGTGACCGCCTGAACGAACGTGGGGGTGCACACCGCGGCCGCACGCGCATAGGGTTGGCCAAACCAGCTCCAGGGAGGACGTCGTGCCAGTGACCGTGCCGTACCAGCGCCTGCCGCGGCTGCGGTCGCTTCTGCTCGCCCTCGCCGCCGGCGTCGTGCTCGCCGCGGCCGCCGCCGCGCCGGCGAGCGCGGCGCTGCTGATCGTGGTCCCGTCGCTGTCGGGCTCCGGCAGCGTCAGCGGCGGCAACGCCTGCACGAACGGGGCGACGGTCCCGAACGGGACGGTCACGCAGTGCCCGGCGACGCAGATCGGGATCGCGGGCGTCGACGTCCCGATGGTTCTGGTGCTGACCGCCGTGCCGCAGGCGCAGCCCGCCGGGCACTGGACGTTCGTGCGCTGGGAGGGCTGCCCGGCGCCGAGCGGGGTGACCTGCACGCTGGTGGCCGCCGGGGCGGGCATCGCCACGTTCACGCCGCGCGCGGTGTTCGAGGACCACACCGGGCCGACGGCGACGCAGCCGGGGGTCACGTACTCCACGAGCACCGACCGCACGGTCGCGCTCGCCTGGAGCAGCAACGAGCCGGTCAAGGCCGCCGCGTGCTCGGTCGACGGCGGCGCGTTCACTCCCTGCGCGAGCACGACGCAGCAGACGCTGACCCTGCCCGAGGGCACGCACACGTTCCGCGTGCGGACCACCGACATCTCCAACAACGCCGGCCCGATCAGCCCCACGACGACCTTCCGGATCCTGGACACCGCGATCGTCAGCGGGCCGGGGGACTTCTCGAACGTCAAGGCGCCCACGTTCGTCTTCTCCTCGTTGACCGGGCTCACGTTCGAGTGCGCGCTCGACACCGCCGCGTTCACCGCCTGCGGCGCCAAGGACACCGGCAACAACCGTGGCAGCACCGCGCTCAGCGGCCTCGCCGACGGCGTGCACACGTTCCGCGTGCGCGCCAAGGACGGCCCGGAGCTCGACCGCGTGCCGGCCACCCGCACCTGGACGGTCGACACCGTCGCACCGACCGTCGCGCTCGCACCGACCAGCGGCCCGGGCGAGGGCGCGCTGCAGGCGGTCAACCGCGAGACGTTCTCGTTCAGCGCCAGCGAGGTCGTGACGTTCGAGTGCCGGCTGGACGCGAACGCCTTCGCGCCGTGCACCTCCGGCGTCACCGTCGAGCGGCTCGGTGCCGGCGCCCACCGCTTCGAGGTGCGCGCGATCGACCGCGCCGGCAACGTCAGCGCGGTCGCTGGGCGTACCTGGTCGGTCGCGGTCGCCGACAACGACAACGACGGCTTCAACGCGCTGATCGACTGCAACGACGCCGACCCCGCGATCCGCCCGGGCGCGATCGAGATCCTCGACAACGACGTCGATGAGAACTGCGACGGGATCGTCGGCACCACGCCGGCGACCGCCGCGCCGAACACGCGCGTCGACCAGATCCTGGTCACGCTCGCGTTCTTCTCGACCGCGGCCAAGAAGAGCACGCGGTTCACGACGCTGCAGGTCAAGAACGTCCCGCTCGGCGCGACGGTGCACGTGACCTGCAAGGGCAAGGGCTGTCCGAAGGGCCTGACCGGCAAGGGCTACACGAAGCGCAACGCGTTCGGGACCGTGACGCTGGCCAAGTTCATCAAGAAGCCGCTGCGCACCGGCACCGCGATCACGGTCGTCGTGTCCAAGCCGAACGCGATCAGCGCGGTGAAGATCCTCACGGTGCGCGCGGCCAAGAAGCCGCTGATCACCACGCGCTGCCAGCCGCCGGGCGCCAAACGGCCGGTGGCCTGCTAGGCCAAGATGATTGATTCCACGCGGTGGTGTGCGTGGAGGAGCGAGGTCCAAGTCGGCGGTGCTCGAGTGTCACCGCCGACCCCGGGAGGGGCCTCGATGCTCGCCGAGCTCGTCACGCTCGCGGTCGCGCAAGCGGTGCTGAACATCAGCTCTGATCGGGACTTTCTCGCGGCTGCCCGGACCCGGCTGTCGCACCGGTTGCCGAAGCTGCCGGCCCAACCGGGCTACCGGTGGAGTGCTGGCGCAGCGTTGACACGGTGCGCCGCTCGGCGCTCGGCCCGGCCTGCGCGTCGCACTACAGCCGCAGCCATTCACGTTGGTTTTGGGGCATGCGGTTGCACCTGCTGGCCGCACCGGACGGCACCCCCAGGGCGGTGATCCTCGCGTCCGCTGACGAGAAGCAGCGCGACGTCGCGCTGCGGCTGTTCGCCCGCGGGCTGCACGGCGGCGAGCTGGTCATCGCCGACAAGGGCTACGCCGGCACCGAGTTCCAACACGCTGCCCACGAACGCTTCGGCGCCACGAGCGTGCGCCCCCGCCGCAAGAATGAGCCCGGACGCGGGCCGCACATCGCGCCGATCGGTCAATGCATCGAGAGCATCTTCTGGACGCTCAAAGACCGCCTCGGCCTGCAACGCCACAACGCCCGCAGCCTCCACGGCCTCAGAGCCCGGATCGCCACCAAGCTCCTCGCCCTGGCCGCCAGCGTCTGGCTCAACCACTACATCGGCGACCGCCCAACGAGGGGCGATCGGCGACCTCAGCCGCTAACCCGCGGAATCAATCATCTAGAGCGCGGCGGGGTGGGGGTGTTTCGAGAAAGCTCACACTGTGTGAGCTTTCTCGGAACACCCCCCCAAACGCGCCAGCGCCAGCCGTCAAGAGCTGCGGTGCGTTCTCGGCTTGCCGTTGGTCTGGGGGCGGGTACGCAGGTGGCGGATGTTCAGCACGCGGCACGCGAGTGCGTGTACGGCCGAGCGGAAGGGCGAGCCGTGTCGGTCATCACGCGTTCGACCTGGATGCCGGGATCCCAACGGGTGCGGGACGGTTGCGCTTGACTCTCGTGACGCGCTGGCCGACGTCGCCTTCGATGCGGCCGAGCTTCTTGACGTCGATATGGATCAGCTCGCCAGGCCGCTGTCAGCGCGGGGCGCTAGAAAGCGATCCAACGGACCCGGGGCGAGCAGCGCGCGACTTCATCCGGTGCTCTCCCTTGGAACCGGCGACCCTAAGCCAAGAGCCGGAGCAGCTCGGCGACGACCGGGGACCGGTCGCCGGACGCCGGCGTGACGAGCCCGATCGTGTGCCGGATCTCCGGCGCCACGAGCGGGAGCGCGCGCAGGTCGTCCGGCAGCGGGTTCGCGTCCAGCCACGTGTTGGCCGTGACGCCGGGCAGGCCGGCGCGGGCGTGCGCGATCAGGGTGGAGACGGAGTTGGTCTCGACCGCCGGCGCGGGCGTCACGCCGGCGGCCGCGAACGCGCCGTCGACGATCCGGCGGTGCTGCATGTCCGGCGTGAGCAGGCAGAGCGGGAGCGCCGCGGCCCGCGCCCACGGCACCGACGTGGCGAAGTCGGCGTCCGCGGCGCACACCAGCAGGTAGTGCTCGACCCACAGCGGGACGGCGTCCACGCCCGCCAGCGGCTCGTTGTCCAGGTACGTCAGCCCCGCCTCGAGCTCGCCGTGCTCGAGCCCGTGCGCGATCTCGCGCGAGGTCATCGACAGCAGCCGCACGCGCATCCGGGGATGGCGAGCGTGAAAGCGCGCGGTGATCAGCGGCGAGCGCGGCAGCGACGTCGGGATGGCGCCGATCCGCAGCGTGCCCTCGAGCCCGCCGCGCAGCCGGGATGCCTCCTGGCGCAGAGCCTCCAGGTCGCCGAGCGCGCGCTGCGCCCATCCGAGGATGACCTCGCCCTCGGGCGTGAGCCCCTCGAACTCCCGCCCGCGGCGGACCAGCGTGATGCCGAGCTCACGCTCCAGGCCGCGGATCCCGGCCGACAGCGTCGGCTGCGCGGCGTGGCACGCGGCGGCCGCGCGGCCGAAGTGGCGCTCGCGGTCGAGCGCGGCCAGATACTCGAGCTGGCGGATGAACACGATCGATCGTGTCTATCAAAGCATTGGTCGCAGCACTTGGACAAGTGGGGCGTATGCGGCGACGATGGGCGGCGTGTCGCGCAATCTGGTCGAGTTGGTCCGCCGCCACCACGAGCAGGGCGCCCCAACGGCGCTCGAGGTGCTCAAAGAGGCGATGGATCGACGGGGGGAGATCACCGACGACGACCGGCGGGTCGCGGCGGAGCGCTCGGGGCTGCCGGAAGCGGCGGTCTACGGCGTATCGACGTTCTATGAGGACCTGCTGGTCCCGCGCGGCGCCCGCCACGTCCGCGTCTGCACCGGGACCGCGTGCTTCGCGGCGACCGGCGGCGCGCACGTCGAGGCGGTCGAGGCCGCGCTCGGCGTCGGCCTCGACCAGCGCAGCGAGGACCGGTCCGTCTCGCTGGCCGAGACCGTCTGCCTCGGCTACTGCCACTGCGGCCCCGCGGTCCGCGACGGCGACACGGTCGACGCGGGCCCGGGCGTGCTCGACCGCGTCCTGAGCGACAGCGCCCGGCCGGCGCCGGAGCCGCGCCTCACCAGCCTGCTCGCCGAGCCCGTCCTCACCCGCCCCGGCGACTGGGCGGGCTTCACCACCGCCCGCGAGCGCGACCCGAGCGAGCTGCTCGCCGCCGTCAAGGCCGCCGACGTGCGCGGCCGCGGCGGCGCCGGCTTCCCGGCCGGCGTCAAGTGGGAGTTCGCGTCCCGCGCCGCCAACCCGGACAAGGTGATCGTCGCCAACGGCGACGAGGGCGACCCGGGCTCCTACATCGACAAGCTGCTGATGGAGGACAACCCGCACCTGCTGCTGGAGGGCATGGCGCTCGCGGGCCACGCCGTCGGCGCCCGCCACGGCTTCATCGTCACCCGCTCGGAGTACCCGCGCTCCAAGCCCGCGCTGGACGCCGCGATCGCGCAGGCCCGCGCGGCCGGCCACCTCGGCGAGCACTTCGACGTCCACGTCGTCGAGGGCGGCGGGTCCTACGTCGTCGGCGAGGAGACCGCGCTGCTGGCCTGCCTGCAGGGCCTGCGCGGGACCGTCTCCGCGCGCCCGCCGTTCCCGGCCGAGCGCGGCGTCCACGGCCACCCGACCGTGGTCAACAACGTCGAGACGCTGTGCAACATCCCGTTCATCGCCCGCGAGGGCGCCGACGCGTACCGGGCGCTGAGCCCGAACGCGACGCCCGGCTCCAAGCTCGTCTGCTTCAACGAGCGCTTCGCCCGCCCCGGCGCCTACGAGGTCCCGTTCGGGATGACCGTGCGCGAGCTGTGCGAGGACGTCGCGGGCGGGATGGACGGGCCGATCAAGGCGCTGCAGATCGGCGGCCCGCTCGGCGGCATCCTGCCCGGCACCAGGCTCGACACCGTCTTCGACTTCGAGCCGCTCGCGGCCGAGGGCTGCATGGTCGGCCACGGCGGCATCGTCGGGTTCGACGCGCACACGGACATGCGCGCGGTCGCCACGCACCTGCTGCGCTTCGGCGCCAACGAGAGCTGCGGCAAGTGCTTCCCGTGCCGGATCGGCCTGCAGCGCGCCCACGCGATGTTCGCCACCGGCGCGCCGATCGACCGCACGAGCCTCGAGCAGCTGCTGGAGGCGGTCGAGATCGGCAGCCTGTGCGCGCACGGCGGTGCGGTCCCGGCGCCGATCCGCAGCATCCTCGCCCACTGGCCGGAGGAGCTGTGATCACGCTGACGATCGACGGCGACGAGGTCACCGTCCCCCCGGGCACGACGATCCTCGAAGCCGCCCGCGGGCGCGACATCCCGACGCTCTGCTTCGACGAGCGCCAGGCCCCGTTCGGCGCCTGCCGCGTCTGCCTGGTCGCCGTCGAGGGCTCGCCCAAGCCGCTCCCGTCCTGCACGACGCCCGTGCGCGAAGGCATGACGGTCGACACGCGCGACCCGACCGCGCGCCGCGTCGCCGCCGCGATCGTCGAGCTCGTGCTGTCCGAGCTGCCGGTCGCGCCCGCGCCGCACACCGAGCTCGCGCAGGTGGCGCGGATGCTCGACGTCGGCGAGCCCCGCTGGCCGGGCGAGACGCACGCGGTCGAGCGCGACGAGCGCCACCCCTACCTCGCGTTCCAGCACGAGCTGTGCATCTCCTGCGGACGCTGCGTGCGCGCGTGCGACGAGGTGCAGGGGACGTTCGCGCTGACCGCGACCGGCCGCGGCTTTGAAGCCAACGTCGCCGCCGGGCTCGACCAGGGCTTCCGCGACAGCGTGTGCGTGTCGTGCGGCGCGTGCGCGGACACGTGCCCGACCGACGCCATCACGGAGATCTCTTTGCTAGACCTGGTGAGGTAGCCATGTTCGACTCGAGCGTCACGACCACCTGCGGCTACTGCGGGGTCGGCTGCCGGCTGGAGGCGCACACGCGCAACGGCAAGGTGGCGACGATCGCGCCCGCGCTCGACGGGCCGGCGAACGAGGGCCACACGTGCCTGAAGGGCCGCTTCGCGCACCAGTTCAGCCGCCGCCGCGACCGGCTCACCACGCCGCTGATCCGCGAGAACGGCGAGCTGCGGATCGCCAGCTGGGAGGAGGCGCTGCACCGCGTCGTCAGCGAGCTGACGCGGATCAAGGCCGCCGACGGGCCGGACGCGATCGCGGGCCTCGCGTCCTCGCGCGCCACCAACGAGGACTGCTACGCGATGCAGCGCCTGATGCGCGCCGCGATCGGCACCAACAACATCGACAACTGCAGCCGCGTCTGCCACTCGCCGACGTCGTTCGCGCTGCGCAAGTCCTTCGGGCTGTCCGGCGCCACCGGCTCGTTCGCCGACGTCGACCACGCGGGCGCGATGATCCTGATCGGCGCGAACCCGACCGAGGCGCACCCGGTCGTCGGCGCGCGCATCAAGCAGGCCGTGCTGCGCGGGCTGCGGCTGGTGACGATCGACCCGCGGCGGATCGAGCTGTCCGACTACGGCGAGCTGCACCTGAGCCCGCGCCCCGGGACCAACGCGGCCGTGATGCTCGGGCTCGCGCACGTCCTGCACCGCGACGGGCTGACCGACCCCGCGTTCATCGCCGCCCGCACGAACGGCTACGACGCGCTGCTGGAGCTGCTGCCGCAGTACACGCCGGAGGCCGTGGAGGAGATCACCGGCATCCCGGCGGCGGACCTCGTGCGCGCCGCGCACATCTACGGCGAGGCCGCGACCGCGTGCCTGACCTGGGGGCTCGGGGTCACCGAGCACCGCTACGGCTCCGAGGTCGTGCAGCTGATCTGCAACGTGGCGCTGATGACCGGCAACGTCGGCCGCCCGGGCAGCGCGCTGTTGCCGCTGCGCGGGCAGAACAACGTCCAGGGCTCGTCGGACATGGGCGCGCTGCCGGACACGTTCACCGCGTACCGCAGCGTCGGCGACGAGCCGGTCGCGCGCTCGTTCGAGGCCGCGTGGGGCGTCGACCTCCCGCGCGCGAAGGGCTACACGATCCCGCAGATGTTCGACGCCGCGGTCGCCGGCGACCTCAAGGCGATGTACATCTTCGGCGAGGATGTCGCGCAGACCGACCCGAACACCGCGCACGTCGTCGCCGCGCTCGAGAGCCTCGAGTTCCTGGTCTGCCAGGACATCTTCGAGACCGAGACGACCAAGTACGCCGACGTGATCCTGCCTGCCTCGAGCTTCCTCGAGAAGGCCGGCACGTTCACCAACGCCGAACGGCGCGTGCAGCTGGTCGCGCCCGCGATCGACCCGCCCGGCGGCGCGCGCACGGACTTCGACATCATCACGACGCTGTCGCGGGCGCTCGGGCACGAGATGGGCTGGGCGTCGCCCTCGGACACGATGGACGAGATCGCCCGGCTGACGCCCGACTGGAGCGGGATCTCCTACGAGCGGCTCGGCCGCACCGGCCTGCAGTGGCCGGTCGCGCCGGACGGCACGGACTCGCCGATCCTCTACACCGAGCGCTTCGAGCTCCCGGACGGGCGCGCGCACTTCGCCGCGCTGCCGTACAAGGCGCCGGGCGACGCGGCCGACGACGAGTTCCCGCTGATCCTGGTCACGGGCCGCCGCCTGCAGCACTACAACGCGGGCACGATGACGCGCCGCACCGGCAACGTCGAGCTCAACGACCGCGACTACCTGGAGATCCACCCGGACGACGCCGCCCGGCTCTGGGTCTCCGACGGCGACACGGTCTCGATCCGCAGCCGCCAGGGCCGGACCGAGATCACCGCGCAGGTGACCGAGCGGATCGAGCCCGGGCACGTGTTCACCACGTTCCACTTCCCGGAGACGCGCACGAACCTGCTGATCGGCAACTCCATGGACGTCAACACGTCGTGCCCGGAGTACAAGGTGATCGCGGTCGACGTGCGGCCGATCGGCGAGGAGGCCTCGATGACGCCGGCGCTCTCGAGTGCGTGAGCTCACGCGCGCCGTCGAGCACGACGGCGTCAGCGACGAGGTCGCGGTCGAGGAGCCGCTGGAGATCCGCGTCGGCGGGCGGCCGCTGGCGGTCACGATGCGCACGCCGGGCGACGACGAGGAGCTCGCGCTCGGGTTCCTGTACGGCGAGGGGCTGATCGACTCGATCCGTCCCGCCGGGCTGACCGCCGACCTCGCGGTCAACACGATCGAGGTCGGCGGGCCGCTGGCCCGCGAGCCGTCCGCCCGGTCGTTCTACACGACGTCCTCGTGCGGGGTCTGCGGCAAGGGCGCGCTGGAGGAGGTCGCGGTGCACGCGCCGCCGCTCCCGGACGGGCCGGTCGTGCCGCGGGCGCTGCTGGCCGACCTGCCGAACCGCCTGCACCAGCCGGGCTTCGAGCGCACCGGCGGGCTGCACGCGACCGGGCTCTTCGACGCCGCCGGGCAGCTGCTGTGCGTGCGCGAGGACGTCGGGCGCCACAACGCGATGGACAAGGTGGTCGGCCACGCGCTGCGCTCCGGCTGGCTGCCGCTGCACGGGCACGTGCTGTGCGTCTCCGGGCGCCTGTCGTTCGAGCTCGTGCAGAAGGCGGCCGTCGCGGGCGCGCCGATCCTGGTCGGCGTCAGCGCGCCCACGTCGCTCGCGGTGTCGCTCGCGCGCGATCGCGGGCTGACGCTGGCCGGCTTCGCCCGCGACGGGAACGTGAACGTCTACTCGGCGCCCGGGCGGGTCTCCGGCGGCGCGTAGCGGTGGTGCAGGCCGAGCGGGTTGCCGTCCGGGTCGGTGAAGAACGTTTGAAAGCAGACGCCTGAGTCGAGGATCTCGCCGCGGAACTGCACGCCCTTGCCCTCCAGCTCCGCGCGCGTGGCGGCGACGTCGTCGACCTGCAGCGCGATCAGCGCGCTCCCGGGCGCGAACTCGAGCCCGAACGCGTCGGACTGCATCACCGCCAGCGTCAGGTTGCCGGCCTGGTACTCGGACGCGGGCATGCTGCCCCAGGACTTCAGGAACGGCAACCCGAGCGTCTCGCCGTAGAACGTCGCGGCGGCCGCGTGGTCGCGGGTCTGGATGGCGACGAAGTCGACGCCGGTGATCTGGGTCATTCCGGGGACGATACGTGGCGCTCGACGCGCATCGCGCGCGCCAGCAGCCCGCCGAGCACGAGCTCCTCGTCACCGAAGCGCACGGTCAGCGGCCCGTCGAACGGCGCGTGCTCGAGCACTTCGAGCTCGTCCCCGATCGCCACGCCCCGCTCCCCCAGGTAGCGCAGCATCGCGGGATCGGAGTCCGACACGCGCACGAAGCGCCCGCGCGCGCCGACCTCGAGGTCCGACAGCCGCGCGCTCTCGTCCTCGACGATCTCCAGCTCGGCGTTCGGGATCGGGTCCCCGTGCGGGTCGTGCGTCGGATGTCCGAGCTTGGCCGCGATCCGCCCCTCCAGGTACTCGCTGAGGACGTGCTCGAGCGCCTCGGCCTCCTCGTGCACGCGGTCCCACGGCACGCCCAGGTGCTCGGCCAGGTACGTCTCCAGCAGCCGGTGATGACGCATGATCTCCAGCGCGACGCGCTCCCCGTCCGGCGTCAGCGCGACGCCCTTGTAGCGCACGTGGCGCACGAGCCCGCGCTCGTCGAGCTTCTTGACCATCGCGGAGACGGACGCGGGCGTCACCCCGAGCCGTTCGGCGAGCGCGTTGGTCGTGACCGTCCCGTCGCCGTGGCGTGCCAGCGAGTAGATCGCCTTCGCGTAGTCCTCGATCGCCTCGGACGGGCGCTGGCGCTCGGCCGCGGCCATCAGGCGGGAACCGGTAATGCGAGCCTCATGCTCTTAGGATGATGCCCGTCGCGCGGGCGGCGTGCGCTCAGCGCACACGGAACGGCCGCACGGCGGCCGCACCGCCGCCGGTCGCGACCCGCAGCGTGTAGGTCCCGCGCCGCAGCCTGCGGCCGGTCGGGAGCCGCTTGGCGAACGACAGCGCGTTGGCGCCGGCGTGGCCGCGGTAGGTCCAGCTCGCGAGCGGGCGCGTCGCGCCCTTCGCGGTGACGGAGAAGCGCACGGGCGCGATCGCCGTGAGCCGGAACGTGACGCGCAGCGTCCGCTTGACGCTCAGCCGCGTGAGCCGCGCGGCGGGTGGCGCGACCGGCGCAGGCACCTGCGCCTGCGGCGCCTCCGGGGCCGCGGGCGGGACGGGCGCGGGCGGTGGAGGCGGCGGCGGGGGCGACGGGGTCGGCGTCGGCGCGGGCTCGGCGGCGCGGAGGATCGCGGTGACGGCGGCGTTCGCGTTCAGCCGGCCGCCGGACGCGGACTTGCCGCGCAGGTTCGGCTTGACGTCGACCGACGACAGCAGCGCCTGGCGCAGCATCTCGGTCGACGCGCCCGGCCGCGCGGCCAGCGCGAGCGCGGCGGCGCCGGAGACGTGCGGCGCGGCCATCGAGGTCCCGCTCAAGTACCAGTACGGCAGCGGCCACGTGTAGGTCGAGTAGATCGACACGCCGGGCGCGAACAGGTCGACGGCGGTCGCGGAGACGTTGGAGAACGACGCCGGCTGGTCGCGGTTGTCGGTCGCGCCGACGCAGATCACGTTCGGGTCCGGCAGACGGCAGGGGAAGCCGTTGGCGCGCGTGCCGACGTCGGCGTGGTCGTTGCCCGCGGCGACGACGAAGAGCGTGTTCGGATGGGCCTTGATCACGGTGCGCAGCGTCTGGGAGTCCTCGCCCGTGATCGACGCGTTGACGATCCGGACGCCGCGGTCGGCCGCGTAGGCGAACGCGGCGGCGACCGTGCTCATGTAGCCGGAGCCGGACGCGTCGAGCACGCGCAGCGGCAACAGCTTGGCGCTCGGCGCGACGCCCACGACGCCGCCGTCGGTGGCGCCGGCGGCCGCGATCGTGCCGGCGACGTGCGTGCCGTGGCCGAGCGGGTCGGCGGGGTTCGGGTCGTCGTCGACGAAGTCCCAGCCGGCGACGTCGTCGATCTTGCCGTTGCGGTCGTCGTCGACGCCGGGCAGGCCGCCGAGCTCGACCGCGTTGGTCGCGATCTGCCCGCGCAGGTCGGGGTGGTCGACGTCGACGCCGCTGTCGACGACCGCGACCATGACGCCCTCGCCCTCGCTGCGCGCCCACGCGTCGACCGCGTCGATGTCCGCGCCGGCGGCGCCGCTCTGGTCGTAGACCCACTGGCCGACGTTGCGCAGCGCCCACAGCGAGGTCGAGATCGGCTCGTCGGGGGCGCGCGCGGCGCTCACCGGCCGGTCGAGCTCGGCGTAGACGACGTCGTCGCTGGCCTGCAGGTCCGCGAGCGCGCGGGTGCGGCGGCCGGCCGGCGCCGCCACCAGCTCGGTGTGGGCCAGCGGCAGCGTCTCCACGAGCTTGACCTTCGCGTCCTTGCGCACGTCCGCCGCGTCGGCGCCGGGCACGCGCTGGACGATGATGTCCCCCTCGGCCGCGCGCGCGGCGGTCGGCGCACCCAGCATGGCGGCAGCGGTGACGGCGAGGAGGGAACGGCGCATCCAGCGTCCCCATCGGCAGGCACCCGGCGGTTCTTGAGGTCAGCGGAAGGACATTGCGGACCGGCGTCGACGGCCCCCGGCGTATATGAGGTTCTTACTCATAAGCCAGGGGCGACTTAGCGACCGCCTAGGAAGCGCTCAGCGACGCGGACGACGATGCTTGGCATGAAGATCGCCAAGCCGCTCCTCCCCATCGCCGCCGCCGCGGTGATCGGCGGCGGTGCCGGCGCCGTCGCTACCACCGCGCTGCACGACGACTCCGCTACCACCGTCCACACCATCACCACCACCCGCACCGTGTCCGCTCCCGCCACCGGTGCGACGCTGAGCCCGCACGACGTCTACCAGAACGCCAAGGACTCCGTGGCGTACATCACGACCAGCGTCGGCACGGGCTCCGGCTTCGTCATCTCCGATGACGGCTACCTCGTCACCAACGCCCACGTCGTCGAGGGCGCCAACGGCAAGATCCAGGCCAAGATCGGCGACGGCAAGACGCTCGACGCCAAGCTGGTCGGCCAGGACGCGTCGACCGACCTGGCGCTGCTGAAGGTCGACGCCTCCAACCTCAAGCCGCTCACGCTGGGCGACTCGAGCACGGTCCAGGTCGGCGATCCGGCGTACGCGATCGGCAACCCGTTCGGGCTCGACCGCACGCTCACGACCGGTGTCATCTCCGCGCTGCAGCGGCAGATCTCCTCCCCCAACGGGTTCTCGATCGACGACGTCCTGCAGACCGACGCCGCGATCAACCCCGGCAACTCCGGCGGCCCGCTGTTCAACGACCAGGGCCAGGTGATCGGCGTCAACTCGCAGATCGAGTCGCCGAACGCGGGCAGCTCCGGTGAGGCCGGCAACGTCGGCATCGGCTTCGCGATCCCGTCCAACACGGTCAAGAGCGTCATCTCGCAGCTGCGCGCGACCGGCAAGGTCAGCCACGCCTACCTCGGCGTCCAGACCCAGGACGGGTCCGGCGCGGGCGCCCAGGTCGCGCAGGTCACGTCCGGCGGGCCCGCCGCCTCCGCCGGCCTGCAGCCCGGTGACGTGATCACCGAGCTCGGCGGCAAGGCCGTCGCCGATTCCGCCTCGCTCTCCGGGCTGGTGGACGGGCACAAGCCCGGCGACCAGGTGCAGGTGAAGATCTCCCGCAACGGGTCCACGAAGACGCTCAACGTCAAGCTCGGCCAGCGGCCGGACACGACGACCAACAGCGATCAGCAGCAGCAGCAGCAGCCGGACCAGCAGCAGCAGCCCTCGCAGCCCGACATTCCAGGCTTCGGCGGCGGCTGGTAGCCCGCTCGCCGATGGGAGGAGTGGCCCGGGGCCGGCGCGTGCGCCGGCCCCGGCCGCGTTATCTTCCAGTGCGTCGTGCGGAGGGTGATCACAGCGGGCCTTGTCGCCCTAGCGGTCTGCAGCGGCGCCGCCGTCGCGCGCGCGGACTGGAACGGGGACGGGCCCGGCGACGTGCTCGCCGTCCACCCCGACGGCCGGCTGCTGCTCTACCGCGGCACCGGGACCGGCGGGTTCGTGGGCGGCCCGCTCACGGCCGCCACGGGCTGGGGCGGCTTCACCGCGCTGCTCGCGCCCGGCGACTTCAGCGGCGACGGCAAGCCGGACCTGCTCGTCCGCGCGGCCGACGGCCGGCTGCTGATGTACCGCGGGAACGGGTCCGGCGGCTTCACCGGGACGGTGCAGACCGTCGGCGACGGCTGGGGCGGCTTCACCGCGCTGCTCGCGACCGACTTCGACGGCGACGGGCACACGGACGTGCTCGCCCGCGACGGCGACGGCCGCCTGCTCATGTACCGCGGCGACGGAGACGGCGGCTGGATCACCGGCGTGGGGGAGCAGATCGGCGACGGTTGGGCGCCGTTCACCGCGCTGCTCGCGCCCGGGGACTTCAGCGGCGACGGCAAGCCCGACGTCATCGCGCGCGACGCCGACGGCCGCCTGCTCCTGTACCGCGGCAACGGTGCGGGCGGCTGGGTCACCGGCGTGGCGGAGCCGATCGGCTCCGGCTGGGCGCCGTTCACCGCGCTGATGGCGGGCGGGGACTTCAGCGGCGACGGCAAGCCCGACGTGCTGGCCCGGCGCGCCGACGGCGCGCTGCTGCTCTACCGGGGCGACGGCGCCGGCGGCTGGATCACCGGCGCGGGCGAGACGATCGGCTCCGGCTGGAACGGGCTCTCCTTCCTGACGCTCGTGGGCGCGAGCCCGCCGGCGCCGTCCGCCCCCGCGCCCACGCCGGCCCCGGCGCCGGCCGCGCCCGTGCCGGACGGCCGCGTGTCGCTTTCGGCCGGCCTGCGCTGCACCCCGCCGGGCGGCCGCCTGCGCGTCAGCCTGACCGTGCGCAAGCGCGCCGGCGGCAGCGCGCCGCGCGTGCAGCGCGTCCTGTTCTTCGTGCGCAAGGGCCCGCGCCGGACCGATCGCCGGCGCCCCTACGTCGTGCGCCTGCGGCTGCACCGCGCGGCCGGGACGACCGGGCGCGTCTACGCGCGGGTGTACTACCGCCGCCCGGGCTCGAAGACGCTGCGCCACAAGACCGTGTCGCGGCGCTTCGTCATGTGTCGCTGACCCGGCAATCCCCGCTCGTTGCGGAGAGACCGCCAGGGTCCGTCCGGCGCGGCGCGTAGCGTTGCTCCCGCGGCGTGGAAGCCAGCGAAGTCCGGTGAGATCCCGGCGCTGTGCCGCAACGGTAATGGCCCGCCAGTTGGCCCGAGCCCGGTCGCCTGCTCCACGCCCGTTGGAACCGTCCTCGGTGCAAGGACGGCCGGCGCGTGCGCTCCGAGCGCGCAGTCGCGGCCTCCGCCCACCGACGCAAAGGAGGCCCGGATTGCAGACCACATACACCCTCGGAGCGCGGACGTTCGTGCTCGACAAGGCGAAGGCGGAGGAAGCGCTCGCGGCCAAGCGCGTCGTCGGCGGACGCGAGACCCTCACGTTCAACCTGCTCCCGCTGCGCTACGGCTGGGCCTACGAGCTCTACCGGCGCATGAAGGCCAACCACTGGGAGCCCGAGGACGTCCAGATGGGCAAGGACATCGAGCAGTGGCGCTCGGACGCCCTGACCGACATCGACCGCTGGATCGTCCGCATGGGCATCGGCTACTTCTCGGCCGCCGAGGGGATCGTCGGCGACAACGTGATCCACGTCGTCCGCGAGCTGGTCACCGCGTCCGAGCTCAAGCTCGTGCTCGGGCGCCACGCGCACGAGGAGAACATCCACGCCGACTCGCTGCTGTACATGATCGCCAGCCTCGGCATCGACCCGCACGAGTGCGAGGCGATGTTCGCCGACATCGGCACGATCGCGGCCAAGAACCGCTTCGTGACCGACGTCAGCCACGCTCTGCGGCGCGACCTCGACATGACCGATCCGGAAGCGGTCCGGCTGCTGGCCCGCAACGTGTTCGTGTTCGGCCAGTGCATGGAGGGCACGCAGTTCTACGGCCTGTTCGGGATGATCCTGTCGCTGTACCGGCAGGGCAAGCTGCCCGGCATCGGGACGATGTTCCGCTACACGCTGCGCGACGAGTCCAACCACATCGAGCTCTTCCGCCGCCTGCTGGGAGAGCTGGCGGCCGAGAACCCCGGCCTGTGGACGCCCGCGTTCAAGGAGGAGCTGCGCGAGCTGATGCGCGAGGCGGTCGCGCTCGAGCAGGCGTTCATCGCCGACTGCCTGCCGGTCGAGGGCGTCGGCCTCAACGCCGAGGACTTCGCGACCTACATCGACTACATCGCCGACCGGCGGCTGGCCGGGTGCGGGCTGGAGCCGCTGCGCGACGTCGCGCTCGAGAACCCGCTGCCGTGGCTGGCGGAGCTGATGGACGTGCGCAAGGAGCAGAACTTCTTCGAGGGCCGCGTGACCGAGTACCAGAAGGCGTCGTCGCTGGCGGCGGTCGCCGACGAGGAGCTGTGATGATCGAGTTCGCCGAGATCCTGCAGGACCTGGAGCTCAAGCGGGCGGCGGCGCTGGACGTGCTGCCGGCGATCGCGCTGCCCGAGCTGGAGGCGCCGGACGTGTGCGTCGCCGACGAGGACGGCGGCGACGCCGCCCTGACCGCGGCGCTGCCCGCCGGCCTGGTCGCCGACGCGCTCGCCGTCCTGGCCAGCGCCAACGGCGAGGCGGCGGACACGGTCGCCGCGCGCGCGATCGTCCGCGCCGTCACCACCGACGTGCTGCAGCGCCTGGCCGGCGCCGCCACGGTCACCGTGCCGGACGTCTCGACCGTGGTCGAGGCGGCGCTGATCGACGCCGGCTACGTCGACGTCGCCCGCGCGCTGGTGCTGCGCCGCGCCGTGCCGACCACCGCGACGCGCGCGAGCGTGCGGCTGATCCGCCGCTCCGGCGAGGTCACGGCCTGGAGCGAGGCCAAGATCGAGGTCGCGATCCGCAAGGCGTTCGTGTCGGCCGGCCTGGAGTCCTCGCCCGCGGTCGAGCTGGCCGCGCGCGTCGGCGAGCGCGCGCACGCGCTCGGTACGGCGTACGTGCCGATCGAGACCGTGCAGGACATCGTGCAGGAGGAGCTCGTGCTGGCGGGCTTCATGCGCGTCGCCGAGCGCTACATCGTCTACCGCGCCGAGCGGGCGCTGCTGCGCGCGCAGCAGCGCGAGGCGCCGGCGGCGCCAGCCGCGATCCCGGTGCTCGACGGCGACGTCGAGACGCTGTGGGACGGCACCGACCTGCGCGAGCGGGTCGCGTTCGCGTCGATCGGGCTGCAGTTGCCCCTGACCGCGGACGAGCTCGAGCGCGAGCTGCGGCGCGCCGTCCGCCCCGGCATCACGCGCGCGGACCTGCGCACGCTGATCGTGCTCAACGCCAAGGCGCTGATGGAGCGCGACAGCGAGTTCTCCCGCTTCGCCGGCCGGATCCTGCTCACGTACGTCTACGAGGAGACGCTCGGCTGGGACATCGTGCGCGACGGGATCGGCGCCCTGCGCGCCGCGCACGTGCGCGCGTTCGCCCCCGGGCTGCGCCACGGCGCGGCGATCGGCCGGATCGACCCGCGGCTGCTCGACTACGACCTCGACGCGCTGGCCGCGGGGCTGGACCCGACCGCGGACCTGGACTTCGACTTCCTCGGCCTGCAGACCCTGTACGACCGCTACCTGCTGGTCGACAAGACCGGCCCGGCGCCGCGCCGGATCGAGGCGCCGCAGCTCTTCTGGCTGCGGGTCGCGATGGGCGTGTGCCTGGCCGAGCGCGAGGACGAGCGCAGCGCGCGGGCGCTCGACCTGTACGCGATGTACCGGCAGCGGCGCTTCTGCTCCTCGACGCCGACGCTGTTCAACGCCGGCACGCCGCACTCGCAGCTGTCGAGCTGCTACGTCTACACGATCGAGGACACGCTGGCCTCGATCGTCGGCCGCGGCATCGCCGAGAACGCGATGTGCTCGAAGTGGGCCGGCGGCCTCGGCGGCTCGTGGACCGCGGTGCGCGGCACCGGGTCGCACATCGAGTCCACCAACGGCGAGTCCCAGGGCGTCGTCCCGTTCCTGAAGATGCACAACGACCAGCTGGTCGCGGTCAACCAGGGCGGCAAGCGCGCGGGCTCGGGCTGCGCGTACCTGGAGGTCTGGCATAACGACATCCGCGAGTTCCTGGAGCTGCGGCGCAACACGGGCGACGAGCGCCGGCGCACGCACGACATGAACACGGCGTGCTGGATCCCGGACCTGTTCATGCAGCGCGTGGAGGCGCGCGGGCAGTGGACGCTGTTCCGCTCGTCCGACGTGCCGGACCTGCACGAGACCTACGGGGCGGAGTTCGCGCGGCGCTACGTCGCCTACGAGGAGCGGGTCGCCCGCGGCGAGCTGCACGGCGAGACGCTGCCGGCGCTCGAGCTGTGGAAGCAGATGCTCAAGCTGCTGTTCGAGACCGGGCACCCGTGGCTGACGTTCAAGGACCCGTGCAACGTGCGCTCGCCGCAGGACCACGCGGGCGTGATCCACTCGTCGAACCTCTGCACGGAGATCACGCTCAACACGGGCCCGGACGAGACCGCGGTCTGCAACCTCGGCTCGATCGTGCTCGACCAGCACCTGCTGGCCGACGGCTCGCTCGACCACGCCAAGCTGCGCGAGACGGTGCGGATCGCGGTCCGCGCGCTGGACTCGGTGATCGACGTCAACTTCTACCCGACCGAGCCGGCGGCCCGGTCCAACGCCCGCCACCGGCCCGTCGGCCTCGGCGTGATGGGCCTGCAGCACGCGCTCTACCGGCGCGGCGAGGCGTTCGCGTCCGACGCGGGCGTCGCGTTCTCGGACGAGATGATGGAGGCGATCGCCTACTACGCGTACGAGGCGTCGTCGGACCTGGCGGCCGAGCGCGGGCGCTACTCGTCCTACGAGGGCTCCAAGTGGGACCGCGGGCTGCTGCCGCAGGACACGGTCGACCTGCTCGAGGCCGAGCGCGGGGAGGACGTGGCGGTGGCGCGCGACGGGCGCATGGACTGGGCGCCGCTGCGGGCCAAGATCGCCGCCCAGGGCATGCGCAACTCGAACGTGCTGGCGATCGCCCCGACGGCCACGATCGCGAACATCATGGGCACGTCGCCCTGCATCGAGCCGACCTACAAGAACCTGTTCGCGAAGTCCAACCTGTCCGGCGACTTCATCGTGCTCAACCCGTTCCTGGTGCGCGACCTCAAGGAGCGCGGGCTGTGGGACGCGGCGTTCGCGGCGGCGCTGAAGGCGGTCGACGGCGACGTCACCGCGCTGCCGGTGCCGGAGGACCTGCGCGAGCGCTACCGCACGGCGTTCCAGATCGACCCGGCGTGGCTGATCGACGCGGCCGCCCGGCGCGGCAAGTGGATCGACCAGGCGCAGTCGCTGAACCTGTTCCTCGCGCAGCCGGACATGAAGGCGATGAGCCACATGTACCGGCGCGCGTGGCGCGCGGGCCTGAAGACGACGTACTACCTGCGCACGCTCGGCGCCTCCGCGATCGAGAAGGCGACGGTGACGGCCGCGGCCGCCGCGGCGGCCCCGACCGCCGAGGCGATCGCCTGCTCGATCGAGGCCATGCGCAACGGCGAGGAGTGCGAGGCCTGCCAGTAGCGGTCAGAGCCGCGCCACGATGTCCCGGACCGCGCGCGCGGTCCCGCGGTCCGGGCAGCCATCGCGGCCGATGCGCACGGCGCCGGAGGCCAGCGCCTCCCAGACCGCGCGCCGGATCGCGCCGGCGGCGTCGGGCTCGCCGACCCGGTCGAGCAGCATCGCCGCCGCGAGGATCTGCGAGATCGGGTTGGCGCGGTCGGTGCCGGCGAGCTGCGGCGAGCTGCCGTGGATCGGCTCGAAGTACGCCCGCCGCGTCCCGAGGTTCCCCGAGCCGCACATGCCGACGCCGCCGACCGTCGCGCCGCCGAGGTCGCTCAGCAGGTCGCCGACGAAGTTCTCCATCACCAGCACGTCGAAGTGCGCAGGGTCCATGACCAGCGCCTGGGCCGCGGCGTCGGTGTGCAGGTGCTCGGCGGCGACGTCGGGATGGCCGGCCGCGACCTCGTCGAAGATCGCGCGGAAGAACGCGAAGCTCTTGAGCACGTTCGCCTTGTCCACGCACGTGACGCGCCGCACCCCGTCGGCGGGCGCGCCGTCGCGCGTGCGCGCGAGCTCGAACGCGAAGCGCACGATCCGCTCGACGCCGGGGCGCGTCATCAGCAGCGTGTCCGACGCCGCCCACGCGTTGGCGACGCCCAGCCCGCGCGACGCGTACAGGCCTTCGGTGTTCTCGCGCACGATCACGTAGTCGATCGCGCCCGGCTCGAGTGCGAGCGGGGCGGCCACGCCCGGCCACAGCTTGACCGGCCGGACGTTCGCGAACAGGTCGAGCCCGCCGCGCAGGACGCCGCCCAGCAGGCCGCCCTCGGTGCCGTCCGGCCGCACCACGCCGGGGAGGCCGACCGGGCCTTTGAGCACCGCGCCGGCGTCGCGGCAGTGCGCGAGCCCAGCGTCGGAGATCGCGCTTCCGGTCGCGGCGTAGTGCGCCGCGCCGGCCGCCACGGGCGTCACGTCGAGCGCGACCCCGGCCGCGTCGAGCACGGTCAGCGCGGCCGCGACCAGCTCCGGCCCGATGCCGTCCCCCTCGATCACCGCGACCCGGTGGACGGTCACGCGCGCGGACGGACGATCGCCAGGGTCCGCCCGTCGGCCACGAACGTGCGCGTCGGGTCCGACCGGCCGTACGTCCACAGGATCCGCAGCACGTCCTCGCCCACGTTGACGAACCGGTGCGCCACGCCCGCCGGGACCAGCGTGGCGTCGCCGGCCGTCAGCTCCTCCACGCCGCCGTCGTGCTCGAACCGCCCGCGGCCGGCCAGCACCACGACCGACTCCTCGCAGTTGTGCCAGTGCGGCGCGATCGCCGCGCCGGGCGGGAACTCGGTCGTGCCGTTCATCAGCCCCGCGCCGGCGGCCAGGTAGGTCGTGGTCACGCCGCCGCCGCGGTCCACCACGGGCGCGTCGTCGGCCCGGATGAGCTCGGCGCCGTCGCCGGAACGCGTCCGCGCCGCCACCACGTTTCCGACCTCGTTGACCTGCTCGACCACGTAGCGGTCCGCGGCCTCGCGCCAGCGCTGGAAGTGCGGCGTCCGCCGGTGCGCTTCGAACGCCTCGCGGTCCTCGTAGAGCTCATAGAACGTGAACCGGTGCTCGTCGCCCGCCACGCGCAGGACGTCGAAGCGCCGGCAGCCGGGCTCGTCGCGCAGCGACGCCGCCGCGTTCGCGTGCGCCGCGGCCAGGAACGCGTCGACGGCGCCCGCGAGCACGCGGAGCCGCACGACCAGGGAGAACGCGCCGTCGGTCATGGCGCGACCACCGCCCGCGTCGCGTCGTCGACGCCGAGCTCCCCGGCCAGCCGCCACAGCTCGCGCCGCGTGCGCTCCGCCAGCGCGACGCCGTCGCGCGCGGCGCGCTCGGCCGCGCGATCCTCCAGCTCGCCCGGAACCAGGATCTCGTCCGCGGCCTCGGCCGCCGGCGCGCTCTTGACGTCCGCGATCAGCCGGCCGACACGCTCCACGAACGTGTCCGGCTCCAGGAAGCGCTCGACGTCGAGCGCGATGAACAGCTGTCCGTTGCCGCCGCGCCGCTCGGCCTGGTAGGGCCCGGCGACCTCGGACCCGATCGCGCTGCCGGACAGTACGCCGGTGAGCACGTCCAGCAGCACCGCGATCGCGTACCCCTTGTGGCCGGCCATCGGCAGCACGAGCCCGGCCAGCGCGCGCTCGGGGTCGGTCGTCGGCACGCCCGCCGCGTCGACCGCCCATCCGAGCGGGATCCGTGTCCCGCGCTCACGGGCGAGGTGGATCTTCCCGCGCGCGACCGCGGTGTTGGCGATGTCCATCACGATCGCCCGCCCGTCCGGCGCGGGCGCCGCGACCGACCAGGGGTTGGTCCCGACGCGCGCCGCGCGCCCGCCGGCCGGCGCCATCGCCGGGCTGGCGTTGGACGCGAACAGCGCGACGCAGCCCTGCGCGGCGGCCATCCGCGTGAAGTACGCCAGGCAGCCGACGTGGTTGGAGTTGCGGACCGCGACGGCGCTCGCGCCGAGCGTACGGGCGCGCTGGACCGCTTCGCGCGCCGCCGCGGCGGCGATCACCTGGCCGACGCCGTCGTGGCCGTCCAGCACCGCGACCGCGCCGGCGTCGACCGCGACGTCGACGCGCGTGACGGCGCGCATCACGCCCGCCCGCAGCCGCGCGACGTAGGACGGCACGCGCAGGACGCCGTGCGACGCGTGCCCCCAGGCGTCCGCGCACACGAGCGAGTCGGCGACCAGCTCGGCGTCGGCGGCGGGAACGCCGGCGCCGCGCAGCACGGCGGCCGTGAGGCCGCGCAGGTCGTCGAGCGGGGCGGTGGCGACGGTCACGCCCCACCGCCCGCGACGAAGCGGCCCACGCCCGGCGCGGTCTGCAGCCGCCGGTCGCGCGCGATCAGCCGGCCGCGCAGGTACGTCGCGACCGCGTGCCCGGTCAGCGTGCGACCGCTGTAGGGCGACCAGCCGGCGCGCGAGACGATCGCGGCGTCGGACACCGTCCAGCGGGCGGTCGGGTCGACCAGGACGACGTCCGCGTCCGCGCCGGGCCGCAGCGCGCCCTTGCGACCGGCGAAGCCGTAGATCTCCGCCGGCCGCTCGGCGTAGACGGCGACCAGCCGCTCGTACGTGATGCGACCCGCGGCGGCGGCGTCGAGCAGCACCGGCAGCGTGGTGTCGAGCCCCGGCAGCCCGAAGTGCACGTCCCAGATCGATCCGGCCGCCTTCTGGGCGCGCGTCGACGGGGCGTGGTCGCTGGCGACGTAGTCGATCCGCCCGTCGGCCAGCGCCGCCCACAGCGCGGCGTGGTCCTCCGGGTCGCGGGCGCGGGCCGGCGGCGTGTACTTGCGCAGCGCGCCGTGCTCGAGCGCGTCGTCGGCGTAGAGCGTCAGGTACTGCGGGCAGGTCTCGACCAGCACGTCGCCGTCGAGCTGCTCGAGCGCCTCGATCGATCCGACGTGCGCGCACACGACGCGCGCGCCGGTCCGGCGCGCCAGCACCTCCACGGTCGCCAGCGCGACCAGCTCGGCGTCGAGGTTGCGCCACGCCGCGACGATCGACCCGTCGTCGCGGTGGGCGGCGCGCAGCGCCCGCTCCGCGTCGGCGGTCAGCGCGTCGTCCTCGCAGTGCACGAGGCAGACCGCGCCGGCCTCGCCGGCGGCCACGAACAGCCGCCGCAGCTCGGCGGTGCTGAACCCGGTCAGCCCGTGCGTGGTGCACGTGAACGCCTTCAGGAACGCGGCGCCGGCGCGCCAGACGCCGGCCACGGCGTCGTCGCGCCCGGGCAGCGCGTGCGCGCCGAGCCCGAAGTCGACGCAGGCGCGGTCGCGCAGGTACGCGCGCTTGGCGGCCAGGTCGTCCGCGGTCACCACGGGCCGCGCGTGCGTGTGCTCGACGACGGTCGTGACGCCCGCGACGGCCGCGGCCGCCGTGCCGGTCGGGAAGTCCTCGCGCGCCGGGTCGGCCGGGTCCATCAGGTGCACGTGCACGTCGACCATGCCCGGCAGCACGAGCAGTCCGTCCGCGTCGACGCGCTCGGCCGCGGCGTGCAGCTCGGGCTCGACCGCGGCCACGCGCCCGTCGCGCACGTAGACGTTCGCGCGCCGCCGGCCATCGGCGGCGACGACCGTGCCGCCGACGATCGCGAGGTCGAACGGGCCGGTCACGACGGCGCGCAGATCGAGCGCACCGCCAGCGCGAGCGCCTCGACCCCCGCCAGCAGCGAGTCGATCGCGATGTGCTCGGTGCTGGTGTGCGCCAGCTCCATCCGGCCGGGGCCGAGGTTGACGGTGGGGATGCCGAGGTCGTTGACCAGGAAGTCGGTCTCGCACCAGGCCGTCTGGACGTACAGCTCCGCCGGCCGGCCGGTCGCCTGCGCGACGCCGTCGACCACGGCGCGTACGACCGGCGAGTCGCGCTCGACCGAGCACGAGCCGATGCCGCGCTCGCGGATCCGCGGCCACGACCAGTCCTGCCGGTCGACCTCGACCTCCGCCTCCGGGTCGATCGCGTGCACCAGCGCGCGCAGGGCGGCCAGCGCCTCGTCCTGCGTCTCGGCCGGCGTGGTCCGGCGGTCGACCCAGATCGACGCGCGGTCGGGGACGATGAAGAACATCTGGCCGCCGGCGATGACGCCGACGTTGTACGTGCCGGTGACCGGCCCGACGCCCGCGATCTCGACGGCCGGCAGCTCCGCCGCCTCGATCGCCTCGACGATCCGTGCGAGCTTGCGGATCGCGTTGACGCCCTGGTCCGGGTTGGCGCCGTGCGCGGCGACGCCGTGCGTGGTGACCCGCAGGCTCACGCAGCCCTTCTGGGCGACCGCGACGCGCAGGTCGGTCGGCTCGACGCAGATGCCGAAGTCGGCCTGCAGGCCGCGGTCGACGAGCGCGAACATCCCGCGCTTCTCGGACTCCTCGTCGACGGTCGCGGCGACGATCACGCGGCCGGCCAGCTCGCCGGCGCGCCGCGCGGCCTCGACGGCCAGGATCGCCGCGACCAGCGGCCCCTTCATATCGCTCGCGCCGCGGCCCCAGATCGCGCCGTCGTGGACCGCGCCCGAGAACGGCTCCGGGTGCTCCCCGGGCGGGACCGTGTCCATGTGGCCCTGCAGGACGAGCGTCGGCCCGGGGCGACCGGTGTCGAGCGTCCCGATCACGTTGGCCCGCCCCGGCTGCACCTCCTGGCGCTCGACCTCCCCGAGCCCGGCGCCGCGCATCAGCTCGGCCAGGTACTCGCCGACCGCCTGCTCGTCGCCGAACACGCTCGGGATCCGGATCGCTTCCTGGACTGCGGTCGTGCAGCGGTCCGGGTCGATCGCGTCGCGGACCGCGGACATCAGTAGATCCGCCGGCAGACGGTCGAGATCTCGTCGCTCGTGCGATCGCGCCAGCGCGCCAGGAAGTCGCCCGACCACGCCCGGTACTCGTCCGAGTTGATCGCCTCCAGCACGTCCGCGCCGGGCTCGATCTCGTACAGCGCCGTGTAGTGCGGGTTCGGCTGGTAGTGCCAGTAGCGGCCCTCGAGCTCGATCGCGCGGAAGCGGCGGTGGTCGGAGCCGAACCCGGGGATGGCGCTGGCCTGCGCCATGTGCTCGGTGTCGTACCAGCGGTTGAACTCGGCCTCGTGCTCGGGCGCGACGTTCATCTGCGCGATCAGCACGCGCTCGTACGGCAGCGGCCCGTCGGCGCCGTAGATCTGATCGCACATGATCGACACCTCGTCGGTCGTGCGATCGCGCCAGCGTGCGAGGAAGTCGCCCGACCAGGCCTTGTACTGATCGGAGTCGATCGACGCCGCGCGGTCGCCGTCCGGCGCGAGCGCGTAGACGGCGGTGAACTCCGGGTGCGTGCCGTACGTCCAGTAGCGGCCTTCGTACGCCTCGGCCTGATAGCGGCGATGATCGGACCCGTAGCCGGGGATCGCGCTCGCCTGCGCCATGTGCTCGCCGTCGTACCACGCGTTGAACTCGTCGTGGACCGCCGGGTCGGCGTTCATGCGAGCGATCAGGACCCTGCTCATCTCACTGCTCCTTCCTGGCGGTCCGCGTGCAGGTAGCGCGCGGCATCCTCGGCCGAGATCAGCTCGCCGTACTTCATCCACACGTCCAGCAGCGACGCCGCGTGCGAGACCTTGATGCGGTCGAACGTGCCGTCCTCGATCACCGCGACGCGGTAGCCGTGGCTGGCCGCGTCGACGGCGCTGGCGCGGACGCAGCCCGACGTCGAGCCGCCGCCGATCAGCAGCGTGTCGATGCCGCGGCGCGCCAGCACGAAGCCCAGCGCGGTCCCGAAGAACGCGCTGGCGAGCTGCTTCTGGATCACGACGTCGCCCGGCTCGGGCGCCAGCGCGTCCACGATCTGGCTGTCCGGATCGCCCGGCAGCAGCGGGCCGCGGTCGATCCGGTCGCCGTACATGCTGACCTCGTCGCTGGTGACCAGCCGGGTGTAGATCACCGGCACGCCGGCGGCGCGGGCCGCGGCGGTCAACGGCACGAGCTTGCGGATCGCCTGGTGCGCGACCTCGCCGATCCCCGACGGGTACTCGTCGATCTGCTCGAGGATCGGGCGGTCGAGCCCGACGACGCTCGGCTGCACGTCGATCAATAACAGCGCGGGCCGGGTGCCCAGTGCCGTACGCCGGCCGTAGCGCCCACGCTCGATCACCTCGCGCTCGTCGGCGTCGAGCAGGTGCAGCCACGGGTGCTGCCCGTTGACGGTCACGCGCCGTCCTCCCATCCGTAGTTCTCCTTCGCCCGCGGGCGGCTGACGTAGCCGGCCCGCACGTCCTCGCGCACCGCCTCGGCCGGCCGCTCGCGCGGGTCGCCGAAGCCGCCGCCGCCGCCCTGGCGCGACACGAAGACGTCACCGGGCTCCAGCGGCAGGTTCGCGAACTTGCCGCGCGACGGCAGCCCGAAGACCTCCTCGATCGGCCGTTCCTCCTGCCCGCCGCGGGCGATCAGGAAGCGGTTCGGCATCCCCGCCTCGCCGCCATCGGCGCCGCGCGGGCCGCGCCGGTGGCCGTCGGCGGTGCCGGACAGGCGGGTGGGCGCGGTCACGCGCAGGCGCCGCTCGGTCCCGAGGCCTCCGCGCCAGCGGCCCGCGCCGCCGGAGTCCGGCACCAGCCGGTAGCTCAGGAACTCGACCGGGTAGCGGGTCTCCCACACCTCCATGGACTCGTTCTTCGAGTTCGCCATCAGGTGCCATTCG
>Ga0182736_1000280_pt1 | contig 91357 bp, 102 predicted proteins | sample eDN5th30CKraftBY_FD_128882 | JGI IMG/M metagenome (GOLD analysis project Ga0182736, IMG submission 128882) | Enriched backyard soil microbial communities from Emeryville, California, USA - eDNA 5th pass 30_C Kraft BY (version 2) (version 2) | ecosystem: Environmental > Terrestrial > Soil >... | reverse complement strand
CGTGGGCGGAGCGGTCGTGGTGGTGGTGGCCTGGGCCGCGGCCAGGCGGAGGAGCGCCTCGTTCCACTGCTGCTCGCCCGCCTCGACCTGGTCGGCGACGAGGCCGGCCATGAGGTCGGCGCCGGTGCCGTTGAGGTGGAGGCCGTCGCCCGACACCCCCTCGGGGTGGGCGTTGGCGACGGCGTTCCAGTCCCCGACGTGGAGGTTGGGGTAGTCGCCCTGCAGCCCGGCGATGAAGTGGTTGACGTCGGGGTAGTACGGCCGGACCTCGTGGATCGTCAGCCACGACACGTACGGCACGCCCTCCAGCTGGTCGAGGATGCTGCGGGCCGCGGGCTGGTACGCACCGGGCGAGCCGCCGTCGTTGTGGCCGAGGAGCACCACGGCCACGTCCCAGTCGGCGCCGCGCTGGGCGACGACGTCGGCGCCGGCTCCGGTGCTGCGGTTGACCTCGGCGTCGAACACGACCTCCCGTCCGGGCAGGGCGGCGATCACCGACGCCTCCGCCCCCTTCATCACCGAGTCGCCGAGCACCAGCACCCGGGTGGGCCGCTGCGGCGGGTACGCGGGCGTGCCGTCGGCCGCGCCGGGCAGGCCGGTGAGGGTCGCGAGCAGCACCGACAGGGCGGTGGCGGTCAGGGCGAGGATGCGCTTCACGGCAGGTTCCATCGGCGGGATCAGGCTCCCGTCCAGGCTTCGACGCGTTCGGCGAGCACGGCCAGGCTGACCGTGGCCGCAGAGAGCACCACGTCGTGGAAGCCCGGGAGGGAGAAGTCGGCGCCGAGGCGGGCCTCGGCGTCGGCGCGCAGCCGCAGGATCTCGCGCTGGCCGACCTTGTAGGCGAGGGCCTGGCCGGGCATGCCGATGTAGCGGTCGACCTCGGTGACGATCTCGTCGTAGCTGACCGGCGCGTTGGCCACCATGAAGTCGATGGCCTGCTGGCGGGTCCACCGCATGGCGTGGAGGCCGGTGTCGACCACGAGCCGGCACGCCCGCCACGAGTCGCTGGCGAGCATGCCGAGGCGGTCGACGTCGGTCCGGTAGAGGCCCATCTCCTCGGCCAGCCGCTCGGTGTAGAGCGCCCACCCCTCGACGAATGCGGTGTGGCCCCACGACAGGCGCCGGAAGGCGGGGAGCTCGGTCTGCTCGCTGGCGATGGCGAGCTGGAGGTGGTGGCCGGGGATGGCCTCGTGGAACGCGATCGACGCCGTCTCGGCCCGGCCCCGCTCCGTGGGCTGGTGGAGGTTCACGTGGTACTCGCCCGGCCGGCTGCCGTCTGGGGCTGGCGGGGTGTAGTACGCCGCGGGCGCGTCGGCGGCGAGGTAGTCGGGGATCGGGGTGAGCACGCACGGCGCCTGGGGCACGATGCCGAACCAGTCGCCCATCGCCGCCGTCGCCTCGTCGAGGCAGCGGCGGGCGTCCTCGACGATCTCGTCGCCGTCGGCGTAGCGGAGGTCCTGGTCGTTCAGGAGGTGGTCGAAGATCGCTGCCAGGTCATCGGTGCCGAAGGCCCGCCGGCCGATCACGCGGTACTGCGCCGGCAGCTCCACGGTGGCCTCCTGGAGCCCGATGTCGTGGAGCTCCTCGGGCGTGAGGTCGAGGCCGGTGTGCAGCCGGATCAGCTGGCGGTAGAGCGCGTCGCCCTCGGGCAGCCAGCACAGGCCGGGCTGCTCGTCGGGACGGGCGACCGGCGCCAGCTCGTCGGCCAGAGCGGCGCGGTAGCGGGCGAACGCGGGACGCAGGTCGGCCTCGACCGCCGCACGCAGGTCGGCCCGCCACGCGTCTTCGCCGTCCCAGTCGTCGGGGCCGGCCAGGTTGGCGAACGGGTCCTGGTCCAGCGGCGAGGCGAGGTAGCCGTCGATCTGGTTGATCGAGCGGTCGATGCACGTGCGGGCGGGCGTCCGGCCCGCTGCGAGGCCTTCGCGGTAGCGGTCGACCGCCTGGTCGAGCATGGTGGCCATGGCGGCAACCCGGGTGACCGACATGGCCGCGTGCTCGGGCTCGGCGGCGCGGAGCTGGCCGGCCATGGTGAGCAGCTCGGCGTGGATGCCCTGCATCTGGTCCGAGGTGAGCTCGAGGAGCCGGGCGTCGATGCCGGCCACTGCGTCGCCGATCTCCTCGACGAGGAGCTGGCGGGTGACCCGGTCGCCCTCGTCGAGGCTGCTCGGATCGACCGCCTCCGCCTCGGCGAGGAAGCCGAGCCAGCTGGACCGGTGGGCGGCCTCGCCGGCGGCCGACAGGTCGTCGACGCGGTCGTCGTAGCGGTGGTCGCCGAGGAAGGTGGCGAACAGGGGGCTGGCTTCGAGCCGGGCCTCCCAGTACCGGTCGGCGAGGTCGCGGAGCGTTGCGGACGCGGTCGGTTCAGCGGGGAGCATGGCCACCATGGTGGTGCACGGCGGCGTCCGCCCGTGCGTCGGATCGCCGGAGCGTCAGACGCTCCGGCCGCCGCTGCGGACGAAGTTGATGATGACCGCGGCGGCCACCAGGACGAGGATGATGACGAGCAGGGTGTACAGCATGGCTCCCACTACCCGCGGATCCGGTTGCCAGACCTGCCCGTGACGACGGATCCGGTGGTGGTCAGGGCGTGATGCCGCGGAGTCCTGACCAGGCGAGACGCGCCACCTTGTCGGCGAACGCGTCGGCGTCGGTGCCGCCGGCCAGGCCGAGCTGGAGCCAGTGCCGGCTCGTGGACTCGGCGATGCCGATCACGCCGAAGGCGAGCACGTGGCGCTCGTCGTCGCTCAGGCCCGGGATGTCGATGAGCGACGCCACCCGGTCGGCGACCACGGACTCGACCCGCGCCACCGCCTGGGCCAGTTCGGCGTCGGCGCGGTTGCGGTCGCTGAACAGCACCCGGAACGCGGAGCCCTGGGCGACCGCCCAGCCGAAGTAGGCGCGGAAGCCGGCCTCCACCTGGTGGCGGGGGCCGTCGGCCGCGGCGACCGCGTCGAAGATGATGCGCTCGAGCCGGGCGCCCATCTCGTCGACGAGCTCGTTGTAGAGGGCCTTCTTCGAGGCGAAGTGCTGGTAGAGGACGGGCTTGGTGACGCCTGCGGCTTCGGCCACCTCGTTCATCGAGGTCTCGTGGAAGCCCTTGGCCGCGAACGTCTCCAGCGCCACCTGCAGCAGCTGCTCGCGGCGCTCGGCCGCGGGCAGCCGCTGGGTGCCGGAGGTCGTCGGGCCGACGTTGGTCATCCGTGCTCGTGCACGATGACCGACCGGGCGACGGTGCCGGCCTTCATGTCCTCGAAGGCCTCGTTGACGTGCTCGTTGTCGATCTCCTTGGAGATCAGCTCCTTCAGCTTCAGGTCGCCGTTGCGCCACAGCTCGAGCAGCTTGGGGACGTCCTGGTACACGTTCGACGAGCCGTACCAGCAGCCCTTGATCGTCTTGGCCAGGTACAGGAACGTGAAGGCCGCGTTCAGGTTGAGGAACACGTCCATGCGGGGGACGCCCACGAGCACGACCTCGCCGCCGGGGCGGGCGGTGTTGATGGCCTGCTCCATGGTCGGGCCGAGGCCGATCACCTCGAACGCCACGTCGGCGCCGCGGCCGTTGATGGCCATGGCGGCGGCGACGGGGTCGCCCTCGGAGGCGTTGACCGTGTGGGTGGCGCCGAACTCCTTCGCCATCTCGAGCTTCGAGTCGAGCATGTCGATGGCGATGATCGTGGTGGCGCCGGCGATCTTGGCGCCCTGGATCACGTTGAGGCCCACGCCGCCGCAGCCGATCACGGCCACGGTGTCGCCGGGGACGATGTTGGCGGTGTTGAGCGCGGCGCCGACGCCGGTGAGGACGCCGCAGCCGATGAGCGCGGCGACCTCGAGCGGGACGTCGTCGGGGATCTTCACCGTGGAGATCTCGGGGACGATGGCGTAGGGCCCGAACGTGCCGAGGCAGGCCATCTGGTGGAGCGGCGCGCCGCCGCTCGTGAGGCGGGTGGTGCCGTCGAGCAGCCCGGCCGCGGCTTGGGCCGCCGACTTCTCGCACAGGTAGGCCTGCTGGTGCTTGCACTGGTAGCACTCGCCGCAGGCAGGCACGAACGACAGCACGACGTGGTCGCCGACGGCCACGGTGGAGACGCCCTCGCCGACCTCTTCGATGATGCCGGCGCCCTCGTGGCCCAAGACGATCGGGGTGGGGAGCGGGATGGTGCCGTTCAGGACCGAGAGGTCCGAGTGGCAGACGCCGGAGGCGACCACCCGGATCTTGACCTCGCCCGGACCGGGAGCGGCGATCTCGATGTCGTCGCGGGTCTCGAGCGGGGTGTCGTACGCGGTGAGCACGGGTGCCTTCATGGGGGTCCCCTTCGGGTGTCGGCGGTCGTCGGCCGACCCTACCTTGACCGCCCGGTCAAGTCTCCCGGAACCGCGTCCGGCGGTCGCAGCTCAGGACGCGCGCTGGTCGAGGCTGCGCAGGAACGAGAGCAGGATCGACGTGAACTCGATGGGCTCGTCGTCGTAGCAGGCATGGCTCGCACCCTCGATGACCTGGGTCTGCGCCCGGCCATCGGGGGCCCGCATCTGCTCGATGAGGTGGTCGGCGCGGGCCTCGGTGTAGCTCGGGTCCTCGGAGCCCCAGATCGCCATGGTGGAGATGGGCGCGGCGTCCTCGGGCCGCTCGAAGTCGTCGATGCCGACCGGGGCGACGGGCACGAAGCCGAGCAGTTCGTCCTCCGGGAACTCCTCCAGGTAGCTCAAGCTGTAGGCGCCCGACATCGAGGGCGACACGACCACCACGCGCCCGGGGCCGCCGAGCTCGTCGATGAGGTCCCGGAGCCAGGCGCCGTCGCTGGCCGCCTTGCCCTCGTCGCCGCGCTCGGGCGTCTCGCCGTAGCCGGGCAGGTCGACGGAGACCGCCCGCCACCCTGCGGCCGCGATCGGGTCGAGGATCTTGCGGTCGTCCCAGATCCGCGACGTGTACGACTTTCCGTGGAGGAAGAGCACGGTGACGAGGTCGCTCGTCCCGGTGACCGACTCGGCGGGCGGCCGCATGATGGCGTTGACGAGCACGCCGTCGACCTCGACGGTGGTGGTGTTCTTCGCCGGCGGCCGCGGGTCGCTGCTGCCGCCGCACGCGGCAAGGCCGGTGACGAGCGCGAGGGCGAAGAGGAGGGCGGTGAGGCGGCGCATGGCGGTCAGTGGCCGGAGGGGAGCCCCTGCTCCTCGCGCTCGGCGGCCTTGACCGCGTAGCCGAACACGATCGCGGGTGCGAGCACGGCCGACCCGCCGAGCAGGCAGCCGACGACGACCCGGACGAGGCCCGGCGTGTAGTCGGTGGCGAGGCCGACGAAGAACGCGACGGTGGCGATGCCGAACAGCGCGTACCCGAGCCGCTGGCCGATCGAGACCGCCTTGGCGATGCGGGCCCGCCGCACCAGCACGGGATCGGTCGAGGGCGCGGTCACGAGGGCGATGGTACCGGTCAGGTCGCGACGGTCCCGTCGGGGCGGCCCGCAGCCCAGCGCAGCTCGTCGACGAGGCGGAGGTCGGGGTCGACCGGGTCGGTGCTGCGGAGCACGTCGAGCACGGTCAGGAAGCGGCGCACCTCGCCCACGTCGTGCACCCGCAGGACCACGCCGGTGCCGCTGCCGACGGCTGCCACCGCGGCGAGGGTGCCGGCGAGCCGCTCCTTCGGCCGGGTGCCGGTGAGGGCGCCGATGAAGTCCTTGCGGGAGATGGCGAGCAGCGCCGGCAGGCCGTCGGGGTCCAGCTCGGCGAGGTGGCGCAGGACCTCCACCGTCTGGGCCGGCGTCTTGGTGAAGTCCGGGCCGGGGTCGACCAGGATCGACTCCGGGTGCACGCCGGCCGCGACGGCCTCGTCGACCTTGGCCCCCAGGAAGCGCCGCACCTCGTCGACGACGTTGCCGTAGAGGTCGGACTCCTGGAGGCGGGTCTTCGGCGGCGCCGCCGTGTGCATCACGACCAGCGCCGCCCGGTGCTCGGCCACCAGCGGCGCCAGCTCGGGGGCCCGCAGGCCCGACACGTCGTTCACGATGTGGGCGCCCGCCTGGAGGACCGCGCCGGCCACCGCGGGCTTGTAGGTGTCGACCGAGATGACGACGTCGGGCAGCTCGGCCACGATCGCCTCGACCACGGGGCCGACCCGGTCGATCTCCTCGGCCGGGTCGACCTCGGGCACGTTGGTGATGCCGGACTGGCCGCCGACGTCGATGACCGTGGCCCCCTCGGCGACCATCGCCCGGACCTGGTCGAGGATGGCCTCGAGCGGCCGGTGGCCCGGATCGGAGAACGAGTCCGGGTTGGCGTTGACCACGCCCATGAGGGCCGGTCGGGTCAGGTCGAGCGTGCGATCGGCCAGGCGGAGGGAGGGCCGGAACTGCGGCGGGGTCACCAGGTCAGGTTGGCACGCTCGCCGCCGGTCACGAGACGGGGTGGAAGAGCCGCTCGTCCGCGGGGCCGGGGTAGTAGGCGAAGACGTCGTCGCGGCTCGCGTCCACGAACCGGCCGATCACCGGCACGGTGTCGTCCGGCAGCTGGCTGCCCACCGGGCGCAGGACGGGGCCGCTGGTGGTGTCGAACCACACGTTCGTCTCGCCGTCGCCGAAGACCAGTGCGGTGTCGGCGACGTCGTGGCCGAGCAGGATGCCGCCGCCCGCGGACGGGAACGACACGGTCGACGCGAGGAAGCCGCCGTTGCTCCGCCCCTCCCACAGCGAGTCGGGCCGGTCCTCCCACGGGCCGCAGCACAGGTCGAACTGGCCGATCCAGAGGATGTCGTCGCGCCCGTCGCCCTCGCCGGAGAAGCGGCCGACGATCGGGGCGTACTCGCCCTTGATGTTCAGGGTGGTGGCGGTGAAGGCCGGGGTCTCGCTCCCGGACCGGCGCCACAGGGTGTCGATCGCGGACGCCGCGGACTGGACCGGGCAGCGGCACGGCGTGATGCTCGGGTACCAGAGGACGTCGGCGGCGCCGTTGCCGTCGTAGTCGCCCACCAGCGGCTGCCCGAGCGGCTGGCGGAACCACGCCCTGGTCCGGGCGGTGCCCGTGCCGTCGTCGGGGAAGACCCAGAGGCGGATCCTCGTCCCCGTGGACTGCGTCCAGAGGATGTCGTCCTTGCCGTCACCCGATCGGGAGTCGGTCAGCACCAGCGGGTTCGCCTCCTCGGGCGGCGCGTCGCGGCGCTTCGACGAGAAGGTGCCGGCGCCCGTGTTCGTCCAGAGGTAGTCCGGCGCCGAGGTGCGGTTGACCCAGTAGACGTCGTCGAGCCCGTCGCCGGCGAAGTCGCCGACCACCGCCTCGTAGGCCCCGCTGACCTGGAGCGATGCGGGGAGCTGCTTCTTGGTGAACGGCTCGGCGCAGTCCGGGCACGGGGTCCACAGCGACTCCTTCGTGGGGCCGGCCCGGTACCAGAGGATGTCGTCGAGGACCTGGTCGGTGAAGTGGCCGACGATCGGGAAGCCGGTGCCGTCCTGGTTCAGCGCGCCGCCCGACGTCTCCACGAAGTAGGGGATGTCGGGCTCCTCGGCCGCCGCCGGCGGGGCGCCGGGCAGCACGAGCAGGGCCGCGATCGCCGCCACGACGGCCAGCGCGGTTCGGCGCCTCCGAGCGTTCATCTGGTTCCCCTTCCGCCACCCGGCCGGAGCCGGCGTGCCGGTCCGAGCGTATCTCCGCGGGTCCGGGCCGGGCCGGGCGTGCTCCCCTACGGTCGGGGCGATGGACATCACCTCGTCGCACCACTTCGACCGCCCGTTCGCCGACGTCTGGTCGATGCTCCTGGACCCCGACGCCCACGTCGCCAAGTACGAGCACATGGGCCACCGCGACGTCGAGGTCGTGACCGCCGAGCCGGGCGACGACGCGCTCGCCATCACGATCGTGCGGCAGGTCGACATCGACGTTCCCGGCGTCGCCAAGAAGTTCATCAACCCCTCGAACACGGTGACGTCGAAGGACCGCTGGGAGCGGAAGGCGGACGGGTCGGGGAGCGGTCACAGCGACGTCGACATCAAGGGGGTGCCCGTGCAGTCCACCGGCTCGGCGGCGCTGGTCGACGACGGCGCCGGCGGGTGCGACTACACGATCACGCTCGCCATGAAGGTGAAGGTCCCGATGATCGGCGAGAAGGTCGCCGGTGCCCTACGCCCGCAGCTGGAGGCCCAGCTCGAGGCCGAGTTCGCGGCCAGCGAGGCCTGGCTCAGCGAGCACTGACCTCCACGGTCCGGCGGTCGATGCCCGGCTCGCGGAACGCCAGCATCCGCTCGGCCTCCGACTCGACGTCTCGGCGCGCCGCTCGATCGAGCGAGACCGTCGGCGTGACGTGCAGGACCGACGCCGTGTGCGGCTGGTCGCGCTCGATCCACCACGTGGCCACCACCAGCCCGTCGTGCAGGGCCGTGCCCTTGAAGAAGCGGGCGTCGTCGAACGCGGTGGAGGCGGCCTCCGGGAAGAACCGGGTCCGGTCCCTGTGGGAGAGCAGGACGTTGTCGTACTCGGGAAGGAAGCGGACCGGGGCGGGGATGCCGGGGTCGGCGAGCTCGGCGTCGGCCAGGTCGAACAGCACCTTGCCCACCTCGTTCCGGTAGCGCCGCAGCTGCGGACCGAGGCGGTCGAACACCGCGCGCATGCCCGTGAGCCCTGACCACGCAGTGGCGTCGGCGGGCGACGCCGGCCCGAACGCGGCCAGGTAGCGCAGCACCAGTTCGTCGACCGTGGCATCGGTGCGCAGCGGCCGGCCCAGCTACGACTCGGCCGGCGTGTTGGTCACCTGGAGGGTCTGGCCCCACACGCCACGAGGCGGGACCTGGACGAGGGCGAGGTGGTTGCGGCAGGCGTACGCGGCGGCGCCCGCGTTCAGGTCGGGGAAGCGCTCGGCGATGGCCGCCCGCAGCTTCGACCCGGGCAGGGGCGTCTCGGCGAGGAGCGGGCGGGCGAAGGCGAGCACGGGCTCGAGGTCCATGGCCGCGAGGTCGGCCTTGTACTCCTGGTGGATGCGCAGCTCGCGGTCGAGGACCGGTTGGACGAGCGGTCGCAGGAAGCGGCAGTCGTCGCCGGTGACGAGGTGGATCGTGCCCCGCATGACGACGATCCGGACGAAGGTGCGGTCGGTCAGCCGCGCGCCGAACCCGTGGGGGTCGAACGCCTCGAGGCGCGACCACATCGCCAGGTACGGGTCCGGCGGTTCCTGCGCTTGCAGGCCCACCAGGTGGTGCACCACGTCGACCGGGTCGCGGCCGGTGCGCTCCAGCAGGAACTGGCGCTCGAGCGTGGTGCGGTTCAGCTGCCGCTGGGTGACGACGTCGGGCATCAGCTCAGCTCGCGTCGACGATGGCGGTGGCGTGGTCGCTGACCCAGCGGAGCAGGGGGAGGAGGTGGGCGACCAGCCCGTCGCCCAGCGGCGTGAGCGAGTACTCGACGTGGGGTGGGATCACGTCGAACGACTCGCGGCGGACGAAGCCGTCGGCCTCCAGGGTGCGCAGGGTCTGGGCGAGCATCTTCTCGCTCACGCCCTGCACCGCCCGCCGAAGCTCGCCCCACCGCAGGGTCCGGTCATCGAGCGCGACCAACACCAGCACGCCCCACTTGCTGGTGACGTGGTCGAGGACCACGCGGGTGGGGCAGGTGGGGTCGAACGAGCCGTCGGGGAACCCGGGCAGGAGCGTGATCGGGGGTGTCGTGCTCATGGCGTCGGAGGCTATCGGGTACTTACCAAAAGGTAGGTACGTTCCCTTTTGAACGTGCTCGCCGTACCCTCGGCCCCGGCACCCGATCGGGCGCCCGCCGACCCCGCAAGGAGCCTCCATGTCCACCGTCGTCACCGGAGCCACCGGCCACCTGGGCCGCCTCGTCGTCGAGGACCTCCTCGACCGCGGCGTGCCCGCATCGGACGTCGTCGCCACCGGCCGCAGCATCGAGAAGCTCGACGACCTCGCCGCCCGCGGCGTCACCGTCCGCCGGGTCGACTTCGACGATCCCGCCACCCTCGACGGCGCGTTCGCCGCCGGCGACCGGGTGCTGCTGGTCTCGGGCAGCGAGCTCGGCCGGCGCGTCCCGCAGCACCGGGCCGTCATCGACGCCGCCGCGGCCGCCGGCGTCGCCCAGCTCGTCTACACGAGCGCCCCGAAGGCGAGCACCACGCCGATGCAGCTCGCCACCGAGCACCGCCTCACCGAGGAGGCCGTCGCCGCCTCCGGCCTGCCGGCCACCATCCTCCGCAACGACTGGTACCTCGAGGGCTACGCCGGCCTCGTCCCCACCTACCTCGAGCACGGCGCCATCTTGGGCAGCGCGGGCGACGGCCGGGTGAGCGGAGCGACCCGATCCGACCTCGCCGAGGCCGCCGCCGTGGTGCTGAGCGCACCGGTCGAGGACCACGTCGGCCGCACCTACGAGCTCGGAGGCGACGAGTCGTTCTCCTTCGCGGAGCTGGCCGCGGCGGTGTCCGAGGCGACCGGCCAGACCGTGGTCTACGCCGACGTCCCCCCGGAGGAGCACCGGGCCGCCCTGGTCGCCGGGGGCGTCCCGGAGGCGTTCGTCGACGTGCTGGTCGACGTCGACCAGGCCACGAAGCAGGGTGCGCTCGAACTCGAGGGCCACGACCTCAGCACCCTGCTGGGCCGGCCCACCAAGACGCTCGCCGAGGTCCTCGCCGGCTGATCGCGGTGACGCTGGCTGCTCGGTCGTGACGGCGGCGCGGCCGGCCGGGCGCGGTCGGAGGAGGGACGGGCCCTGGACCCGTCCCTCCTCCGTTTCCTCCCCCCGATCCGCCAGAGCTAGCGCTCGACCTCGGGGTCGGTCTCCCACGCCTCCTCGAGCTCCGGGTCGTCGACCTCGGAGTCGAAGCCGCCCAGGCCCTCGTCGATGGCGTGCACCGCAGCCTCCTCGGCCGGGCGCGGCGCCTCGTGCTCCTGCACGCTGTCGTCGACCACGTCCTCCTCGTCGGGGTAGCCGAGGGACTCCGGCCGGTCGCCGGGCCGCTCCTCCGGCTCCTCGCGGGCAGCCCGCCGCTCCACGCTCTCGGGTGCGCCGGGGTCGGCGCCGGCCGCGCCGTACGCCTCGGCGCCCACGAGGTGGTCCGGCGGGAACTCGCCGCCGACCTTGTCGTCGTCGAGTGCCTCGGCCCGATCCTGCGCGTCGCTCATGCCGGCCAGTACCCGTGCGGTGGTCGCCTCAGTCCGGCGGGCCCGCCTCCGCAGCCGCCTCCGCCTGCGATGCCTCGGCCTCGGCCTCGTCCGCGTCGGTACGAGCGGCAGCTGCCGCCTCCTCGGCCTTGCGGGCCTTCTCCTCGAGCCGGTCGGCCGCGGTGCGGGCCTTCTTCGCGGCAGCGTCGAGCGCGGTCTGCTGGCGCTTGCGCTCCTTGGCCCGCTCGGCCTCGGCGCGCTTGCGCTCGAGCTCCTCCTGCTGGAGGCGCTCCACCTCCTTGGCCTTGCGCTTGGCGTCGACCTCGTCGACCGGCTGGCGCTTCGCGGAGCTCGGCGTGCCGACCCGGCGGACCTTGCGCTTCGACCGCGCCGTCTCCTCGGCGGCCGGCGGCTCGGCCAGCTCGGCCTTCGCCGACCCCTTGGCGCGCACCGCCTGCTTCGGTGCGGCTCCGGTGGGGGCTTCGGCTGCGGCGGCGGCGAAGCCCATCGCGGGCGGTTCGTGGTCGGCGGCGAGGAGGCCGGCGAGCAGTTGGGAGCGGACGTCGTCGTCGGCGATGGCGGCTCGCAGCGATGCGGCCATGCGCTCGCGGTGGTCCGAGGTGGGCGACGGCAGGTGGGTGCTGGCCGCATCGATCACCGCGGTCGACGCCGCGCGCTCGGCGTCGGTCGCGCTCCGCAGGTTGGAGGCATCGCCCTCGAGCGTCTCGTTGGTGGCCGCCGCGAGCGACTCGCCCGCGGCGAGCGCGGCCTCGATCAGCTCGGGCTGCTCGGCCGCCACCTGGTCCAGCGCCCAGGCGGGCACGGTCGGCTTCCGGAGCTTCACCACCGCCCGCGCCTCGTCGACCCGCTTCTCCGCACGCAGCTGCTTCACGAGCGCGGCCCGGGCCTCCACGAACTCGGCCGGGTCGATGCGGTAGAGGTCGACGGCCTCGTCGATCGCGGTGATGTCGACGTCGGCCATCAGAAGTCCCGCCGCCCCACGATCGACGCCGCCCGCTCGGGGCGCGACCGCTCGTACACGGCGATCCGCTGCGGACCCGAGCGCACCACCTCGACCGCCTCGCCGTCGGGGAACCCGAACCGAGGGCCGACCTCGGCGCCCCGGCCCCGGAGCTCGGCCTCGACGTCGGTGCTCGGCAGGTAGATGAAGTCCAGCTCCTCGAACACCCGCCCAGGTTGCCACCTCCTCCCGGAGGCAGGCCGGCTAGCGGCCCGACTCGTCCACGTCTCGAAGCTCCGCAAGGTCCCGCACCGCCGCAGGCTACGCAGGCCAGCGCGATCGGGGCTCAACATGGTTGTGCAAGAAAGTTCCTGAAAGGTCCTGGATGGGATCGCTTCGCCGTCAGACCCCCTGGGGATGATGGGGGTATGGCGACGGCGGCAGATCCGGAGGTGGCGGCGGCACTCGACCGCTTCCATGCCGCCGCGGCCGACCTGGTGGCGGTCGGGCTCACGCCGGTCGACGGCGATGATGCCGCCGCGGTGATCCGCGGACTGGAGGCCGGCGCCCGGATCGCGTCGGCGGCGCAGGTCGATCTGCTGGACGAGGTCGACCGGCTCGGGCTCCACCACGCCGACGGGCACCGCACCGCCAAGGTCATGGTCCGTCACACCGCGCACCTCTCTGATGCCGAGGCGCTTCGGCGGGCCAAGGCCGCCCGGGTCGCCCGAGACCTCCCCGAGGTCGCCGCCGCCTTCCGGGCCGGGCGGATCGGCCGCTGCCAGGTCGACCGCATCGCCCGCACCCACGCCAACCCCCGGGTCCGGCACCTCCTGGTCGAGGTCGATGGGCACGTCGCCGCGCCGATGCCTTGATGGCCATCATGCGAGCGGCGGCGTCGCACCAGGCGGCTCAGCCCGGCGGCTCGGTCATCGTCACCAACGTGGTGGTCGACCTGGCCACCTTCGAGCGCCACCTCCGCCGCGTGTGCTCCGCCGAGCCCGTCACCGACCCCGACCCTCGGGTCGCCACCATGCTCGGCGACCTCGTGGCCGATCTCGATGCCGAGCCCGAGCCCGGGGCGGCGCCGGAGGCCGAGCTCCGCCCGGAGCCGACGAAGCGGCCGGCTGGCTCGGACACCTGGACCGAGCCGGTCGCCGAGCCGACGCCGCGCCCTCCTCGCTCACCGCGGGACGGGACCGGGTTCCGGTGCGACACCCTCGATGGCACCCCGGTCGATCCGGCGTCGGCCACCGCCAGCGCGCTGCTGGGCCACGTGCGGCGCGTCGTCGTCGGCGCGGACGGCGTCGTCGTCGACCTGGGCCGCAGGAGCCGCCTGTTCACGGGCGCCCGCCGCCTCGCCGTGCTCATCGGCGAGACCACCTGCTACTGGCCGGGTTGCAACGCACCCGTCACCCACTGCCAAGCCGACCACCTCGAGGGCTTCCACGGGCGGACCCGGGGCCCCACGGATCCCCGCAACGGAGGCCCCGCCTGCGGCTTCCACAACCGCCTCAAGGAGCACGGCTTCACCGTCCACCGAGACGAGCGAGGCCACTGGCACATCCACCGGCCCGATGGCACGGAGATCACCTGACACCGACACCGGCGCCAAGCCCCGACCCATCGGGGTGCATCGGCGCGCTCCCGGGCGGCGTGGTCAGCGATGCGGCCAGGGATCGGGGAGGGCGTCGCCCGGTTCGGGGAGGCCGCACGTGCCCTCCGGCCGGTTGGGCTGGAGCTCCACGACCACCCGCCCACCGGGGGTGCGGACCTTGCAGTCCATCCCGAGGACCCGCATGTCGCGCAGGGTCTCGTCGCCCTCGCAGCCGTCGGGTCCGGGCTCGCCGCCGTCCTGGAGGGCGACGACGACGCCATCGACCCTCGCGATCCCCAGGGCGAGCGTGCAGAAGCGGGTCTCGGTCGGGCGCGACTCGAGGAAGATCCATCCGCCGAGGCCGACGAGCAGGACCAGCACGCTCGCCGCTCCGACCCGCCGCACCTTGCCGCCGAGGCTCATCTCCTCCCATCGGCCGCGAGGCCGCCTCGGTTGAGGCCGTGGCTCAGGCCCCAGCGTCGATGGCGTCGAGGTCGCGGGTGGCGAAGCGGTGGTGCTGCAACTCCTCGTTGCCGATGATCCAGACGCAGTCGCGGGCGGTGACGACGGGGTGATCCGCATCTCGGCCACGGCCGACCGGGCCAAGTCCGCCAACGCCCGCCGCGACGCTCGGGTGTCGCTGCACGTGACCGCCGAGGACTTCTGGTCGTACGTGGTGGTCGAGGGCGACGCCGACGTCACGCCCACCGCGGCCGCGCCGGACGACGCCACCGTCGACGAGCTCGTGGCCCTCTACCGATCGCTCCAGGGCGAGCACCCGGATTGGGACGAGTACCGGGCCGCGATGGTGGGCGACCGCCGCCTCGTCATCCGCATCCACCCGACCCACGCCTACGGCATGGCCTGACCCGAGCCGGCGCGCCGCCGGCGGGCAGGCGCTAGTCGTCGGTGTCGACGTCGGACTCGTGGGCCTTGTGGCGCCAGTAGCCGACGAGGGAGACGCGGTCCTTGGGCAGGCCCCAGGTGTCGCGAACGTGGCGGCGGACCTGGGTCATCGCCCGGCTCTCCGCGCCGCCCCAGACGTAGGGGGTGCCAGTGGGCTGGGGGAGGGCGCGCACGGCGTCGGCGAGGGCGGTGGTGGTGCCGGGCTCGGCGCCGTCGCGGTGCAGCCAGGTGACGGTGATGTGGTCACCGTCGGGCAGCGCCTGGCGGACGGCCTCGTCGTCGACCTCGGCCACCACCTGGATGGGCGCGTCGGGACCGAGCGTCTCGAGGATCACGGCGACGGCGGGCAGTCCGGTCTCGTCGGCGACCAGGAGGTACGAGTCGGTGCCGGCGGGCGGCGACCACGAGGTGCGAGGGCCCCAGAGGGCGACGGGGTCGCCGACCTGCGCCCGTCCGGCCCACGCCGACGCCGGTCCGGTGTCGCCGTGGAGGACCATGAGGATGTCGAGCTCGACCGCATCGGGCCGCCACTCGCGGAGCGTGTAGTAGGCGCCGACCGGCTGGTCCTCGGGCGCCATCTCCCGCACGCCCTCCCAGGAGAAGTCGGCGCCGATGCTCAGCTCGGTGCGCCCGGGTGGGGGCAGCAGGAGGTAGAGGAAGGTGTCGGGGCCGACCGGCGCGAAGCCGTTCGCCAGGTCGCCGCCCTGGAACGTGACCTTGCGCAGGTGCGCGTTGACGTCCTCGACCGCGGCGACGGTGGTGAAGAACGTGCGGTAGCCGCTGGCCGTGGCGATGACCTGCTCGACGGAGGTCGTGCCCTCCTCGCCGGACTGCTTCCGTGCCTCGATCACCAGGGCGAAGAAGAGGAGGAAGATCTCGTCGACGTGGCCGAGCGGCGCCGGCAGCGGGACGTGGCCGTCGTGCTCGCCGTCCTCGTCGACGATGGCGAGCGAGAGCCCGTCGAGGTCGAAGGCACGGGCCGTCACCTGCGTGGCCGAGCGCCGGTCGCACAGGATCCGCCCCACCAGGAGCGTGGCGTCGTCGTAGAGGCCGTTGAGGGTGTCGAGCAGCATCGGCTGCTGGGCGGCGAGCGTCGCCGCCATCTCGTCGGTCGTCACATCGGTCATCAGGCCACCGTCTTCCCGAGCTCGTCGTACAGGCGGATCAACCCGGCCACGCCGGGGTAGCCGAGGCGGTCCAGGGTGGTCACCCGGTCGGCCTCGACGGCAGGGAGCTGCTCCCACAGCGAGTCCTGCTCGACTTCGTGCAGCGATGCGTCCTCGCCCTCCACGTCGGAGGACTGGAGCAGGATCAGCTGCGGTGCCGACAGGAGACCGAGGTTCTCCAGCGACAGGTAGACTCGGCCGGCGCCGTCAGCCGCCTCGTCCGCCTCGGAGGGGACGAGCGTGCAGCCCATGTCCTGCAGGGCGATGGCCACGTTGTTCGGGGCACCCACCCAGGCCGCCGGGGTCGGACCGGGGTAGATGGTGGCGAGGGAGACCGCGCAGTCGTCGCCCGCCGAGTCGGCGGCGTCGGCTCGGGCCGCTTCGAGCTGGTCCACCAGCTCGGCGGCTTCGTCCTCGCGGCCCACGAGCTCGCCCAGCTCGGTCAGCTCCTCGGCACCGGTGCCGGTGGGCACCACGATGACCTCGCCGATGGCGTCGAGCTCGCTCCGGCCGATCTCGTCGATCACGTACTGCTGCACGAGGATCGTGTCGATGTCGAGCGAGGCCAGCTGCTCGAAGTTCGCCTGGTCCGACGGCAGGGCCTCGATGCCCTCGGTGTCGGCTTCGTCGATCCCGGAGAAGCCGGCGTCGGCCACCGTGGCGGTGGAGGCGACCGGCGTGATGCCGAGCGCCAGCAGGTCGGCGAGCAGGAACTCCTCGCCGAGGGCGAGCACGTTGCCCAGGTCCTCGGATCCCGCCGTGCTGGAGCCGCCGCCGGCAGCCGTCGTGGTGGAGGCCGACGAGGAGCCGGACCCGCTGCTGCTCCCGCAGCCAGCGGCGCCGAGCAGGAGGGCCCCGGCCAGGACCAGGGACGGGACGGTGCGGATCACGGGCGCTCCTCGGTGAGGGGGTGGTTCAGGTCGGGCAGCGGCGGCTCGTCCTGCTGGGCCTCCAGCAGGCTGTTGTGGTGCCGGCCGATGGGGACGACGAGCGGCGTGCCCGACACGGGGTCGGTGATGATGCGGGCGTCGAGGTCGAAGACCTCCTGGACCAGCTCCTGCGTCACGATCTCGGCGGGTGGGCCCTCGGCGACGATCGAGCCGTCGCGCATGGCCACCAGGTGGTGCGCGTAGCGGCACGCCAGGTTGAGGTCGTGGAGCACGCAGACGATGGTGCGGTGCTGCTCGCGGTTGAGGTCGCAGAGCAGGTCCAGAACGTCGATCTGGTGGGTGAGGTCCAGGAACGTCGTCGGCTCGTCGAGCAGCAGCAGGTCGGTGCCCTGGGCGAGGGCCATGGCGATCCAGACCCGCTGGCGCTGGCCGCCCGACAGCTCGTCGACCGAGCGGTCGGCGATGGCCGTGGTCTTGGTGGCGGCGAGGGCCTGCTCGACGGCGAGCTCGTCCTCCTTGGACCACTGCCGGAACCAGCGCTGGTGCGGGTGGCGGCCGCGGGCGACGAGGTCGGTGACGGCGATGCCGTCGGGTGAGATCGGCTGCTGGGGGAGCACACCGAGCTTCTGGGCGACCTCACGGGTCGGGAGGCTGCGGATCTCGTCGCCGTCGAGGAGCACCGAGCCCTGCTTCGGCGCGAGCAGGCGGCCGAGCGCTCGCAGCAGCGTGGACTTGCCGCACGCGTTCGGCCCGACGATCACGGTGATCTTCGACGTCGGGATGCCGATCGACAGGTCCTGCACGATCGTGCGGTCGTCGTAGGCCAGCTCCAGGTGCTGGCCGGCGAGGCGGGGCGGTGGCGGCGGCGCGCTCCAGGTGGCGGGCGGGGTGACGGGGTGCGTGGCGGTCATCCACCGGTTCCGATCTTGTTGGCCCGGGCGAGGAGCCAGAGCAGGTAGGGGGCGCCGACCACCGCGGTGATCACGCCGACGGGGAGCTCGGTCGGGCTGAACACCCGTCGGGCGATGAGGTCGGCGAAGACCATGACGGCGGCGCCGACGAGGCCGGCTGGGACGATGCCGACGGCGCGCTCGCCGACGAGCCGGCGGGCGATCTGCGGGGCGACGAGGGCGACGAACCCGACGGGTCCGGCGGCGGCGGTGGCCGCGGCGGCGAGCCCGGCGCCGCTGAGGGTGAGGCCGAGCTTCGACCGGCGGAGGCTCACGCCGAGGGCGCTGGCCGTGTCGTCGCCCAGTTCGAGCACCCGGAGGTTGCGGGTGCACGCCATCGCCACGGGGACGAGGATGGCGAGCGCCAGGGTGAGCGGCCGCACGAACTCCCAGCCGCGCCCGTTGAGGCTGCCGGTGAGCCAGACCGTGGCCCGGTGGGCATCGTTCAGCTCGGCCCGGGTCAGCAGGTACTCGACGCCCGCGTCCAGCAGCGCGGTGATGCCGATGCCGACCAGCACGAGCCGGTAGCTCGAGATGCCCTGCTTGATGGCGAGCAGGTAGATGGCGATCACCGTGCACACCGAGCCGATGAGCGCGGCGCCGGTGGCGCTGATGGTGCCGGACTCGAGGATCACGATGCTGAACACGGCGCCGAGGGCGGCACCGGAGGACAGGCCGAGGATGTCGGGGCTGGCGAGCGGGTTGCGGACCATGCGCTGGAAGATCTGGCCGGACACGCCGAACGCGAACCCGACGAGGATCCCGGTGAGCACCCGGGGCAGCCGCAGCGTGTGGATGATGAAGTCGCTGTCGGTCGTGCCGCCGATCCCGCTGATCTCCTTGACGACGTCCCCGATCGGGATCGGGAAGTCGCCGACGCTGACGCTCCACGCCATCCCGACGACGACCACGGCGGCCAGCACGAGGCTGACGCCGACCGCGCGCACCGAGGTCCGCCACGAGATGCCCCAGAGCCGGACCGTCAGGAGCCCGGCGTGCAGGTGGATGGACACCGCGCCCAGCGTGCGGGTGCGCGGCTCGGCCACCGGGGGCGGGGCGGCGGGGAAGGTCGAGGCGGTCACCGGGTCACAGCTCCGCGATCCGGCGGCGGCGGACGAACGCGATGAAGATCGGCGCGCCGACGACCGCGGTGACGATGCCGACCTCGAGCTCGCCCGGTCGGACCACGACCCGGCCGATGACGTCGGCTGTGGTCAGGAAGATGGCGCCGACGAGCATGGAGTAGGGGAGCAGCCACCGGTGGTCCGGGCCGGTGATCGAGCGGACCACGTGGGGCACCGTGAGGCCGACGAACCAGATGGGACCGGCCGCCGCGGTCGCCCCGCCGCACAGCAGGACGACCGACAGCGCGGCGACGGCCCGCACGTACCCCACCCGCTGGCCCAGGGAGCGGGCGACGTCCTCGCCGAGCGCCAGGCCGTTGAGCGCCCGGCCCGAGAACAGCGCCATCACGATCCCGACGGCGATGAACGGGGCGACGGCGCCGGCCACGTCCAGGTCCCGGCCGGCCACCGAGCCGACCGCCCAGAACCGGTAGACGTTGAGGGTGGCCGAGTCGAGCAGCAGCAGCGCCGACGTGAACGAGGCCATGAGCGCGGACATGGCCGCGCCGGCGATGGCGAGCTTCACCGGGGTGGCGCCGCCCCGGCCCATGGCACCGAGCACGTAGACGAACGCACCGGCGGCCGCGGCGCCGAGGAGGGCGAACCACACCAGGCCGGACGTGTCGGAGATGCCGAACTGCGAGATGCCGATCACCACGAACAGGGCGGCACCGGCGTTCACGCCCAGCAGGCCGGGATCGGCGAGCGGGTTGCGGGTCACGCCCTGCATCACCGCGCCGGCCAGGCCGAGCGCGGCGCCGACCATCATCGCCAGCACGGTGCGGGGCCATCGGAGCTCGCGGACGATGAGGTGGTCCTCCAGCGTGCGGTCGACGTGGAAGATCGCGTCCCAGGCGTGGCTCCAGGGCATCGACTTGGCGCCGATCGCGATCGACGCCATCGCGGTGAGGAGCACGACGCCGAGCAGCACGAGCAGTCCGACGCCGAGGGTCACGCCGCCGACCCGCCGCTGGTGGATGCGGTCGCGGACGACCTCCTGGGCGGGCTCGGTGGGCCCGGGCGCGAGCGTGGTCATGGGATCAGCACCCCTGTGACCGAGCGTCGGTCGGCGCGGCATCGTTTGTTAGGGCTGCTTACCATCAAGTAGACGGTAGGCCATGACCTCGCTCCGTCCCAACCGGCGCCACGCCGCCCTCCTCCTCGCCGCCGGCCTCGGGCTCGTCTCGCTGGCCGCGTGCTCGGGCAGCGGGGAGCCGCCCACGAGCGAGGAGGGCGGCGCCAAGAGCACGGTCACCGCGCCGGCGGGCGAGTGGTCGTTCGAAGACGACCGGGGCGAGACCACCACCCTCGACGAGGCGCCGGAGGTCATCGCGGCCGACGCCGCCACGGCCGGCGGGCTGTGGGAGTACGGCATCGACGTGGACGGCGGCGTGTTCGGCGACCTCGTCCTGCCCGACGGCACGCCCAGCCCCGGCATCGGGCTGGCGTCGCCCGACGACTTCGAGTCGGTCGGCAACGCGACCCAGATCAACATCGAGGAGCTCGCGGCCAAGCAGCCCGACGTGATCGTCGGCGCGATGTGGGACGACGGGCAGTTCTACGGGATCGACCCGGACCAGCTCGACGAGGTCGAGCAGATCGCGCCGCTCATCGGCATCCGCGTCGACGACCGGCCGGTCACCGAGCCGCTCGCCCGCGTCGCCGAGCTGGCCGAGAGCCTGGGCGCCGACCCCGACGGCGAGCTCGCCGAGGCGAAGGCGTCGTTCGAGGCGTCGTCGAAGGCGTTCGCCGAGGCCAACGAGGCCCAACCCGACCTGCTGGTGGCCGCCGTGTCGGGCTCGGCCACCGAGATGTACGTGGCGTACCCGCCCAAGTGGCCGGACCTCAGCTACTACCAGGAGCTGGGCATGAACCTCGTCGAGCCGGAGGACCACCCGACGGCCGGCGGGTTCTGGGAGACGCTCAGCTGGGAGGAGGCCGGCACGTACCCGGTCGACCTGGTGATGGCCGACGGCCGGGGCGGCTCGCTCGAGAGCATCAAGGCCCAGATCCCGGCCGTGGCCCTGAGCATGCCGGCCCTCGACGCCGACCAGATCGTGATCTGGCCCGCCGTCCACGCGTACGGGTACGGCTACTTCGCGACGATCCTCGACGACCTGTCGAAGGCGGTCACCGACGCCGACGCCAGCATCAACAGCTGACCGCCGGGCCGCTCCCGTTCAGCCGTTGAGGCGGGCGTGGATCGGCTTGTGGGCCTTGTAGAGCTTGGTGAACTCCCGGTAGAGCGGCGCGTAGGCCGCTCGGCCGTCGGGGTCGGGGTGGAACTCCCGCTCGATGGTGACGGCCCGGTTCAGCTCGTCGAGGGTCTGGCGGCCGAGGGCGAGCCAGGCGACGAACGCGGCGCCGCGCGTGTTGGCGTGCTGGGGCTCGGCGACTCGCCGGATCACCCGGTCGCACACGTCGGCGTGCATCTGGCACCAGAGGTCGGAGCGGGCGCCGCCGCCGATGAAGTTCAGGCCGTCGAGCGGGCGCTTGATGAACTTCTCGACGGTGTCGAGCAGCCACCGGCTGTTGAACGCCACGCCCTCGAACACCGAGCGCACGAGATCGGGCCGGGTGGTGGTGAGCGACACGTTGTTCCAGCCGCCACGGATCGTGTGGTCATCGACCGGCGTGCGCTCGCCGTTGAGCCACGGCGTGAAGATCACCCGGCCCGAGCCGGCCGGTGACGCCGCGGCCAGCTCGTTGGCCTCGTCGACGTCGCGGATCATCTGGGCCTGGTCGCGCAGCCACAGCAGGGCGCCGCCGCCGACCTCGTGCTCGTTGGCGAGGAAGTAGCGGCCGGGCACCGCGGACGGGAGGGCGGCCTGGTTGTTCAGCAGGTCGGTGCGCTTGGACGGCAGGTGGCAGGAGAGCCACGAGCTGGTGCCCATGTAGAGGTGGCCCTCGTAGTCGCCGAGCGCACCGGAGCCGACGACGGCGGAGTGCACGTCGCCGGTGGCGGTGACCACCTTGGTGGCCGGCGTGAGGCCCCACTCGTCGGCGACGGCCGGCAGCACGGTGCCGACGACCGAGGCCGACGGGACCAGCTCGGGCAGCTGCGCCTCGGTGAGCCCGCACCACCCGAGGAGCTGCGGGTCGTACCGGACGTGGCTGAGGTCGCGGTTGTCGGTGAGCCAGTGGGCCGTGATGGAGTCGTACGACGCGCAGATCCGGCCGGTGAGCCGGGCGTTGAGGTAGTCGCACGGCTCGAGGAACGTCGCGGCCGAGCGGTACACGTCGGGCTGGTGGTGCTGGAGCCAGAGGATGTGGCCGATGGGGTCCTTGCCCGAGTGGCTCGGGATGCCGCCCGTCTTCTGGATCCACGCCTTCAGGCGGAACGCGTCGTAGCCGGCCACGTTCAGCCGGCCGGTGACCAGCTCCTCCACGTAGGGCGCGCCGCGGGAGTCCATCCAGATGACGGCGGGGTAGAGGTGCTTGCCGGCCGCGTCGACGGCGACCGTGCCGGACCACTGGCTGGTGACGGACACGGCGACGATGTCGTCGGCCGCCACGTGCCCGCCGTCGAGGAGCCGCCGCACCGCGGTGGTGATGGCCGCCCACCAGCCGTCGGGGTCCTGCTCCGCCCCGCCCTCGCCGAGCAGCTCGAGCGGGGTGGGCTCGAACTCGTGGGCGGTGATGCGGCCCTCGGGGGTCACCAGCGCGGCCTTCGGCCCTCCGGTGCCCAGGTCGATGGCCAGGACGTGCTCGGTTCCCATGTGGTCCTCATCCTCCAGAGCGTCGCCGGAACGATAGTGAGCAGGCCCGGGGCCGCCGCCACCTCGCTCCGGCGCCCGGGCGGGTGCGATGCTGGCCGGGTGGACATCGTGCTGGTGCTCGTCGTCGTGGTGATCCTCGCCGTCGTGCAGATCCGCCGGCGGGGCTCCCGCCTGCAGCGGGCCGAGGAGCTGCGCCGCTCCGCCGACCTCCCGCGCAAGACCGACCCGTCCTGACCCCGCACCGTCACCGGGTGACGCTCTCGTCACCCGATTACGCAGGGTGCCGGCTCAACCACGCACCGGTGCCTGCCGATAGAGGGGCATGAGCTGGTCCCCCCTGCGCCGCTGGCCCGCGACCCTCGCCGTGCTGGCGGTGGGTGCGGTCCTGGTCGCCGGGTGCAGCGGCAAGGACGACGCGACCGTGTCCGCGGAGGGCGTGCCCACGACCATCGACATCGCGGACAACCCCGACGGGGGGTCGTTCCGGCTGCTCACCTACAACGTGCAGGGCCTCCCGGTCGAGATCTCCGAGGGCCGCCCCGACCTCAACCTGCCGACGATCAGCCCGCTGCTCAACGACTACGACCTGGTCCTCACCCAGGAGGACTACGACTGGTGGAAGCCCGAGGGCCTCGCCTCCGGCTTCGACTTCGTGAACTACCACGGGCGCCTCCGGGCCGAGGCCACGCACGAGTACCAGTCGCCGCAGCACCCGGGACCCGAGGCGGTGGGGGTCGACCTGGCCCAGCGCCCGGACATGGAGCTGGGCGACGGGCTCGGCATCCTCGCCAACGTCCCCGTCGAGGGCGACGAGCGGGTCCCGTGGACCGGCTGCTTCGGCGGGTTCAGCCAGGACGACGGCGGCAAGGCCGACTGCCTCGCCATGAAGGGCTTCCAGGTGACGACCCTCACCCTGCCGAACGACGCCGTCGTCCACGTCTACAACGTCAACGCCGAATCGGGGACCAACCCGAAGGACCAGGAGCTGCAGGCTGCCGACTTCGAGCAGCTCGCCGCCCACATCGCCGAGCACGCCGATGGCGACGCGGTCATCGTCGCCGGCCACACCAACCTCGTGCTCGACCCGGCCGACGAGGCGAGCGGCGACGGCCAGGACGGACGCATCTGGGCCAAGTTCCTGAAGGCGGCCGGGCTCACCGACGCCTGCGCGGCCGGGACCTGCGACGACGAGCTGGTCGACCGGGTGGTCTACCGCTCGGGCGAGGGCGTCGACCTCGAGGCCAGCTCGCAGGTGCTGCGGTCGGATCGCTTCGTCGACGACGACGGCGAGCCCCTCAGCGGGTTCCCGCCGATCGAGGTCGAGTTCGACTGGCACCCGCCCGCCTCCAGCTGATCTGGCCGAGGAGGTGAACGCCGGGCGAACGCCGGGTGTCATCGCGGTGGTGCCCGGCCCGTAGGCTCGCCCGCCATGGACATCCGGGGGACAGGGAACAAGACCGTCGTCGCGCGTGCGGCCGTGCTCGCGGCGGCGCTCGCGATGGGTGCATCGCTGGTGGCGTGCAGCAGCAGCGCCAGCGACGGCGGCTCCGACGGTGGCGGCGACGGCGCGGCCGCGACCGCCGCAGCGGCGGGCGGCGAGGCCAGCGGCTCCGGGGAGTTCAGCCTCCTCTCCTACAACGTGGCCGGGCTGCCCGTGGAGATCTCCAAGGAGCACCCCGACGTCAACATCCCGCAGATCAGCCCGCACCTCGACGACTACGACGTGGTGATGACCCAGGAGGACTTCGACTGGTGGAAGCCGGGCGGCCTCGCGGACGGCCTCGACTTCAACGAGTACCACGAGCGCCTCCGGGCCGACGCCCACCACGAGTACCGCACCGAGCAGCACCCCGGCCCCGAGGCCGTCGGCATCGACATCGAGGCCGACCGCCCGAACATGGAGCTGGGCGACGGCCTCGGCGTGCTGTCGACCTTCCCGATCTCCGACACGGTGCGCGTCCCGTGGACGAGCTGCTTCGGCGAGTTCGACTCCGGCGCGTCCGACTGCCTCGCGATGAAGGGCTTCCTCGTGACCCGGCTGGAGCTGGCCGACGGCGTCTCGGTCGACCTCTACGACCTCCACGGCGAGGCCGGCGGCGGGCCCGAGGACCAGGCGCTCCAGACCGAGGACTTCGAGCAGCTCGCGGCGTACATCGAGGAGCACAGCGAGGGCCGGGCGGTGATCCTCGGCGGCGACACCAACCTGCACACCGACCCGCCCGGCGACGACGCCCACGAGGACAGCGGTGACGGCGCCGACCTCGAGATCTGGAACACGTTCCTCGAGCGCACCGGGCTCACCGACTCCTGCGCGGCCACGGACTGCGACGATGCCGGCCGCATCGACAAGATCGCCTTCCGCTCCGACGACGGCATCGAGCTGACCCCGACCAGCCACGAGTTCCAGACCGACGTGTTCGTCGACGAGCAGGGCGAGGACCTGAGCGACCACCAGGCGCTCGAGGTCGTGTTCTCCTGGAAGCAGGCCTGACCTCGGGGCGGGCACGCGCCCACCGCCTCCCGCCACCCGCCGGAAGCTGCAAGGCTTCGAGCACATGACCCAGGTGACCACCCCACCCACCGGCGGCCTCCCGTCGGGCGGCGCCCAGGCCGCGATCGAGCTGTCGGGCCGGCTGTTCGGCGCGGTCTCCTCCGCCGTGCGCGGCAAGGACGACGTGGTCCGGCTGAGCCTCGTCGCCCTCCTCGCCGGAGGCCACCTGCTGGTGGAGGACCTGCCCGGCACCGGCAAGACCCTGCTGGCCAAGAGCCTGGCGGCCGCGCTCGGCGGGCGGTTCGGCCGGGTGCAGTGCACCCCGGACCTGCTGCCGACCGACATCACCGGCACGTCCGTGTACTCGCCGGCCGACGGCTCGTGGACGTTCCGCCCGGGCCCGCTGTTCGCGAACGTCGTGCTGGTCGACGAGATCAACCGGGCCTCGCCGCGCACCCAGGCCGCGCTGCTCGAGCCCATGGAGGAGCACCAGGTCACGGTGGACGGCCTGACCCACCGCCTGCCCGACCCGTTCTTCTGCGTCGCCACCCAGAACCCGCACGGCCAGATCGGCACCTTCCCGCTGCCGGAGAGCCAGCTCGACCGCTTCGCCCTCGTGCTGTCGATGGGGCTGCCGGACCGGGCGGCCGAGCGCGAGATCCTGACCGGGCGCGGCGGCAACGACGTGTACGCCGGGATCGAGCCGGTGGCCCACCCGTCCGAGGTGGCCGCCGCCGTCGCCTCGGTGCACGCCGTGCACTGCGCGGCCCCGCTCGTCGAGTACGTGCTCGACCTGGCGGCGGCGACCCGCACCCACCCCGACCTGGCCGTCGGTGCCTCGCCCCGTGCCTCGGTCGGCCTGCTGCAGGCGGCCCGGGCCCACGCCGTGGTCGTCGGGCGTCCGCACGTCACCCCCGATGACGTCCAGGCCGTCGTCGGCCCGGCGTTCGCCCACCGGGTGAGCGTGGGCGGGTCGGTCGACACCACGGCCGGCGCCGCCGTCGTGGCCGACATCGTCGCTCGGACGCCCGTCCCCCGACCGTGACCGCCACCGGGCGTGCGGCGCGCTCCGGCTACGACCGGGTCGGCGGCTCCCGGCTCACCGCGCTCGGCTCGGTCCTCGTGGTCGCGGTGCTCGTCGGGGTCCTGAGCCCGCCGCCGGCCACCGACCGCCAGATCCTGGTGCTCGTGTGGTCGGGCATGGTCGTCTCGCTGGTGATCGGCGTGGTGTGGCCCCTCGTGGCGATCCGGCGCGTGTCGGTGGGCGTGCGGTCGCCGCGGGATGCCACGGTGGGCGAGCAGGTGCCGATCGAGGTCACGGTCACCGGCCGCATCGGCGCGTGCGAGATCCGGGCGCTCGACCCCACGGGGACCTGGCACCGGGTGCGCGGCCGCACGTCGGGCACCCTCGCCCACCTCGCGGACCGGCGCGGCGTGTTCCGCGTCGTCCGCATCGAGGTCCGGACCACGGCGCCGCTCGGGGTCCTCGCCGCCCACCGGGTGTTCGACGCCGATGTCGGCCACCTCGTCGAGGTCGCGCCGCGCCCGCTCGTCGTCGACTGGGTGCCGGCACCGGCGCCGCTCGACGGCGGGCTCGACGAGCTGGCCCTCGCCGCGCTCGGCGGCGACCTGGTCCGTTCGGTCCGGCCCTACGCGCCGGGCGACCCCGCCCACCTCGTGCACTGGCCCTCGACGGCTCGGACCGGCACCCTCGTGGTGCGCGAGCTCGAGCCGCCGGCGCCGATCGGCCAGGCCCTCGTGGTCGACCTCCGCGACCTGGGTGCGGACAAGGAGCGGGCGGCGTCCTACGCGCTCGGCGCGGCGCTCGCCGTGCTCGGCGCGGGCGGGGAGCTGGTCCTCTGCACCGCCGAAGCGGCCGGCCCGGTGGCGGCGCGCGTGCGGTCGCCGCTCGACGCGGGGCGCCGGCTGGCCCGGGCGGTGGCCGCCGAGCCCGGTACGCCGCCCGAGGGGTGGCCGGTCGTGGAGATCGGGCGGTGAGCGCCTTCGCGCCGACGCCGCACCCGGACCGGGTCGCGAGCCCGGCCTGGCTCACCTGGTCGCTCACGGTCGCGGTCGGCACCGCCACCGCGGTCGCCGCCCAGTCCGCCTTCGCCGACCGCCTCGCGCCGACGGCCGGCTTCCTCCTCGGGTTCGGTCTCGGGGTCCTCGCGATGGTCGGCCTGCCGTCCGTGTCGAACCGGTTGACGGCCCGCGTCCTCCTCTTCATCTCGGCGGTGGGCCTCGTCCGGTTCGGCCTGCTCACCGGCTCCATCACCACCGGTGGACAGGGCCTCTTGCTCTGGCTGGTGGCGGCGGCGTTCGTCCTCGTGCTCTCGGACCGCGTGGGCGTGGAGGCCGCCGCGCCGCTCGGTGGCGGAGCCGACCCCGAGCCGTCCCGAGCCGGGGGCACGATCCGCTCGGGTGCCGTGGTCGCCGGCATCGTCTTGCTGGTGGCGGTGATCCTCACGCCGCTGCTGCTCCCGTTCATCGGCCGCGCCGTGGAGCCGGGCCAGGGTGCGACCCTGCGCCCGAACGAGGGCGACTCCTCGGTGATGCGGGCCTCGGACTCGCTCGACATGACCAGCCGCCCAGAGCTCACCGACCAGGTGGTGTTCACCGTCGACACCGACCGGGCGACGTTCTGGCGTGGGCAGACGTTCGACGTGTGGGACGGGCGCCGGTGGACGCGCAGCGACCCCCGCTACCTGCCGCTGGCCGGCCCCGACACGCCCCAGATCGGCGACGACGACCTCGGCGCCCGTGGCTCCGACGTGGTCGAGCAGCGCTTCAAGATGGTGGCGCCCTTCAGCGACGTGCTCTACGGCGTCGCCACCCCGGTCGAGGTCCAGACCGACCGGCCGGTCCGCCAGCGGGCCGACGGCACGCTGTTCTCGGCGCCGCTCGGACGGGGAGCGGCGTACTCGGTCACCAGCCGGCGCATCCCGCTCACCGCCGAGCGGCTGCGCTCGCTCGACGGCGAGATCCCCGCGTCGGTGCGCGAGCAGTACGCCCAGCCGCCGGTCACCACCGACCGCGTGCGGGAGGCGGCCACCCGGGTCACCGAGGGGACCACCAACCAGTACGACGCCATCCTCGCCATCCAGGACTGGATGGGGAGCCGGGTCGAGTACTCCCTCGACGCGCCGCTGGCGCCCAAGGGCGTCGACGTCGTCGACCACTTCCTGTTCGACGCCGAGCAGGGCTGGTGCGAGCAGATCGCCTCCTCGCTCGTGGTGCTGGCCCGGGCCAACGGCATCCCCGCCCGCCTGGTCACGGGCTACGTCCCCGGCGACCACGACCCGGTCAGCGGCCTGTTCACGGTTCGCCAGCGCGACGCCCACGCCTGGGCCGAGGTGTGGTTCCCCGAGGTGGGCTGGGTCCCCTTCGACCCCACCGCCGACGTGCCGCTCGCCGGCGACGACCAGTCCCAGCCCACCGTGGCCGAGTGGCTGCGCGACCACCTCGTGGTCATCGGCCTGGGCGTGGCCGCGGTGGTCCTGCTCGTCGGGCCGGTGCGGCTGCTCGTCCGCCGGATCCGGCGCCAGCGGGCGAGCCGCCCCGTGGGCTGGGTCGCGGTGGCCGACCAGGGCCTCGACGCCCTCGGCCAGCGCATCGACCGCCCCCGCCGAGCCGACGAGACCGCGGCGGCGTACGCGCGCGCCCTGGCTGAGCGCTACCGGGACCCGCGCCTCGTCGAGGTCGGACGGGTCGTCGACGACGGGCTGTACGCCGCGCAGCCCCCCGACGACCGTGCCCGCGCCGAGGCCGACGCGGTCGTCGCCGAGCTGCTCGCCGCCCCCGTCCCCGAGGCCGACCCGGTCCCGGCCGGGGTCGGCTGAGCACCGGGAACGATCGGCGGATCCCGTGCCTCGTAGGGACGTGCAGACCACGACGGCGGAGGCCGCGATGACCGGAGCGGTCCGACCCCGCCCGCGGGCGGCCACGTCGGTCGACGCCGCGTTCGACGCCCTCTTCGTGCGGGAGCGCACGGCGATGGTGCGGGTGGCGTACCTGCTGGTGGGCTCCGAGCCCCTCGCCGAGGAGATCGTGCAGGAGGCGTTCGCCTCGGTGTACGCCCGCTGGGACCGCATCGACAACCACGGCGGGTTCCTGCGCCAGTGCGTCGTCAACGGCGCCCGGTCCGCGCTGCGGCGGCGCTCGCTGGAACGGCGCAAGGCCCAGCTGCTCGTCGACGACGGCACCGCGCCCGCAGGCCGCGAGCTGCTCGACGCCCTCGCCGCACTGCCGCTCGGCTGGCGATCCGTCGTGGTGCTGCGCTTCTACGAGGGCATGACCCAGGAGGAGATCGCCGTGGCCCTGGACATGCGCCTCGGCACCGTGAAGTCCAGCCTGCACCGGGGGCTGGCCAAGCTGCGGGAGGCGCTCGAGCCGTGAGCGACGATCCGATCGATCCCGCGTTCGGCCAGGAGCTGGCCGCCCGCCTGCACGAGGCCGCCGATCCCGTCGACGGTGCCGGGGTGACGCGTGCCGGCGTGGCCGCCGTCGTCGAGCGGCGGCGCGACCGCCACGCCCGCACCCGGGCGCTCGTGCTCGGCGCCGCGGCCGTGGTCGTCCTCCTGGCCGGCCTCGCCGCCTTCGTCCGCTCCGGTGGCGACGCGCCCGAGCAGGTCGTGACCGCGACGCCGTCCACCACCGAGGCGGCGTGCGTCCCGGCCCCGGTGGTCACGGCGCCGGCCGGCTGGTTCCGCCTGTCCGCCGAGCAGGCCGACGCCCTCCTCGCTGCCGGCGCCATCACCCGGGACCAGGCCGACCAGCGCGCCGAGCACGCCGTACTGCTCACCCACGACGGCCTGCAGGTCCTGAGCGACCCCGAGGTCGGACCGCTCGGCGACCAGCTCCGCGACCTCGGCTACGAGGACTCGGCGGGCATCGAGCTCCTCCGGTCCGAGGGCCTGCTGACCCCGGAGCAGGAGACCGCCGTCGCCGACCGCATCGCGCCGGTGCTGGAGCAGGCCCAGGTCGACCGGGTCTTCGACGCCTTCCCGGACCTGCTCGCGATCGCGGCCGGCGGCCAGCCGTTCCCCTCCGCCGGCGGCACCGGGTTCTCCCCCTCGGGCGGCGCCGCCACCACCACGGAGCCGGCCGGGTCCGGCGGTGGCTGCGAAGCCGGGGGCTGACGCGCCCGGCGCCTAGGGTCGGCCGGTCCGCAGACCGGAGGTTGACCGTTGACCGTGCACGTCGAGATCGTCGGAGACGACCAGGCCATCACCGTGGTCACCCTCGACCGCCCCGAGCGCCGCAACGCGCTCGACCACGCCACCCTCGGTGAGCTCACCGAGGTCCTGGCCGCGGCCGAGGCCCGGCCCACGCGGGTCCTGGTCCTCACGGGCGCTTCGGGCCACTTCTGCGCCGGCGCCGACCTCCAGGGCGTCGAGGACGCCAGCTTCGCCACCCTGCTGCAGGGCGTGCTCGACCGCCTCGTGAACGTGTCGTTCCCGACCGTCGCGGCGATCGAGGGCGCCGCGCTCGGCGCCGGGACCCAGCTCGCCGTCGCCTGCGACCTGCGCGTGGCCACCGCCGATGCCTCGTTCGGCATCCCCGCCGCCAAGCTCGGCCTGATGGTCAACCACTGGACCGTGCAGCGCGTCGCCACCCTGCTCGGCCCCAGCACCGCCCGGGCCGTGCTGCTGGCCGCCGAGGTGGTCGACGGCGCCCAGGCCCTGCGCCTCGGCCTGGTCAACCGCGAGGGCGCGCTCCCCGAGGCCATGGCCTGGGCGGAGCGCATCGCCACCCTCGCCCCGCTCACCATCGCCGGTCACAAGCTGATGCTCAACAAGCTCGAGGCCGTGCCCGCGGCCGACGACGACGTCGCCGCCGCCTTCGCCCGGGCCTGGGAGAGCGACGACTTCGCCGAGGGCCTCGACGCCTTCCGGAACCGCCGGACGCCGACCTTCCGCGGTCAGTAGTTGCCGGGGAGCAACCGGCCGAAGTTCTCGAAGAACACGTAGAGGGCCACCAGGAACACGGGCACGCCCACCAGGTACGGGGTCCAGGTCAGGAGCCGCTGGGACCGGCTGGGGCGCTCGCCGTCGGGTGCCTGCGACCGGATGCGGCGGCGCAGCAGCGTCTGGACCACCCAGGTCACGAACCAGATCGCCGCGGCCACGAGCCCCCAGAACACGGCCGGCCACTTGCTGACCGCCTCGCCCGACAGGCCCCCGTCGATCGTGGCGCCCTCGGCCAGGCCGTCCTGGGAGGGGTGGTCGCTCGCCTCGGCCTGGGCGTCGGCCTGCCCGGTGAGCATCGGCGCCGGCTCACCGACGAGCTTGCCGATCACGATGAGGCGCTCGGCAGCGGAGTACTTCGGGTGGCAGGCGATGAGCGTGATGCGGTTGTCGCCCTTGTCCTCGAGGATCTCGGTCTGGCTCGGCTTCACGATGATCGTCTCGGTGGCCTCGTAGACGAACGTGCCCTGCAGGGTCTCGAAGATGATCTGGTCGCCCTTCTTCACCTTGTCGAGGTTGTGGAAGGGCTGGCCGTAGGTGGTGCGGTGGCCGGCGATGGACACGTTGCCCTTCTGGCCGGGGAGCGGCGTCTCCGGGTAGTGGCCCGGCCCCCGCTTGAGCTGGTCGAGCGAGACGCCCGACACGACCGTGCGGTTGACGCCGATGGACGGGATCTCGATCTTGGCGATGGGGTCGCCCTCGGCCGGCAGCGGCAGGTCCTGGGTGACGGGCTCGGTGCGCGTCACCGCGATGGTGGGCGTCGTCCCGTCGGGCGGCGCGGTCGTCGTGGTGGTGGTGGGCGGCGCGGTGGTGCTCGTGGTGGTGGTCTGGTCGATCGAGGCCAGCTGCTCCTCGAAGGCCTTCGACAGCACCTTCTGGGACTTGGCCTCCTGCAACCCGGTGCCCCACAGCTGGTAGGCGACGAACAGCAGGATCAGGGTCCCGGCCGTGATCAGCGTTCTTCCGATTGCTCCGAGGACCTTCGACAGCACGGGGGGTGAGACTAAGCGAGCTGCCATCTGGTTCCCGCGCGTCGGGAGAAACCCGGAGGCACCGCCAGCTGGGTTCGTCGCCGCCGAGGGGGCACCGGTACCGTTTGTGGTGCCCATGGACGCCGTCGTCAGATTCCGCGCTGCGGTCTGTCTGCTCGGGCGCTTTCCCGCACTGGCCGGCGTCGACCTCGACGTGGCTCCTGGCGAGATCGTGCTGCTGCAAGGACCCAACGGTGCTGGCAAGACGACGTTGCTGCGCGCCTGCGCGGGCCTCGTCCCCGTGACCGAGGGCCAGGCCGACGTCCTGGGCGTCGACCTGGTGGCCGATCGCCGTCCGGTGCGGCCGATGGTGGGCCTGCTCGGCCACGCCACCGGCCTCTACGACGACCTCACCGTGGTCGAGAACGTGCGCTTCTGGTCCAAGGCCGGGCGCTCCAAGCGGGCCGACGCCGATGCCGCCCTCGCCCGGCTCGGGCTCGACGGGCGCCTCGCCGACGTCCCGGTGGCGCGGCTCTCCGCCGGCCAGCGCCGCCGTACCGCCCTCGCCATCCTCGTGGCCCGCCGGCCCCGCCTCTGGCTGCTCGACGAGCCCCACGCCGCCCTCGACCAGGACGGCCGTGACCTGGTCGACGGCCTGATGGCCGACGCGGTCGCCGCCGGCGCCACCGTGCTGTTCGCCTCGCACGAGCTCGACCGGGCCGAAGCCGTCGCCCACCGCTCGGTCACCGTGGCCGGCGGCACCGTGAACGGCCTGCTCGCTGGCTCGGCCCAGGAGGTGCCCGTTGGCTGACCTCGCCGCCGAGTCGATGCTGCGCGACGCCGCCATGGTCGTCGGCAAGGACCTCCGCCTGGAGTGGCGCAGCCGCGTCACCCTCAGCCAGATCCTCCCGTTCGCCCTGCTGGTGCTCATCCTCTTCGCGTTCGCGCTCGACCCGGACCGCCGGATCCTGGAGGAGGCCACGCCCGGCCTGTTCTGGCTGGCCGTGCTGTTCTCGATGCTGCTCGCGATCCAGCGGGCCTACGCCGTCGAGACCACCGACGGCGTGATCGACGCCCTGCGCCTGTCGGACCTCGACCCGGCCGGGATCTTCCTCGGCAAGGCGGCCGGCATCGGCCTCCACCTGCTGGTCCTCGAGGTGGTGCTGTTCATCGGCGTGACCGTCCTCTACGGCGCCACGCCCCACGGCGGCCTGCTCGTGGTGGTCACCATGCTCCTCGCCACCGCCGGGCTCGCCGCCGCCGGCAGCCTCTACGGCGTGCTCGCCGCGGGCCTGCGGGTCCGCGACACGCTCCTGCCCATCCTCATGCTCCCCGTCGTGGCCCCCGTGCTGATCGCCGGCACCGAGGCCTTCTCCGCCGCCTACGCCAACTCGTCGGGCGACGGATGGAAGTGGTGCGGCCTGCTCGCAGCTTTCTCCGTGCTTTACCTCGCGATCGGGATCTTTGCCTTCGAACCCCTCCTGGAGGAATCGTGACGTCCCCCTCATCCGACACCGGTGCCGGCATCCTGCGCCTGCACCCGGACGGCACCGCGTCGCGCGGCAGCCGCATCCTCGGCATCGTCGTGCTGGTGTCCGTGGTGGTGTTCCTCTACGTGGCGCTGGTGGCCTCGGCCCCGGACAAGAGCCTCGACGCCCAGGGCCAGCTGGTGCGGATCATGTACCTGCACGTGCCGTCGGCCATCGCCTGCTACACCGCGTTCTTCGTGACGGCGGTCGCCAGCGGCATGTACCTCTGGAAGCGCACGATGGGCTGGGACGCCCTCGCCGCGTCGTCGGCCGAGATCGGCGTGCTGTTCGTGGCCCTCACCCTGCTGACCGGCTCGATCTGGGGCCACACCACCTGGGGCACCTGGTGGGAGTGGGACCCGCGCCTCACCAGCACGGCGCTGATGTTCGTGCTGTACCTCGGCTACCTGGCGCTGCGCCGGGCGGTCCTCGACCCCACGTCGCGGGCCAAGCAGTCGGCGATCCTCGGCATCATCGCCTTCGTCAACGTGCCGATCGTCCACTACTCGGTGGACTGGTGGCGCAGCCTCCACCAGACCGCCACCGTCGCCAGCCTCGACCCGCAGATCGACGGGCTGCGCCTGTTCGCCCTGATGTTCGGCATGGTCGTGGCGATGCTGCTCTACGTGTGGCTGATGATGCACCGGTTCCGGCTGGCCTTCGCCGAGGCCGCGCTGGAGGCCAAGGGCCTCGACCTCGCCCTGGCCGAGCGCCGGGCGGAGGCCCGGGCCGATGGCGGGACCGTCCCGCCGTCCGTGAAGACCGAGGGAGCATCGTGATGGGCGTCGTGCTCGCCGAAGCCAGTGCCTGGACCTACGTGACCGCCTCGTACGCGATCACGATCGGCCTGCTGGGCGGGTACTCCGCCTGGGTCATCCAGAAGGGCCGCAAGGTCGGCAAGCAGCTGCCGCCCGAGGATCGGAAGTGGTCGTCGTGACCCCGGACCTGCCCGACGACCGGGACCTCGACGAGGGCGGCCTCGACCTCACGCCCCGCGACGACGCACCGGTCCGTGCCGCCCGCACGAAGCGCCGCCGCTGGGCCCCCATCGCCGTGCTCGTGGTGCTCGGCCTGGTCATCGGCGTGATCGGCCTGCAGGCGCGTGGTGCGTCGCTGTACTTCAAGAACGCCGACGAGGCCGTCGCCGAGAAGGCGAGCCTCGGCACCAAGCGGTTCCGCCTCCAGGGCACGGTGGTCGGCAAGCCCGTCGAGAAGGACACGTCCACCGAGTTCACCGTGCAGTACCGCGGGGTCAGCGTCGACGTCGTCCACACCGGCAGCGAGCCGGCGATGTTCAAGGCCGGGATCCCGGTCGTGGCCGAGGGCCACTGGAACGAGGCCGGCACCGAGTTCGAGAGCGACCGCCTGCTGGTGAAGCACGACGCGGACTACAAGGACTACGACGAGAAGCACCCCGGACGCGTCGACGAAGACCAGAAGTCCGACACGTGAACGCCGCCCTCGGGTTCGGCGGCGTCGTCCTCGGCGTCGTCGGCTGCCTCGGTGCCATCGTCACGCTCGCGATCGGCCTGAAGGACCACCGCACCGACCTGCTGCGCATGTCGCGCACCTACGCCTTCATGATCCTGGGTGCGGCGCTCATCTCGTTCTTCGCCATGGAGCGGGCGCTCATCACCCGGGACTTCTCGCTCGAGTTCGTCGCCACCAACGGGTCGACCAAGACGCCGGCGCTCTACAACTTCGCCACGCTCTGGTCGGCGCTCGAGGGCTCGATCCTGCTGTGGACGCTCATCCTGGCGGGCTACGCGGTCGCCGTCGTCTTGAAGTTCCGCAAGCGCCTCAGCGACCCGCTCGTGGGCTGGGCGATGCTCACCATGTTCGCGGTGGCGCTGTTCTTCTTCGGCCTGATGCTGGGTCCGGCCAACCCGTTCACGACGCTGTCGAACCCGCCGCTCGACGGCCCGGGCCCGAACCCGCTCCTCCAGAACCACCCGCTCATGGCGTTCCACCCGCCGATGCTCTACCTCGGGTACGTCGGGTTCACGGTGCCGTTCGCGTTCGCCATCGCCGCGCTCACCACCGGGCGCCTCGGCGAGGGCTGGCTCGTCGAGACCCGGCGCTGGACCCTCTTCGCCTGGTCGTTCCTCACCATCGGCATCATCCTCGGTGCCTGGTGGTCGCACGAGGTCCTCGGCTGGGGTGGGTACTGGGCCTGGGACCCGGTGGAGAACGCCTCGTTCCTGCCGTGGCTCACCGGCACCGCCTTCATCCACTCGGTGATGGTGCAGGAGCGCCGCGGCATGCTCCGGGTGTGGAACCTGTCGCTGCTGTGCGCCACGTTCTCGCTCACGATCCTCGGCACGTTCCTGACCCGCTCCGGCGTGCTCGACTCCGTGCACGCGTTCAGCGACTCCACCATCGGCCCGCTGCTGCTCGGCTTCTTCGCCCTGATCGTGGGCGTCACCGTCGGGCTCATCGCCTGGCGCGGCGACCGGCTGCGGTCGCCGGCCCGCATCGACTCGCCCGCTTCCCGTGAGGGCGCGTTCCTGCTGAACAACATCGTGTTCGCGGCGTTCGCCTTCGTGGTGCTGCTGGGCACCGTGTTCCCGCTCATCGCCGAGTCGCTCAACGGCGACCGCGTCACCGTCGGCGTGCCGTACTTCGAGCGGATGACGATGCCCATCGGCATCGTGCTGCTGTTCCTCATGGCCATCGCCCCGGTCCTGCCGTGGCGCAAGGCCTCGGCCGAGACGCTCCGCACCCGCCTGCTCTGGCCCGGGTGGATCGGCACCGGCGCCCTGCTGCTGGCGCTGCTGCTCGGCGCACGCGGCTTCGCCCCGCTGCTCGCCTTCTTCCTCGCCGGCTTCGCCGCCGGCTCGGCCCTGCGGCAGCTGGCGCTCGCCACCCGCCGCCAGGGCTTCCGGGGGCTGCTCGGCCGCACCAACGGCGGCATGATCGTGCACCTCGGCGTGATCATGCTGGCGGTCGCGTTCACCGCGTCGAACGCCTACCAGTCCGAGCGCGAGGCCCGGATGTGCGTCACGGCGAAGGAGGGCTGCCCCTCCACCATCACGGTGGCCGGCCACGACATCACCTACCTCGGGCCCAAGGACCTCTCGACGGCGGCGCGCACCCAGATCAGCGCCCGCCTCCTGATCGACGGCCGGGTGTACACCCCCGGCATCCAGCAGTTCCCCAACGGGAACCAGCAGATCGGCAAGCCCACGGTGAAGAACACGCCGCGCGACAGCCTGCTGATCGCCCTGCTCAACCTGCCCACCGGCTCGGGCGACGCCAGCTCGGTGCAGATCCGCATCGTGCACCAGCCGCTCATCGTGTGGCTCTGGACCGGCGGCGCGGTGATGGCGTTCGGTTCGCTGCTCGCCGCGTTCCCGGGCAAGCGGCGCAACCCCACCGACCCGGTGTCGGCGCCCATCGCCGCGGGCGGCCCGCCCCCGGACGCCGATCCCGACCCCGAGCCCGTCCCCGTGGGAGCAGGAGCATGACCGCCACCCAGCCGGCGCCGCGCCGGTCCCGCACCGTGATGTTCGCCGCCATCGGCGTCGGCATCGTGATGCTGCTGCTGGTCGTGCTGCTCGTCACCCGCAAGAACGCCGAGGAGCGCTCCACCGACAGCCCGCTGCTCGGCAAGACCGCCCCGGCCCTGAACGGCGACCCGCTCCAGGGCGAGGCGTTCGACATCGGCACCACCGACCGCTGGCTGCTGGTCAACTTCTTCGCCACCTGGTGCGTGCCCTGCGTCGAGGAGCACCCCCAGCTCCGCAAGGTCGCCGAGGACGGCGCCGAGTCCGGCCAGGTCGAGGTGGTGAGCGTCGTCTACGGCGACCAGGCCGCCGACGTCGAGCGCTTCTTCGAGGAGAAGGGCGGCGACTGGACCGTGCTCGACTCCGACGACGGCCGCACCGCCCTCGACTGGGGCGTGGCCAAGGTGCCGGAGTCGTTCCTCGTGTCGCCCACCGGCGTGGTGGTGGAGCGGTTCCAGGGCGGCGTGGTCGCCCAGGACGTCGAGGACCTGATCCAGCAGTACGAGGACCGCGCGTCGTCGGGCAGCACGGACGGGGGCGGGTCGTGAGCACGCCGTCGAAGGGCCGGGCCTGGGCGCCGTGGATCGCCATGGCCGTCGTGGTCGTGGTCGCACTGGCCATCGGCACGTTCGCCCAGTCCGAGCCCAGCCCCGAGGAGCGGGCGCAGAACCTCGCCGAGACGATCCGCTGCCCCTCCTGCAAGAGCCAGTCGGTGGCGTCGTCCGACACGCCGTCGTCCCAGGGCGTCCGGCTGCTGATCAAGGAGCGCATCGCGGCGGGCGACTCCGACGAGCAGATCCGTGACTTCGTCGCCTCCCGCTACTCGCGCGAGATCCTCCTCGACCCCTCGGGGAGCGGCGTCGGCACCGTCGTGTGGGCGCTGCCGGTGATCGTGGTGATCGTGGCCCTGGCGGGCCTCGTGTACCGGTTCCGGGACTACCGGCCCGGCGACCGCACGGTCACCCAGGCCGACCGCGACCTCGTGGCCGGCGCGCTCGACGGAGCGGCCGCAGGGCCGGCTCCCGCCGGGCCCGACGAGCCGGCCGAGGAGCGGGTGTGACCGCACCGGCCGCGCCCAAGAAGCGGCCGTCGAAGCGGGCCGCGCTCGATCCCGACGAGCTCGCCGCGCTCGAGGAGCAGCGCGACTTCCTGCTGCGGTCGCTCGCCGACCTCGACCGCGAGCACGATGCCGGCGACCTCGAGGACGACGACTACGAGACCCTGAAGGACGACTACACCGCACGCGCGGCCGACGTCCTCCGGGCCATCGACGAGCAGCGCGCTGCGTTCGACGACGCCCGCCGGCCCCGGTCGGTCGGCCGGACCCTGGCGTGGGTCGCGGGCATCGCGGTGTTCGCCATCGTCTCCGGCGTCGTCGTGGCCAGCGCGCTCGGGGCCCGCAAGGCGGGGGAGAGCTCCTCGGGCGGCGTGTCCGTCGAGCAGACGAACACGCAGAAGGCCAACGAGTGCATCCCGAAGATGCAGACCGATCCCCAGGGCGCCTCAGACTGCTTCGAGGCGATCCTGAAGGACGACCCGAAGAACGTCGTGGCCCTCACCTGGTCGGCCTGGCAGCTGTCGCTCAGCGCCGACAACTTCGAGGAGGTCGACGCCCGCACGGCCAAGGCCCTCGCCGCCGTGCGGCTGAACGACGCCGTCGAGAGCGACCCGGACTACAGCTACGCCCGGGCCTTCCGGGCGATCGTCGCGTTCCGCAACGGCCGGTACGAGGAGGCCGCGACCTACCTCCAGGAGTTCAAGGACAACGACCCGGCGGCGGATGCCGCGGCGATCATCGACCAGATGGGCCTCGAGGCCGACCTCCAGAAGGCGCTCGATGGCCAGGCGGGCACCAGCACGACGACCAGCACGACCGTCGCCGGCGGCTGATCGGCCGTCAGCTGAGCGGCGGCAGCCCCATCGGGTTCGGGTAGCGGAGGACCCCCGCCTGGGACACGGCGGTGGCCGCCGGCGTGAGCAGCTCGACGACCCGGGTGCGCTCGACCTCGTCGAGGTGCTGCCACGGGAGCGCGGCCAGGTGGTCGGTGGTGTGCTCGACCGATCGGCGCAGCTCGCGGCCGGCGTCGGTGAGGGCGCCGTCGTCGTCGACCAGGTCGCGGTGGTGCAGGCGGTCGACCGCCGCCGCCCAGTCCTCGGCCGTCCAGCCCCGGGTGCGCTGCAGGTCGACGGGGTCGGTGCCCTGCTCCAGCGCGATCAGGACGTGCGCCTCCAGCCCGTCGACGCCCGCGGCCGCGAGGGCGGCCACGTGCCCGTCGCCCCGGTGCTCGCGCAGCGTGGTGCAGCGCTGCCACAGGGCCTCGACGGCGTCATCGGGCAGGGCCAGGTCCCGGTTCGCGGCGAACAGCGGACGGCCTGCGGCGACGCCGGAGGCGATGGCCGCGTCGAGGAACGGGGCGACGGCCCGGGCGGCGTGGTCGAGGTCGGGCGCGACCCGGCGCAGGGTCGCCGCCGCGGCCTCGCTGCGGCGCTCGACCAGGGTGCTCGGGGCCGCGACGGCCCAGACGTCGGGCACCCAGCGGCGGACGAACGTCGGGGCGAAGTTGGCGAAGGCAGCGTCGACGACGCCCGGCGACGCCGCGCCGAGCGGCGCGCCGCGGAAGCCGAAGTAGCCCATCCAGAACCCGCTCAGACCGAGGTCGGCCCCGGCGGCCTGCGTCTCCTCGCCGAAGTAGGTCACGGCGTGGAGCGTCTCGATGCGCAGCCAGAGGGAGCGGGCGAACTCCACGGTCAGCCTTCGCCGTCCGGGGGCGGGAACGCCTGGATGTGGCGGATCTGCCCGTCCTCGACCGTGCAGACGTAGCGGCCAGCCTTGCCGATGGCCCGAGGGCCCTCGAGGTCGGCGCCCCGCCGGGTCGCGGTGGCGACCACGGCCGGGATCACGTCGCCGTGGCTGCACGCCGCGACGACTCGGCCCTCGGCCGCCGCCGCGAGCAGGGCGTCGAGCGTCGGCGGCCCGTCGTTGCCCTCGTTCAGGACCTCGACGACCTGCACCTCGAGGCCCGTGGCCTCCGCGAGCGGGACGAGGGTCTGGCGGCAGCGCAGCGACGGGCTGGTCCACAGCTCCTCGATGCCGGCATCGGCGAGCGCGTCGGCGATGGCCTGCGCCTGGTCCTGGCCACGAGGCGAGAGCGGGCGCTTGTGATCGGCCTTGTCCCACGCCGAGCGGCTGCCGGCGTGCGCATGGCGGATGAGGTGGATCTGCATCGAGGGATCGGTTCCTGGTGGGGTGGGGGGAGGGTGAGCGAAGCCTTACCCATCAGCGGCAGCGGCTCCCAACGCACGGAGCCGGTCGATGGTGGCGGGGAGGGCGGCCTCGAGCTGGTCGACGTGGGCGTCGGTGGTGTCCCATCCCACGGAGATGCGGAGCGAGCGGTGGGCGTCGACGCCCATGGCCTCGAGCACCGGTGACGGCTCGAGGGACTCGGTGGCGCAGGCGCTGCCGGAGTGGGCCGCGACCCCGGCGCGGTCGAGGCCGAGGAGCACGCCCTGCGGCTCGATGCCGTCGATGCCGACGCACACGAGGTGGGGGAGGCGGTGGACCGGGTCGCCGTAGGGCGTCACGCCGTCGAGCTCGTCGACGGCGGCACGGATGCGGTCGGTGAGCCGGACCGCCTCGGCCGCCTCGTCGACCAGCGTCGCGGTCAGCTCCTCGGCAGCGGCCCCCAGCCCGACGAGGGCGGCCACGGGCTCGAGGCCGGCTCGCCGGGCGCGCTCCTGGTCGCCGCCGAGCAGCAGGGGCGGGACGCGCAGGCCGCGCCGCACGAGCAGGGCGCCGGTGCCGGACGGCCCGCCGAGCTTGTGGCCGCTGATCGACAGCAGGTCGGCCCCGAGGTCGCCGAACGCGATCGGCACCCGGCCGGCCGCCTGGGCCGCGTCGACGTGGACCAGCACGCCGCGCTCGCGGCACGCGGCCACGACCTCGGCCACCGGCTGGATCGTCCCGACCTCGTGGTTGCCCCACTGCACGTGCACCGCAGCGGTGGCCGGCGTGATGGCGGCGAGCACCTCGTCGGCGTCGACGCGCCCGCGCCCGTCGACGGGGACCACGGTGACCGCGCCGGCCCGGTCGGCGTCGAAGCGGACGGCCGAGTGCTCGACGGCGGTCACCACCTGGTGGGTGCGTCCCTCCTCGTCGACGAGGCCCTTGTCCCGGGCCCGGGCGGCGGCGCCGGCGACGGCCGCGGCGATCGACTCGGTGCCGCCGCTCGTGAACACGACCTCCCGGCTGCGGGCGCCGAGGAGGGCCGCCACCTGCTCGCGGGCCACCTCCAGCGCGACCCGCGAGGCCATGCCCTCCTCGTGGATCCGGCCGGGATCACCGACGAGGTGCGTGAGCGCCGACACCATCGCCTCGCGGGCGGCGGGTCGGAGCGGCGAGGTTGACGCGTGGTCGAGGTACGCCCGAGGCACGGAGCAAACCCTACGGCGTGGCGCGCAGGACCCGGCCGAAGCCGCGCTGGTCGCCGAAGCCGTCGGCGAAGGCGCCGTCGTGCCAGGTGACCCGGCCGTTCACCAGCACCGTGGGCACGCAGGCGTCGTGGCGCCGCACGAGGCGGTCGAGGCCGGGCATGCCGACCATCTCCTCCTCGGTGATCTCGTCGAGGCGGCCGTCGAGGGTGGCCGGGTCGACCACCACGACGTCGGCGCGGCGCCCGACCTCGAGGCGGCCCGCGTCGATGCCCAGGTAGTCGGCGATCTCGCCGGTGAGGCGGTGGACCGCCCGCTCCCGGGTCATCAGCGTGCGGCCCTGGGCCTCGGCGTCGACCACCAGCCGGAGCAGGTGGAGCGGGAAGTCGTAGTACGCCATGTTCCGCAGGTGGGCGCCGGCGTCGGAGAACCCGATGAGCACCGTGGGGTGGTCGACGACGTACTCCAGCTCCTTGAGCCGGTCGTTGCCCACCACCGTGTACCAGCGGAGGTCGTTGCCGAACTCGGCCTGGAGGTCGAGGAAGCAGTCCAGCGGCTCGATGCCCCGCTCCTTCGCCACCGACGAGAACGACCGGCCGATCAGCGACGGGTCCGGGCAGTCGATGATCTTGGGCTCGTCGAGGTCGCGGTGCCACGCCTTGGGCGACAGCGGGTTCGTCCACTGCTTCTTGAACATCTCCCGCCAGGCGGGATCGGCGAGCAGGGCCTTGCGGGTCTCCAGGTCGGTCTCGTGCAGGGCCTGGGTCCCGGCACCGAGCTCCTCCATCACCGGCACCTCCATGCCGTCGACCCACAGCTCGAACGGGAGGGGGAGGGACTGCCAGCGCATCTGGGCGTGGAGGCGGTCGTTGAGGAAGGTGGTCATGGCCCCGGCGATGCGGTGCGTGCCCCGCATGGCGACCGAGTCGACCATCGAGATCACCATCATCTTCAGGGACTTGCGGCGGACGCCGGTGGACATCAGGCCGATGAGCGGGATGTTCCAGCGGCCGGCGAGGTCCGGCACCATCTGCATCACGCGGTCACGGGTGCGGAGCACCTTGGCGAAGTGCCGGTACTCCTTCCACTTGGCGTAGACCGACGGCGTGCTCTTCGAGCGGTAGCGGTCGCCGTCGAGCTTGTCCCACGGCAGGGTGTTGAAGCTCATGCCGAGGTAGCCGGCGTCGAGCGCCTGCTCCAGCTCCCGGGTCATCTCGTCGAGCTCCCGGTCGGTGGGACGGGCCTTGTCGTCGACGGCCCGACCCAGGCCCATCACCGCGGTGCGCACCGCGGAGTGGCCGAACATGGCGGTGACGTTCGGCCCGAGCGGGAGGCCGTCGAGGTGGTCGAGGTACTCCGCCGGCGTCTCCCAGTCCTTGATCTTCTCGAGGAGCGGCAGGACGGTGTCGTAGGGAACGGCCTCGACCCGGCAGAACTGGTCGGCCAGGTCCTCGGGCGTGCCCATGGCGAACGACAGGCCGCACGACCCCACCAGCACCGAGGTGACGCCGTGGCGCACGGACTCGCCGAGCGCCGGGGCCATCTCGATCTCGGCGTCGTAGTGCGTGTGCAGGTCGATGAACCCGGGCGTCACCCACATGCCGTCGGCGTCGATCACGGTGGCGCCGTCGGGAGCCGTCAGGTCGAGGCCGATCTGGGCGACGATCCCGTCTCGCACGAGGACGTCGGCCCGCAGCCCCGGTCGCTGTCCAGAGCCGTCGAACACGGTGCCGCCACGGATGAGGACAGGGGGAGGGGTGCCGTCGGCCATGGCCCGAGGGTACGACCGATCCCCGAACTTGACCAGTGGGTCAAGTGTTCAGATCCCGGTGACGCCCTACTCTCCTCGGGCGATGGGGGCGAAGGGGCCGGGCGTGGTGGTCCTGGCCGTGCTCTGCGTCGTCCTCGCCATAGGCCTCCTCGTCGGAAAGGCCGACGACGGGGGCCGCGACGGCGACGTCGTCCCCCGATCGACGACCACCGACGCGGCCGCGGCGACCTCCGATCCCGGCTCGGTCGAGGAGCTCCTCACCGGGCTCGCCGTGCGGTCGTCGGACCCGGCTGCGGACTACCGGCGAGCCGCCTTCGGCGACGACTGGGACTACGACCCGGCGAGCGGATGCAACACGCGGGAGGAGGTGCTGATCGACGAATCGGTGATCCACCCGACCGTGGATGACCGGTGCCGCACCACGAACGGCCGCTGGCGATCGCTGTACGACGGCGTCGAGACCGACGACCCGGCCGACCTGCAGATCGACCACCTTGTCCCCCTGGCCGATGCGTGGCGGTCGGGGGCGGACGCCTGGACCGCCGACCGCCGCCGTTCCTTCGCCAACGACCGGATCAGCCCCGACACCCTGATCGCCGTCACCGGCCACACGAACCAGTCGAAGGGCGACTCGACGCCCGACGAGTGGCTCCCGCCCGACGAGGGCTCGTGGTGCACGTACGCCGAGATGTGGGTCCGGGTGAAGGCGACCTGGGATCTGTCGGTCACCCGCCCGGAGGCCGACCGCCTCGGGCAGATCCTCGCCGCCTGCTGACCGAGCCGGTCGGCCGCGCCTAGGTGCGGTCGCACCGCCACGGGTCGCCGTGGGCGGTGTCGAACGTGATGGAGCGGGTTCCGTCCAGCTCGATGTCGACCTCGAGCGGAGGAGGGTTCTTCGCGAGGTCCGACATCTCCTCGACCGTCATGTCCTCCTCGATGAGGTCGGGCGCGAAGACGCCGGGTTCCGTGAGCGCGAACCCGGTCGAGTCCACCGAGAGCCGATCGAAGTCGGCGATGCCCAGGCCCGGTCCGCCGGCCGCGGCGCCCGTGAACTCGATGGCGAGGTCGCCGTCCTCGACGGCCCAGGTGCCGGTGAGCCTCCGGTTCGCGGCCGACGCGTCTTCCAGGGTCACCGTGAACCCGCCGGGCCGGATCCGGATGCGGAACGGCGTCTCGCGCGCACCCGGCGCGTCGGGGCGGCAGCGCCAGCTCCCGACGGCGAGATGCTCGACGGCCTTCTCCTTCACCTCGTCGGCGGCGCTGCTGCACGCGGCACCGACGGCGGCGAGGGCGAGCAGTCCGGTCCCGAGGAGCAGTCGGCGCATCATGGCGCCGCAACCTACGCGGCGACCGGGTCCTCCGTGGCGGGCTCAGCCGGTGATGTGGGTGATGCAGGTGGCGTCGCCGCTGGCACGGGACGCTTCGGTGAGGGCGGTGGCGTCGCCGTAGAGGGCTTCGAGCATGCCGCGGACCATGCCGCGGTCGACGGCGCAGATCACCGGGTGCTCGACGGCGGCGTCGCCGAAGGGGCAGTGGTCCGAGATGATCCGCAGCTCGTCGCCGTGCTGCTCGGCGTGGGCGGCGAAGCCGTGGGCGCTCAGCGCGTCGGCCACGGCGTGGAGGGCGGTGCGGAACGACCGCTGCACGTCGCCGACGTCGCCCATCGCCTCGGCCATGGTCCGGCCGTACTCCATGCCGACCTCCTCGGCCATGGCCTCGGCCTGGGCCGGCGGGAGCATGGCGAGCGCCTTGCCCAGCAGGGTGACGAGCACGTCGTCGTGGCGGACGGGCAGGTCGAGCTCCACGGCGTCGCCGTGGGTGCGGTAGCGCTTCGACGGGCGGCCGGCGCCGGGGGAGCCCGGGCTGCGGCCCACGGACACCTCGAGGTGACCGCCGGCGGCCAGCTTGTCGAGGTGGTGGCGGGCCACGTTGGGATGGAGCTCGAAGTGGTCGGCGACCTCGCTGGCCGTGACGCCCTCGGGGTGCTCGTGGGCGAGCAGGTAGATCTGGCGGCGCGTGGGGTCGCCGAACGCGGAGGTGATCGCGGTGACGGCCGAGGAGAACTCGGTCGGACTGAGGGTCTCACGGGTCACGTCGGTATTCTACCTATGCGCATAGGGGAAATCCCTGGCTGCCGGAACCGACCGAACCCCCGAGGACCCTGCCGTGCCCACCGAAGCCGAGATCATCGAGGCGCTCCGCCCCGTCGAAGACCCCGAGCTGCACCGCAGCATCGTCGACCTCGGGATGGTGAAGGAGGTGGCGCAGGCCGATAGCAGCGTGCGGGTGATGATCGCCCTCACCACGCCCGGCTGCCCCCTCAAGAACGAGATCAACACCCGGGTCCGCAGCGCCGTCACCGCGCTCGACGGCGTCGAGGCGGTGCAGGTCGACTTCACCGCCATGACGCCCGACGAGCTGGCCGCCCTGCGCCAGGAGCTCCACGGCAACCCGGCCGCCACCGCCGGCTCGCAGCCCGCCCACGGCCACGCCGAGGGCCGGGCCATCCCGTTCGCCGAGGCCGGCTCCAAGACCCGCGTGCTGCTCATCGCCTCGGGCAAGGGCGGCGTCGGCAAGTCGTCGGTGTCCACCAACCTCGCCATCTCGCTCGCCAACCGCGGCAAGAAGGTCGCCCTCGTCGACGCCGACGTGTGGGGCTTCTCCATCCCGCGGATGCTCGGCATCCAGCACCCGCCCCAGGTCATCGACTCGATGCTCGTGCCGCCGGAGGCCCACGGCGTCCGCTGCATCTCGATGGGCTTCTTCGCCGAGGAGGACCAGGCCGTCATCTGGCGCGGCCCCATGCTCCACAAGGCGCTCGAGCAGTTCCTCACCGACGTGTTCTGGGACGACCCGGACTACCTCCTCATCGACCTGCCCCCGGGCACCGGCGACATCTCGATCTCCATCGCCCAGTTCCTGCCCCGGGCCGAGGTGTTCGTGGTGACGACCCCGCAGCCGGCCGCCCAGCGCGTCGCCCAGCGGGCGGCAGCGATGGCCGAGAAGGTCAACCTCCAGGTCCGCGGCGTCATCGAGAACATGTCGTGGTTCACCGGCGACGACGGCCAGCGCTACGAGATCTTCGGCGCCGGCGGCGGCCAGGAGCTCGCCGACAAGCTCGACGTCCCGCTCCTGGGCAAGGTGCCGCTGCTGCAGGACCTGCGCGAGGGGTCCGACGAGGGCAAGCCGGTCTCGGCCATCGACCCCGACGGCGAGGCCGGCCGGGCGTTCGCCGCCATCGCCGAGCAGGTCGACGTGGCCCTCGCCCCCAAGCGCCGCTACAACGCCGGCCTGAAGCTCATCGACAGCTGATCGATGCCCGCCGCCACCAGCCGCGCCTGCGGCTGGCGGTCCAGCGTGAGGTGGGTGCCGTCCGCGAGCCAGACCCTCGGCACGCGCCCCGGCTGCTTGTAGCCGTCGACGTCGACCACCTCCGAGAGCGGGACGGTGCCGCCGCGCCGGAGCGTGCGCCAGTGGACGCCCTCGTCGTCGACCGACAGCCACCGCAGCCCGCCGAACTGGTCGTAGCGGGTCACCACGTAGCCCGCCGCGCCGGCGTACAGCAGCGGCACGACCGCGGTCACGTGCAGCGACCGGGCCACCCAGACGGCGACCGGGAGCAGCACCAGACCGGCGAGGACCATCGAGCCCCAGGGCTCGAGCGGTTCCCGCACCCACACCGCCGGGTGCGGCTTGCGGCCGCGGCGCTGGATCGCCGCGACCCCGGCGACGACCACCGCCACCGCCGCCACCACGGCGGCGACGATCGTGAAGCCCACCAGCTCGGGTGGGATCGGGTGGGAGACGGCGAGCGACATGGCCCGTGCCCATCGGCCGGCCGCCCGGGATCGTGAAGGCCTGGCAGGTCCGGGGAACCGGGTCCACGGCAGGGCGATGGCTCGGTACCATGGCCGCGGCAGACCTGAGGAGGTCCCCCGTGGAGCAGCGCTGGCAGCAGACCGAGACCCTGGCGTGGACGGCGAACGACAGCCCCGGCCGTCCGCCCCGCTCACCCTCCCGGTGGATCACCGGCAGCGTCGCCGCCACCCTGGCCGTCACGCTCACCGGCATCATCGCCACCGACGCCCTCTGCCCGGACCACCGGGCCTGGGTCCAGGGCCTCGCCAGCCTCGCCATCATCGGCGCGGTGGTGGCCATCGCCCAGTCCCTCCGCGACCAGCCGTCGGCGCCGCTCTTCGCCATGGGATCGTCGGTCGTCGGCATCGCCATCGGCCTGATCGACGCCTCGCACGACCCCGGTCGCGGTGCGCTCATCGCCCTCGGCTTCGCGGTCGCCGGGCTCGGCAGCTCGATCGTCGCCTTCCGCATGGACCAGCTCTCGCGCTGGGGCGCCAAGCTCGCCGAGGCCCACGTGGCCCCCGCCGAGCTCGAGTCGGTGGAGCCCGTCGTCGCCCACGCCTCGTCGGCGTCGCCTGCTCCGGTCGAGCCGGCGCCCCTTGACCGCTCCGCCACGTGACCCCGAGGTCGTCCGCTGGCTGAGGCGGCCCCTCTGGTGGCTGCTCGGCGTCGCCGTCCTGTCGACGCTGTGGGTGGTGCAGCCCGTCATCGACCTGATCACCGAGGCCCGCATCGAGCGGGACGGGGTGCCCGTCGCGGGCACGATCCTGGGCTCGTGGGACGGCGGCCAGCGGGTCCCCGTCTCGTTCACGCCGCCGGCCGGCGGTGAGCCGGTCACCGCGGTGGCCTGGGGTCCCGTCGACCACGAGCGGCCCATCGGCCCCATCGACCTGCAGGTCGACCCGGACGACCCGTCTCGGGTGCGCGTCGCCGGGTCGCTCGCGGTCTGGCCCGTGGTCGAGGCGCTGACCCTGTTCGTCCCGATCCTCCTCGCGCTGCTCATCTGGCTCGTGACCCGGCACCGGTGCGTGCGCCGGAGCGAACGGCTGGCGGCGGCCGACCTGCCGGCGTACCGGATGGTTGGCGTGCCCGTGCCCGGGCGCTTCGCCCGCCGCCGCTGGCGGATGCACCTCTACCCCCTCGACGTGGGCGCGGGGACCTCGCCCGTGTGCACCGTCCCCGTCATCGGCTGGTCGGACTCGACGGCGTCGCGGACCGTCGAGGTGAAGGGCGAGCCCCGGCCCGGGGGAGCGGTCGTCATCTCCGATCGTGCGCTCGACCGGATCTGGTGGCCGGCCGGACGCTCCCTCGTCACCGGCCAGACGCCCCTGCCGGAGCCCGGGGCTCCGGCCGCCGACCTCGGCGGCCGGACCCGCTGGTGGCTCGTCGTCCTCGGCGGCTTCCTCATCGCCTACGCCCTCGCCGGTGGCCCGGGGTCGCAGGCGCTCGAGGAGCAGGCCGGGTCGACGACGGCCACCGTGGTCGAGGGCCACGGCACCGGGGTCGAGCCGACACCGGTGCGGTACCGGGTCGACGGCCAGGACCACGAGGCGTCCCCCTCGCTCGCCGGCCCCCAAGCGGCCGGCGACCACGTCACGCTCGCCTACGACCCCGAGTCCCCGGACCACGTCTGGCAGGCCGGAACCCACGAGGAGATCCCTGGAGCGCAGGCCCCCGACTCCGTCCTCGCCCTGTTCCTGGGCGGCGTCCTGCTCGCCCTGGGGATCGTCCTCGCCCCGCCGCCGATGCCCGAGCGCCGGCCCGGCGAGAGGGGTGGTGGGCTGTTGCCCCTACGATGACCGCCGGATCACCGACCCTTCAGGAGACGCAGGCCGTGGACGTTCGCATCGGAGTCAGCCAGACCGCCAAGGAGCTCGACGTCGAGCTGCCCGACGGTGCCGACGCGGAGGCCGTCAAGGCCGACATCGACAAGGCCATCAAGGACGGCACCACGCTGTGGCTGACCGATCGCAAGGGCCGCCAGGTCGGCGTGCCCGCCGAGAAGATCGCCTACTTCGAGATCGGCCGCCCCGACGACGGCCGCCACATCGGCTTCGGGTCCTGATCTCCGGCTCGGCCGCAGGTGGCACCGGTCACCTTCTGGCTCGCCCGTCCCGGCACCGGGTAGGAACGACCCCATGACGACCCGTCCCCTCGGCCGATGACCGCGCTGCTCGACCGCAAGCTGCTGTTCGTCACCGGCAAGGGCGGTGTCGGCAAGTCCACCATCGCTGCGTCGCTCGGCCTGCTCGCCGCCGAGCAGGGCAAGCGCACGCTCGTGTGCGAGGTCGACGCCAAGGGCAACCTGGCCGACTTCTACGAGGCGGGGGAGACGGCGTTCACGGCCCGGGAGCTCCAGCCCAACCTCTGGGCGATGTCGATGAACACCGAGGAGTCGCTCAAGGAGTACCTGAGCCTCCAGCTCAAGATCCCGCTCCTCGCCAAGATCGGGCCGCTCGCCCGCACCTTCGACTTCATCGCCAACGCCGCGCCGGGCGTGAAGGAGATCCTCACCATCGGCAAGCTGGCGTGGGAGGTCAAGGAGCGCCACTACGACCTGGTCGTCGTCGACTCGGTCGCCAGCGGCCACATCGTCGGCCAGCTCACCGCGCCGCAGGGCATCAACGAGCTGGTGCAGGTGGGCGTGGTCCGCAACCAGACCCAGTGGATGCTCGACATCCTCACCGACCCGCAGCAGACCGGCGTCGTGATCGTGTCGGCCCCCGAGGAGATGCCCGTCGCCGAGACCATCGAGCTGGCCGACCGGCTGAGCACCGAGACCAAGGTCGACCTCGCCGCCGTGGTGGTCAACCGGGTCCTGCCCGAGCTCTTCACCGAGCGGGAGGAGGCGCTGTTCGAGTCGCTGCGCACCCCCGAGCAGCTCGACGCCCTCAGCGCGGCCGCCGGGGGCGACGTCACGCCCGTGTTCGACGCGGCGGAGCTGGCCGTCACCCTGCGGCGGACGCGGGCCGAGCACCTCGCCACGCTGCGCCGGGCCCTCGACCCGGCCCTGCCGATGCTCTACGTGCCGTACCTGTTCACCCGCAGCCACGGGGCCCGGGCCACCCGGAAGGTCGCCGAGCTGCTGGCGGAGGAGCTCTGATGGCCGCGTCGAAGGGCAAGACCCCCGCCGCCGGCGAGAAGGCCCGCACCCTCGAGCAGCTGCTCGCCACCAAGGAGATCGTGATCTCCTGCGGATCGGGCGGCGTCGGCAAGACCACCACCGCAGCCGCGGCCGCGGCCATGGCCGCCACCCACCTCGGCGGCAAGGTGCTGGTCCTCACCGTCGATCCGGCGAAGCGGCTGGCCAACGCCCTCGGCCTCGAGCGCTTCGGCAACGTCGAGACCCGGGTGCCCGATGCCGCGTTCGCCGGTGCCGGGGTCGAGCCCCGCGGCGAGCTGTGGGCCGCCATGCTCGACACGAAGCAGTCGTGGGACGACCTCATCGCCCGGCACGCGCCCGATGCCAAGACCCGCGAGGCGATCCTCGCCAACTCGATCTACCAGAACATCTCGGGCCGCTTCGTCCAGAGCCACGACTACATCGCCATGGAGCGGCTCTACGAGATCCACTCGTCGGGCACCTACGACCTGATCGTCGTGGACACGCCGCCCACCCGCAACGCCATCGACTTCCTCGAGGCGCCGGACCGCATGGCGGACTTCTTCTCGTCGAAGCTCCTGCGCTGGCTCACCGCGCCCACCAAGAGCCGGGTGATGAACTTCGCCTCGAAGCCCTTCTACACGGTGGCCGACCGCATCCTCGGCTCGCAGTTCCTCGAGGACATCGCCGAGTTCTTCAGCCTGTTCCAGGCGATGGCCCCCGGCTTCGTCGAGCGGGCCGACGCCGTGACCAAGATCCTCGCCGACAAGCGGACGACCTTCTTGGTGGTGTCCACGCTGGAGGCGGCACCCCTGCACGAGGCCGAGTTCTTCATCGACGCCCTCGACGAGCGCAAGCTCCACCTCGGGGCGCTCGTGCTCAACAAGGTGCTCCCGTCGTACCTCCGCCGCACCGCCACCACCGGCGTCGCCAAGCGCCTCTGCTCCGATGCCGACGCCCTCGCCGCGGTGGTCCCCGACGCCGGCAGCCCCGTCGACACCGCCCGGGTCCTGGGCACCATCGGCGAGAGCTTCCTCAACTACCAGGTCGTCGCCAAGCGCGAGGCCGAGCAGCGCGCCGGCCTGGCCCGCACGCCCGACGTCGTCGCCGCCGTGCCGTACTTCGACGCCGACATCCACGACCTGTCCGGCCTGCTCCAGCTCGGCGACCAGATCTGGCGCTAGGCGCGGCTCGCTCCGCTTCGCCGCGTCTCGTCACTCGTTCGGCTGCGACTCACTCCGTCCCTCGAGCTCCCCGGGGCTCGCTTCGCGGGTAGGTTCGTCTTGCTGGGGCGGGGGACGCTGCTGGTGGAAGGGGAGCGGGGATGCGTCGACGTGGGGCGGCAGCGGTCATCGCTGCGATCGGGATCGTGCTCCTGGCTGGCTGCGTGCCGACACCGGTCGCCATCCACTACGACGGGGACAACGGGAAGAGCACGTCGAAGGCGGAATGGCGGGTCGCGGCCGTCACCACATCCAAGGGGCCGGGCATCGAGGTGCGGTTCCGCAACTGCAGCACCGTGCACGTCACGTCGACCTCGCCCGCCATCGACCAGACCGCGCACCTGCGACCCGTCGCCCGCGTCACCGACGCCAAGGGCAAGGTCATCTTCGACAACAGCAGCCCCATCTCGGAGGTGCGGCCCGCCGGATCCCAGGTGATCGACACCAAGACGCCGACCACCGACGACCTCCAGCGGATCATCGTCCCGACCTCCGGGGCCAGCGGCGCGATCACCGTCGACCCGCTGTGCACCAGCTACCCGGGCTACGGGATGGGACCGAGCTACACGTTCGACCTCAAGCCCTGCACCACGACGACCCGCAGCTGCGCCACCCGCAAGGCCGGGACCGGCGTGTTCAACCCGGGGTTCTGAGCCGACGGCGGGTCACGCCCGCTTGGCGGCCCGCCACTGCTTGAGGCGCGCGAGCGCCCACGAGATCGGCACCACGATCAAGGCGCCGAGGCCCACCACCGCGACCGTGTTCTGGAACCCCGAGGAGTTCACCATCTCGATGTTGCCCAGGTCCTCGGCGACGGGATCCTCCCCGGGGCGCAGCGGGCGGTGGTCGTCGTCATCGGGTCGCATGCGCCAGGTCATCGGGCGGGCTCCTCGGCGTCGGCGACTGCGGGCGGGGTGCTCGGCAGGGCGTAGGTGCAGCTGCTGCTGGCGACGAGGCCGTCGTCGGCGGTGGAGTGGATGCGGATGCTGACCACGGCCTGGCGGCGCCCCAGCTTCAGCACCTCGCCGGTGGCCCGGAGGTCGGCCGGCGGCGGCTTGCGGAGGAAGTCGATGTCGAGGTGGCTGGTCACCGTCAGGAACTGCGGCCCGATCTGGGCGACGACCGCGACGTAGGCGACGGTGTCGGCGAGCGTCATGAGCGTCGGCCCCGAGAGCGTGCCGCCGGGCCGCAGCTGGTTCTCGTGGTACGGCCAGGTGACCTCGACGCCGTCGTCGTCGGAGCGGGTGACCCGCATCGGCAGCTGGGCCTGCGGGAACGCGGCGGTGAGGAAGTCGTTCAGCTCGTCCGGACCCATGGCGACCATGGCCGGGCACCCTAACCTCGCCCTGTGGCATCGCTCGCCGAGATCGTCCGGACCCGCTCGCGCCTGTCGCTGTCTGAGCTCGTCCACCTCCAGCGCCTGGTGGCGTCGTGGAACATGCTCGCCGACTTCTGCTTCTCGGACCTGCTCCTGTTCGTGCCGCTGAGCCCCGAGGCCCCCGACGCCGACCCCGACGAGACCGAGTTCGTGGTCGTCGGCCACGTCCGGCCCTCGACGACCCAGACCCTCTACCGGCACGACCTCATCGGCGAGCAGCTCGACGAGAGCGAGCGCCCGCTCGTCGCCCGGGCCATGCGCCTCGGCGAGATCATCGAGGGCGAGATCACCATCGCCGTCATCCGCGAGCGGGTCCGGGTGCTGTGCATCCCGGTGCGGCTCAACGGCAAGACCATCGCCGTGCTGTCCCGCGAGTCCACGCCGTCGGTGGGCCGGTCGCCCGGCGAGCTCGAGCGGACCTACGTCGACATCTTCAACCGGTTCGCCCGCATGATCGCCGCCGGCCAGTTCCCGTTCCCGGCCGACGACAGCGACTCCAAGGAATCGCCCCGCGTCGGCGACGGCGTGGTCGTGCTCGACCGGGCCGCGGCCGTGGAGTACGCCTCGCCCAACGCGGTGTCCGCGCTGCACCGGATGGGCGTCCACGCCAGCCTCGAGGGGATGCGGCTGGGCGAGCTCGGCCTCGACGACGAGCCCATGCGCGACGCGTTCGGCGTCGGCAAGCCCGTCACCGAGGAGGTCGAGCGGGGCGACGTCATCATCTTGGTGAGGACGATCCCCATGCGCGACGCCCAAGGCGTGTCCGGTGCTGTCGTCCTCTTCCGCGACGTCACCGAGGTCCGCCAGCGCGACCGGCTGCTGCTCTCGAAGGACGCCACCATCCGGGAGATCCACCACCGGGTGAAGAACAACCTCCAGACCATCTCGTCGCTGTTGCAGCTCCAAGCCCGGCGCACCGGATCCGACGAGGCCAAGGAGGCGGTGGCCGAGTCCGTGCGCCGCATCCAGTCGATCGCCCTCGTGCACGAGACGCTGTCGCGCGAGGCGGGGGAGGACGTGGCCTTCACCGAGATCCTCCGGCCGCTCGTGCAGATGGTGGCGGCCGCGGTCTCCTCGCCGGACCGCCAGATCGAGTTCGAGGTGCGCGGCGAGGCCGGGACCCTGCCCGCCGAGGTCGCCACGCCGATGGCGGTCGTCCTCACCGAGCTGCTCCAGAACACGGCCGACCACGCCTTCCCGGCGGAGGCCCCTGCCGACGCCCGCTACCGGGTGGTCATCGAGCTGGCCGAAGGCGCCGACGAGTTCGTGATCCGGGTGGTCGACAACGGGGTGGGCGTGCCGCCCGACTTCAGCATCGAGAAGGCCACCGGCCTCGGCCTGTCGATCGTGCGGGCCCTGGTGACGTCGGACCTGCGCGGCACCATCGACATCTTCGGCCCGCCCGACGGGTCCCCGGGCACGATCGTGGAGCTGCACGTCCCCACCGACGTTCCCACCGCTGGCTAGCGGAAAACGAGCGATGCCCGGCCGCTGGGCCGGGCATCGTGGGTACTGCTGAGAGCTGGTGGTCAGCTACGCGGTGCGGCGCTGACGGGCGGCGTACTGCTTGCGCAGCTTGCGGCGCTCCTCCTCGGAGGTGCCGCCCCAGATGCCGGAGTCCTGGTTGGTGGCGAGGGCGAACTCGAGGCAGTCGCGCTGGGCGTCGCACTGCCGGCACACGGCCTTGGCGTTCTCGATCTGCTCGATCGCCGGGCCGGTGGTGCCGACCGGGAAGAACAGATCCGGATCGGTGTCGCGACAGGCGGCGGTACGACGCCACTCATCGGATGCGATGGTGAGCGACAGCAGGTGCGCAGAACTCAAAGCCACAGGAGTGCCTCCAGACACAGGGATGTCACGACGCAGTTCGTGACTCGGTTCACATACCGTTCCGCTCTGCCGGGGGAAAGATGCGGGTCGGTGGGCCGGGGTCAACCGTAGGCGCGGATGCTGCCTCCTGCAAGCACTTTTTCGCACAATTTTTACAATTTGGCCACATGCGGCTAAGGGCGTGGACACCTGGGTGGTCGAGGAGGCCCGATCGGTGCTCTGACCTGGGGTTTCGATGGGTGACCATCGACCACAACGATGCTCGGCATCGCTCCTTTGATCGTCACGTGACCGACATCACGCCCCGAATCGGGCTCGCAGACGGCGGTGCCGGTGCTCGAAGGTGCGAGCGACCATCCGGCTGGTGAGCGGTGCCGCGAACCGCACGCGCGGCTCGATCGTGAGCCGGTCCTGGACGATCGTCCCGTCCCCCGCGGGCGTCAGCGTCCGTTCGTGGCGCCAGCGCCGCTGGAGCCACGTCGTCGACTCCTCGACGAACCCCTGGCCCGGCTCGATCGACTCGATGCCGAGCAGGTGCCGATCGAACGGGACGACCCCGCCGGCGAGCAGCCAGCACGGCGCCCGCTCGCCCGGTCGGTACGACTCGAGCGTCCGGCCCCGCAGTGAGCGGGGCTCGCGCATCCGACACAGCGGCATGAGCTCGGCGTTGACCCCGAGGAAGGTGGACACGACGGCCCACACGGTCTCGGGCGGACCCGCCAGGGTCGACGCGATCGACACCCGGATCACGCCGCCTTCGGTGGACACCTCCGCCGCCGGTGACGCTTGCGACTCGGTCATCGCGCACCTCCCGGTCCCGAGGCTACGACGCCTCGCCGCGCCGGACCTACGCTCCGGCGCATGGTCCGAGTCATCGCCCACCGGGGCGCCTCCGCTGCTGCCCCCGAGAACACCGTCGAGGCGTTCCGCCTCGCACGCGAGCTGGGGGCCGACTGGGTCGAGCTCGACGCCCGCCGCACCGCCGACGGGAGGGTGATCGTCCACCACGACGCCGAGCTCGCCGACGGCCGGGTCATCGTCGAGCTGGAGCGCGCCGACCTGCCGCCCTCGGTCTGCGACCTCACCGACGCGCTCGATGCCTGCGAGGGCATGAGCATCAACATCGAGATCAAGAACTGGCCGGCGGACCCGGACTTCGACGAGACCGAGCTGGTCGCCCGGTACGTGGTCGGGCTGGTCCAGGAGCGGTCGCTGCACGACCGGGTGCTCATCTCGTGCTTCCACTACCCGACGATCCAGCTCGTCCGGGAGCTGGACCCAACGATCCCCACCGCCTTCCTGCACATCCTCGTGGACCGCTCGTGGGATGACCTCGCCGCCGACGTCGCCGCCGCCGGCCACGTCGCCCTCCACCCCTGGGACGGCCTGGTCGACGAGTCGCTGATGAAGGCGGCGACGGCCAACGGCCTCGAGGTCAACGTCTGGACCGTCGACGACCCGGCCCGCATGGCCGAGCTGATCGACCTCGGCGTCCACGGCCTCTGCACCAACGTCCCCGACGTCGCCCGCCAAGCCGTCGACCAGACCTGACCCACCCCACCAGCCCACCCCACACACCCGAACTTCGTATGGGAGAGCGCCGTCGTGGGAGCTCCCCCATACGAAGTTCGCCCTGGGTCCATCCCCCCCCACTCGAACTTCGTATGGGAGCGCGGCCTCTGAGGGGCTGAGGCATACGAAGTTCGACACGGCGCCCCAGATGAGGAGCAACGCGTGCAGCGGCGCCGCAGCGGCGCGAGGGTCGGCGTGGGTCGTGTTGGCCACCCGCATCGTCGGCCATCCATCGAGTTGATCGAGGGCGTGTCGGAGGTGTGGGTGTGGACGAGAACCACTTGGAGGCGGCCGCGCGCCAAGGCGGTGCCTTCCATCGCCGGCAGGCGACCGAGTCCGGGGTGTCGCAGAAGCACCTCGCGAGCGAGGTCGACCGAGGGCGCTTGCGCGAGGTGCGGCCGAGCGTGTTCCTGGTCGTGGGGGCTCCTCCGACCTGGAAGCAGCGGGTGTGGATCGAACTGCTCGATGCTCCTGGTGACGCGGTGCTCGGCCAGCGGACGGCGACGTCGCTGTACCGGGTGGGGCAGATCGTCACCAACGAGATCGACGTGCTCGAAGTCGAGTCGTCCTTCCATCGCTCGGCCAGCAGCAGCCGGCGCCGGTCGACGCTGATCCCGCCGGAGCATCGGACCACCCTCGACGGACTACCCGTCACCACCTTGCCGCGCACGTTGTTCGACCTGTGCGGACTCGTCTCGCCGGCGCGCCGCCTGCGTGGACTGCCCAACCTCACGCAGCGCGAGGTGGAGCGAGCCATGGACGACGCGATCGCCCGCTCGATGTCCGTCGCCGACCTCGAGCACGTCCTCGCTCGGCTCGGCGGCCGCGGCCGTGGCGGAACCGCGCTCTTCCGCGAGCTGATCGATGCGAGGGGTGAGGGCTTCGTCGCGACCGAGAGCGAGTTGGAGGATCTCCTGTTCGCCGTCCTGATGCGCTTCGGCCTTCCCCTCCCGTCGAAGCAGGTCGTCTTGGGCGGTGCGCTCCCGGTCGGGAGGGTCGACTTCCTCTATCGCGAGCTGCGGGTCGTCATCGAGGCAGACAGCCGGAAGCACCACTCGGCGCTCATCGACGCCGAACGCGACCGTTGGCGTGACCTCGACCTCGCCGCCGACGGGTTCACGGTGGTGCGCGTGACGTGGCGGCAGCTGATCGACGAGCCCGAACGCTTCGTTGCTGCCCTCGAGCGCCTGCTGGCCCGCTCCGCCTGAAGGGCAGACCCCACGAACTTCGTATGCCGGAGCGCCGGTCCAGGACCTCTCGCACACGAAGTTCGCTGAGGTCGTGGGCCCCTGGGCGAACTTCGTATCGGTGAGCGCCCGAATGGGAGCGCTGGCATACGAAGTTCGTTCAGGGGGGGGGCGAGTTCGGTCAGGGGGCGGGATCGGTGGGGAGGGGGAGGACGAGGTCCATGATGTCGGGGGTGTGGCGGAGCTCGACGCGGTGGATCTCGCCCAGGTAGTCGCCGTCGACCTGGTACGGGAAGGGGCGGCCGTCGATGGCCTCGACGACGAGCTCGTCGACGTCGGGGCGGTAGTGGACCCACCGGTCCTTCTGGAGCGAGCCGTTGGCCCGGAGCGCCTTGTACATGACGCCGAGGAAGCGGTCGGGGCGCAGCGAGCGGACGGTGACCATCGCGAGCCCGTTGTCGAGGTGGGCGTCGGGGGCGATGTCGAAGGGCATGTTGCCGACGTAGGTGTACGGGTTGGTGTTGCAGCACACCGAGAAGTAGCCGTCGTCGACCCGGTCGCCGTCGGGGTAGGTGACGGTGAAGTGGGGCTTGGACCGGTCGTAGTACCGGAAGAACGTGGTGAGGCCGGCGTACATGAAGAGGGGGTGGCCGGCCCACCGCTTGAGGCCGGAGCGGCGCTCGACCTGCTCGACGAGGGCGGCGTCGTACCCGAGCCCGACGTGGAAGCAGAAGTAGCGGCCGTTCGCCGAGCCCAGCCCGACCCGCTCGATCGACCCGGCCTCCATGGCGGCGAGGAGCTCGGTGGTGGCCTCGATCGGGTCGTTGGGCAGGCCGATGCTGCGGGCGAACACGTTGGTGGAGCCGCCCGGGAGCACCCCGAGGGCGGTACCGGTGCCGGCGAGGCCGTTGGCGGCTTCGTTCACGGTGCCGTCGCCGCCGAGCACGACGACGACGTCGACGCCCTCGCTCGCGGCGCCCTGGGCGAGCCGGGTGGCGTGGTTGCGGCGCGCGGTCTCGACCAGCTCGACCTCGTGGGCGCCGGCGAGGGCCTTGCGGATGAGGACGCGCGTGCGCGCCGTGACCGAGGACGAGAACGGGTTGACGAGCAGCAGGACCTTCACGCAGGGGCGACGGTAGGCGAGCGGCCGCCTGCCGGGCGATGTCGACGGCCGGGGAGGTGGTTCCGGGTGGTTCGTCCGAAGTACCGTGCCGTCCGGGAGCCGGCCGCCCGGATGGGCGTCGGGGAGCAACTGGGGGAGGTCGACGACGATGGGTTCGCACGTGCACGCCTGCCGCCTCGACGCGCTCGCGGGCCCCGGTGCGCGCTCCACGGACCGGCCCCGCACCGGATCCGACCACGACCTGGGCTGCGTCGGCGTCACGGCACGCGCCGCAGCCTCCCTCGCAAAGGTGACCACCTGATGAAGACCCGTCTCAGCTCCCCGGTCCGCTTCGCGGCCGCTGCCGCCGTCGCGCTGCTCGTCGCCGTGGGTGCGACGGCGTGCGAGCCGCCTCGTGCTCCGGCGAAGGACCGGGTGGTGATCTTCGTGCACGGCTGGTCGGCCCTCGGTGCCGGCAACGACTGCAACGGCAACTTCGGCTCGCTGAAGACCGCGCTGCGCAACCAGGGCTTCACCGGCGCCATGGTCACGGTCGGCTACTACGACAGCGACCGCAACTGCGACGTGAACCTCCGGGACTGGGGATCGGTCGACAACTCGACCTCCTGGAAGGAGCTGTCGAAGGTCTTCAGCAAGTACGTGTACGAGACGTACACGAAGAAGGGCATCACGGTGGACCTGGTCGGCCACTCGATGGGCGGGCTGATCACCCGGGGCGCCATCCAGGGCGCGCAGGCGAAGGAGGCGGGCTTCTCGCAGCCGCTCAAGGTGGAGGACTCGGTCACGTTCGCGGCCCCGTTCCAGGGTGCGGCGTGGTTCTCCACGGGCTGCCTCTGGGGGCAGTGCAGCCAGCTCAAGCCCGGGGCCAGCGACATCAAGTGGCTGCTGACCAACGGGGCGCCCCAGGGCGTCGGCGGCACCGACTGGACGGCGTTCGGCTCGACCAACGACGACACCGTGCCCGATTCGTCGGCCCTGGCGATCAACGTCCCGGCCGCCCGCAAGGTGCTGTACACGAACCTCGAGCACAGCGACTACATGGGCAACGCGGTCGCCCAGGTCCGTGCGGCGAAGGCCCTGGCCGAGGTCGACAGCTGATCGTGGGCGGACCGTCGGCTGACCGGCGGTTCGTCCGGATTTGTGGCGCTGCGGCGCGCCGAACAAACTCCCCGGCATGAACGTCGTCGTCTGTGTCAAGCAGATCCCCGATCCCGCCGATCCCGGCGCGCTGAACGCGGATCACACCCTCAAGCGCGATGGAAAGCTCATCCTCGACGAGTCCGACTCGTACGGCGTCGAGATGGCTCTCCAGCTGGTCGACAAGGCTGGGGAGGGCGAGGTCACCCTCGTCTCCATGGCCCCGAACGGCGAGGTCTCCGGCCTCCGCACCGCGCTCGCCATGGGCGCCGCCAAGGCCGTCCTGGTGAGCGACGATGCCCTCAAGGGCGCCGGTGCGCTCGACACCGCCAAGGTGCTCGCCGCCGCCATCAAGCGGGTGGAGGGTGCGGACCTGGTCCTCGCCGCCACCGAGTCGTCCGACGGCTACACCGGCACCGTGCCGGAGCAGATCGCCGCCATCCTCGACCTCCCGTCGATCACCTTCGCCAAGTCGGTGGAGATCGCCGACGGCACGGTCAAGGTGCAGCGCCAGACCGAGGCCGGCTACGACGAGTGCGAGTCGCCCCTCCCGGCGCTCGTCTCCGTGACCGCTGGTGTGGTCGAGCCCCGCTACCCCTCCTTCAAGGGGATCATGGCCGCCAAGTCCAAGCCCGTCGACACCGTGACGATCGCCGACCTCGGCATCGATGCGGCCATCGTCGGCTGGGCCGGCGCCGGCCAGGAGATCGTCAACGTCGAGGCCGCCCCCGAGCGCGAAGCCGGCGAGGTCATCGAAGACGACGGCGAAGCCCACGTGAAGATCGTCGAGTTCCTCGACGGCCTCAAGGTCCTCTGACCCAACCCATCGAAAGGAACGAAGACATGGCTCTTTCCAAGGTTTGGGTCCACGCCGAGATCAACGAGAACGGCGTCGCCCCCATCACCCTCGAGATGCTGGCCAAGGCCCGCACCATCGCCGACACCGTCGAGGCCTTCGTCGGCGACGCCGGTGACGGCGTGGCCGCCACCCTCGGCGCCCACGGCGCCACCACGGTCCACGCGACCGGCGACCTGGGCGGCAAGCTCCAGGGCGTGCACGTGGCTGCGGCCCTCGCCGCCGCCATCGAGGCCGGCGGCGCGCCGGACCTGCTCATGCTGGGCACCACCTACGACGGCCGCGACATCGCCGCCCGCCTGTCGGTGAAGCTCGACAAGCCGGTCCTCACCAACAACATCGACGTCGACGTCACCGACGGCATCGTCGTGACCACCCCGATCTTCGGTGGCACGCAGCTCGTTAAGACGAAGTTCGCCGCCGGTGCGCCTGCCATCGCCCTCTTCCGCCCGAAGTCCTTCGTGGCCGAGGAGTCGGGTGGCGGCGCCGCTGCGGTCGCCGAGCTCGCCGTCCCGGACACGGGTGCCGCTGGCACCGCCGTCCGCACCAACCGCTTCGTCGAGGAGACCTCGGGTCCCAAGCTCGACGAGGCCGCCGTGGTCGTGGCCGGTGGCCGTGGCCTGGGCGAGGCTGCGAAGTTCGAGCTCATCGAGGACCTGGCCAAGACCCTCAAGGGTGCGCCCGGCGCCTCGCGTGCCATCGTCGACGCCGGCTGGGTGCCCTACAGCTACCAGGTCGGTCAGACCGGCAAGGTCGTGAAGCCCACCGTCTACATCGCTGCGGGCATCTCCGGTGCCACCCAGCACATGGTCGGCATGAAGGGCTCCAAGAACATCATCGCGATCAACAAGGACCCGGAGGCCCCGATCTTCGGTGTCGCCGACCTCGGCATCGTGGGCGACGTGCACAAGGTGCTGCCCAAGCTGCTCGAGGCCCTGCAGGCCCGCTGATCCGAGCACACGTGCGTACGAGTGGGCCCCGGCCTTTGCGCCGGGGCCCGTTCGCGTCCCGGAGGCGGCGATGAGCCTCCGCGACCGGTTGCGGAACCGGAAGAACGACGGGGTCCTGCGAGCCAAGCTCAGCCAGGGCGGGCCGGTGCGCGTCCCGTGCCGGCTGCGGCGGACCTCGGCGCGGGGCTGGGGTCCGTGGACCGAGGGGCAGCTGGCGCTCGGGGCCGTCCCCGACGGCGAGGCGCGGTGGAGCACCGACGATGCCGTCGCCGTCGGCTTCGCCTCGACGAACCCCCGGGTGGACCTCCCGTTCGAGGAGGTGTCCGACGTCTACCTGCGCTCGGTGCGGTTCCGCACCGAGGCGTTCTGGGGCATGGAGAACGACATCGTCGTGGTCGTGAGCGAGCGCGGCACCATCGAGGTGGCGGTGACCCCGGGCGATGCCGAGGCCGTGGCGGCCCGCCTCGCCGAGCTGCTCCAGCCAGGGGCCTGACCAGGGCTCCCGGTGGATCAGCTCACCCTCGGACCGCGGTAGCGTCGAGGAGGTGAGCGGCGACCCGGGCGAGGACCTGACCATCGATCAGCTCGCCGCCGAGGTCGACATGACGGTGCGCAACATCCGGGCGCACCAGGCGCGGGGCCTGCTCCCGCCGCCGACGATCAAGGGCCGGATCGGGTACTACGGCCCGCTCCACCGGCGGCGCCTGCTGCAGATCCGGGCGATGCAGGACGAGGGCCTGAACCTGGCGGCCATCGCCAAGGTCGTCAACGACGGGCAGCTCACCGCGGTCACCACCGAGGCGTTCTCCGTCTCCGAGCCGGCGTGGTTCGATCCGCAGGAGCTGCTCCAGCGCCTGGGCACGCCCGACGACGCGGTCACGGCTCGGGCCGTCGAGCTGGGTCTGATCGTGCTCGACGGCGACCGCGTCCGCATGGACCTGCCCGGCCTGCTGCCGCTGGCCGAGGAGTTCCTCGCCCTGGGCGTACCGCTCGCCGCCCAGCTCGATGCCCTGGCCGAGGTGCAGGCGGCCACGCAGCAGGTGGCCGCCGCCTACCTGCAGCTCGCCGATGAGCACCTCATCGCCCGCGTCGCCGTCGACTCCGGCGGCGAGCTGGAAGCGATCCGGGCGTCGGTCGCCCGGCTCGGCGACCTGGCCCGCGTGGCGCTCGACGCCTCGTTCAACCACGCCATGTCCGAGGCCCTGCGCGCCCACTTCGAGTCGTAGCGCCCCGCGGGGGATCAGCCCGGTCGAGCCTGCAGCACGTCGACCCCGCGCACGGTGGCCACGTGGCGGTACCGGTGCGCGATGGCCCGCCCGAGGTGGCCGCTCGGGTCGCACCGCCGGGCGGGCTGGTGCATGGCGAGGTACTCGGGCCGGTCGTCGCCCTCGAGCAGGTCCACCAACCCGGGGATCGACCCGCGGGCCGAGCGCACGTGGTCGACCCAGAGGTACGGGGTGCGGGGCAGGCGCCCGGCGTCGACGTACCAGGTGACGCTGGCGCAGAGCGGGAGGAGGTCCGCCTCGTCATCGGTGTGGTGCGCCTCGAACCAGCGGGCGAGCGCGGCGTCGGCAGCGACCCGGGGGTCCTGCTCGATCGACGGCCGGGCGATCAGCACGGCGGAGACGGCGAGCGGGAGGGCGAGCGCGATCGCGGTGGTCCGGACGAGGTCGCGCTCGGTGCGCGGCCCGCCGGCGGTGATGGCGATGGCGCAGCCGACGGCGATGGGGAAGGCGAGCTGCACCCAGTAGTGCCGGTGGTAGTTGCCGCCGGCGAAGAACCCGAGGGCGGCGACCGCGGCCCACAGCAGGACGAGGACGTGCTCGGGGCGGACCCGGGCGGCGAGCGGCCGGTCCAGGGTGCGGAGGCGCTGCACGGCCAGGGCGGTGGCGGGTCCGAGGAACGGCAGGGCGACGAGGAGCGTGACGAGCATGCGCCCGCCCTGCGGACCGGCGATCGCGCTGCGGGCGTGGACCCGGAACCCGTAGACCGCGTATCCGTAGGCGTCCCAGCCGAGCGTGGTGCCGTGCCAGGCCGCAGCGCCGAGCACGACCGACGCCCCCAGGACCAGCCACCCGGCGAGGGCGGCGGCGCTGCGCCGGGACCGCCAGCCGCACCAGCCGGCCACGACGACCCACACCGCGAGGGCGGCGAGCACGTCGAACCCCGACTGCTTGACGGTGAGCCCCATGGCGGCGAGTCCGGCCGCCACCGCGAGCCAGGGCGCTCGCAGGCGACGGGTGGCGACGAGGAGGCCGACGGCGGCAGCGGGGACGGTGACTGCACCGGCGAGGAGCTCGCCGTTGGCGGCGTGGCCCTCGATGGCGGCCGACGACGAGATCACCGCCACGAGCCAGGCCGCCACCGCGCCGGCGGCCCAGCGCCCCGAGGCCGCCCGGGCGGCGACGGCGGCGCCGACCACGGTCGCGACCCCCGCCACCACGGCGAGGGCGCGCACCGCGCTGGGATCCGGTCCGACCAGGGCATCCCACCGCTGGAACGCCACGATCACGCCTTGGGGGCGGTCGACGAAGGTGTCGACGTAGAGCCGCTGGCCGGCCGCCCACGCCCGGGCGACGGTGAGGGCACCGGCCTCGTCGACCGTGAGCGGCGCCCGGAGGTAGGGGAGGCGGAGGAGCACCGAGGCCGCGACGGCGCCGACGATCCACGGCGTGGCTCGTCGGCGGTCGGGGGGTGCGGAGGTGGCCCGGTCCGTGGCGGGACTCGCCGGGGGGTCGCTCGCCATCGAGCCCCAACCTACCGATGGGGCGGCACCCGCCCCATCGGGGACCCGCTGGCGATGGCCGGGCTCAGGCAGCGGCGGGGGCGGCCGGGGCGGCGGCGTCGGCGGTGGGGCCGGCGCCGTCGTCCTCCCACAGGCCGCAGCGCTTCCAGACGAAGCGCGAGACCGGGTTCACCAGGCCGAGGTCCCGGCACAGCCGGCGCAGCTTGGCCACGGACTCCTTGCGCAGCTGGCGGCCGGCAGGGCTGCGACGAGCCTCCCGGAGGACCTCCTTGGGCACGCCGTGGGCCCGGTGCAGCTCGTTCGAGGGGTCGACCATGAGGGGCGCCATGATCCACAGGACGAGGGGCGTGCGGATCGAGAGCATGAGCCGGCGGAAGCGGCCCAGCCGGGGCACCAGGTCCTTCAGGTAGGTGCGGGCGAAGGCGATGTGGCGCGCCTCCTCGGTGACGTGGATCTTCATGATCTGCTCGATGAGCGGATGGGTCGTGCCCTCGCGCAGCTGGCGGCGCTGGAGGTAGTCGACCGGGTCCTCGCCGCCGAGGACGAGGATGAAGAACTGCTCGGGGAGCAGGCGCTGGAACACCGGCACGATGGTGGTGGCGGTGAAGCGCAGCCAGAGGGGCATGCCGTGGACCGGCATCCCGCTGCGGTTCACCAGCTCCTGGAACATGAGCGAGTGCTGCGACTCCTCGATGATCTCGTGGTGGAGGTAGCGGTACTCGGGCGAGCCGTTCGGGAGGCGGAAGGCGTAGGAGAGCAGGCCGCGCTGGAGGAGGTTCTCGAACTGCATGCCGACCTTGAAGGCGCTGCAGATGCGGTGGAGGCCGACCCGCTGCTGCACCTCGGGCGGCTGGCTGCGGTACCAGTCCGTGTCGGCGAGCGGATCGAACTCGAAGAGGCCGCAGCGGGGGTCGTCGGGCCCGATCTGGAGCTCGGGGTCGTCCCAGTCGATGTCGAGGTAGGCGTCGGAGCGCTTCTCGACGGACTGCCGGTTGAGGCGGGGGAGCAGGCCGGGCAGCTTGCGGGCCGGTCGGGCCGGGGCCTCGGGGGCGGTGCTGGTGCTCGGGGAGGAGAGGGTCGCCGTCATCGGATCAGCTCCTGGTGGAACGGGCGGGATGCGAGCATCGTCTCATGTGACATCAAATGATGTCAACGTTGCACCCGTCACACGACCCCGCTGACCTGGGGTTTCCGGATGCCGACGAGGGGCTGGCGGCGTGACGGCGGGTCAGACGAGGGGCCAGGGGACCCGGTGGCCGGTGTGGTCCACCGGGAACCGGCCCTCGGCCACGAGCGCCCGGGCCCGGGTTCGCAGCGCGTCGCGCTCGAGCGGGTCGAGCAGCTCGGCCAGGGGCTCGGGGAGGGGCCGGTCGAGGAACGCGCACAGGTCGTCGGCGAGCTCCGACGGGAGCGGCTCGCCGCCGAACTCCCAGATGACGGTGCGCAGCTTGAACTCGGCGTGCAGGCACAGCCCGTTGTCGATGCCCCAGAGGTGGCCGGCGTCGTCGACGAGGACGTGGCCGCCCTTGCGGTCGGTGCTGTTGGCGACGATGTCGAACGCGCACATCCGCATGAGCTGCGGGTGGTGGGCCTCGTCCTCGACCAGCGTGAAGTGGTGCTGCTCGAAGTCGGCGTCGATGAACAGCTGGGCCGAGCCCTCGCCGAAGGGGCCGCCTCGTGCGACGGTGGGCGGCACGACGTCCCAGCCGATGGCCTGCGCGAGCTCGTAGGCCGCGACCTCGCGGCGGTAGAGCCCGTCGGGGAAGTCCCACAGCGGGCGCTCGCCGGCGTGCGGCTTGTAGATGGCCCGGGCGAGCGGGCGCGAGGTCTCGTCGATGGGCGGGAGGTCGTCCTCGTCGTCGGCGGGGAGGCCGCCGTCGGGCCGGCGCCCGGCCTCGTGGATCTCGCACAGGAAGGTGGCGTTCGAGCTCCACGGCATGCGGCCCTCGATCACCAGGTCGCCCGTGCGCAGTGCGTCGACCACCGCGAGCGCGCCCGCGTCCTTCCCGCCCTCGCCGGCCGGGTCGTCGCCGGCTCCGGCGTCGATCGGATCAGTTGAGCCGGGGGCAGGCATGGCCGCTCGGGTCGATCGGGGCGTCGCAGAGCCGGCAGAGGGGCCGGCTCGTGGCGAGGAGCGCCTCGACCTGGGCCACGAACCCCTGGACCTGCTCGGCCGAGATGCGCACCCGCAGCTGGGACGGCTCGGCATCGAGCGAGTCCTCGCCCTCCTCGGGATCGACCAGCTCCTCGAACAGCACGAGGAGCTGCATCGCGTCCCGGTCGACGCCCAGGCTGATGGATCCCACCGCCCAGACCAGCTCGCTCGGCGGCAGGGCCTCGGCCGCCGGCACCTCGGCGTGGGCGTCGTGCGGCAGGTCGTCGAGCAGCTTCACCAGGTGCTCGGCCAGCGCCTGGGCCTGCTGCTTCTCGCACTTCACGGCCACCTCGACGCCGTCGGCGAACACCTGGAAGTAGAACACCCGGCGGCCGGGCTCGCCGATGGCGCCGACGGTGAAGCGGCCCACGTCGCGGAGGTCGTACGAATCGGTCACGACGGCACCAGCGCCTTCAGGTCGTCGCCGGTGGAGTTCACGGCGAGCACGATGGGCGGCCCCGCCGACACGAGGATGGCCGACACCGAGCACGGCGACACGACGATCCGCTGGAACAGGTCGAGGTGGGTGCCCAGGGCGTGGGCGACCGCCGCCTTGATGGGGTCGGCGTGCGACACGGCCACGATGGTCTCGCCCCGGTGCGCCGCCGCGAGGCGGTCCAGCGTGGCGGTCATGCGGGTCTGCATCTCGGTGAACGACTCGCCGCCCGGGAACCGGAAGCCGCTGGGGTGACGCTGGACGGTGTCCCACTCGGGCTTCTTGCGCAGGTCGGAGAGCTTGGCGCCCGTCCACTCGCCGAACTCGCACTCGAGCAGGCCCTTGTCGGTCTTCACCTTCAGGCCGAGGGCCTTGGCGATGGGTGCCGCCGTCTCCCGGGTCCGCTCGAGCGGCGAGGCGTAGACCGCGGTGACGTTGCGCAGGCCCGCGATCCGAGCCGCGACGGCGCCGGCCTGGGCCCGACCGGACTCGGCGAGGTGCAGGCCCTTGGCCCGGCCGGGGAGTGTGGCGCCGGTGGTGGGCGTCTGCCCGTGCCGCACCAGCAGGAGCAGGGTGCCGGCGGGCGCAGCGGGCTTCTTGGAACGAGAGGTGGCAGCCATCGGTCGGCTCACGCTACCGGCCTCCTGCCGGGGTGCGAGCGGTTCGGGTCGGCCGGGGTACCGTCCCCGGCGTGGACAGCCTGGACCGGGTGCACGACGAGGTCGTCACGTGCCGGGCGTGCCCGCGCCTGGTGGCCTGGCGCGAGGAGGTGGGGCGCGAGAAGCGGGCGGCGTTCCGCGACCAGGAGTACTGGGCCCGCCCCGTGCCCGGCTTCGGCGATCCGGAGGCCGGCCTCGTGGTGGTCGGGCTCGCCCCGGCGGCACACGGCGCCAACCGGACGGGCCGCATGTTCACCGGTGACCGCTCGGGCGACTTCCTCTACGCCGCGCTGCACCGTGCCGGGTTCGCCAACCAGCCCGAGAGCGTGAGCATCGACGACGGGCTCGAGCTGTCCGGGGCGTGGATCACCGCACCGGTGCGGTGCGCGCCGCCGGCCAACAAGCCCACCATCGAGGAACGGGACACCTGCCGCCCGTTCCTGGAGCGCGAGCTGTCGCTGCTGCCGAACGCCTCGGTCTTCCTCGTGCTCGGGCAGTTCGGGTACCAGGGGCTCGCCCGGTTCCTCGGCCTCCGGCCGCGGCCGCCGTTCGGCCACGGGGTCGAGGTGCCGCTGCCCGACGGCCGCACGATCCTGTGCAGCTACCACGTCAGCCAGCAGAACACCTTCACCGGCAAGCTCACCCCGGCCATGCTCGACGCCGTGCTCGACCGGGCGAACGAGCTGCTCGGCCGCTGACCGCCTCGCTCAGAACGACGCGGACCAGGGGGAGGGTTCGGGGGTGCCGTACGGCTCGGGCGCCGGTGGCGCCGGTGGCGCCGGCGGCTCCGGGGCGGGTCCGGCGGCGGGATCGCGTGGGCCGCTCGCGGTCCGGCCCACGGCGAGGGCGATGGCGACGCCGAGGACCGTGAGCACGGCGCCCACCGCCCGGGGCGACTCGTCGAACGGCTCCACCACCAGGGAGCCCAGCGCGACCGTGGCGAGGAACAGGCCGATCCACGAGCTGGCCCGGCGCTTGCCGCGGAGGCCCACGGCGAGCACGGCCCCACCGACGAGCAGGCCGAGGAGCCCCCGGCCGAACCAGCCGATGTGCGCGGCGAGCAGCGACGAGCCGGCGTAGAGGGCGATGATCGCCGGCACCAGGGCCGCGGTGGCCATGCGGGCGTCGCCCTTCCGGTCCCGCCAACCGGCGAACCCGAGGTAGGCCGCGCCGAAGACGAGCGAGACGACCCCCATCCGCGTGCTCGGATCGTCGGGCTCCTCGAACGCGCTCACGTCCTCGTCGAACTGGCCGAAGTCCTCGTCGAACTGGCCGAAGTCCTCGTCGAACTGCCCGAAGTCGTCCTCGAAGCTCGGATCGTCGAACGTCGGGTCCCCGAAGCCGCTGTCGAAGCCCGGGTCGCTGGGGATGGTGTTGAACGTCGTGACCGGGCCGAACGAGCCGACCGCGTCCTCGATGGCCGAGAGCTGGAGGTTGAACAGCGGGATCAGCCAGATCGCCACGAGGGCGGCACCGAGGTAGGCGCCGTAGCGGCGCGTCGGGACGAACAGGTAGCCGGCGAGCCACAGCACCGCCGCGGTCCCGAGCATCAGCGTGACGGTCCAGCGGACGCCGGACCACGGATCGCCGGTGGGCCCCTCGTCGCTGAACAGGTCGAACAGGTCGGCGTTGGCGAAGATGTAGAGGGTGAACGGGATCACGGCGAGGATCGACAGGGCGACGCCGCCCGCCGCCGCACGAGACGACCGGTTGAGGACGCTGATCGCCACGCCGAGGGCGACGAACAGGAGCGAGATCGCCAGGCCCACGACCCGCTGGTCGTAGCCGTCGAGCTCGCCGAGCAGCGAGAACAGGCCTCCCGCGGCGAGGAGGCCGCCGCCCACGGCGACCATCGACGCGAGCGTCGGTGCCGGGCGCGGCGAGTCGACCGGCTCGGTGGGGGCGATGAGCGCCCTCCAGTTCGAGTGCGTCGGCGCCTCCGCCTGCGGCTCGGTGGGAGGCGCAGGCGGCGGGAACGGCGGGGTGCCCCCGTAGGAGGGCGAGCCCCCGAACGACGGCGCGGCCTCGAACGCCGGCGGCGGTGCGAAGCCGGGCGGCGGTGACGGGTTCGAGGACGGGGGCGTCGCCCCGCCGTCGACCGGATCGCCGCCTGGGGCGCTGCCTGGCTCGTCCACGTGGTTCCGCCTCTCTCGACCGTCGGGTGCCCGCAGCGTAGGGCGGTGGCGCCCCCACACAGGGCGATGACCGGCCGCAACGCCGTGGGGGCCTTCGAGGGCGCCTCGCTAGGGTGATCCGGTGCCCGGCCGCTACTTCCTGACCACCCCGATCTACTACGTGAACGACGTGCCCCACATCGGGCACGCGTACACGACCGTCACGGCCGACGCCCTCGCCCGCTGGCACCGCCTGTTGGGCGAGGAGGTGTTCTTCCTCACCGGCACCGACGAGCACGGCCTCAAGATCGCCCGGGCAGCCGAGGCCAACGGCATCACCCCGCAGGAGCAGGCCGACCGCACGTCGGTGCGGTTCCGCGAGGCGTGGGACGGGCTCGACATCTCCTACGACCGCTTCATCCGCACCACCGACGCGGACCACTACGCCTCGGTCCAGGCGTTCATGCAGAAGGTCCACGACAACGGCCACCTCTACAAGGAGACCTACGCCGGCTGGTACTGCGTGGCGTGCGAGGCGTACTACGAGGAGAGCGACCTCGACCCCAACCCGGACGGCGGCCCGGGCCTGTGCAAGATCCACGGCCGACCCGTCGAGTGGTTCGAGGAGGACAACTGGTTCTTCCGGCTGTCCGCGTTCGAGCAGCCGCTCCTCGACTGGTACGAGGCCAACCCCGGCGTCGTGGGTCCCACCGGGAAGCGCAACGAGGCCATCGGCCTCATCAAGCAGGGCCTCCGCGACATCTCGATCTCCCGCACGTCCATCGACTGGGGCGTGCCCGTGCCGTGGGACGAGGGCCACGTCTTCTACGTCTGGTACGACGCCCTCATCAACTACGCCACGGCGGTCGGCTACGGCACCGACCCGGACCGCTTCGCCGCGTGGTGGCCCCACGTGCACCACCTGCTCGCCAAGGACATCCTCCGCTTCCACTGCGTGTACTGGCCGGCGATGCTGATGGCGGCGGGCGAGGCCCCGCCAGCGCACCTCGACGTCCACGGCTACCTGCTGGTGGGCGGCGAGAAGATGAGCAAGACCCGCCTCAACCAGATCTTCCCGGCCGACCTGGTCGAGGACTTCGGCGTCGACGGGTTCCGCTACCACTTCCTGCGGTACGCCCCGTTCGGGCCCGACGGCGACGTGAGCTACGAGGGCATCGTGGCCGGCTACAACGCCGACCTCGCCAACAACTTCGGCAACCTGCTCAGCCGGGTCGCCACGGTCGTGGGCAAGAAGTGCGACGGCATCGGCCCCGCACCCCGGCCCGACAGCCCCCTCGCCGCGGTGGCCGCCGACGCCTACCGGGACGCCGCGGCCGCCTGGGACGCGGTGCAGCCATCGGTCGCGCTCGACGCCACGTGGCGCCTGATCCGCGAGGCCAACGCCCTGCTCGAGCAGACCGAGCCCTGGAAGGCCGACCCCGGCCCCGAGGTCGACGGCGTGCTGGGCGACGCCCTCGAGGTGCTGCGCCTGGTGTGCGTCCTCGCCAGCCCTGCACTCACCCGAGCCACCGACGAGGCGTGGCGGCGCATCGGCCTGGCGGGCTCGCCGTCGGAGCAGCGCCTGCCGGACGCTGCGGCCTGGGGCGCCTACCCCGGCGGCCTCGCGGTCGAGAAGGGCGACCCCCTCTTCCCCCGGTTCAAGCCGGCGTCGTGAGCGCTCCCGCAACCCGGCGGACGCGCGGCGCCGGGGTGGCCCACCTTCCACCCCGACCCACCGGGATCGCCGCGCAGGGGCCGGCTTACCCACGGGTGAACAGCGATAAACAGCGCTGTTCCACAATGAGCCGGTCGGCCCATGTCTGAGCCCATCCGCTGGACGGACAACCACTGCCACCTGCACTTCCGCGACGCAGACGCCGCCGCCGTGACCCACGCGGTGGCCACCGCCCGGGACGTGGGCGTCGAGCGGTTCATCACCGTCGGCTGCGACGTGGCCGACTCGGCGGCGGCCATCGAGGTGGCCCGGTCGCACGACGGCGTGTTCGCCACCGCCGGGGTCCACCCCCACGAGGCCCAGTACGGCATCGACGGCCTCGAAGCGCTGCTCGCCGACCCCGAGGTCGTGGCGGTGGGCGAGTGCGGCCTCGACTTCCACTACGACCACTCGCCCCGTGAGGTGCAGCGGGAGGTCTTCGCGGCGCAGATCGCCCTCGCCGAGGCCCACGGCCTCGCCCTCGTGATCCACACCCGCTCGGCCTGGGACGAGACGTTCGACGTCCTCGCCGCGGAGGGGGTGCCGGCCCGCACCGTCTTCCACTGCTTCACGGGCGGTCCCGACGAAGCCCGCCGCTGCCTCGACCTCGGCGCCCACCTGTCGATCAGCGGCATCGTCACCTTCAAGACCGCCCAGGACGTCCGCGACGCCGTCGCGCTGTGCCCGCCGGACCGGCTGCTCGTCGAGACCGACACGCCCTACCTCGCGCCGGTGCCGCACCGCGGCCAGCCCAACCGCCCGGCGCTGGTGCCGCTCGTGGGCGAGGCCGTCGCCGCCGTCCAGGGCCGCACGGCGGCCGAGGTGGCGGCGTCCAGCTGGGACGTGGCCACCCGCCTCTACCAGCTGCCCAACGCCAACCAGCTGTGACCCACACCCGGACCCAGATCAACGCCCTGCTGGCCAGCCACGACCTCGGCCCGAGCCGGGCCCTGGGGCAGAACTTCGTGGCCGACCCGAACACGGTCCGCCGCATCGCCCGCCTGGCCGGCGTCGGTCCGGACACGCCGGTGGTCGAGATCGGTGCCGGCCTCGGGTCGCTCACCCTCGCACTCGCCGAGACCGGTGCGCCGGTCACCGCGGTCGAGATCGACAAGCACCTCCGGCCCATCCTCGAGGAGGTCGTCGACGGGCTCGACGTCACCGTCGTCGCCGGCGACGCCATGGCGCTCGACTGGGACGAGGTGCTCGCCGGCCACGACCGCTGGGCGCTCGTGGCCAACCTGCCGTACAACGTGGCGACGCCGCTCGTCCTCGACCTGCTCCGTGACGTCCCGGCCATCGAGCGGATGCTCGTGATGGTGCAGCTCGAGGCGGGGGAGCGCCTGGTCGCCGAACCGGGCTCGGCCGCCTACGGCATCCCGTCGGTGAAGGTGGCGCTGCGCGCCCGCGGCCGGCTGGTGGGCAAGGTCAGTCCCGAGGTGTTCGTGCCCCGGCCCCGCGTCGACTCGGCCCTCGTCGAGATCGTCCGCCGGGCCGAGCCGGCCACCGACGCCGACCCCGACCAGCTCACCGCCCTGGTCGAGCGGGCCTTCAACCAGCGGCGCAAGATGCTCCGGCGTTCGCTCTCGGGCGTGGTGTCGCCGGAGCAGTTCGACGCCGCCGGCGTCGACCCCCAGGACCGCCCCGAGCGCCTCTCCGTCGAGGACTGGGGCCGTCTGACCCGAGCCGTCCACGGCTGATCGCCCCGGTCGAGGGCGGTCGGTACCATCGCCCGGTGCCTGACGTCGTGCTCGCCCCCGCCAAGCTCACCGTCTCGCTGCGGATCACGGGGGTCCGCGACGACGGCTTCCACCTGATCGACGCCGAGATGGTGTCGCTCGACCTCGCCGACGAGCTGGTCTTCGACGAGGGCGACGGCCTCGAGGTCATCGGCGCCACCGGGCTGGCGGTGCCGGCCGACGACGACAACCTCGTCCGCCGGGCCCTCCGCCTCGCCGGGCGCACCGCCCACGTCCGGCTCACCAAGCGCATCCCGGCCGGCGCCGGCCTGGGCGGGGGCTCGGCCGACGCGGCCGCGGTGCTGCGCTGGGCCGGGATCGACGATCCCGGGCTGGCGGCCACGCTCGGCGCCGACGTCCCGTTCTGCGTGCGCGGCGGCCGGGCCCGCGTCACCGGCATCGGCGAGGTGCTCGAACCGCTGGGCCACGTCGACCGCACCTTCACCCTGGTGACGCCGCCCTTCGGCTGCTCCACCCCGGCGGTGTACCGGGCCTGGGACGACCTGGGCGGCCCCCGGGCCGACGGCCCCAACGACCTGGAGGCCGCGGCCCTCGTGGTGGCGCCCGAGCTGGCCGCCTGGCGCGACCGCCTGGCCGACGCCTCCGGCCAGGTGCCGGTGCTCGCCGGGTCCGGCAGCACCTGGTTCGTCGAGGGCGCGTTCCCCGGCGCGGGCCAGGTCGTGCGCACCGTCGCGGCTGCGGGTTTGTCAGGGCTGGGGACCTCCCTCTAGGTTGGCGCCACCATGGGTTCACTGATCAAGAAGCGCCGTAAGCGCATGCGCAAGAAGAAGCACAAGAAGATGCTGAAGCGGACTCGCTGGCAGCGTCGAGCCGCCGGCAAGTAGCCCAGCGGCCGCTCGGTCCGCCGAGCGGTGCAACCACCGATCTCCACGACGACCGCCCCAGCGGGGGCGGTCGTCGTCCTTTTTCCGGCACCTGGTCAACCTCGGGTGCGGTCCAGGCGTTGAACTGGTGTGCCCATGACCGCAGACCGCCCGGCGACCGGCTTCGACGAATCGTTCCCCGACCTTGCCGCGCTGGCGTACCGGGTGGCGTTCCGCCTCCTCGGCAACCGGGCGGAGGCCGAGGACGTGGCCCAAGAGGCGCTGGCCCGGGCGTTCGCCCGTTGGCGGCGGGTGCACGACCACGCCGCCCCCTGGGTGGCGCGCGTCGCGGCCAACCTCGCGCTCGACCAGCTCCGGGCCAAGGGCCGGCGCCAGCAGGTCGAGCTGCCGGCCGACGCCCGCGCGGGCAGCGCCGAGCGAGCCGCCCTGGACCGCATGGAGCTGGCCCGCCTGCTCGAGTCCCTGCCCCGGCGGCAGCGGGAGGTGGTGGTGATGCGCTACCTCGCCGACCGTTCGGAGGCCGACACGGCCGAGGCGCTCGGCACCTCGGTCGGCTCGGTCAAGCGCCACGCCCACCGCGGCCTCGCCACCCTGCGCGCCGCGTGGGCCGGGCTCGACGCCGACTCCCTCTTCGACACCGGAGGTGCCTGATGTTCGACCACCTGGACGACCCCGATCCCTACGTCCCGGGCGACGGCCTGCGCCCCGCCGTCGAGCGCCGGGCCCGAGCCATCAAGCGCCGCCGCCGGGCCGTCCTCGGCGGGGTGGCTGCCTCGGTGGTCGTGGCCGCCGGCGTCGCCGGTGCGCTCGGCACGCAGCGGATGGTCGAGCACGAGCTCGAGCAGGTCGAGACGATCGACGTCCCGAACCTCCGCACCACGCAGGAGCCGGGTGACCCGAAGGTCGTGCTGTTCGTCGGCGTCGACTCCGACGAGGGCCTCGACGGCGCGAACCGGACGGGCCCGTTCCGCGGCGACACGATGCTGCTCGCCCGGGTCGACCCCGGGAACGAGACGCTCACCGTGCTGCCCATCCCGCGTGACCTCCTCGTCGACATCCCGGGCCAGGGCCAGGGCCGCATCAACGAGGCGATCGCGGCCGGTGGCCCGGGGCTCCTCATCGACACGATCCACCAGAACCTCGGGATCGAGGTGGACCACTACCTCCAGGCCGACTTCCACGGCGCGGTGGCGATCGGCGAGGCCCTGGGCGGTCTCCGGCTGTCGTTCCCCAGTGCCGTGCGCGACCTCCACACCGGGTTCGAGGCGAACGCCGGCTGTGCCGAGATGGACGGGGCCCAGCTCCTCGCCCTGGCCCGCTCCCGCCACCTCGACTACCTGGAGGACGGGACCTGGCGGCGCGACCCCACGTCGGACCTGGGGCGCATGGAGCGCCAGCAGGCGATCGGGGCGGCCCTCCTCGCCCAGATGGCCGAGGTGGACGCGTCGGACCCGCGGGAGCTCGACCGGCTGCTCGACGCGGCCGTCGACGACCTGACGATCGACGACGACACCACGCCGAAGGAGCTGCTCGGGCTGTTCCGGGCCATCGAGGGCAGCACCTACGGCGCGCTGCGCTACCCGGTGGTGGACCACGTCACCGACGGCGGCGCCCAGGTGCTGCTGCTGGGCGATGCGTCCGCCGACGTGACGGCCGCCTTCCTCGGCATCGACCAGCCCCAGCCCCCTCGTGCCCCGACGACCGAGACGACGGGCGCCGGCGAGGGTGGGTCCAGCCCGGCCGCGACGTCGACGACCGCGGCCGCGGCGACCACGACCACATCGGTCCCGTCATCGACCCCCGCTCGGTCGGTGCCCACCCCCTGTTGAACGAGCGCCGGTCCGGGGCAGGCCGTCCCCTAACGTGGCACCCGCCCGATCGGGGATAGTTCAGTTGGTAGAACACCGGCCTTTGGAGCCGGCTGTCGCAGGTTCGAGCCCTGCTCCCCGAGCCCTCCGGACCTCGCGTCTCCGCTCTCCGCCGAGCGGGAAGTGGGGGCCATGCGAACCCCAGCCGGCATCTCGTCCCGTCCTGCCACCCCTGCGCCCGCCGCGGCCCGCCGACGGCGCCGCCGGGCCGCCATCGGATCCGTCGCCTTCGCTGCGGTCGTACTCGCGGGTTGCGGCTCCTCCGGCAGCGACGAGGCGTCGACCTCGAGCCAGGACGAGTCGTTCTGCTCGGCGGTCGACGAGTACGTCGCGGCGTCGAAGGCCGGCGACCGCACCGGCATGGCCGACGCGCTCGACGGTGCGCTCGACGACGTGGAGGGCGACGCCAAGCAGGACGTGACCGCGTTCGTGGCGGCGCTGCGGTCGGCGCCCGCCAACGAGTCGCCCGACGGCGACGGGGTGGAGGCCGACTCGACCGACGATGCGTTCCGCGCCTACGTGGCCGACACCTGCGGCAAGGACGTGGAGCTCCCGGAGGAGACCGACGCGACCACCACCGAGGCGCCCGCCCCGGGCTCGGGCGGCGGTGGGACGACCGACGACACCGGCGTCGACGGCAGCGGGACCGGCACCGATGCCGGCAGCGGCACCGACACGGGCGGCGGGATGACCGGCGGCTGACCCGCTGCGGTCAGAGGCCGCCGGCGCGGGGCAGGTCGACGCCCATGACCCGCTGGAGCTTCTTCATCGACTGCACGTCGCTGATGTAGCAGATCATCCCGGAGCGCATCGTGAGGGCCGCGAAGGGCGGTTCGAGCGTCTCGTTGACGTCGCACCGCTCGACGTGCTCGCTGGCCACCCACGACTTGATGCCCTGCTTGTTCGAGTCCACCTCGATCCACATCTGCGTCAGCTCCCTGGCGTCGTCGTGCGTGCGGAAACGTACCGCACGGCGCGGGAAACCCGAACCACCGACGGGTTCCCGTCGGCGCCGCCATCCGCTAGACCGGGACGCATGTCCGAGCGCAGCCTCTCCGCCATCGTCCTCGCCGCCGGGGCCGGAACCAGGATGAAGTCCGCCCGACCGAAGCCACTGCACCTGCTGGCCGGTCGGACGATGCTCCAGTACATGCTCGACGCGCTGGTCGACTGCCGCACCGGCGAGGTGGTGGTCGTGGTGGGCCACGGCGCCGAGCGGGTCACCAAGAAGCTCCAGGCCGCCGAGCCCGACCTGCACCTCACCTTCGTCGAGCAGCACCAGCAACTCGGCACGGGCGACGCGGCGAGCGTGGGGCTCACCGGGCTGCCCGAGGACGACGGCCCCGACGCCGACGACCACGACGTGCTGGTGCTCCCGGGCGACATGCCGCTGCTCCGGCCCTCGAGCATCGCCGAGCTGGTCCGCGTCCACCGGGAGACCGATGCTGCGTGCACCGTGCTGACCGCGGTCGTCGACGAGCCCGGGCGCCTGGGTCGCATCGTCCGCGGCAAGGACGACCAGGTCACCAAGATCGTGGAGGCGGCCGACGCCACGCCCGAGGAAGCCGAGATCAACGAGATCAACACGGCCGTCTACTGCTTCCGGCAGTCCCTGCTGGCTCCGGCGCTGCGGCGGATCACGCCCGAGAACGCGCAGGGCGAGTACTACCTGACCGATGTCGTCGGGGTCCTCCGCGACGCCGGCTACCGCGTGGCCGCCGTGCAGGTCGCCGATGCCGCCGAGGGCGAGGGCATCAACGACCGGGCCCAGCTGGCCAGTGCCGAGGCCGAGCTGCGGCGCCGCACGAACGAGCGCTGGCTGGCCGCGGGCGTCACGCTCGTCGATCCGGCCAACACGTACCTCGACGCCGCCGTGCAGCTCGGTCCCGACGTCACGCTGTTCCCGGGCACGATCCTCCAGGGCGACACCGTCATCGGCGCCGGTTCGGAGATCGGGCCGAACACCCGCCTCGTCGACTGCGTGGTCGGCGAGCGGTGCGTCGTCGAGCAGTCCAACGGGCGCGACGCGGAGGTCGGCGCCGACTCCGTGGTCGGTCCGTTCGCCTACCTGGCGCCCGGCGCGTCGGTCCCTGATGGGACGGTCACCGGTCCGTTCTATGCTGCGAGCGGTCCCGACGACGCTTGAACCATCGGGGCCTGAGCGAAAGGCACCCGGTTGAGCACCACCAAGACCCTGGAAGCCGTCACCCACAAGAGGCTCGAGCTCTTCGCTGGCGGTGCGCATCCGGAGCTGGCCCAGGAGATCGCCGACCATCTCGGGGTCGAGCTGGGCGAGCCGAACCTCCGGCAGTTCGCCAACGGCGAGATGCACTGCCGCTACGGCGAGTCGATCCGCGGATCGGACGTGTTCATCATCCAGACCCACGCCGGGCCGCAGGTCAGCGACTCGCTGATGCAGCAGCTGATCATGATCGACGCCGCCAAGCGGGCGTCGGCCAAGCGGATCACCGCGGTGGCGCCGTACTACGGCTACGCCCGCCAGGACCGCAAGGCCGAGGGGCGCGAGCCCATCACCGCCAAGCTCGTGGCCGACATGCTCGTGGCGGCCGGCGCCGACCGGGTCGTGTCGGTCGACCTCCACAGCGGCCAGATCCAGGGCTTCTTCGACGTCCCGGTGGACCACCTGACCGCCCTGCCGATCCTCATCGAGTGCTGCAAGACGGCCGGCGACGTCGAGGACCTCGTCATCGTCTCGCCCGACGCCGGCGGCGTGAAGGCGGCCAAGCGCTTCGCCAACCACCTCGGCGCCGACCTGGCGTTCGTCAACAAGATCCGGCCCAAGGGCATCGCCAACGTGGTCGAGGCGTCCAACGTCATCGGCCACGTCGCCGGCAAGCGCTGCATCCTGCTCGACGACATGATCGACACGGCCGGCACGATCGTGGCCGCAGCCGACCTGCTCAAGCAGCAGGGCGCCACCGAGGTCTGGGCCATGGCCACGCACGGCGTGCTCTCGGACCCGGCCACCGAGCGCCTGAAGAACTCGGTGATCGAGAAGGTCGTCATCACCAACACGCTCCCGCTGCCGTCGGAGAAGCGCATCGACAAGATCGAGGTCCTGTCGATCGCCCCGCTCGTGGCCAACGCCATCAGCGCCGTGTTCGAGGACGAGTCGGTCAGCGAGATCTTCGGCGGCGAGAACCAGAAGTAGGTCGCTCGCCGCTCCGGCGAGCCCGGGTCCGTCGGGCCGGCCTACGACGCGATCGACCGGACCGCCACGTCGCCGGCGTCGATCTCGATCGGCTCCCGGTCCGGTCCGACCGCGATGGAGAGCTGGCGGACGCCGGTCCAGCTCTGGTCTCCGAGGGACGCGGACTCCACCTTCGCCGTCCCGATCGACTCGCCGCGCTCCAGGTCGATCACCTCGAACAGGCTGACGCCCAGGCCCCCTGCCGAGGTCCCGGTCCACACCACCGCGGCCCGGCGGCCGTCGGGCGAGACGGTGACCTGGATGCCGAAGCCCGACATGCCCACGGGTCGCTGCGGACAGCTGCCGGCGATGCGCCGGGGATCGTCGCCGGTGAGCGAGGAGACGACGATCCCGCAGCCGTCGTCCTCGGCGCGGACCACGACGTCGGCCGCCGCGGCGGACGCCGCCGGGATCCCCGAGCCCGGTGTCCCGTCGACCTCGAAGAGCGGGCGCTCGACACCGGAGTCGACGTCGATCGCCGTGTAGGTGGTGGTGATGGCGACCTTGAAGAACACGTCATCGATGGGTTCGGATCGCTTCACGTCCCGCTGCAGGACGATCTCGTCCCCCGTCGCTCCGATCGGGCGGATCGAGGCGTCGAAGCTGCCCCACGGCACCTCGAGCGGGAGGGGCCGCGAGCTGACGGTCGTCGCGTCGGCGCTGATCTCGTCGAGGCGCGCCTTCGGGGCGACCCCCAGTCCCGTGGGCATCGTGGCGGCGACGCCGAAGCGGCGTCCGTCGGCCAGCTCGTAGCCGCCCACGGGGTGCCACCCGCTCGTCGCCCCCCACCAACGGGAGGTGCCGGCGGGCGTGAGCGAGTCGAGCGTCCAGCCCCGGTCGTTGGGGTCCGTGCCGGCCGGCACCTCGGAGGCCTTCCACTCGCGCCGCACCAGCAGGGGCTGGGGGACCGAGCTGGGGTCGGTGGCCGGCGGGGACGTGGCGAGGACCCGCTCGTGCCCGGGAGCGGGTCGGCCCACCTGGGCGACGGCCAGGCCGGCGAGCAGCACGACCGCGGCGGCGCCGCTGGCAACGAGGGCACGGCGGCGGCGGCGGCGCTGGCGGACCCGGCGCTGGACCGATCCGAGCGCCGCTGGAGACACGGTGAGATCGGCCGAGCCCGCACGGAGCAGGTCACGGAGGTCGTCGGGGACGGCGGGATCGTCGATCGCGTTCACGGGTGGACCTCCAGGAGGGTACGCAGGGCATCGAGCCCGCGGGAGAGGCGGCTCTTCACGGTGCCCTCGGCGATGTCGAGGGCGGCAGCGGTCGCCCGGGTGTCGAGGTCGAGCAGGACCCGGCACACCACGACGGACCGCTGGTCGAGGGGCAGGTGGCGGAGGGCGTCGAGGGCGAGGGCGCCCTCGGGATCGAGTTCGGCCGACGTCGATCCGGTCTCCTCGGTGGGGAGGGCCTGCTCGCGGCGGTGCTTGCGCCACCACGAGATCGACCAGTTGAGGGCCGTGCGGTACACCCATCCCGCCGGGGCGTCGTAGGCGCCGACGACGGCCCAGCGCTCGTAGGCGCGAGCCATGGCCTCGTCGACGGCCTCGCGGGCCACCACCGGGTCGGCGACGGTGGCCCGCAGCGCCCGGTGGAGCGACGGGGCCTCGGCCTCGTAGAACTCGGCGAACGACCCGGTGGGCGTCGACGTCCCCGTCGCCTGCTCCACCTCGACCGCCGCCGTGCTTTCCGTCATCACGACAGCTTCACGCCTCAGCGGCCCCGATGGTTCCCGGTCTCGATCCGGCGAGCCGCTCGGGCACCGTGTGCGTGCCCGAGCGGCCCGGGATCGTCCCGGCCCCGGCTCAGAAGGGGGTGGCCGAGGCCGGGATGCGAGGCCGAGGCGGCTGCTTCGACCGCTCGACCTCGTGGATGATCCGGAGGGTGGTCAGGCCGGCGATGGCGGCGGTGACGATCGCAGCGGCGGCGATGCCGGCGGTCGTGCCGAGCTCGGTGCCGGCGGTGATGCCGTGGGCCGTGGCGGTCAGGAAGAGCGGGAAGCTCAGGAAGTGGACCTTGCGCCAGGCGGCCTTCGAGATGTGCTTGCGGAGCAGGGACGTGGCCTCCACCGCGACCAGCAGGTACATCGACACCACGCCCCAGGCGACGGCGGTCGGCCGCCAGGACGAGGCGAACGGGACCAGGACCTCGGCCCAGCCGAAGTGGAGGTAGCTGTCGGCGACGGCGCCCAGCACGTGGACGCCGACGAAGACGACGGCGAGGCCCGACAGGCCCCGGTGCAGGTCCTGGATCCAGTTGGGACGGACCTTGCCGCCGAGGGCCTTCGACGAGAGCAGCAGGCCGAAGACGATCGAGGCGCTGAGCAGCGCCCACGACACCAGGCCGGCGGACCGGTCGACGTACCACCAGGTCATGACGGGATCTCCCGGGACGAGGCGACGAACCGGTCGAAGCCGGGCGTCGGGTGGAGCCCGCCGTGGCGGTCGACGAGCAGGGCGTCGGCGCCGATCGAGGCGACGAGCCGGGTGCCGTCGTCGAGGCCGGCGACGATGGCGGCCTTGGCCAGGACCTCGGCCTGCCAGCCGCGGGCGGCGATCACCGAGGCCGCGACGACGTCGCTCGCGGCGGGGGCGCCCGAGCGCGGGTCGATGAGGTGGTGGCGCTCCGTGCCCCCGACGGTCCAGCGGCGGCGCAGGATCGTGGACGTGGCCACCGCGCCGTGGTCGAGGACGACCCGGGCGTGGGGCCGGCCGGTGGTGGCCGGGTCGAGGTCGACGGTCCAGTCGTCACCGTCGGGCCCGCACCCGATGGCCCGCAGGTCGCCGCCCAGGTTCACGAGGGCGCCGGCGACGCCCTCGGCGTCGAGGCGGGCGGCCACCAGGTCGGCGGCGAGCCCCTTGCCGATCCCGCCGGGGTCGAAGCCGACGCCCTCGGGTGCGCGGACCGCCTCGGACGCGTGGTCGATCTCGATGTCGCCCGCACCGAGGCGCAGGGTGCTGAACGGGTCGTCGGCGCGGTCGAGGCCGGTGAGCTGGTCGAACGACCGGTCGTAGCCCGCTCGGACGACATCGCCCAAGACGGTGGGGTCGTAGCGGCCGCCGGTGATCACGTGGGCGAGCACCGCCCGGTCGATCAGCTCGACGGTCTCGGCGGACACCCGGACCCACGAGCCGGCCCGGCGGTTCACCTCGGACACCTCGCTGTCAGGCAGGAAGCGGCTCCAGATCTGCTCGAGGCGCGCGATCTCGGCCTGGGCCAGCTCGGCCAGCAGGGGGTCGCCGTGCACCACCACGTGGGCGTCCGTGCCCATGGCCCGGAAGCGGCGCTCAGCTGCCATGGCTCTGGGTGGTCGCCGCGGTGGTGGCCGTGGTCGCCGAGCCGGACGACGACCCGGTGGAGGCGGTGGCGCTCCAGGAGTCCGAGTCGGTGCTGGACGAGGCGGCGGTCGACACGGTCTGGGTGCCGGTCCCGCTCGTGCTGCTCGCGGCGCCGGTCGTGGAGGTCGTCGTGGTCGCCGGCGTGGTGGAACCGGACACCGCGGCCTGCACGGCGAGGCCGCCGGTGATGGCGAGGAACGAGGTCACGCTGGCCGCGGCCACGGCCGAGCGGGCCTTCGCCGCCGGATGCGGGCGCTTGCGGCGGCGGGCGGGCGAGGTCGGCGGGATCGGCGCCGGCGGGATGGGGGAGGGGGTGGCGTCCATGGGGCCAACGCTGCGCCCCGAACCTGGGAGCAACCGCAGAACGCCCGGAGAGTGTTCGGGGACCTCGCGGCACCGGCTCCATCGAATGGGTCACCCGGGGGCTCGGCCCCTAGGCTGGCGAGCCGTCTGACAACCGATAGCGCTCCGGCGCGATCTCTGAAGTAGGAGCTACCGATGGCTGAGATCAACCTGAAGGCCACCACTGGCCGTGAACTGGGCTCCGGCCCGTCCAAGCGGATCCGCGCCGAGGGCAACGTGCCCGGCGTCGTGTACGGCCTCGATGCCGACCCGATCCCCGTGACCGTGGAGTGGCGTCCCCTCCGTGAGGCCCTCACCACCGAGGCCGGCCTCAACGCCCTCATCGACCTCGAGGTCGACGGCGAGGTCTCCCTCACCGTCGTCAAGGAGCTGCAGCGGCACCCGATCCGCGGCAACGTCCTCCACATCGACTTCCTGCGGGTGAGCGCCGACGCCGAGATCACCGTCGAGGTCCCGATCGTCCTCGAGGGCGAGGCCAAGGCCGTGCTGTCCGAGAACGGCACCGTCGACCAGCTGCTCTACACGCTGGCCATCAACGCCAAGCCGGCCGACATCCCGAACGAGCTCACCGTCGACGTCACCGACCTCGAGATCGGCGAGTCGATCCACGTGGGCGCCATCAAGCTGCCCGCCGGCGTCTCCACCGACGTCGACCCCGAGGAGTCGGTGGTGGCCGGCAACCAGGCCATCGTCGAAGACCTCCCCGAGGCCGGCGAGGGCGAGGGTGCCGAGGGCGAGGGCGGCGAGGCCGCTCCGGCCGCGGACGCGGCTGCCGAGGGCGACGGCGAGGGCTGACGCCCTCCCCGGGGTGTGACGCCGTGGCGTTCCGACGCTCGCCGGAACGGCGAGGGACCCCTGCAGATCTGGTGGTGCTCGGCCTCGGGAACCCCGGGGCCGAGTACGCCCACTCGCGCCACAACGTCGGTGCCGACGTCGTCGAGCTGCTGGCCGACCGCCACGGCGGCCGCCTGAAGTCCTCGACGAAGGAGCGATCCCTCGTGGCCGAGGTGCGCATCGGGCTCGCCCGGGTCGTGCTGGCGTTCCCGCAGACGTACTACAACGAGGCTGGCAACGCCGCCCGCCTGCTGCTCGAGCGCCACGGCATCGACGACCTGCACCGCTTCGTCGTGGTCCACGACGAGATGGACCTGCCGCCCGGCAAGCTCAAGGTCAAGATCGGCGGCGGGCTCGCGGGCAACAACGGGCTCAAGTCGATCAAGGCCCACCTCAAGACCGAGGACTTCGTCCGCGTCCGAGTCGGCATCGGCAAGCCCCCGGGCCGCCAGGAAGGCGTCGACCACGTCCTGCGCCGACCGGGCAAGGCCGAGAAGGCCGAGCTCGATGTGGCGATGCAGGAGGCGGCCGACGCCGTCGAGGCGATCCTGGCGGATGGGGCCGAGATGGCCCAGACCCGCTTCAACGCCCGTAGCTGACCCACCTCGCCACGGGCGCCGAAGCTCCCGTCACTCGGGGTGGTTGAACTTCAGCTCGAGGTTCGGCGCGTACCAGGAGACGGGCTGGTACCCGGCCTGCACCACGGTGACCGTGCTGCCGTCGGGCTGCGAGTACGTCGTCGTCCAGGGCTGGATGAACCGCGTGGTGAGGGCATCGATGCCGTCGCCCGGATCGATGAAGACCGCCGTGCGCTTCGATCCGTCGAGCACGCTGAGGTTGTCGTCCCCGCCGACGGCGTAGACGTTCAGGTTGATGGCCAGGGGCGACAGGGTGAACCGCTTCGTCGCCGCGCCGGTCCCGATGTCGAGGGTGGTGCCGGCGGTGTTGCGGTTGGTCACGGTGATGTCGTCGGGGCCCGCCGTCGCTCGGAAGTTCACGGACGACGGTCCGCCGTTCTCCACGAGGGTGTCGGTGGGATCGACCCAGTACGAGTCGATCGTGTTGGCCGCCCCGACCAGGCGATCGGCTCCCGCCGCGCCGTTCATCTCGACGACGAAGCCGTAGTCCGCGACGCCCTTGGCGGGGTCGTACACCGGCGGGTTGGGATCGAGGAAGCCCAGGTTGGTGAGGGTGTCGGTGCCGTCGCCGCCGTTCATCGTCCCTCCCGACGGGTGCTGCGCGCTGGAGGCCGAGTTGTAGAGGCCGATGGCGAGCCGGTCGTTGCCGGGACCGCCCGAGAGGCCGGCGCTGCCCCAGGGGATGCGGGCGGTGGCCACGTCGTCGCCCGCCCCGAGGTCGATGGAGACGCTCGCGCCCTGGTTGCCGTAGCCGTGGCCGATCTTCTGGTCGTAGGTGACGGTGTCGGCGCGGCTGGTGCCGAGCACCAGGAGCGGGCGCTGGGCGCAGATCTCGGGCACGGTGAGCCCGTTGATGCGGGTGAGCGGGTTGGGCGACGTGGCCACGCAGCGGATGTCGAGCGACGTGGCCGTCCCCATCGTCAGGGTGTCGATGGCGTACGGATCGCCGCCGGCGGCGTCGAAGCTCCACGGGGCCGCAGCGGTGGTCGCCCGCTCGGGGGAGTAGGTGGCCGGGCCCCACTTGCGGGTCACGGCGTCCGCGGCGTCGAGCGTGAGGTCGCTCCAGCGCCAGTCGTCCTCGACGTAGCGGTCCGTGCCGGGGCCGCCCCGCATCACCGAGCGCACGGCCTTCGAGGCGGCGATCTCCGCGGGGCTCGGGGCGTACGCGACCCGAGGGGCGGTGATGAAGCCGTAGTTGGTGAGGGTGTCGTTGCCGTCCTCCCCGAGGAGCGTCTCGCTGACCGGGTGGCTGCCGCTGGCGAGCCCGGCGCCGACCTTGTCGTTGCCGGCGCCGGCGTAGACCGTGAGGCTGCCGTTGTGGCGGACGTTGATGGTGTCGTTGCCCGCACCCGTCTTCACGACGAGCGTGGTCTTCGGCAGCGAGGAGCCGAAGCTGGTGGCGTTGATCTCGACGGCGTCGTTGCCGGTGAGGCCCGTCGTCGTCACGGTGAGCAGCTTGTTGCAGGGGATCGCGGTCGCCGCCTTGTTGACCACGAGCTTGTTCGACGAGCACCAGAGGTCGAGCCGGGCCACGGTGGCCTTCACGGTGAGCGTCGTCCCGGCGGCGGCATCGGTGCGCGTGATGGTGGCGCCGGTGGCCTGCACCGTGGTGGTGGCGGCGTGCGCCGGGCCCGCGGTCAGCGCGAGCGCTGACCCCGAGATCGCCAGTGCCGCGCCGATGCGCTGCGCCAGGTGTCCGTACCCCATCGCTGCCTCCGTCCGTCGCCCGGCGGGGCCGCTTCCCCGCCTGTCAGCCGAGGAGGCACGCTACGGAGAGTGCTGAGATATGTCAAACATCACGGAGCGTGGCGCCCCGGTTCCGCGGGGTCAGCGGCTGCCGAAGCCGAGGCGGCTGGCCTTCTTCTGGCCGAAGGCATCGGCCAGGTTCACCTGGGCGAACTCCGAGGGGAGCGGCGCCTGCGTGGCGTAGCGGTAGAGCGCCAGCTGGAACACGGCGGTCATCGCCGACGACCAGCAGCTCACGGCGATCATCCACGCCACGCCGATGGCGACGGCGGCGACGATGACCGGCAGCGAGCCGGTGACGACGCCGCCGATGATGATGGCGATGGCCGGCAGGGTCAGGACCATGGCGATGAGGCCGATGCCCAGGTTGACGATGAGGTTCTCGCCCCAGGTCCGCTTGAGCAGCTCGGCCGACCGCTTGATGGCCGTGCCGACGCCGACGTTCTCGAACACGACGATGGGCAGCACGAGGAACGTGACCACGGCCCACGCCATCCCGACGATGCCGATGACGATGCGGCCGAGGATGCCGGCGCGCTCCTCGAGCGACCGGAGGATGACCGACACCGTGGCCGTGACGATGGCCCAGGGCAGGATCTTGCCGGCCCGGCTGGCGGCGCCGGACAGCGCCGAACCGAGCGACGGCTCACCGCCCTGCATGCGCTCGTCGGCGCCGCAGAGCAGCGCGGTCTTGAAGAAGATCGTGACGTAGGCCAGCACCAGGTACATGGCGAACAGCACCAGGTACCCGACCGGCTTCATCTCCAGGGTGGTGGAGCCGGCGACGTCCTTGGTCTCCGCGCTCAGGTACAGCGGGAACAGGAAGGTGGCGGCCACCAGGAGCGATGCGATGCCCGAGATGAGCGGCAGGAACATGAGCTCCTTGTCGTGGCGGAGCAGGCCCCAGGAGGCGCCCGCCAGCTGCTTCGATCGTTCCCAACGTCCCATGCCCGCTCCTATCGGTCGATGCGGCACCAGTCTGCACTCCTTTCCCGGGTCGTGCGCGCCACCGGGTGGGGAGGTCGGCCGGTCGGTCGGTAGCGTGGCTCCGCCCTCGCGACCCCCGGTGCTGTGCATCGGCGGCGCGCCGGCGCGCGTTCCCCACCCTCGAAGGACCCCTCCTCCATGGCGCTCACCGACCTCCCGGCCCTCCTGCGCGACGAGCCCGTGCTCACCGGCGTGCTCGGTCGTCGTACCGCTCTGCTGGCCGTCCCGGAGCCCGCCCGACCCCTCACCATCGCGGGTCTGGCCACGGTCGGGAGCCGGCGTCCGATCCTCGTCGCGGTGCCCACCACGGCCGAGGCCGAGCGCCTGGTGAACGACCTGGGCACGTTCCTCGGGCCCGATGCTGCCGAGCTGTTCCCGGCCTGGGAGACGCTGCCGTTCGAGCGGGTCAGCCCGAACATCGAGACGATGGGCCGGCGGCTGCGCACCATCTGGCGGCTCCGAGGCGGATCGGCCCGGGCCCCGCAGGTCGTCGTGGCTCCCGTGCGCGCCCTCGTCCAGCGGCTCGGCCCCCACGTCGACGAGACCGAGCCCCTCGTGGTCCGGCCCGGCGAGCAGCGCGACCAGGCCGCGCTCGTGGCGTGGCTGGGCGAGCACGGCTACCGGCGCGAGGGCCAGGTCGAGCACCGGGGCGAGTTCGCCGTGCGCGGCTCCATCGTCGACGTCTTCGGGTCCACGGCCGAGGTCCCCGTCCGCATCGACCTCTGGGGTGACGAGGTCGACCGGCTCACCGCCTTCTCCGTGAGCGACCAGCGGTCCACCGGCGACCTCGACTCCGTGGAGGTGTTCCCCTGCCGCGAGCTGCTGCCCACCGACGACGTCCGCGACCGCGCGTCCGCGCTGATCGCCCGCGAGCCGTGGGGCCGCGAGCAGTGGGAGCGCCTCGTCGAGGGCCAGCTGTTCGACGGCATGGAGAGCTGGCTGCCCTGGCTCACCGACGACCACCGGACGATCGTCGACCTGCTGCCGGCCGAGTCGCTCGTGCTCGTCGTCGAGCCCCGTCGCCTGCGCGACCGCGCTGCCGACCTGCTGGCCGAGGAGGCCGACCTGGCCAGCTCGCTCGCCCGCACGTGGGAGGTCGGCGACGACCGGGTCTTCCCGCAGTTGCACGCCGAGTTCGGCGAGCTGTTCACCGACTCCGACCTGCCGGTCTGGTCCGTGACCGTCACGCCCGAGGGGCCCGACGTCGCCACCGTCGCGGCCATCGGCTGGAACCCGGTCGTGGGCGGCGGCGAGGGCCTGGTGAACCAGCTCCGCGAGCTGCTCGACGACGGGTACCGCATCGTCGTGGCGGCCGACGGCGAGGGATCCGCCACCCGGCTCGCCGACCTGCTGCGCGACCAGGGCCTCTCGCTCGACGTCGAGGTCGGCGCGCTCGACCGCGGCGTCATCCTCACCGGGGTGAAGCTCGCCGTGCTCGCCGAGCCCGACCTCACGGGCCGCCGACGCGCCCACCGCGCGCCCCGGCCCCGCAAGCGGGACACCGCCGGTTTCTTCGACGACCTCAAGCCCGGCGACTACATCGTCCACCACCAGCACGGCGTCGGCCGCTACGGCGGCATGGTCAAGCGGGCCATCGGCGGCGTCGACCGGGACTACCTGCTCCTCGAGTACAAGGGCGACGACAAGCTCTACGTCCCGTCGGACCAGATCGACGCGGTGCGCCACTACACCGGCGGCGACAGCCCGGCACTCTCCAAGCTGGGCGGCGGCGACTGGACCAAGACCAAGGCCCGGGTGAAGAGCGAGGTCCAGGAGGTCGCCCAGGAGCTGGTCGTGCTCTACCAGAAGCGGCTCCACAGCCCCGGCCACCCGTTCCCGCAGGACACGCCGTGGCAGCGCGAGCTCGAGGACGCCTTCCCGTACCGCGAGACCCCGGACCAGCTGAAGGCCATCGAGGAGGTCAAGGCCGACATGGAGGCCGAGACGCCGATGGACCGCCTGGTCTGCGGCGACGTCGGCTTCGGCAAGACCGAGGTTGCCGTCCGCGCCGCGTTCAAGGCCATCCAGGACGGCAAGCAGGTCGCGGTGCTGGTGCCCACGACCCTGCTCGCCACCCAGCACTTCCAGACCTTCAGCGACCGGTTCTCCGCCTTCCCGGTCCGCGTCGAGGTGCTGTCCCGCTTCCTCACCGCCGGGCAGGCCAAGGCCGTGTCCGAGGGCGTCCGGTCCGGCGAGGTCGACATCGTCATCGGCACCCACCGGCTGCTCTCCGAGGACATCGAGTACAAGGACCTCGGCCTGCTGGTGGTCGACGAGGAGCAGCGCTTCGGCGTCACCCACAAGGAGCAGATCAAGCAGTTCACGAACAACGTCGACGTGCTCACGCTGTCGGCCACGCCGATCCCGCGGACCCTCGAGCTGTCGCTCACCGGCATCCGCGACCTCACGCTGCTCAACACCCCGCCCGCCGAGCGCCAGCCGATCCTGACCTACGTCGGCGAGTACGACGACCGGGCCGTCGCCGAGGCCATCCGGCGCGAGCTGCTCCGCGAGGGCCAGGTGTTCTTCGTGCACAACCGAGTGCGCGACATCGAGGACAAGGCCCGCGAGCTGCGCGAGCTGGTGCCCGAGGCCCGCGTGGCCGTCGCCCACGGCCAGATGGACGAGGGCACGCTCGAGCGGGTCGTGCTCGACTTCTGGGAGGGCGAGTTCGACGTCCTCGTGTGCACGACGATCATCGAGTCCGGCATCGACATGCCCACGGTGAACACGCTCGTCGTCGACCGGGCCGACCGCCTCGGGCTCGGCCAGCTCCACCAGCTGCGCGGCCGCGTCGGCCGGTCCGGGCAGCGGGCGTACGCCTACCTGTTCCACCCCCGCGACGTGGCCCTCAGCGAGGACGCCTACGAGCGGCTCAAGACCATCGGCGAGGCCACCGAGCTGGGTTCGGGGTTCCGCATCGCCATGCGCGACCTCGAGATCCGCGGTGCCGGCACCCTGCTCGGCACCGGCCAGAGCGGCCACATCTCCGCGGTGGGGTACGACCTCTACGTGTCGATGGTCCATGAGGCCGTGCAGGAGCTGAAGGGCGAGCCCATCCGGGAACCGGCCGAGATCAAGCTCGACCTGCCGCTCGACGCCAACCTCTCCTCGGACTACGTGCCCAAGGAGGAGCTGCGGCTCGAGGCCTACCGCCGCCTCGCCGAGGTCACCACCGACGACCAGGTGGCCGACATCCGCGCCGAGTGGGAGGACCGCTACGGCCCGGTGCCCGAGGAGGCCGCCCGCCTCCTCGACGTGGCCCGCCTCCGCGCCGAGGCGCACCGCCTCGGCGTCCGGGAGATCAACGTCACCAAGGGCCCGGCGTTCGGCGGGCCGGCGTGGACGGCCCGGGTGTCGCCGCTGGTCCTCAAGGCCAGCCAGCAGATCCGGCTCCAGCGCCTGCACAAGGCCGCGGTCTACAAGGAGCAGGTCGAGCAGCTCATGCTCCCCATCCCCAAGACGCCCGACCTCGCCGGCACCCTCGTCGACCTCCTCCGCAACCTCATCCCACCCGGCGACTGACGCCGAATCAGGTCACCTGAGCCGCAAGGAGCGGCTCGCGTGACCCGATTCGTCGGGGTCGGCGGGAATCGGGTCGTCCGTGCCGCATGGGGCGGCTCGCGTGACCTGATTCAGCCGGTGAGGCTGACGGAGCCGCCGGTCGAGCCGGTGCCGCCGCCCCCGCCGGTGGCGGTGGCGTAGGCGGTGTTGTCGATCCGGAGGCTGCCGCCGTTGGCGTCGAAGTTGCCGCCGGACACGATCGTCCACGCCTTCACGACGGCGTTCGAGGAGCCCATGTTGAAGCCCGCCTTCTTGGCGTAGACGGCCCCGTTCAGGGTGATGTTCCCGCTCAGCTGGTTGGGTGTGCCCTGCGAGCCGTTCGGGTCGAACATGATCGCCAGCCCGGCGTAGGCGCCCGAGGTCGGCGCGGTGATCTCGACCGTGGTGCCGGCGCTGAAGTTGAACTTCCCCGGCTCGCCCCCGACCGTTGCGCACGAGGCCCGGCACGAGAAGACCAGGGTGACGCCGGTGCCGATGAGCTTCGCCGAGCCCTGCACCGTGAGGGTGTTGGCGAAGTAGTAGGTGCCGGGGCTGAGCGTGAGCGTGCCGCCGTTGATGTTGACGTTCTGGGTGTAGATCCGGTTGGGCTGGAGCGGGTTGGTCCCGCCGTTGAAGTTGATGTTCGACCCGTCCGTGACCAGGCCCGTGTAGTCGACGGTCTTGGCGGCGAACGGGTTCGGTACGGCGGCGCTCAGCTGCGCGTAGCGCGAGTTGAACGTGGCGGGGGAGGGCTGGACGTTGCGGCCCCAGTTGCTGTTGTTCGCCTGGTACCACTTGAGCGGGACCGGGGTGATCGAGTTGTTGCTGTCGTTGGCGTTCGCCGTGAGCCGGTCGGCCTGGATCTCGCCGCCGGTCACCGTGACCGAGGTGTTGCCCGCGATCTGGAGCGTCCGGCCCTCGATGACGCACAGGCCGCACGGGCCGGCGGTGACGGTGGCGGTGCCGGGGGTCTTGGTGGCCGTGGCCGAGGCGTTGACGGGGAGGCCCTTGGAGCCCACGACCCCGCCGAAGAACACCGGCTGGGTCACGGTGGGGACCATCACCCGCACGGTCAGGTAGTTCGAGGCGAACGAGATGCACGAGTTGTTCGGGTCCGGCCGGTACGGCAGGGCGTTCGGGTCGGTG
>Ga0182736_1000279_pt1 | contig 91519 bp, 77 predicted proteins | sample eDN5th30CKraftBY_FD_128882 | JGI IMG/M metagenome (GOLD analysis project Ga0182736, IMG submission 128882) | Enriched backyard soil microbial communities from Emeryville, California, USA - eDNA 5th pass 30_C Kraft BY (version 2) (version 2) | ecosystem: Environmental > Terrestrial > Soil >... | reverse complement strand
CAAGTGGCACAGGGCAACCAAGCGATATATATCTTTCTCATCTGTCTTGCTTTCGTATACATGCTTCTGGCGGCACAGTATGAGAGTTTTATTCTCCCTTTTCCTGTAATTCTTTCACTTCCGGCAGGGATTTTTGGAGCTTTCCTTTTATTGAAGGTGTTCGGATTGGAGAATAACATCTATGCGCAAGTGGCTTTGGTGATGCTTATCGGTCTGTTAGGGAAGAATGCCGTGTTAATTGTGGAGTTTGCTGTTCAGAAACATAAGGCAGGAAATTCGGTACTTAAATCAGCCATTGAGGGTGCAGCTGTACGCTTTCGTCCCATCCTGATGACCTCCTTTGCATTTATTGCCGGCCTGATACCCTTGGTTTTTGCTTCGGGGCCAGGCGCCATTGGTAACCGTACAATCGGTTCGGCCGCTGCCGGAGGTATGCTTTTCGGAACGGTGTTCGGGGTTATTCTAGTACCCGGATTGTACTACATATTCGGCAAAATTGCCGCAAAACGTGTACTTGTTAAAAATGAAGAAGAAAATCCTTTAAGTGAAGAACTTAATCATCATGAATAAATTTAGGATACAATCACGCATTGGCCTGCTAGGTATTTGCCTGGCCTTTGCAAGCTGTACGGTTCCAAAGATTGTGCAGCAAGAAGAAAACAAGTCGGTTCCTGAAACCTACGCCGATAATCGAGACACCACGAATGTGTCCACTGTTCAGTGGAGAAGTTTTTTCACCGACAAGAATTTGGTGAACCTGATTGACACGGCACTAAAAAACAATCAGGAGCTGATGATTACGTTGCAGGAAATCGAAATCGCTAGAAATGATATCGGCTTTAGGGAGGGACAATTATTACCAACAGTTGGCGCAAGAGTAGGAGCCGGTGTTGAAAAAGTTAGTCGATATACCAGCCAGGGTGCAGGAGATGCTTCCACAGAAATCACTCCCGGTAAGGAAGTTCCTGACCCCTTGGCGGATTATACTGCAGCGGCTTATGTAGATTGGGAGGTAGATGTCTGGAAAAAGCTGCATAATGCTAAAAAGGCCGCAGTGAGCCGATATTTATCAACAGTTGAGGGTAAGAAATTTGTGCTGAGCAACCTTATCGCCGAGGTTGCTAATTCGTATTACGAATTAGAGGCACTGGATAGCCAACTCGAGATCGTTAAACAAAATATTGAACTGCAAAAAAATGCCTTGGATATCGTAAAAGTACAGAAGGAGGCTGCCAGAACAACAGAGTTGGCTGTTCAGAAATTTCAGGCCGAAGTGTTAAATTCTCAGGGCATGGAATTTGAAATCTGTCAAAAGATAAAGGAAACCGAGAACAGAATCAATTTTCTGTTAGGTCGGTATCCCCAGGAAATACCCAGAGACAACCGCAGCTTTTTAAACGTAATGCCAGCGACAGTCCGTTCGGGTATTCCTTCTCAACTCCTGTCTAATCGTCCGGATATCAAACAGGCAGAACTGGAATTGGCAGCAGCAAAACTTGATGTAAAGGTTTCTAGGGCAGAATTTTATCCTTCCTTCGGTATTTCGGCCGCATTAGGATTTCAGGCATTTAAGCCATCGTACCTAGTAAAGTTTCCGGAGTCCGTGCTTTATTCGCTTGCCGGAGATCTTGCAGGGCCACTTGTTAATAAAAAGGGGATTAAAGCCGAGTTCTACAATGCTAATGCCCGTCAACTTCAGGCCATGTATAACTATGAGCGTACCATTTTAAATGCTTATCTGGAAGTTTCTACCCAACTTTCGAAAATTGATAACCTGGGGCAGCGTTATGAGCTGAAGTCAAAGGAGGTGGAGGCGCTTACCAAATCCATTGACGTTTCCAATGATTTGTTCAAGTCTGCACGAGCCGATTATTTCGAAGTGCTAATGACCCAAAGGGATGCATTGGCGTCTAAATTGGAATTGATAGAAACTAAAAAAGAACAGCTACATGCAGTAACTGATGTATACCGGGATTTGGGGGGTGGTTGGAAGTAAGAGCTGTAATTGAACGAGCATAAGTATGGTGAATAAGCTGATGAAGCTATAACAGGATAAGACAAGGATAAGACAAGAACGAACGGTATTCGTACTAACTCCGTATTTTATTCGAAGGTTTTACAGATATTTTACAGGTCTGATCAGGTTTTTATCAGGTATACCTGATAAAAACCTGATCAGACCTGGTGAAAACCTGATAAACTGACGAAGCTGGTACGAACAAGATACGGAGTTGGTTCGGATTGAATCAAATTTAAATTTGATTTGTCCACCATGGTACATAAGTCTGCCCTTCATCGTGCAAACCGACGACCTGGCCAATGGTAGGCAAAAGCAAAGGAATGTCTCCAGATGTGCTCAATGCTGTTAATTGCGTGAGGGGCTCATTCCAGGCATGAATGGCCAAGGCAAACTTGGAAGAATGGACAGGAAATAATCGCTTGGTACCTAAATCTTTTGCAGCTTGTAAAACTTCGGCCGGCAACATATGAATATAATGCCAAGCCAGGTTGTATTGACCGTTCTCTAAAATGGCCAGATCAAAAGGGCCATATTTTTCACCGATTGCTTTAAAATGGGTGTCGTAGCCGCTATCGCCTCCCAAGAAAAGATTTAGATCAGGTGTTTTTAACACAAACGATAACCACAGCGTATTGTTGCGTTTAAAACTTCTGCCAGAAAAGTGCCGTGCTGAGGTGGTAAAGAGGGTGATGTCTTCGTTTAAATCAATTCGTTCATCCCAATCACTTTCAATGATAATGCTCGCCGGATATCCCCAATATTCTAGATGTTCGCCCACTCCCAAGCCGGTGATGACTTGTTTAACTTTTGGTTTAAGCGCTATAAGGGTTTCGTAATCCAAATGGTCGTAATGATCGTGCGTAATAAGCAGAAAGTCAATTTCAGGCATATCGGCTGCCGTATAGAGATTACTTCCTTTAAATGGCCTGTTGGTGCCGGGAATGGGAGAAGCATTGTTGCTAAAAACGGGGTCGACAAGAAAGCGCTTACCTTTTACTTGTATATAGTAGGAAGAATGGCCAAACCACACGAGCAGATCTTGCTCTGGAGGCAGATTTTTCAAATCTGTTTTTATGGAAGGAATAGGTGCAGTAGGACGAACATTGCTGGGTTTTCGAAAAAAGAAATTAAATAGTACTTTCGAATAGCTATATCCTTCTTTGAGGGCGGGGGTATGGTGGATATTCTGAAAGGCGCCATTGCGATAATTGGGCGATTGCTTCACTTTCTCTAAACGTTTACCCGAAGGGGCTTTGCCGTATATTGCTCGTTTCATGGTTTTCGCTACCTTTTAAGTACCTACATGCAGGTAGGTGGTTTCGTAGGCAAAGCTACGCCTAATAGTGCAAGAAAATATGCGGAATATGTCATGTTTTCTTGCAAAGAAACAATCAATCGCTACCTTGGCCGTTTATATAATAGTTACATTCTTGCGCAAAAAAACGCAATATATGAACAACAGCTAAATACACCATCAAATGAAGAGTAAAGGTTTTTGGAAGATATTCCGTACAATTTGGGTCTGTTTAGGAATTATATTCATCGCTTGGTTAATCTATTCGTATCAAGCTAAGGGGCTTCCTACCAATACTTTTGTGCCTGATGACCATGTAGAGATAGCAAATACGGCAGATGTAATAAGTTTTACACCCAAGCAGCCATTTACTAAAGTACTCATCTTCTATCCCGGTGCGATGGTAGATCCGAAGGCATATGCACCGCTTTGTAGAGAAATAGCTGAAAAGGGGGTGCAGGTGCATATTTTTAAGATGCCTTGGCGCTTAGCCAATTTGGGCTATGAAAAACCCGAAGAACTCGACCTGTTTAAAGATAATACAAAAGAGTATCTGCTAGCAGGGCATTCGCTGGGGGCTAAAATGGCCGCGCAATTTATGTTTGAAAATCCGAGTTATATCAGTAAGCTAATCTTAATGGGTACCACGCATCCACGTGATATCGATATGTCTTCTCTAACCATTCCGGTGCTAAAAATCACTGGAAGCAAGGATGGCTTGGCTGCCCCGAAAGAGGTAATGGCAAACAAACAGCTGCTGCCAGATAGTACACAGTTTATTACTATAGAAGGAGGCAATCATTCGCAGTTTGGTTATTATGGTTTTCAACTCGGAGATCATGAGGCAACCATTAGCCGTAACGTTCAGCAAAAGATGGTTCTGGAGAAGATAATGGAGTTTATAGGTGAATAATAACCGATAAGAAAGTGAGATAATGAGCTCTTTGAGATTGGTGTCGACATAAAATTAAAAAAATATTTTTTTTGTCCAATTTAAGGAAGTTGTTTGTCATTAGGTTTTTAGGACTTAAAATAACAAATAAAATGGAACAAAGAATCAATTTCCAAACAAAAGGACAAAACGCATTGAAGGCAGTTTTTGGATTAGGTACTTATTTAAGAAAATCAACTTTGGAGGGAAAGTTGCAGGAATTGGTTAATTTTAGGGTGTCGCAAATTAACCAATGTGCGTACTGTCTGGATATGCATTCGAAAGAACTACGGGCAATGGGAGAGACGGAGCAGCGTCTGTACGGTATGAGTGCATGGCGGGAAACACCCTATTATACGGAAAAGGAACGGGCAGCCTTTGCGTGGGCAGAAGCTGTTAATGCTTGCAGCGTATCCGATGATGTGTTTCAACAGGCAAGAAATAACTTTTCTGAAGAGGAATTGATTGATTTAACACTGGCCGTTGCCACAATAAACACTTGGAATCGGTTCAACATTGCTTTTGCAACTGTGCCTGGGGATTACCAGGTGGGACAGTTCGGGTAAGGAAAGATGAACCTTTAGAATTAAAAATAACATGAACGAGTTCTTATTAATTTTTCGTAGGGATTTCTCTACAAAAGAGGACCGACCGTCTCCAGAGCAACTTCAAAATTCACTTGAACGTTGGCAGGATTGGTTTGGCGGAATTGCAGCACAAAACAAGCTAGCTAGGCCCCTACAGCGTTGGGATGGGAAAGGTAAAGTTGTAAAACCTACTAAGGTGGTAACAGATGGGCCTTATGCAGAAATTAAAGAATCTATTGGCGGTATGATCTTCGTTAAGGCTGAAGATTATGACGAGGCTGCCGAGATTGCTAAAGGCTGTCCTATTTTAGATTTGGGAGGCAACGTGGAGATTCGGATGGCCGTAACGCCTGAAGGATAAAATAGCTTAAAGCACCTTTGGATTATTCCAGAGGTGCTTTTTTAGATAAAGTCGTTTTAACTATGCTTTAATCGGTCCATAGCTGCTTTAATAGTTGCCTTTTCGTTAGAGGAGTGTGTAAGTGTTAAGGCAGTCTGTAGATGCGCATAGGCTTTTTTATTATCAACATTGGTATAAAGATTGCCCAAAAGGGTATAATAAAAATGGTTGTCTTTTAGGTTCAGCTTTTCGGCTTCGGCAATGGCTACTTCTTTACCCCGTGCTTTCGCTAGCGCAAAAGTTCTATTTAAGGCAACAATGGGTGAATAAGCTAAAATAACCAAATGGTTGTATAACTGCAGGATGTTTTCCCATTTTTCAATAGAATCCTCCTTATGGGTATGCCAATAGGCAATACCAGCCTCTACGTGATATTTTGTTAATTCATTACCGCTAGAGCCCTCGTTTAGGAAATATTTGCCTCGTGCTATCAGTTCCTGATTCCATTGTGTTTCGTCTTGATGCTGATATAAAATCATTTCTCCAAAATCATTTGTTCGGGCTTCGAAGCGGGAAGAGTGAAAGCACATTAATGCCAGTAGGGCGTTTACAGCTGGTTTATTCGTTGTTTGGTTTTCAACAAGTAGATAGGTTAGCCGCATCGCTTCTGCGCATAGGTCTTTACGAAGGGTGGTGTCTTGTGAAGTAGAATAATATCCTTCGGAGAACAGTAAATACAAAGTGGTTAGTACAGTTTCTAACCGATCGGCTATCTGCAATACGGTTGGCTGTTCTATCTTGATGTTCTCTTCTTTTAGTTTTTCTTTTGCTCTATTGATGCGTTTATAGATTACCTCTTTATTTGTTAAAAAGGCATTAGCAATTTCCTGTATCCCAAAACCGCATAATAAATTTAAGGCTAAGGCTACTTGCGACTCGTAAGAGATACTGGGATTGCATACCGTGAAAATCATCGCAAGTTGACTGTCGGCAATATTCTTTGTAGACAGATCGATGTCGATAGATGCTGTTTTCTCCATTGTATACTGTAGTGCTGGCGACAGCTTCTGCTCAAAAAGTGCATTTCTTTTCAGGTAGTTTTTTGTTTTGTTTTTTGCAACGGTATAAAGCCAGGCGGTGGGGTTTTGGGGCACACCCTTTAAGCTCCAATCTTCTGTGGCCGAGAGAAAGGTGTCGCTCACAATATCTTCTGCAATTTCAATATGTTCTATACCAAAGAGATAACAAAGTACAGAAACAATTTTCTGGTACTCGGTTCTAAAAAGCTTTGGCAATAAGGTGTTTTCTTCCATATAAATAAAAATGCCCCAGTAAACTTAGATAAATTGCGTTTATATGCAAAATATACGAGGGTATTTATGGAATGGCAAAGGGTAATCAAGACTTATTTAATAGCCAATGGTTTTTTTAAGTCACGGATGATGGCAGTGCCATCTGTTTTTTGCTATCGCTAAAAAGTAATATGGTGTTAATGATGCCATAAAATGCTGTGCCGCTGTGAATTAAAAATGCTGGCATATTATTAAATCCATTTGCTTGGTAAACTACATAAGCATCCACGATAGGAATAAATGAGGCAAACATAAAAATAAAGGCGGTAGCACGCAAGTTCTTGCTATATAAGAGATAAGCAAGTGTTAACCCCGAAAAAATATCCCGAATACCTTTAATGCTGCCATATAATGCAGTTTTGTCGTCAGGTAAGGCTAATCCAAATGCCTTCGAGGCATCGAGAGGCGAAAAGGCATATCGGATGCCGATAAAGATAATGCCAGCCGAGATCAGGGCAGCCATCCAAAAGGAGAGGGAACGTGGGCCCCAAGAGAATTGTTGTTTTTTCATTGCTGTTAATGTTGTCAATTATTTATGACACAAATATCCGGCGTTGAAGTGCCAATCTCGTTCACTTGGGTTAATTAATGCTTTTTTGCGAGTCTATTGCGAATGCGGGAAAGCGATTGCGGTTTTATTCCTACATAAGAAGCAATATAATACTGCGGTATTCGCTGCACAAGCTTTGGGTAACTATCCAGAAATTGCTGGTATCTTTTTTCAGGCGGATCGGTATAAAAAGAATCCAATTGTTTGATGGCCGATAAATACACTTGTTCAATAGCTAATCTGCCAAACCTTTCCCCTTCTTGCACACGCGCATAAAAATCTTGTAGTTGATCATAAGTGATTACCAGTAATTTTGTTGGTTCGAGGGCCTGAATATATTTATCGGATACGGTTTGTGTGAGAAAACTAGGGTAATAGGATAAGAACTCATGCTCACTGCTAAAAAAACCTGTTTTTTCTTCTCCGTCGTTATTCGTATAAAAACGTAATAATCCTTCGGAAACAAACGCGATGACTCTACATATTCCACCTTCCTCTAAAAGATATTCTCCGGTACCGAGTTTTATTTCACTAAACAACGGGGGGATGAGCTGCTCTTCTTCCGGAGAAAGCCTTATAAATGATTTGATCGTGTTGATCAGCGCTTCCATTTTCTGCTATTTATGTTTTTGGCTATTATACAAAAATAGTTGGTATTTTTTTGAAAGCTGCTGTTTTTGTTGGAGTTTCTTTAACTACTTTGTATTAAGTACTTTCTACTATTTGATGGATGAGTGGTTGGCACAAGAAATCTTCAATGTTGAACCCTATTTATTAAAGAGCAAAAAATATTTTGAGCATTATTATAAAACAAAACATAAAAAACCAATTAAAGCCTTGTGTGCAGTTCAAAAATTGCTGAGCTTTACGCTGACCAATTTAACGACTAATGAAAACAGATAGCCAAATGTCAGATGCGGAATTGATGATGCTGTTAGGGCAAGACAAGCAGGCGGCTATGCGGGAAATATTTGATCGTTATTGGAAAAAATTATTCAGTGTTGCGCTAAACCGCTTAGGTATACCGGAGCAAGCGGAGGAGTGTGTACTTGATGTGCTGATTGCCGTTTGGGAGCGACGGAAAACGCTCCAACTGCGACATAGCCTAGCCACCTATTTAGCCGTTGCGGTAAAATATAGAGCAATACGTATGCTAGCTAACGAACATCGGAAAGGAATACGCGACACGCTAGAGCTTCAGCATGATGAGCTATATGGCTACGGACGTTCTGCTGTGGAGGAATATATCTTTGAAAAGGAACTGATGGAGGGATTGGAAGCTTCCATTAAACAATTGCCTGAAAAATGTCAGTTAGTGTACCGGATGAGTAGCGAACAAGGAATGAGCTATAAGGAAATAGCAAAAGAACTGCATATTGCAGAAAAAACTGTACAAGCACATTTAACCAAAGCAACCAAAGATCTTCGTAATGAGCTGGGGAAACAATTCCCAACTTTTGTGCTAGGCTTCATCCTATCTTCCTTTCACCGTTTTCTATAATGATCAGCAGATTTCTATTTCAAAAAAAATATTTTTTTACTGCAACTAAGGTTGGCTGATCAATTTTGATACTATACTAGAAAAGACAGTATAGCATGGCTGCAAAGTTCACCAAAGCATATCTCAAAGAATTGGCCTATAAATGGGAGAAAGGGACCTTGACCGAAGAGGAAAGAGCTAATTTTGAGCAATGGTACCTGGATCACGACGATGAGACGGCAGAACTTCCTGCAAACTACGATGGAGAAGACGTTATTCGGGACAGGTTATTTAGCCGCTTGGAAGATCACATGAATATTTCTCGGCTGGTTACTGGCCGTGGTAAAGGCTTTAGAACAAGGTGGATTGCTGCGGCCTCGATCTTGTTGGTGTTATTCGGCATCGGCGCTTATACCTATGTGAAAAACACCGTAGACGATAAGCAGCAGGCAGTCATGGCAGGTAACGATATCAATCCGGGGGGTAATAAGGCTATATTAACACTGGCTAATGGACAGGAAATAAATCTGGATGGCGCAACCGATGGTGAGTTGGCAGAAGAAGGTGGGGTAAAAGTTAGTAAAACAGCAGATGGCCAGATCATTTATAAATTGGCATCCAACCACCACCCAAATCAGGGAACGAGCGAGGAAATTGCTTATAATACCATAAGAACACCTAAAGGTGGGCAATATAAAATCATATTACCCGATAGTTCATGTGTTTGGCTCAATGCTGCTAGTTTCCTAAAATACCCTACAAATTTTGGTGAGAATAACCGAACGGTGGAATTGAATGGAGAAGCCTATTTTGAAATCTCACCGGATAAACATCGACCTTTTTTGGTAAAAAGTAGCGGGCAGCTAACAAAGGTATTGGGTACGCAATTCAATATCTCCGCTTATAGCGACGAAGACGTGGTGAAAACAACTTTAGTGCAGGGGGCCGTTAGTGTAACGCAGTCTTCAGAAGGGGGAAATGAACGTAATAGTAAGCCCACCGTGCTGCTGCCGGGCGAGCAAAGTACCATGCGAAAAGGCAAAACTTCGGTAGCCAAGGTAGATATAAACCAGTACATCGGTTGGAAAAGGGGTGTTTTCTATTTTGATGAAACAAAACTGACCGATGCTATGAAGCAATTGAGTAGGTGGTATGATGTAGAGGTGGTATATGAAAGCGAAGTGCCCGATACTTATTTTTATGGCGAAATCAATAGAAACAAAACCTTACTGACGGCATTAGCGATTTTACAGGAAGGGGGCGTAAGTTTTAAAATTGAAAAGGAAGGAGACAAAAATAGGCTTTTGGTGTATTAACACACAAGCGTAAAAGAAAATTAACCAAAATTAACCATTAAATGAAGAATGAATTATGACTAAGAAACAAACCTAATACACACAAATAATCGGCATCTTTAAAGAACCGGATAGTGCTGGAGACACTACCCGGTAAATTTGGATGCTGCAATAGCGCTACCACATAGGGTAGCTGAAAGAATTAACCAATTAATATTACATCATTCAAACAGTACAAACATATGATTTTTTACGCATGTGTTAAAGGCTGGTTCTGGCCTTTAATTAATCGATTGCTACTGATTATGAAACTAGCAGTTTTTATGACATTACTTACTGTTACGCAGGTTGTTGCGCGCGGATTTTCGCAAACAATTACCTTGAAAGCGAAGCAGAAGACACTCGCAGAGGTGATGCGGGTTATTCAGAAACAGAGTGGCCACCCATTCTTTTTGAACGGTAAAGAATTGGCGGATAAGAGAATAGAAGCTGATTTGAGGCAGGTGCCATTAGATGAAGCAATGGCTGTTTTGTTAAAACCGTTATCCTTAGAATGGGCTTGGAAAGATGGTACCATTGTAATTAAAACGCCCCAGAGGGGGAACAGCGACTTTGTTGACGCCAAAGAGCTGCAATCCAGGGTAATTAGCGGACGAGTAACAGACGAGCAAGGTAATCCGCTTAGCGGGGCTACTGTGCTGGTAAAAGGGACGACTATAGCGAGTTCTACGGATACACAGGGTAATTATCAAATTACCCTAGCCAACGATAGCCATGTATTGGTGTTCACTGTCTTGGGCTTTGAAACCATTGAGAAGGCTATTGGAAATCAAACAGCGATTAATGTTACCATGAAAGAAATGCTGAGCGACTTAGATGAAGTGGTGGTAGTAGGGTATGGTACAGCCAAAAGACGTGATTTAACAGGATCGGTTGCTTCTGTTAAGGCTGATGAAATCAGTGAGCTGCCTTCCAATAATGTATTGCAAGCGTTGTCGGGAAGGGCCTCTGGCGTGTATGTGGCACAAAATACAGGTTCGCCGGGAAGCAATATCAGTGTACGGATACGGGGCGCAAATTCCATCAAAGGTAGTAATGAGCCTTTATATGTAGTGGATGGTTTCCCTTATTCCGGTTCGCCTAGTTTGTTGAATAATGCAGATATCGAGTCGGTTGAAATATTGAAAGATGCATCAGCAACGGCAATTTACGGTTCGCGTGGTGCCAATGGGGTGGTGCTGATTACTACCAAGAGTGGAAAGGCGGGCAAGGTGAAGGTTGATTATGATGGCTATTTGGGAAGTCAGTCGCTGCGCAAGAAATTAGATTTAATGAATGCACAGGAATATGCGCTATTTTATAATGAGCAGGCAACGAATGACGGATTGGCCCCACATTTTACAGACGAACAAATAGCAGCCTTCGGTCAGGGTACTGATTGGCAAGATGTGATATTTCACGCAGCGCCCATGGTGAGCAATACAGTAACGATTAGCGGGGGTAGCGAGAAAACAAAGTTCTCGGTATCGGGAAGTAACTTTAAACAGGACGGGATTATTGTGGGCAGCGATTATGTGCGCAATTCGTTACGTATTAACCTGCAATCAGACATCAGCAGTAAATTGCGTTTTGATGTAAGTGGTATCTTAAGCCGAATCAATCAGAATAAAAAGGATTCGGGTAATGGAAACAGGGGTAATTCTTTGATTTCGGCAGCGTTATCTGGTTATCCAACCATGGGACTCTATAATGAAGATGGTACGTATAGTAATTTGACGGAAGCTTATACTTGGGGTTCGAATGTGATTGTAAATCCGTTGAATTTCTTGAACGAACAGTCGGATAAATCGGTATCCGATCAGGTATTGGTAAATGCGTCTTTGAGCTATGAGCCTGTGAAGGGTTTGGTATTTAAAACCTTAGTGGGCGTAGAAAATGCGGATACACGAAATGATAGTTATAAAACTACAAAGTTTGTGAATTCCACAGGGTCTGCTACGATATCAACACCGCGTGTAAACAGTGTGTTGAGCGAAAATACCGTGAATTTTCAAAAAGACTTTGGCAAGCACAGTTTAAATGCTTTAGCAGGCTTTACTTATCAGAATTATACCGCTACAGGTTTTTCTACTTCGGGCTCTGGATTCATTAGTGATAGCCAGGAAACTTATGATATTGGCGCCGCCGCAACGCAGGGTGTGCCCAGTTCTTCGTATTCGAAATGGGGGCTCATGTCTTATTTGGCACGCGTAAATTATGGGTTTGATAACCGTTTCTTGGCCACCGTGAGTTTCAGAACAGATGGTTCTTCCCGCTATAGCGAAGGACAAAAATGGGGTTATTTCCCTTCGGCAGCACTGGCCTGGCGGCTATCTGAGGAACCGTTTATCAAACAGATTTCTTCTATCTCCGATTTGAAATTACGCATCGGATATGGCGAAACGGGTAATACGGCTATAGATCCTTACTATACCTTAAATCAATTAGTATCCAGTCAGGTTGTATTTGCGGATGCCCTAACACCTGCATACTCGCCTGATGATCGTTTGGCCGGACCCTTGAAATGGGAAACGACTGCACAGACTGATTTGGGCATAGACTTGGGGTTATTGGATAACCGATTTACATTAACGGCCGATTTCTATGTTAAGAATACGCGCGATTTACTCAATAATGTAACATTGCCGGCATCGCAAGGGTACAGCTTTACGGTGAAGAATATTGGGAAAGTTCAGAACAAAGGGATAGACCTTAATCTAGGGGCACAGGTATTAAAGGGTACATTCGATTGGCAGTTGAGCGGCAATATTTCTTTCAATAGCAATAAAGTGGTTGAACTGTATGGCGGAAATGATATTCTGGGTGATGTTACTGGCGCGGCACTATTGGATAATATCAATATTTTGCGTGAAGGCTATGCCTTGGGTTCTTTTTATGGCTATGTAGAAGATGGATATGATGAAAATGGTTATATCAAATACCTAGATTATAATGAGAATGGATCGCGCGATCAGGGCGATAAACGTATTATTGGTAATCCAAATCCAGATTTTACCTATGGTTTGAGTTCGAATATGTCATATAAGCATTTTGAACTTTCCTTTTTTATCCAGGGAAGCCAAGGTAACGATATCTATAATTTGAGTGGGCAGGGGCAAGGCTATGATTATGGTCAGGCTTTGAATATGTTGCGGGAGGTATATACAAACCACTGGACACCAACTAACCCTAACGCGAAATACCCAGTGATTAAAACAGACTCACAAGCACAGATGTCGGATCGTTTTGTGGAGGATGGTTCTTTTTTGAGATTAAAAAGCATTCAGTTAGCTTATCGTTTCCCTGTTGATAAATGGCGATTGAATTGGCTTTCTGATGGCCAGATTTATATCAGTGCGCAGAATCTGCTCACATTAACGAATTATTCTTGGTATGATCCTGAAGTAAATGCTTATGGTAGTTCGAATTCCATTCGGTTAGGAATTGATCATTATGTATACCCAACGGCCAAAACATTTACCTTGGGTATTCGGGCAAGTTTTTAATTTAATTAAAAAAAATTGATAGCAATGAAATACTTCATGATAGGAATATGTGGATGGCTGTTGTTTTCTTCATGTTCTAAGGTACTGACCGAAGAACCGAAATCTTTAGCCGAAGAAAATTTTTATAATACTACACAAGAACTCAAGGCAGCGGTAAATGCCATTTATGGACCGATGCGCGGCGATGGTGCACTTGGATTGAATTATCCGGCCCAATTGGAAGGTTTGCCCGATTATGGGCAATCACGCGGTTCGCAGGCACCGGTAAGTACTTACCAAGGATTGGATAATACGAACATTAGCCGGGTTTCGACCGTTTGGGATGGTCTGTACCGTTCTATCCGAAATGCCAATATTGTGATCGCTAATACGCCTCAAGCTACAGAAGCAACTGATGCAGAGAAGTTGGCATTTATTGCTGAAGCGAAATACTTGCGGTCTATGATGTATTTTAGCTTGGTGCGTTGTTTTGGTGGCTTGCCTATACGTACCGAAGAAAACATGGAGGTGGCTGATGTGCCCCGTGCATCGGTAGATGAGGTGCTCCAGTTGGTGTTGCGAGACGCATTAGAAGCAGAAGCCGGACTGCCGGATGCGGCGGAGGATATTGGAAGACCCACCGTTTGGGCTGCTAAGACCTTATTAACAGAAATTTACCTGTACTTGAAACAGTGGGATAAAGCGGCAGATAAATCAGCGGAAGTAATCGCTTCTGGAAAATATGCTTTGGTGGAAGTTTCTGTTCCGGAAGATTTTCAGAAAATTTTCGGACCTGATGTGGTGAACACCTCGGAAGAGATTTTTTACTTAAAGTATAATCGCCAACAGGGCTTTGGCTTGGTAAGCTATGCGCACCGTAAAACGGCCGAGTACAATTATTATGGTCCGGGAGGAGTGTACGCCCAATATACAGACACGGAACAAAACCCCTTTATCAAACAATGGGATAATGCCGACCTTCGGAAGGAACATATCTTGTATAACGTGGATATTGGTTTAGGGACTACCTCCTGTCTGTTTCGTAAATTCCGGGATCCGGAAGCAACAGCCGGGGCAGCCAATGATTACCCTTGGTATCGCTATGCGGATCTGCTATTATTTCACGCTGAAGCAGATGCAAGGGCAAATGGTGAACCTACGGCAACAGCATTGGAAAGTTTAAACAAAATCCATAGGCGCGCATACGGCTATCCGTCTACAAATGTTTCGCCTGTAGACTTTAAGTTGGGCGACTTTACAATGGATTCTTTCTTGGATAAAGTGATTGAGGAGCGCGGCTATGAAACGATGTACGAAGGTAAACGATGGTTGGATTTACTGCGGCTTGGCATAGCCAAAGAGAGAATTTTGGAAACTAAAGGAATAACAATCGCTGAAAAAGTATTACTTTGGCCTATTCCAAACTCTGAAATATTGTATAATAAGGCGATGGAAGGCCAGCAAAACCCAGGTTATTGATGATGGAAATCCCAAGAGGATTTTATTATTAACTTTAATTTTTTTAACTATATACCTATATGAAAAAATCATTTGTAAGCATATTTATATTGTTGACAATTTATGCTTGTGGCCCTAAACAACAGAACGGAGAAGAAGCGGATATTATTATTTACGGTGGCACTTCGGCGGCCATTACGGCAGCTGTACAAGCGAAAAAATCAGGTAAATCGGTTATTGTCGTTTCGCCAGATAAACATTTGGGTGGACTTTCTTCCGGTGGTTTAGGCTTTACCGATACCGGGGATAAATCGGTTATCGGTGGCTTAGCCCGAGATTTTTACCACCGCATTTATATGGCTTATCAGGATAGTGCAAACTGGCGTTGGCAACAACATACTGAATATGGCAATCAAGGGCAGGGTACGCCCGCTATTGATGGCGATGCGCGTACGATGTGGATCTTTGAGCCGCATATTGCGGAGCAAATTTTTGAAGATTATGTAAAGGAGTTCGACTTAGACGTCCGTCGGGATGAGTGGTTAGACCGGGAAAGTGGCGTGGAAATGAAGGATAAACAGATCGTTGCTATCAAGACCCTGAGTGGGAAGGTATTTCGCGGAAAGATGTTTATTGATGCTACTTATGAAGGCGACTTGATGGCGGCCGCAGGGGTTAGCTACCATGTAGGGCGCGAAGCCAACAGCCAGTATGATGAAAAATGGAATGGCATACAGACGGGTGTATTGCATCATGGACATTATTTTAAATCGAACATCAGCCCGTATAAAATCCCAAATGATAGTACTAGTGGATTGCTGTATGGTATATCACCTGAAGATCCCGGTAAATATGGTGAAGCGGACAGTCGTGTGCAGGCTTATTGTTTTCGTATGTGCCTGAGTAATCACCCAGATAACCGAGTACCTTTTCCTAAACCCGAAAATTACCGTCCGGAAAATTATGAATTATTAGCTCGGGTATATGCTTCGGGCTGGGATGAAACGTTTCAGAAGTTTGATCCGATTCCAAACAGAAAAACAGATACGAACAATCATGGTCCTTTTAGCACAGATTTTATAGGGATGAACTATGATTATCCAGAAGCCAGCTATGAGCGTCGAAAAGAAATTATTAAAGCGCATGAGGATTATCAGCTGGGATTGCTATATTTTTTGGCTAACGATCCGAAGGTGCCACAAAAAGTGCGGACAAAAATGGCCCAATGGGGCTTGGCTAAGGATGAGTTTAAAGATAATAATAATTGGCCACAGCAGATTTATGTGCGGGAGGCGCGCCGAATGGTAGGCGATTATGTGATGACGGAGCATGATGTGTTTGGCGACCGTGAAATCAAGAATCCGGTGGGAATGGGATCTTACGCCTTGGATTCACATAATACGCAGCGCTATGTTAAACCCGATGGCTTTGTTCAAAATGAAGGCGATATCGGTGTTTCACCTAAGAAAGGCCCGTACAAGATTGCTTATGGCTCACTTACTCCAAAGAAGGAAGAATGCACCAATCTTTTAGTGCCGGTATGTATCTCAAGTTCGCATATAGCTTTTGGTAGCATCCGGATGGAACCGGTATTTATGATTCTTGGTCAGAGCGCATGTTTGGCAGCCTCTTTAGCGATTGATAATGGTGTGAGTGTACAGGATGTAGCTTACGCCGAATTGGGCAAACAATTACAGCATGAAATGCAAGTATTGGAAAAGCCAGCGCCTTAACGCGCGATAAAAAAAGAAACGGCATCCAGATTTATTTTTTTTGAGATTTATATCGCAGATTATGGATCAACAAATAATTGCACCGCCCGAATTTGTATCGTTATTTGTTAAGGATATTTGGATACTTGAAGGTAAAAAAACGGATGAGCAAACGAGTCTTCCTTTTTTTGCAGATGGATATCCCGGATTACTTTTTCAGCAAACGGATCGTGGGCTGCTTATAAAACCGCATAATAAACTGATGCCGATTTCTTTTTTGTATGGACAAACCATCCAACCTATCGAAATGGAGCTGAAGGGGGGCTATTTGCTCATTATTTTTCGGCTTTATCCTTTTGTGTTTAAGAGTTTCTTTGACGTAGATCCGAAGACTTTAAATGATAGCTGCTATCATTTGGAAAATTTTCGGGAGATCGATATGCGATCGTTTAATCAACGGTTGTTAGGATACCAAGCAGTAGGCGATAAATTGGAAGCTATTAGCAAATTTTTATTTTCATTACTCGAGAAAAAAAAGGAAAAGCTGGATTTTAAAGTTAAACAGGTTATTGAGCGTATTATTGATACCAATGGGTGCCAGAGTATAAGTGCTATCGCCAAAACCTTACATGTTAATGGAAGGACACTGGAACGTAGGTTTGCCCGAGAGACGGGCCTGTCTCCAAAACAGTTTGCCAAGATTATTCAATTTCAGGCATCTTTGGAGCAGCTTACACTTAAAGAATTTGATAGGATTAATGAAGTGGTATATAAAAATGGATTTGCCGATCAATCGCATTTTATACGGGTGTTCAAAACTTTTACCGGACAAACACCTCGCGTTTTTGTAGGGAGATAAGTTAAGTGATTAAGTGTCGGTTTTTTTCTATTTTTCGGAAAAGCATCTACCGAAATTTGTGGTATAGTAAATATTAAAAATTTATATACCATGAAACCATCATGAGCAAACATGCAAAAACTGTAATGAATATTGCTCATGATAGCTTCATCACCTTAAAAAAACAAATTATATACTGATGAAAATAGTAATATTTGGAGCCACCGGTAGTGTGGGCATACATCTTGTAAAACAAGCGCTTCAACAGGGCTATCAGGTAACCGCTTTCACTAGGAGTCCGGAAAAATTAACTGCTCTGCAACAAGAAGCCAATCTTAAAATTTTTAAAGGAGATCTTGCCGATTGCCAGGCGGTACAGGAAGCGATTGCGGGGCAGGATGCGGTATTGTGTGCCATTGGTGATGGCAATAAAGGAGGAATCCGGGCTTTAGGTACTAAAAATATTATCGAAGCTATGGAAACCGCAGGTGTTAAAAGGTTTATCTGTGAAACTACCTTAGGTTTGGGGGATAGCGAAGGAAACCTGAATTTCTTTTGGAAATACATCATGTTTGGTCTTTTATTGAAAAAGGCATTTAAAGATCATCAGCAGCAGGAAACCTATGTGTTTGAGAGCAATTTAGACTATACCCTTGTGCGTCCGGCTGCCTTCACAGACGGCGAACGCACTAATGCTTTTAAAGTTGGCTTCGGCGGGGATGCCAAGGGATTGAGTCTCAAAATAGCTAGGGGCGACGTAGCTAGTTTTATGCTAAGCCAGCTGGAAACAGACGAGTACCTGAAAAAATCGGTGAGTATCTCTAACTAAATACCGATGTGTCATATACCGATTCTCTATTGAAACGGTCACTGAAAAACGGTATATCGAAGAATAAAAGGCATTGGTTTTATATTAATGCCTTTTATTGTCAGAAGTCCCAGCAAGAAACAAATGGCTGTGGAAGAAGAGGATATAATTATAGCAGATATAACTGCTCTGCTAACCTATTTTACAGTGAAGCGATAAATACAGGTGCTTTGGTAAACTTCTCCCGGTTCAAGCACGGTAGAGGGCCAATCGGGTTTGTTTGGAGCATCTGGATAGTGTTGAGTTTCCAGGCAGACTGCGCCATATTGTTGAAAAAACTTACCGCCTTTTCCGCTTTGCGATCCGTCTAAACTATTGCTGGTGTATACCTGAATGCCGGGTTCGTTAGTATACACTTCCAAGGTAATGCCACTTTTGGGCGAATGTAAACTTGCGGCCAATGTTGTGGTATCGCCTTTGGTGTTTAGTACCCAGTTATGGTCTAATCCGTCTACGAATTGCAGCTGCTCGTTAAGGCTATCTCGGGCAATCCCATCTTTTATAGGCATAGGTTGCCTAAAATCAAATGGTGTATGGGCTACGGGAAGAATCTGTCCTGTTGGTATTAAAGTGGAATCCAATGGGGTATAAGCATCGCCGTTTACATAGAGGATATCGTCCATTTCCTGTTGCTCAGGATTGCCGGAAAGATTGAAAAAGCTGTGATTGGTTAGGTTCACGACGGTTTTTTTATCTGTTGTTGCACGGTAATGGATAGCCAGTGCGCCGTTAGATGTAAGAGTATAGCTTACTTGTACACGTACATTACCTGGGAAACCCGACTCGCCATCTGGTGAAGTATAAGAAAGATGTAAAGTACTATCATTTGTTTGTTCTGCTGTGAATACCTGTTGCCGCCAGCCGGCGCTACCGCCATGAATAGCGTGTTTGCCATTGTTTTTGTCTATCAATATAGTATCACCATCTAATACAAATTTTCCATTGCCAATGCGGTTGGTTACCCGACCCATGGTAGCTCCAAAAGAAGAGGGTTGGGCAAGGTAATCGCCTATGTTACTAAAACCTAGGACAACATCGATTAGTTTTCCGTTTTTATCGGGTACCATTAAGGAGACAACGCGACCACCATAATTGGTAATGCAGGCTTCCATGCCTTGTGTATTATGGAGAACGAATAGATTGATAGAATCTCCATTTACTACCGTTTGGAAATCCTGTTTACTTAGTCCGGATTGGGTGTGTTGCCCATTTTGTTGCTGCTGGCATGCGTTAAAGAGGCCAAGCGTAATTAGTGTGAGAAAAAGATGAAAGCTTTTATTAAACATGTAGCTGCGATAATTTATAATGGTATGCGAAAAAATCTATCTGTAAGCCAAACATACATAAAAATCACAAGAATTGAAGGCCCCTTTTTAGCTAATAGCTTTTATTTAAAAGCATCAATTTGGTGAACGATGGTATGAATTCCTGGGAAACAGGAATAAACAGGATAACTCTTAATAGTAAGAAAAAATCAATGCTTAAGCTTACTTGGCGTATAACCGTATTTGCGTTTGAAAGCGGCTGAAAAATGCTGCGGGTTTTTATAGCCTACAGATTCGGCTATTTGACTGATATTCATTTCTTTTTTGGAAAGCATTTTACAGGCGTATTCCATTTTTATATGATTCCAATAAGCGAAAACCGTAGTGCCAAACAATTGCTTGAATCCTTTTTTTAAGGTAAATTCATTGGTACCCACGTGATGAGCAAGTTCAACTAGAGTACAAGGTTCTGACATATGCTGCGACAGATAATCGCGGGCAGCATAAAGCTTTTTTATTTCACTTTGTTTGAGTGCTGTTTGTTGAAGCTCTTGTTCTGCTGTCAATTGTTCTAATTGCAATAACAATAATTCAATGGCTTTAACCTTTAGAAATATTATTTTAAATAAACCCCGACGCTGACAATGAATGATGTCGTGTATGATCTGATGCATTTCAAACGTTATGGCTGGATACTCTTGATAAAAAATACTTGCGCTTTGGATGAGCTGGCGAAAGGAATCAACTGCAGAGCCGTCTGCTTGGATATAGCGTTTAAATATTCCAGCATGAAGATGTATATTAAAAACTTCACAATAATCAGTAGCTAACTTGAAATGTAATGCAATGGTTTCGGAAGTCGGCTCAATACGGAAAGATGATTTATGCGCTAATTGGGCATTGCCATAGCCAATATGGACACCTTCAAAATAAATATCTTTATAGCTACCATGGTGGTTTTGAATAATAGTGACCTGCTCTTTGCATGCTGTTATATTAGGAAAGGTATCTGTATATTGATGTTGTTTTAATAACTCTTTTGTGTTTGTTGAATGAAGGTATGCGGCCATGAGCTCTATTTAATTCCTTTTAACGGCTTTTTTTTCTCCCTTTTGCGTTGCTGTAGCTACTCGGTAAACGATATCTTTGCAAAGATAGTTAATTAGAATGATTCTTAATAAGTTTATTGTTTAGGTAATGGTTAAAGTAAAACCAGCGCTTTTTGAAGTATTGCACGAACTGCAGGCAGAGGCGGTTTTGATGCGATTGCATAAGCTGGCCTTAAAGCAAAATAGCTAGCAATCTACCACTATTGCCTTGCGAAAGGGATTGGAATATACAGTAAAGGTTAGGGAATAAAAAAGAAATGAAATTGAAGACAATACAAGCAGAATTAAAGGTGAGCCGGAAAGAGTGGATTACTCCACATTATATCCGGATATTTTTAACAGGAAAAAATGTTGAACGAATTGCCAATACAACAATTGGTGTTAATAATAAAATTTTGATACCTCCGAGAGGGGTCGATAAGATTTATTTTCCGGAATTTAATACGGAAACCAAGGAATGGATACAACCATCTGATGAAGTTAGGCCTGTTATCCGTACGTATACCCATCGCGGAATAAATCTTGAAACCAATGAGATTTGGATCGATTTTGTGGCACATGGTGAAGAAGGACCAGCATCTGCTTGGGCAACACATGCTGCTGTTGGCGATGTGCTTGGTGTCTTAATGCGCGATGGAAAGACGGAGCTCGTTCCGCCGGCAGAGCAATATCTGTTGATTGGTGATGCCACAGCTATACCGGTGCTTGGTGCTATTTTGGAATGCTTACCTAAATCAGCCAAGGCTATATGTATTTTGGAAGTACACGATAAGCGAGATGAGCAAGTATTAAAAGCCGAAGCCGATGTGGAATTTATTTGGTTACATAATGACGCGCCGCAACAGGGTAGCCTACTAGCTAAGCTTGTTGAACGGATACGCTTACCGGAGGGTTCGCGCTTTGCTTATATAGCGGCAGAATACGATACGGTGAAGGCCATTCGTTCTTTCCTTCGTCAGGAAAAGGACTGGCAACGAGAAGAGTTATATGCCTATGCCTATTGGAAAGCTGGTGTTGCGGAAGATAAATCATCGACCGAACGTCGCGCGGAAAAAGAAAAAGTAACATAAGCTATCGAGTAAAACTGCTGTGGTTTAGGGATATTTCTTCATTTATGGGGTAACTAAATGGTTGCCTAAGCGCAGACGAATAGGTCCATTTTCATTTCCACGTATAGATTTTATCTTTCCGGATTTGTTTGGTCCATCAAAGCGATCGTAATATTCTATTTGCATTTCACCGATTGATTTCAATTTGCCCGCTTTTTCGGTCCCGTCAAATTGATTATAATAGGCGATAGTAGCAGCGCCTATGGATTTTATTTTTCCTTTTAATTTGCTGTTATCAAATTGGTCGTAATAATCTATTTTTATGTCGCCTATTTGTTTAACTTTTCCTCTTTTTACCTCGTTATCGAAACGATCATAATAATCAATCGTTAGCTGATTGATAGATTTTAATTTTCCACGTTTTTCCTGAGGGTCAAAGCGGTCATAATAGTCGAGTTCAAGCTGATTATTAGCACGATGATTAAAAGAGTTTGATAATTGCCCATTACTTGTTAACTCAATTTTCAATTGAGAAATAGCAACAGTGATTCGGTCAATCTGATCATTTGAATTCAATATAACCGTTAATAGATCTGCCGTCTGTGCTTTACATAAGCTAATTGAGACAAATAGCATAATCAAACTCGCGTAAAAGATGGGTTTCTTCATGGATATTTTACCTTATAGATATTGGAGTATTTTGGTATACCAAGGTTTAACGGGAGAAAGATAATTATCTCTTAAAATGTTTTCGACGACGGCTATAAGTAAAAATTCGGCAGAAGACTTATCTTCCGCCGAATCTGTCAAGTCCAGGTGCCTTAAATTTGCGTGTCGTTTTTTTGGTTCCGAACGATAAAATAATACAATAGAAAACCTAAGGCGATAAAAATAAGCTCGACACCAAAGGGTAGAGGTGAATTTCGTAGTACAGGATCTGGAATGAAATGAAGTACCACTAAACCGCCACCGCCGAAAAATAGTAGTAAACCCCATTTGAGAGGTGCAAGTTGGGAGTCGGAGGCATTGTTTAATAACTTCAATGATTCGGCATCGGTTTGTCCGGAATTGATTAATTTATTTTTTAAAATAAAATCGAAAATTATTCGGACTAAAAGAAATACCGTTGCAAAGAATGCAAGAGGTACTAAGATTCCAGCTAAGTCAAACATGATATTTTTATTTAATGTTAAAATTTTGTTTCTCCAATAGACAATATCATTTATAGAAATGTTGCAGCTTTTGTTTGAAAGCCCTTCATATCTTTTTTTTAACCTGCAACATTTATATTGGGGCCTTTGTCTAATGATTATATGTTAACGGAGCAGGCGTTAGTTGCTGAAATACTTAAGGGAAATGTAAAAGCATTTGAACTGTTGGTTAAACAGTACGAAAAGCTTGTGCTCCATATGGTGTGCAAAATGATTACCCGTGATGAAGATGTACATGATGTCTGTCAGGAAGTTTTTATTAAAATATATAACCGATTGCATACCTTTGGTTTTCAGTCGAAATTAAGTACTTGGATTGCAAGAATAGCATATTTTACAGCGATTAACTATTTGCGGAAATATCATCGAGAACAATTGCGGATAACTACTAACGACGATCTTGTAGCGATTGAAAATTATCATTTTACAGAAGATACACCGGAGAAATTATTGATCACAAAGGACGTATCAGCCTATATACAGCATTTGGTACAACAATTGCCTTTAACTTACCGTTCGGTACTTACCTTGTTTTATCTGGAAGAGTTTAGCTACCAGGAAATCCAAGGGATTACAGGCATGCCCGAGGGTACCGTGAAAAATTATATCTTTCGGGCCAAAAAGCTGTTACGCGGAAAATTAGAACAATATTTGCAGAAGGAAAATAATTATGAAGGAGGAAAAAGATAGTCATTTGGATGCGCTATTGGAAGCCGCATTAAAAAGAGAGCCACAGGTGAGTCTGCCTTACGGTTTCGCAACGGTAGTAGCTAGAAAAGTCTTTGCTCAACGTAGCCGATTTATAGGGTATATGAAATCTTTGGGGCTAGGTGTATTACTTGGTGCAGTGATGCTTCTTGCTTTGTATGTACTTGCACCGGTATTTGGTACACAAATAATGGAGCTGCTTTTCAATTGGAAATATACGATGATTTTTATTTTAAGCGTTGTTACTATGATTCAATATCTCGACTATAAATTGAAAATTGCTCATAGACGGAGTTGATTATCCCTTCTATAGTTAAATAGGTTCCGCATTGGAAGCCTGAATTAAACGGGCAATGCCTGAGCCATCTCTTTTGACCTAGCGGAGTCTCGCCAATTAAAGATTCTGCGTATACGAGATGAATGGTATGGAAATAGGAAAATCACCACTAATAAAACTAATCCGACCACATTTAATGCACCCAAAATATCTCTTACAGCTAACATGGAGGCTTGTGTTTGCACGGTTCGTGCTATCCCGGTTCCGCGGCTGAGTACTAAGGGGTCAATTTTATCCATTCCCCCTGCCAGGTGGTTTAAATTAATGAGCTGGCGATGATAATACCAATTGGCTAAAATATTTGACCATACAATGGGTACCAAATACGATCGTACAAAAATGAGAAATGCAACACAAGGTAGAAAGGCTTTTACCGGAACATTGCCACCCAGGTACACACCTGCCGTAATATAAGAAACCATGAGGCCCATACCGCGGAAAAATAGAGGTGCCGCAAGTTGTACAGGGGCTGTTTGTGGACTGACCAATAAATAAAGCCAAACGTTACAGATCAGGTAGCAAAGGCAGGAAAAGGCAAAGATGAAGCGGCAATCTTTGGTTCTTTTGAAATACTGGTAGGTGAAAATACTGCCTACAATATAGCCTCCCATAACATAATAGTTGCTGATCTCCGCGCTTTTTACAGGATAGCCAGGTACGATGATGCTATTGAATGAACTGATTAGGGAAGAGGAACTATAAAAAATACCCAGGAAGAAAAGGGTGCCTATCGTTATAGGTAGTGCTCTTAGTTTGAACACTTCAAAACGGAAGAGGGGTTTACGTACTCGAAGATTGCGATGGAGGAATAATAGGATCAAGCCTACGGATGCCACAGCGCCGATGATGATATGATAGGAGTGAAACCAGTTTTCGGTAAGGCCATAAGTTGTGGTGTATGCAATAACTAAAAGTGCCGCCGATAGCAGTATTGACCCTAACCAATCGTACTGGTATAAAGGAATTCTCTTATCTCGGTCGTTGCTATGCATAAATAGTATAACAATCAATAAACCTATAAACAATAGAAAGTTCTGGAAATGGAAGCTCACCTCCCAATGAAAACTGTCGGCGATATAAATGGCTACAATTCCCGAAAGTGCCGGAACCAAAATGGCCAAAGGATAATATACACAGTACATTTCGTAACGTTCACCTTTATGCATAAGAAGAGGCATAAGTTCGCCCAAAAGGCCTACACTACCAAAGATTTTAATAAAGCCTACGCCAAAACAGGCCATCACTACCGAGAGGGAAACCGTAGTATGGGCTAAAATGAAATTGAGAAATAATAGAGACAGATGAACGCCTATAAGCAAATTCCTTTTACTGGTAAAACTGCTCATTCGAAACACCAGCGGAATGGCACAGGCCATGCCGGTGTAATAGGCATAAGACGCCATGGTCATGTCTGCCGGAATACCCGCCTGATCGCTCAGAATATAAGTAGCCAGCGTAGTGGGAATACCATTGGTAAAAGATAGTATAGTGCTTAAGAGTAGGAGTAACCAAAGATCTAGCTTTGGCGGAATCCATGAATGAAATGCACGCTTCATGTCTATTTTTCTTACTTTTTGATGACGACGTTCATGCCAGCCCGTAACAGGGCTACATCCTCAGGCTTATTTTCTTCATTTAAATCGATTCGAACGGGGATACGCTGCTGCACTTTCACGAAATTGCCTGTAGAATTGTCGACAGGAACTGCTGAATACCTGGAACCCGTAGCTTCAGAAATGGCGGCAATGGTTCCATAATAGGTTTTGCCTGGCAAAGCATCAGCGGTTATGTTAACTTTTTTACCTACGGAAAGGCTTTTAAGCTGGCTTTCGGTATAGTTGGCTGTTACCCATTTCTCATCTCCGCGCACGATGGAAATCAAGGGCTGTCCCGCCTGAATAAGCTGCTCTTCTTCGATTATTTTGCGACCTAAAACGCCATCATAAGGTGCACGGATTATGGTGTAAGATAAATTGAGCTTGGCCAGGTCTAATGCGGTCTGCGCGCGTAATAGGCTGGCATCGTTTACTGAAATTTTCTTCTTGGTTTCTGTGGTATTTAATTCTGAACTTAAATGCTGTGCTTTCAGCGCTTTATATTTAGCACGCATAGCATCTAATTCAGTTTTTACCTCATCAAACTGGTACTGTGTAACTACATCGCCCGTTAAAAGACGTTCGTAACGATGATAATTCGTCTCCATGTTTTGCAAACGTGCGCGGAGTTCTTCCAAATTAGCGTTGGCAATGTGTATACTATTGCCGGCAATAGCAACGCCCGATAAGGTAACGGCTCTTGCTGCCTGCGCATCTGCCAATGCAGCACTTGCATCGGCTACCTTCAGCTTATACTCTGAATCTTCAATAATTACCAGGGTATCACCTTTATGCACAGCCTGGTGTTCGCGAAAACGGATTTCTTTGATGTAACCCGATACGCGGGCATTAATAGGATTGATGTAGGCATCTACCTGCGCATCATCGGTATAGACGCTTTGGTTGAGGTGAAAAAATACGGCTATCCCCCAGGCTAAAGCTGCGAGAAATAACAATGTAGAAATCCAATTGAATAGGACGATCCGTTTACGTCTTTTTTCTTCTTTCAAGCTTTGTTTGCTTGCCTTATTATTATTTTTTTCAGATGCTTGTTGTTCGCTCATGGTATTATATATTCCAAAATTCTTATTAAAGATTAAAGTTTGCCTAATGCTTTTTGCAGTTGATACCACCTGAAAAGAATGGTAGCCTGGGCATTGTTCATTTGAAGCTCTGCGTCTAATTTGGCCGTGCTGGCATCAAGTATATCGGTTAATACGGCAAATTGATTGTAATATTTATTTTCTACAATGCTGTAATTACTGTTAGCCAACTGGTAACTCTTCTTTAATGCAGCATAATTTCTTTTAGCTTCTTGCCACCTAACATAAGCCTCGTGTACCTGCAATTCCGTTTGCTCTTCAATAAGGGCTGTTTGCTTTTGTTGTTTAGTATATTGCATCCTAGCCAGGTTAATATGCTCCTTGGCATGATATAACGAGGAAATATTATAACTTAAACGGATACCTCCCTGAAAAAAATTCATGTAAATGTCCTGGGGAGGAATGGAATAAAGAAAAGGCCTTTGACTGGCATCTGCCGCATAAAGTGAAATGGAAGGAAGCTTTGCAGCCTTAGCGATATGGATATCTTTCTCGGCAATAGCTTCATTTGTGCGGCTTATTTTGATGCTTCGGTTTTGCGACATAGCCTGGTTTAGCGACTCACCAAAGCCTACCTGGGGCGTACTGATTCCGGAAAGGGTACTATCTAGCTGAATCGTGGTTTGGCTTGGAAGACCTAATACTACACATAGCTCATGGTTAGTAATGATAATATCATCGGCTACCGCGTCTAAGGCGAGTTGAAAATTAGTCAACTGAAGTTCGCTCCGAATGATATCGTTCTGGGTAACCATACCTTCTTGCTTAAACTTGCGGATGTTTTCCAGACGTTGTTGGGCCAATTTGATATTCTGAAGATATACCTTTTGATGATTGAGGAGCTTAAATAGATCGAAATACTTCCCGAGAAGAAGAAAGCGAATATTTTCGCGATCTTGAACGTAGCTTAAGCTTGCCAGCTGTTCCGCTAATTCAGCTTTCTTTATGGTATGGTTCAATTTGTTCCCTTGAAAGATAATTTGGTTTGCTTCCAGCTCCAAAGATTCACTAACGTGGGGCATGGAAACGGTTTCTCTATTTTTGAGGTGATTATCCCAAACCGAAGCATTGCTGATAAAGCCGCCACTTACGCTTGCGCCGAGCTCGGGTAACCTTGCTGATTTGGTAATGTCTGTCTGTTGTTCACTAATAGCTATATCTTGTCTTGAAATGGCCAATGTTTTACTGTGTTGCTCTGCTAGAGCGAATAGCTCATCTATGGTGAGTAATTTAATCGTGCTGTCTGGAGGACCAGCTAGGGCAAATCCGTTAAAATTTATTAATAGTAAGATGCCAAAAAATGACAATCGCTTCATTGTTAAATATATGATAGTTTAATGTTTAACTAAATAGATAAAAAAACTCAATCAGATAAGGCCTTTTCTGCCAAACGGTTGAGTACCTTGATTGTATGGTTGATTTCTGCAACAGAACTTTCGGAAAAAAGTAGTTGATAAAATTCTTTTTGAATTGGTTTGAAAATGTCTTCACACGCTTTTCCTTTAGGGGTTAAGGATATAAGGTTATTGCGCCGGTCGTCAGGGTTTAATGTTCGGGTAACCAGACCTCTTTTGCATAAATTGTCGACCAGCGGAGTTATGCTGGCTTTATTTTTCTGAATGGCATCAGCAATATCCTGCTGATTGACGTCGTTTTTAGACCACAGGTACACCAATACCTGGAACATTTCGTAAGTAAGTCCATTTAAAACATCAGTAGTGCGTATCTTCTGTGTGAAATATTGTTTAATGGCTTTACGCATATTGATTACCGCATCAATATATAGTTTAATGATGTTTATATCGTTATCACTATCGTTTTTATTCATAACGCTACAAAGATAAGGAATTAATGGTTAAAGCTTTAATTGTTTGATATTGTTCTTTGTCATGGTTTTTTAAATTTTGTTGCTTGATTAACAAGTAGGCGAATTACCGTGGCTTTTGTCAAATCGACATGACGGGTATTGGATAGCAAGATAAAGTGCCTGAAACTTTAAAGAAATCTTAGGCGCTTTTGTAAAGAATGATTACGTTTGGTATAGATTAGAGCAGTAGATCAGAAATGTGGAATACCCTGTCCAATATTACAGCAGTAATGCCTACTAGGAGGATACTGGACAATTTTAACGTAAATTCTTTAACTACCTTTTTATTGCTAATGGTTTTCCAAACGATAGGTAAATCGATTACGGCGCTTGCCATGGACGATATAATAGCTACGCTCCCGGCAACGGTGGCAGTTATCTTACCATGTTCGGCCATTGTTGCTGCCGCAGCGGTGGTGCTGGCGGAGCTGATTAATCCGCCGAAGAAGCCAGTTACCATAATTCCCATACTTCCGAAGACTCTTGTTAGTAGCGTTCCGGATGCTTGGATAATGATAAATAATAGGCCAAACCACAAAACTTTGCGTAAAGAGATAGGCGATGTTAATTTAAGATCAATCTCCTGATTGGCTTCTTTATGCCTGAGATAGTCTCTCCAGATCCATAGGGCAGCAATGGAAGCCATGGCTACCAAAGGAAATAAAGTGGCTGCTAATGAGAGCGGTACAAAAAGCGCAGCTAAGATCATGTTACGTACGAACATGGAAATATTGATCAAGCTGGATAGCGTGGTGATTTTTTCGGGTGTTCCGGCGTTTTCCAAGCGTGTAGCAACTTCTGCGATAGTGGCCGTGCTGTTTATCAACCCGCCGAAGATAGCCCCAAGATATAGGCCATGCGACCGATAAACCCGAAGAAAAACGTAGTTTACAAAACCTATACCCGCTATCGCAATGACACTTATCCAGGCATCACTTGGATTGAATAATTGCCAGGGATCGATGTAGCGATCTGGCATTAAAGGATAAATAACAAAACCAATTAATCCCAATAGGATAGCACTTCGGATCTCCGAAGGCTTTAAATCGCCGGCAAATCGGTTTAATTCGGTTTTCCACGCAAGTAACATGGTTACAATGATTGTTCCGGCTACAGGTGTGAAAATATGGCCCAATCCTACTAAAACGCCTAATAAATAAACGGCTACCAAGGCAGCAGATGTAGTGATCTCGACGGTATGGTCTACTTTTAAGCTACGGGCATTTATGGCTAGAATAAGTAGGAAAACGCCAATCATAGAGGTAACAATAACTTCCATGCCGATCACAGCAGAGAGCATGCCTAATATAGAAACAATTGAGAAAGTGCGGATTCCTGCTTCTTTATGAGACCATTTTCTTTCCATGCCAATAAGCATTCCCATACCTAAAGCTACAGTAAGTTTTAATGCTATGGGGCCAACGGGATAGTTAAGAAATTCTTGATGCATATGTTCGAAACAGCTAATTGTACTTTTTGTTTATTGCCTTAAAAAACGGTGGGTTAGGATGATGCTAAATTAAATAAAATAATCGTTATACCATAGGCTATACCTGTTGATGGATATAGGCGGACTACTCTAAAATCGTTGTTAGCAGGTTTGCTTGTTGAAACATAAGCGGCGAAACGGTAGCAGCAGCCATAAAGAATTAGCTTCATAAAACATATTTGTACCTTTGAGGTTTATAAAGCATATGAGCAATAATCTTTTGATACAGCGGAAAAAAATACGGATTGGAGACATCAGTATATCCTATTTGATAAAAAATTGCGCGCAACCTAAAAAAAACACCTTGGTTTTTATTCACGGCTTTCCTTTTAATAAAAATATGTGGGTGCAGCAATTGGACGCGCTTCCGGAAAACGTGCAGGGAATTGCATTGGATGTACGGGGACATGGCCGTAGCACTATTGGACATGGCTATTTTAGTGTAGATGTTTTTGCAAAAGACCTGATTCTGTTTATCGAAAAATTGGGTTTGGCAAAAGTGGTATTATGTGGTATTTCCATGGGCGGGTATATAGCGCTCCGCACATATGAATTGGCGCCAACGCTTATTAAAGGTATGGTATTGGTGAGTACTAATGCACAGGCCGATTCTAATAAGGCTAAAATTAAACGCTTTGATACTATACAAGCCGTTTTGAAATATGGAAGGCGTACTTTTGCCATCGGCTTTGTGCAAAATGTTTTCTCGGAAGGAAGTTTACTGAACAAAGAAGAAGAAGTAGAATTTATACGAAGCAGCATCAGAAGAAATGATGTAAGGAGCATTTGTGCAACATTACTAGCGCTCGCCTCCCGTACCGATACCTCAGCAGGTTTAAATAAAATCTTATTTCCCGCACTTATTATAAGAGGGGAGGCGGATAAATTGATGTCGGCAGAGCAAGCCGAGCAATTAGAAACTGGGATGCCGCAGGCGGAATTGGTGGTAATGGAGAAATGCGGACACTTGCCTAACCTTGAAAACCCAACGAAATTTAATCAGGTTTTGCATAATTATTTAGATAAGCTAAATTAGCTGTGTGTGTTATGCTTGGTTGGAGGCTGCTCGCTAAATTTTCTTTTTAATGCCGGTTGTTTTACGCTCGCTTCTTCGTGATGATACGTCTTATCTGCGTCCGTTTTTACGATTTTATCATCAGCGGGAACTTTTTGGGCGGAATCTGTAGGCTGGTATTTTTCTTTTGTATTGCGCTTTTTCATTACAGCTGTTTTGTTTATGTAATTTTAACAGGAAAAAGTGGCAATTGTTTGAATCTGTCGGTGTTATAATCAGTAACTTTGATTGCAAAATTACAATAACCAATGAAGGTAGCTATTAATGGTTTTGGTCGCATTGGCCGGAATACTCTACGAAATATTATACTTAGAAATGAAGCAATAGATGTAGTGGGCATTAATGACCTAGCGAACGCTAGTACAATTGCTCATTTATTTAAATACGACTCGGTCCACGGCCCCTTTAACGGTACCGTAGAAAGCGTTGGCGATTATCTGGTAATAAATGGTAAAGCCATAAAGATCATTAATGAAAAAATGCCCGGCAATTTGCCTTGGAATTTGATGGGTATCGATGTGGTTATTGAATCTACCGGAAAATTTACTTCAAAAATAGCCGCAAGCGAACACCTAAAAGCAGGGGCAAAGCAGGTGATACTCTCTGCGCCTTCTTCTGATAAGGAGATTCCGACAGTTGTTTTGGGCATAAATGATTTAAATATTGATTTGAATACCAGTATTTTATCGAATGCGTCTTGTACAACGAATAATGTAGCACCACTGATTAAGGTGCTGGATGATAGGTGGAAAATAATAGATGGCTATATCACCACTGTTCATTCCATGACAGGCGATCAGAATCTACATGACGCACCACATAAAGACTTGAGGCGGGCCAGGGCTGCGTCGTCGTCTATTATTCCAACCACTACTGGCGCTGCAAAAGCGGTAACTAACGTGTTTCCACATTTAGATGGGAAACTTGGTGGGGCAGGCATCAGAGTGCCGGTATTGAATGGTTCTTTAACCGATTTTACCTGTATTTTAGAAAAGCAGCCAACGGTAGAGGCTATTAATGAGGCTTTTGCTTTAGCTGCCGAAAATGAGTTGAGAGGGATTTTACAGTATACAAACGATCCCATTGTTTCGGTCGATATTATCAATTCGCCCTATTCTTGCGTCTTTGATGCGCTATTAACTTCTGTTGTTGGCGGATTAGTTAAAGTAGTGGGATGGTATGATAATGAATATGGTTATTCGAACCGGTTAGTGGATTTATTGGTGAAAATTCAAAATCAGTAAACAGTGATCGGTGATGGCTGTTCGTTATTGGTTGTTCGTTGTTGAATAGTTGAGTGGTGATAGTAGTTGAGATAGTGAAATAACGGATTAGCCAATGAATAATGGTGCTATTGGTTAGTTGTTCGTGTACTTAGAACGTTATAGTGGAAGCTTTAAGCTTTCGCTCAGAAAAACTGAGTGCATGGGGCTTGAGCATAATAAAACGCCTGCCTGCGGTAGGCAGGTAAAACTTAAAAATGTCTTGATACTTGATACTAATGTATATGACAGTAAAATTTATACCATCAGAGGAAGTACTTCCTTTACGAAGCTTGGTGCTACGGGATGGAAAGTCTTATGAGTTTTGCAGGTTTGATGAAGATGATCGACCCGAGACTATTCATTTGGGTGTGATCGATGATAATGATGATAAGCCAAAAGGTATTTTAACGGCTTTTCCGTTAGTACGCGATGGCTTTAATGGTCTTGGTTATCAACTACGGGGGATGGCTACTCACCCTGCTTTTCAAGGAATGGGTTTGGGCGCTAAACTGGTAGACTTTCTAATAGGCTATCTTCGTGGGCAAGATGTGGCTTATATTTGGTGTAATGCACGGGAAGTTGCCTTTCCCTTTTATGAAAAGCTTGGTTTTACATTTATATCGAAAGAATTTGATGTAGCGGATATCGGCGTGCATCGAACAATGTGCTTGTTATTGTAAGTCCTAGCATTAACATACATTTTATATATTTCTGCTATAAAAATAATCTCTTAATGGCAGAGGAGACCTGCCGGCAGGCAGGGATCGATAGACTGCGTTAGCGCTTATGAATACACTACGGAGTAAACACCCATAATTAATTTACTTTTATATGCAAACCAATTATATTGCTCATAAAAGTAAATTTATCTAAGTTTGCCATTGGTTGCAAAAACAATTCATTACAATCGAAATAACTTACAACATTAGATAATTATAGAATGAAAACAATTGAAGATCTGAATTTCTCTGGAAAAAAGGCACTGGTACGGGTAGATTTTAATGTGCCGCTGGATGAAAATTTTAACATTACAGATGATAACCGTATTAAAGGCGCAAAACCTACTATAGAAAAAATATTAAAAGATGGCGGAGCAGTAATCTTGATGTCGCATCTTGGGCGGCCAAAGGATGGACCAATAGATAAATTCTCTTTAAAACATATTGTAAAGCATCTGTCGCAAGAGCTAAATGTTGAAGTACAATTTGCCGACGATTGTATCGGGCAGCAAGCTGTGGATAAGGCAAAGAACCTTAAGCCGGGAGAGGTACTGCTACTTGAGAACTTACGTTTTTATAAAGAAGAGGAAAAAGGAGATGAGGCTTTTGCTGAGAAACTAGCAACCTTAGGTGATGTTTATGTGAATGACGCTTTCGGTACCGCACACCGAGCACACGCTTCTACTGCTGTAATTGCAAAGTTTTTTCCAAACGCAAAGTATTTTGGCTATCTGATGGCTGCAGAGCTAAAAAATGCGGAAAAAGTGTTGAATAATCCAGAGCGGCCTTTTACTGCAATAATGGGTGGTGCAAAGGTCTCCGATAAGTTAGAACTTATCGAGGCTTTGCTTGCAAAAGTAGATAATTTAATTATTGGAGGAGGCATGGCCTATACTTTTGTGAAAGCAAAGGGAGGAGAAATCGGGCAGTCATTAGTAGAACTAGATAAGCTTAACCTGGCTAATAGCTTAGTTGAAAAAGCAAAAGAAAAAGGTGTACAGTTGATCTTACCAACTGATTCGCAAATTGCAGATAAGTTTGCAAACGATGCAGCGGTATATGATGGCCCTAATAATCAAATTCCTGCCGATAAAATGGGATTGGACATTGGCTCGGATTCAGCTAAAGCCTTCGCAGACGTTATCAGATCTTCAAAAACAATTTTGTGGAACGGTCCAATGGGGGTGTTTGAAATGGATACCTTTGCGAAAGGTACCAGAGCAGTGGCTGATTCGGTAGTAGAAGCAACTAAAAAAGGAGCCTTTTCTTTAATAGGTGGAGGTGATTCTGCAGCGGCTGTTACGAAGTTTAACATGACTAACGATGTTAGTTATGTAAGCACCGGCGGTGGAGCATTGTTAGAGTACATGGAGGGAAAGGAATTACCTGGTGTAAAAGCGATCAATGAATAATAGCTGCTATCTTGATAAAAAAAAGGCCGTTTTAACGGCCTTTTTTCTTTACTAATCAATTGCGTTAATCCATCCTTGATGTAGTATCTATAGCCGACTGTATCTTTTGCGAGATTGTAGCTTTGTTTACCACCGATTTGATGCCTTTAACGTTTTTTGCGGCTTTTTCAGCCGCCTTCATGCTCACCTCGTCTGAGAACGTGCCGGTAAATGTCACTACGCCTTCAGATACAGCTACTTGAGTACCTGGTTCTAGAATGTATTCGATTTCTTGTTGAGCTCTTTGATCTTTTAATGATTTAGAACTACAGGATAGTAACCAAAAACATAAACCCATTACCATAATGGATAATACGTACAGTCGTTTGAAGCCCATAATTTCCTGAATTTGTTTCCTATATTATAATTGGCCGTTTTCTTTTTCTTAGCAAACGGTTTGTCATCATTCCATTTTTTGCAATACATATCTATTTAACATGCTGCTAGCCAGTGTATTGTTTTATATGTAAAGTTAATCATAAAAACGATTATGTGCAAGATAGTCGGTCAAAATGTTGTCTGAAGAGAGCTGGAATCAAGCTGTTTTGTTGCGTTGGCACATTGGATGCGCTTAACAGCGCACACAATACGCAGTTAATTTAATTGGCAAAATGGCGTGTAAAGTGCTTTTTCTCACAAAAAAGTGGTGTGGAAAACTTTTTTGTGGGAGAAAGTGGGAGAAAGTGGAAGATTTGCCTATTTTTACATTGATTATTTGAATAAAAGTATAGATGTCTCATTTTCTTGGAGAATTTGAATGTAAGCTCGATGCCAAAGGAAGAATGGTATTGCCTGCCGGCCTCAAAAAGCAAATGCCTGAGGTTGAACGGGAAGGGCTTGTCATTAACCGAGGTTTGGAGTCGCATCTAGTGATTTATCCAAGAAAGGAGTGGGATAGGATTATGGAGGAATTAAGTAAGCTGAACACCTTTGAACGTAAGACTAGAGAGTTTGTGCGGAAATTTATGCGTGGTGCAACGGAGCTTGGTTTGGATGCTGCAAATAGGGTTTTGATTCCTAAAGCTTTATTGGAGTATGCGGGGATTGGGGGTGAGGTAGTGTTGGCTAGTCAATTTAATAAGATAGAAGTGTGGTCTAAAGAGGCATATGATGCGCAGTGGGATGATGAGGGTGATGATTTTGCTGCATTGGCTGAGGAGGTTATGGGGAATTTAAATCGAAAAATTGATGGATAGGGTGTACCATATACCCGTGTTGTTGCAGGCTTGTGTGGAAGCGCTCGATATAAAACCTAATGGTGTTTATGTGGATGTGACCTTCGGTGGTGGAGGGCATTCGAGAGAGATTATCAAGCATTTAGGGGTAGAAGGAAGGTTGGTGGCTTTTGATCAAGATCCGGATGCCTTGATTAATGCATTGCCTGATGAGCGCTTTACGTTGGTGCATCAGAACTTTCGTTTTTTGAAGAATAATCTGCGGTTGCAGGACATTCAGCAAGTGGATGGTATTTTGGCTGATTTGGGGGTGTCATCGCATCAATTCGATGAGGCTGGTCGCGGTTTTTCTATTCGTTTTGATGCGGATTTAGATATGCGTATGGACCAGATAAGCGACTTGGATGCGAAGAGGGTGTTGAATAATTACGATGAAGACCGTTTGCATACCATATTTGGTATGTACGGCGAAATTCAAAACGCAAAAAGCTTAGCCAAAACAATTGTTACTGCTAGGCTGCTCAAACCAATTCATACGGTGGCCGATTTGAAGGCGGTTGTGGCGAGATCAGTACCAAGGGGAAGGGAGAATAAATATTTTGCCCAGCTTTTCCAGGCGCTAAGGATTGAAGTAAATAAAGAGCTTGAGGCATTGCAAGAGTTTTTAATGCAAGCTGAGGCGGTATTGAAGCCGGGAGGTAGATTGGTCGTGATGTCCTATCATTCGTTGGAAGACCGGCTAGTGAAAAATTTTATGGCAAAGGGCAAATTTAGGGGAGCGGTAGAAAAAGATTTCTATGGTAACGAAATTAAGCCGTTTAAACTGGTAACCCGTAAAGCTATTGTTGCCTCGGATGAGGAGATAAAAAATAATAATAGGGCTCGTAGTGCTAAATTAAGAGTGGCAGAGCGTTTAATGGGCTAAAGCGGTAAGCTTATGTTGAATAGGTATAAAAATGAGGGGTTAAGTGAGGAACAGCAGGAAGCTTTGCAAGACGATGTTGAAGCAAAGGCTGATGAGTCGAAAGATTTTTTAAAGTCGTTGTTCAGTATTAAGGGCTTGTCTGCGGCGCGAGCTGTAGCTGCTGTGCCTTTTATAGGTTATTTAGCGCTTTTGGCTATCGTGTATATTGCTAATAGACATTTTGCCGAGGATAGTGTGCGTGAAATAGATACTTTATCAAAGGAAGTTAAATACTTAAGTTGGGAATATAAATCTTTAAAAGCTGATTTAATGCTTAAAAGCACCTTGAGTGAGGTTGCAAAGAAGGTTGATACCTTAGGCTTAAAAGAGTTGGTGGAGCCACCAAAAAAAATAACACTGGAAATGGAGCATACAACCAGTAAATAAGGAACATGAATATTAGGACAGACATATTACTGCGGGTTTACCTATCCTTTGGATTAATGGTATTATTTGCTATTGCTGTACTTTATAAGCTGTTTAATTTACAGGTGGTTGAAGGTTCGCAGTGGCAGGCTATGGCAGATAGCTTGTCTACCCGCTACCAAACCATTGAAGCTACAAGGGGCAATATCTTTTCGGTTGATGGTAGTCTGCTAGCTACATCTGTTCCGGAATATGATATCAGAATGGATCTGATAGCGCCAGGTATTCTTGAAGATGATGTGTTTTATTCGAAAGTAGATTCCTTGGGGGCAAAATTGGCTTCTTTCTTTCAAGATAAATCGGCCGATCAATATCGGCGCTTACTTAGAAAAGCGAGAAAAGACAAAAATCGCTATTTTCTGGTAAAACGAAATGTAAGTTTTCAGGATATGAAAGCCGTACGGGCTTTTCCGATATTCAATTTAGGAAAATATAAAGGTGGGTTGATTGCGGAGCAAAAAAATAAGCGCATTCTTCCTTTTCAAACCTTGGCAAAACGTACGATAGGATACAAGAATGATAACGTACAGCCTGTAGGTCTAGAAGGTGCATATGCCGAATATATGGATGGTGTGAGTGGTAGCCGTTTAGTGCAGCGTATAGCGGGTGGCAGTTGGATGCCTATTAATGAGGATACGGAGGTTTCGCCAAAAGATGGAGCAGACATTATATCAACTATTGATATTAATATGCAGGATATTGCACAAAAAGCATTGGAAAAGCAGTTGATAGCTAGCGATGCAGATAATGGTTGTGTTATCTTGATGGAGGTTGAAACTGGAGAGGTGCGTGCCGTTGCTAATTTCACTAAGGTACAAGAAGGTGTCTATAAAGAGAAGTTTAACTATGCTATCGCGCAAAGCGCTGAACCTGGTTCTACATTTAAACTGGCATCTTATATGGCGGCAATTGAAGATGGCAAGGTAGATACGAGCGATATTATAGATACAGAGAATGGAACGTTCAGGGTCTATCGTCATACCATTCGTGATGATCACGCAGGCGAAGGAAAAATATCGGTTAAACGGGCCTTCGAGGTGTCTTCAAATACTGCGGTAACGAGGCTCATCTATAAAAATTACAAAGATAATCCTTCAGCTTTTACAAGCAGGTTATACGCCATGCACTTAAACGAACCGCTGGGCTTACAGATCCCGGGGGAAGGCCAGCCACTAATTAAAACACCTAAAAGTAAATCGTGGAGCGGTTTAACCTTACCGCAGATGGCTTACGGATATGAATTAAAATTAACACCATTACAGATGCTGGTGTTGTATAATGCAGTTGCAAATAATGGAAAAATGCTTGCCCCTTTATTTGTGAAGGAAGTGCGACGTCTTGGAAATACTGTAGAAAAATTTGAGGCCAGGGTTATTAACGAGAAAGTGGCATCTGATGAAACATTAGGAAAGATGAGGGGAATGTTGGAAGGAGTGGTAGAGGAAGGTACTGGAAAACAATTGCGAAATCCATTGTTTAAAACGGCTGGTAAAACAGGAACTGCTCAAATGGCGGATGGCGCTGCGGGTTATAAAACCAATCGGAGATACCAAGGGTCTTTCGCTGGATATTTTCCGGCAGATCATCCAAAGTATTCGATGATTGTAGTCGTACAAAATCCAAGAAAAGGCGGCTATTATGCAGCTACTGTAGCGGCACCGGTTTTTAAGGAGATTTCTGAACGGGTGTATGCAATGGACAACCAAATGTATCAAAACTTTAATGGACTGCAGTTTGCTGCTGCAGGTGCTGTACCAGCTATTAAATCTGGCTTCCAAAAGGATAGCCAGTTGGTGTTTAACGCTTTTGGTATTAAGCCGGCTCAACTAAATAAACAAGATACTTTGCTAACAGAAGATGATATTGTGGAAGGGAAAGTGCCAGACTTGAAAGGTATGGGGCTTAAGGATGCGATGTATCTGTTAAGCAATGTAGGTATGAAGGCTCTTGTAAAGGGCCAGGGAAGGGTGACAAGGCAGTCGGTAAATCCGGGAGAGCTGGTGAGTAAAGGCTTGCCCATAACAATCGAATTGGAATGATGGAGCTATCAAAAATATTGAATGGAGTTTCTATAAGCCGCACTATTGGTGATGTGGATAGAACTATCCGTGCCTTAAGTTTTGATTCCAGAAATATTGGGGTGGGCGATTTATTTATAGCAATACCGGGTACGCAAGTAGATGGACATGTCTTTATTGATAGAGCTATAGCGTTGGGAGCAAGGGCGATTATCTGCGAACATTTGCCAACAATAATTAACAATCATGTTATCTATTTACAGGTTGCTGATGCGGGTTATACCTTGGGTTTAGTTGCCGCAAATTTTTATGATAATCCTTCAACAAAACTAAGGTTGATTGGTGTAACTGGTACCAATGGCAAAACTACCGTAGCTACGATGCTGTATAAGTTGTTTTCCGAACTGGGTTTTCATGTTGGACTCCTGTCAACTGTACAAAATAAAATAAATAATGAGGTTATTACTGCTACACATACCACTCCCGATCCGATTAGCCTTAATAAACTGTTGAACGATATGGTGATGGCCGGCTGTGATTATTGTTTTATGGAAGTAAGCTCGCATGCCATTGTTCAACATAGAATTGCAGGTTTGTCATTTGTGGGTGGCATTTTTACCAATTTAACACATGACCATCTTGATTTTCATAAAACTTTTGACGCCTATTTAAAAGCAAAAAAATCCTTCTTTGATCAATTGAATAGAACTGCTTTTGCTCTGGTAAATATTGATGATAAGCACGGGAAAGTGATGTTCCAGAATACAGCAGCATATAGAAAGACATATGGGTTAAAAAATATAGCCGATTATAGGGGCAGGGTAGTGGAAAGCCATTTTAATGGAATGCTGATGCAACTAGATGGTAAGGAAGTATGGACCCGCTTGGTTGGTGCCTTTAATGCGTATAATTTATTGGCTGTATATAGTGCTGCAGTGCTATTGGAGCAAGATAGTACAAAGGTACTAACTATATTGAGTAGACTTTCTGGGGCGGAGGGGAGATTCGATATGCAGATTTCTCCTAGCGGGATAGTTGGTATAATAGACTACGCTCATACGCCAGATGCCGTAAAAAATGTTTTGGAAACAATAGTTGGCTTGCGCAAAAATGGTGAGCAGCTTATTACAGTTATCGGCTGCGGTGGTGATCGCGATAAAACGAAAAGACCCGAAATGGCCGAAGTGGCAGCGCTATTGAGTGATAAGGTCATTCTAACTTCGGATAATCCGCGGAGCGAAGACCCACAGCAGATTATCAGGGAGATGGAAGAGGGTATTCCAAAAAATAGGAAAAGGAATGTTTTTGCCATCACTGATAGATATGAAGCGATAAAAGCAGCAGTGCATTTGGCACAGCCCAATGATATTATTTTGGTTGCAGGGAAGGGGCATGAAAAATATCAGGAAATAAAAGGTGAGAAGAACCCATTTGATGATTATGCCGTATTACGGGCGCTTTTTGATGAAATTAATTAAGGGGAAATAAACAAAATAGAAGAGGATTTTATATAACCACAAATGCTGTATTACTTTTTTTCGTATTTACATGATCATTTTAATTTACCAGGAACGGGTGTGTTTCAGTATATCTCCTTTCGTTTTGGTATGGCGGTTATATTGTCCTTAATCATAACAACCGTATATGGAGGGCGGCTTATTGGCCTTCTGCGTAAAAAACAGGTTGGCGAAACGGTCAGAAGCTTAGGCCTTGAAGGCGAGACACAAAAGCAAGGCACACCTACTATGGGTGGCTTGATTATTATTGCTGGGATATTGTTACCTACTTTACTGTTTGCGAAGCTTGAAAATATTTATGTGCTATTAATGATTGTAGCTACGGTTTGGATGGGAATCGTTGGTTTTATTGATGATTATATTAAAGTATTCCGCAAAAATAAAGAGGGGCTTGCTGGTAAGTTTAAGGTTGTGGGACAAGTGGGTTTGGGAATAATTATAGCGTGGACGATGTATTATCACCCCTCTATCGTTACCCGGCAAAAGGTAAATGGCCCTATTAAGGGAGAGCATATCGCCATGCAGCAAAATTTTGACGGTACAAAGAGTTATTATAACCTGGAGGTTAAGTCAACCAAAACAAATATACCATTCTATAAAAACAATGAGTTTGATTATGGCAAGGTCTTGAGCGTTATTGGCATTTCCGACGGTAAGTATGTGTTTTGGGTTTTCTTGATTTTTGTTGTCTTTATTATCACCGCGGTATCAAATGGTGCTAATATTACGGATGGCATCGATGGGTTGGCAACCGGCACATCGGCTATTATTGGCGTAACCTTGGCCATTTTAGCCTATGTTTCGGGTAACAGCATTTTTGCCGATTACCTGAATATCATGTATATACCTAATTCGGGTGAGTTGGTGGTATTTGCAGGAGCTTTTGTAGGTGCTTGCGTTGGCTTTTTATGGTATAATTCTTATCCAGCGCAGGTTTTTATGGGTGATACGGGTAGTTTAGCTATCGGCGGAATTATAGCGGCTTTTGCTATCATGATCCGTAAAGAGTTATTGATTCCGGTGTTGTGTGGGATCTTTTTAATAGAGCTGGTCTCTGTCATTCTTCAAGTATCGTATTTTAAATATACCAGAAAGAAATTTGGTGAGGGGCAAAGGATATTTTTGATGTCGCCATTACACCACCATTATCAGAAGAAAGGATACCATGAATCAAAGATCGTAACCCGATTCTGGATTGTGGGGATTATTTTGGCAGTAATTACCATAGTTACATTAAAGGTGAGGTAGGCAATGGCTAACCAGAAAACAAATATAGCAGACAGAAGACCGTTGTTGGTTGTTTTAGGCGCAGGAGAGAGTGGTGTCGGTGCCGCTGTTCTCGGCCAAAAGCAAGGTTTTGATGTATTTGTTTCTGATGCTGGAGAGATCAAGGAAAGCTATAAAAAGCAATTAATAGACTTGGCGATCAAGTTTGAAGAGAAACAGCATTCTTTAGATAAGATCTTTTCTGCAAATACGGTTGTTAAAAGTCCGGGTATTCCGGAAAAAACCGCTATTGTAAAACAGCTTAAAGCCGCGGGTGTGCCGGTAATTGGGGAGATCGAATTTGCTGCCCGTTACACTTCGGCTAAAACCATTTGTATTACAGGATCTAACGGTAAATCGACAACAACGATGCTCACGTATCATATATTGAAGAAAGCTGGTTTAAATGTTGGTTTAGCGGGGAATATAGGAAGAAGTTTTGCTTTGCAGGTAGCAACCGAAGTGGTTGATGTATATGTGTTGGAAGTTAGCAGTTTTATGCTCGATGATATGTACGACTTCAGAGCAGATATTGCAGTTCTATTGAATATAACGCCCGACCATTTGGATCGTTACGATTATAAAATGGAAAATTATGCAAATTCTAAATTTAGGATAGCGCGTAATCAACGAAAAGATGATGCATTTATCTATTGTGAGGATGATGAGGAAACCCAGAATGGGTTGGCCAGAAACAAAGTTAACGCTACACGATATGCCTTTAGTCAGCGTAGGGAAATTGCGCAGGGAGCTTATCTAAATGAAAATAAGGAAGTAATTATAACAGTACCTAACCAGGAAAAATTTATCATGTCTATTAACGATTTAGCATTACAAGGAAAACACAATGTGTACAACAATATGGCCTCAGGAATAGTGGCCAAGATATGGGAATTACGTAATGAATCTATTCGGGAAAGCATGGGCGACTTTGTAAATATTCCTCATCGTTTAGAGCATGTTACGAAAATCTCTGGAATAGAATTTATCAACGATTCTAAAGCAACTAATGTGAATTCGGTATGGTACGCATTAGAAAGCTTGCCGGAGAAAATAGTATTGATAATGGGAGGAGTAGATAAGGGAAATGATTATAATATGCTGAAAGAATTGGTGAGAATGAAAGTGAGAGGTATTGTGTGTCTAGGGAAGGATAACAGAAACATTCATAATGCCTTTGAGGATGATACGGAAGTAATTGTAAATACGCAAACAATGAGCGAAGCAGTTCAGATAGCTTATCATATAGCACAAAAGGGAGATACGGTATTGTTATCGCCTGCATGTGCTAGTTTTGATCTGTTTAAAAACTATGAAGATCGGGGCGATCAGTTTAAAGCAGCTGTGCGAGAGTTATAGATGCGAAAGGTAATTTGGTTTGTAAGGTAGATGGCACAAGGTCTATTCTTTAATTAGAAAAATAAATTATGGAAAGGATTTTTAGTAAATTAAAGGGTGATAAATGGATCTGGATAATAGTGATATTATTATCGGTATGGTCGCTATTGGCCGTTTATAGCTCTACTGGAACATTGGCCTATAAAGAGGGACGGGGCAATGAAACCTATTTAATCAAACATTTTACCATAATTTTTGCCGGCCTTTTGTTAATGTATTTCTCTCATCTGTTAGATTACCGCTATTATGCTGGTATATCTAAAATTTTGATGATTATTACTATTCCGTTACTTCTATATACCTTATTGTTTACTAATTCTGTAAATGATGCCAATAGGTGGGTAACTATTCCGGTAATTAATCAAACATTTCAAACCTCGGATATGGCTAAACTCGCGCTTATAACCTTTTTGGCTAGGATGTTGACCAGGAAACAGGAAAATATAAAAGATGTGAAGCGTGCTTTCGTACCCATTATGGGTTCTGTTTGTGTTGTAATTATCTTAATCGCAATCGCAAATATGTCTACCGCTATTATGCTTTTTGCCGTAAGTATATTGCTGTTAATAATTGGCCGGATTAGTATTAAACAAATAACCTATGTAAGTATAGCAGGTGTTTTTCTGTTAACCCTAGTGGTTTTGCTGGGGCCTAGACGACAAACTTATATTTCGCGGGTAGAGACATTTATGGGGAAAGGAGAGCCCGATCCGGATAAAGAATTTCAAGCTAATCAGGCAAAAATTGCCATAGCAACAGGAGGCATTTTTGGAAAAGGACCCGGAAATAGTACACAGCGTAATATGCTACCTCATCCTTATTCAGATTTCATTTTTGCTATTATTATTGAAGAGTATGGTGCTATCGGCGGAATATTGCTAGCTGCTTTATATTTGGTGTTTATGTACCGCTGTATTCGGATCGTAACCCAAAGTCCTAAAGCGTTCGGCGCGTTGCTAGCCGCTGGATTGGGCTTTAGCTTAACGATACAGGCTTTTGGTAATATGGCCGTTGCTGTTGGCTTAGGTCCGGTAACAGGTGTTCCTTTACCGTTAGTGAGTATGGGTGGTACTTCAATATTATTTACCAGTCTTGCTTTTGGCATTATTTTAAGTGTTAGCAGAAATATTGAAGAGCTCAAAGTAAAAGATAAGCATAAGGATTTGAACGGTAGCAAAAAAGCGAATGATAAGGTAATTGTTGGAGAAATTCCGGCAATGGCATAAAATCTGCTAATTATGGGTGATAGAAGAAAACGTGTTATTATCAGTGGAGGAGGTACAGGGGGGCATATTTTTCCTGCGGTTTCTATCGCTAATGCACTTATGCGTTTAGAACCCCAAATGGAAATTTTGTTCGTAGGGGCAAATGGGAGGATGGAGATGGATAAGATACCTGCGGCCGGATATAAAATTATTGGATTGGATATTCAGGGAATTAATAGAAAATCACTCTTGAAGAATCTTCTGTTGCCTTTTAAGTTGTTAAAAAGTATCCGTAGGTCCAAAGAGATCATCCGAGATTTTAACCCCGACGCTGTGGTAGGCGTTGGCGGCTATGCTTCGGGGCCTTTGTTGCATGCTGCCGGTCAGATGGGAATCCCTTATTTAATACAGGAACAGAACTCATATGCTGGCATTACGAATAAAAAACTCGGAAAAAAGGCTGCCAAAATCTGTGTAGCATTTGATGGTATGGAACAATTTTTTCCGCCAGAAAAGATTGTTTTTACAGGCAACCCTATCCGTAGAGATGTAGTAGCTGTTGCGGGAAAGGAGTTCGAAGCTAGAGAACTTTTAGGCCTCGATCAAACAGCAAAAACAGTATTGTTAACAGGGGGGAGTCTGGGAGCTCGTACGTTGAACGATTGTATGTTGGCAGGCTTAAAGAAATTGAGGGCTAATAACATTCAGGTAATTTGGCAGTGCGGTAGTTTTTATTACCAGCAGTTAGCCGAAATGCTGGCAGAAAACCAAATGAGCGATGTGTATTTAAAACCCTTTTTGCATCGTATGGATTTAGCTTATGCAGCCGCCGATGTGATTATTGCTCGTGCGGGCGCCGGAACTATAGCAGAGCTTTGTGCCGTAGGTAAACCCGTTGTACTTGTGCCATCGCCAAACGTAGCAGAAGATCACCAAACAAAAAATGCGTTGGCGCTTACGACAAAGGAAGCGGCCGTTATGGTTGAGGATATTCGTGCTAAGGAGCATTTGATTGATACAGTTATTGACTTGATAGGTAATAGCGGTAAATGTGCCGAATTGGCGACGCATATTAAACAACTAGTAATGCTAGATGCTGATGAGGTAATAGCAAAGGAGGTCTTAAAGTTAGTGAACACATAATAGATAGACAGCGAGCGATTTAATTTTTACAAAAAATGATTATAAAAGATTTAAAACAAGTGTTTCTAATCGGTATCGGCGGCATCGGCATGAGTGCCTTGGCACGATATTTTAATCATTTTGGTGTTCAGGTAGCGGGATATGATAAAACTGAAACAGCGTTAACTAGGCAATTAATTAAGGAAGGCATATCGGTTTACTATGATGATGCTGTAGAGCACGTGTCCTTTGCTTTTAAATGGCCGCCCGAAGCATATCTGGTAATTTATACACCGGCTGTTCCGAAAGATTTTGCATTGGTATCTTTCTTTGAAGCGCTAGGATGCCGGTTATATAAAAGATCGGAAATTTTGGGTATGATTAGTACGGAGCACTATACTATAGCCGTCGCTGGTACACATGGTAAAACAACTACGAGTAGTATGATTGCCCATTTGCTAACCAACAGTGGCTATGGATGTTCTGCATTTTTAGGTGGAATTGCTGCAAATTACAACAGCAACGTACTGTTTTCAGCTAGTGAAACTTTAGTGGTGGAGGCAGATGAATTTGATCGTTCGTTTTTAACCCTTCGTCCTGAAATTGCGATCGTTACCTCTACAGACGCCGATCATTTAGATATTTATGGAGATGCGGAGCATGTAGTTGAATCGTTTAATTTATTTGTGAATCTTGTGCCTACTACTGGCATTCGAATCATAAAAAAGGGTCTGGCTTTACCCAGTGATATAAGTTATACGGCAACAACTGTAGCAGATGCTTATGCCGCTAATATACGGGTGACGAAGGGTTTGTTTTATTTCGATTATCATGCCAAAGATAAAATTATTGAAGATATTCAATTGGGTATCGCTGGCAGGCACAACGTAGAAAATGCAGTTGCCGCAATAACTGCGGTAAACCAATTAGGCTTAACGGCCGAAAGCATAAAAGAAGCCTTGTCGTCGTTTCGTGGTGTAAAACGCAGATTTGAATATGTTGTTAATAATGAGTATGGCGTTTATATTGACGATTATGCACATCATCCGGTAGAATTAAAAGCTTGTTTAACAACGGTAAGAGAGCTATTTAGGGAGGAGGAGATTACGTGCATATTTCAGCCACACCTGTTTACAAGAACACGTGACTTCGCTGACGAATTTGCGGAAGCACTTGCCTTAGCAGATGTGCTAATTCTAACGGATATTTACCCTGCTAGAGAAGAGCCTATAGCTGGTGTGGATGCCGAATGGTTGTTGAATAAAGTGGATTTGAAGAGAAAGTTTAAACTATCCAGCGAAGAGATTTTGGCCTATGTAAGACGTGAAAGGCCTAAGGTGCTGCTTACAGTTGGGGCAGGAAATATTGATTTATTGGTTGAGCCTATAAAGGAGGTGCTCGAAGATGTTAGCTAAGTTGAAAAACATACCATGGCGAAAAGTACGTTATGTATTTAGCTGGACGATAAGCCTTGCTGGCTTCTTCGTGCTCATGGGATTTATCAGCTCGAAAAGAAATGGTGCTGTATGCCAGGGTGTAAAGATTATCATTCCGGGTACGCAAGCTTTTGTTTCGCAGGAAGACGTATTTAGTATAATTGAGGGATTTGAAGGTCCTTTGGTTGGACGGTCAATGAAACATTTGCCGATACATGATCTTGAAAATAAATTGAAAGAGAATCCTTTTATAAAAAAAGTTAGGGTATTTGCGGAGATGGACGGAACGGTTCAAGTGAAAATTGAACAAAGAGAGGCGATTATCCGGATAATAAATAATGTTGGTAATGATTTTTACCTAGACAGAGCTGGTGTTAAGTTTCCAACTTCGAGATTATATGCTCCTCACGTTATTGTGGCAAATGGCAACGTAGCCGAAAGGTTTAATGATAAGCAAGATACAATGCAATCGGCACAACTAAAAGACCTGTATAAGGTAGCCCTGTTTCTGCAAACTGATTCGTTGTGGAATAGCCAAGTGGAACAGTTATATGTGAATGGAGAGCAGGATATTGAGTTGGTGCCCCGCATAGGAAACCAGAAAATAATTTTAGGTAATGGAGATTCGTTACAAGCTAAGTTTGATAAACTTCTTGTTTTTTATAAGCAAATAGTACCCAAAGCAGGTTGGGGAATGTATAAGACAGTGAATTTGAAATTTGATAATCAACTAGTTTGCGAAAAAGCAGACAGTATAGTAAAGCGAGAAAAAAAATAATAAACAGCATATTAATACGCAGTAAACATGGAAAAACGAACTACTAACCCAAAGGACGCTCCTATAGTTGTTGGACTAGATATTGGCACCACTAAAATTTGCGTAACCGTTGGCCGCAGGAGCGAGCATAAAAAAATTGAAGTACTTGGTATAGGTAAGGCCGAATCGTTAGGTGTAAGTCGTGGAGTGGTTGCTAACATTCAAAAAACGGTTACGAGTATAATGAAAGCGGTTGAAGAGGCAAGTGGACAGTCGAACGTCGATATCAAGGTGGTGAACGTTGGTATTGCTGGCCAGCACATCAAGAGCCTTCAGCATCGTGGTATTTTAACTAGAAAAGACGACAACGAAATAGGGAGGAAGGATATAGAAAAACTGGTTGAAGACATGTATAAGTTGGTGCTTCCGCCGGGTGAGGAGATTATTCATGTATTGCCTCAGGAGTTTACTATTGATAATGAGCCAGGCATAAAAGACCCGATAGGGATGGCCGGTAGGAGAATGGAAGCTAATTTTCATATTATTTCTGGACATGTAAGTGCTGTTAGAAACATAAAACGTTGTGTAGAGTATGCGTCTTTAGAGGCCCAAGAGCTTGTCTTAGAACCTCTAGCATCGTCCGAAGCAGTGTTAAGTCCCGAAGAAAAAGATGCCGGTGTAGTATTGGTAGATATCGGGGGTGGAACTACCGATGTAGCCATTTTCCATGAAGGAATTATTCGTCATACTGCTGTAATTCCGCTCGGTGGTAATATTGTAACTGAAGATATCAAGCAAGGGTGTTCGGTATTAAGAAACCAGGCTGAATTACTTAAGGTTAGATTTGGTTCTTCGTTGGCTGAAGAAAATCGTGAAAATGAGATAATTTGTGTTCCTGGCTTACGAGGAAGAGAACATAAAGAAATCTCTGTTAAAAACCTGGCTTATATTATACAAGCGAGGATGGAAGAAATCATTGAACACGTTTATTACGAAATCAAATCATCGGGCTACGAACGTAAGCTTATCGGAGGAATTGTGATAACAGGGGGGGGGGCGCAGCTTAAACATCTTGTGCAATTGGTGGAATATGTAACAGGATTAGAATGTCGTATAGGCATGCCGAATGAACACCTTTCTAAGAATGAAGTGTTGCCCAAAAATGTCTATGATGAATTAAAGAGTCCATTATATGCTACCGGGATAGGCCTATTGATTAAGGGTATCGAATCTGCGGAATATAATGAACAGGAACGTCCTGCTAAAGGTCAATTGGTAAAGGGTATAGCAGAAGAGGGGAAAAAGACTTTTGGCTTCCTGGATAAGATTATTCGTTATATCAGTGATGACAATAAAATAGAGGATACTGACTATATTAAATAAGTTTTCAACACTTGGTTTTTTTTCCACATTATAAACATTTGTGGAAAACATTTGTGGAAAAAGTATTAATATTACAATGCGAAAGTGATTCAAAACGAAGTTTAGAATACCACTCATTAAGAGTAAATTAGGATACATATGAAATGTTTTTGTCCCCTTCAATACGATAGATGTAGAGATGAATATTCCATATGGTCTTTAACAAGCAAATTATATACATATGAAATTTGAAATGCTTAAAGAACAATCATCTATTATAAAGGTAATAGGTGTTGGCGGAGGTGGTGGCAATGCGGTTAACCACATGTACAGACAAGGAATTAGCGGTGTGGATTTTATAATTTGCAATACCGATGCGCAAGCATTAGAGTTAAGTCCTATACCCAACAAAGTACAATTGGGCGCAAGCTTGACAGAGGGAATGGGTGCTGGTTCTGATCCTGATGTGGGAGAGAACTCTGCCATAGAGAGTATTGAAGATATTAAACGCATGCTGGGCGTTAATACCAAAATGCTATTTATCACAGCAGGTATGGGAGGCGGTACCGGAACGGGGGCGAGTCCTGTAATTGCGAAAGCCGCAAGGGAGATTGGAATCCTAACAGTTGCTATTGTAACTACACCTTTTGCTTTTGAAGGCAAACGCCGCAGAAGCCAAGCGGAAGAAGGATTGGGAGAATTAAGAAAGTATGTAGATTCTTACTTGGTTATATCCAATGATAGGCTTCGCGAGATATTTGGTAACTTAACCATGAGTTCGGCCTTTGCTAAAGCGGATGATATCTTAACAACTGCAGCAAAAGGGATTGCGGAGATTATTACCATTCCTGGATATATCAACGTTGATTTTAAGGACGTGCGTACGGTAATGAGCGATAGCGGCGTGGCCATTATGGGAAATGCTAAAGCCAATGGCGATGATCGTGCTCAAAAAGCTGTAGAAGGAGCCTTAGCATCTCCACTATTAAAAGATAGTGAGATTGAAGGGGCACGTTATATCTTATTGAATATTTCGTCCGGAACCCAAGAAGTAACAATGGACGAAATCTCGGTTGTTACAGACTATATTCAAGAAAGAGCAGGTTTTACGGCTGAAATAATTTGGGGTAACTGTTTGGATGATTCGTTGGAAAACGATCTGTCGGTAACCATTATCGCCACAGGTTTCCAGACAACTGAAGAGCGGAAACAAGAAGAAAGTAATAAGCGTATAGCAATTCCTTTGGGAGAAGAAAGAGTGCCCTTGGTGAGGCCAGTAAACCAAATTATTACTAAAGATAAGGAAGAAGAAAACTTTATAGGTCAACTAGAGGGTACTGCTGAACCAGCAAACGTACAACCCGCTGTTACACCGCAGGTAGATTTATTTAGTGGCTTTGGTAAAGGGCAGCAAAACGCTGAAAATAAAAATGCAACAAAAAAGGAAGAGATTATTAGGCATACACTGGTAGAAGAAGAACCGAAAGTGGAAGAGAAATCGAAGCCCGATGATTACCAATTAAAAGTTGCTGAAAGCGAATTCCTTTTTACAAAGAATACGGAGAATGAGGGCTCCTACAATGATGATGATTCTACTGCTATTACACCGGTACAAGAGCAAGAAGAAACTACATCTGTAGAAGCGTCTTCTGGCACCCAAGAGGTAAAGCATACGGAAGAATACAAGACTGACGAAAGTATTGAGGAGCAATTACGAAAAACTAAAGAGCGGATTCTTAGATTAAAGGATTTAAGTATGAAGCTGAGATCAACAAATGGTTTGCAAGAAATTGAGAATGAACCTGCTTTTCGAAGAAAGCAACGCTCATTAGAACAGGTTCCACATTCTTCCGAATCACAGGTGTCGAGATTTACGCTTTCATCTGAAGATGGGATTACCGAGATTAGACCAAATAATTCATTCCTACATGATAATGTGGATTAATCCTTAACCGTGAAGACTTAACTGGCCAGTTGGGTTCTGCCCCTAACTGGCTTTTTTATATATATTAATTGCGTAAAAGAGAAGTTTTTGTACTCATTTGAAAGTTGGTTCAGCTGAAAGTTGATAATGCTACGCCGAAGCTTTATCTTTGTAAACAATTTAATAATCACGTAGTGCGCCTTTTTAGGGACTTCCTTAGGTAGTAACAGCCTGTTAATGAATTTGTAACAAAAATATTTTCGAATTTATTATGGGTTAATGGCGTAAAGTGATTGATGCTTATTTAATAAAATTAAACGTATTTACTTTGGATTTATTCGATAAAATATCAAAAAACTTAGGTCCGATAGGACAACATCACAAATGGTCACATGGTTATTTCTCATTTCCAAAACTGGAAGGGGAAATTGGCTCGCACATGAAATTTAGAGGTAAAGATCATTTAGTTTGGAGTTTGAATAATTATTTGGGTTTGGCGAACCATCCTGAGGTTCGCGCTGTGGATACGAAGGCTGCCGAGGAGTATGGTATGGCTTATCCTATGGGAGCAAGGATGATGTCTGGTAATTCAAATCATCATGAAACACTTGAACAAGATTTAGCAACTTTTGTGGGAAAGGAAGACGCCTTTCTTTTAAACTACGGTTATCAAGGTATGGTTTCTATTATTGATGCACTGGTAGATAGAAATGACGTTATTATATATGATGCCGAATCGCATGCCTGCATCATTGATGGAGTAAGATTGCATATGGGTAAACGCTTTGTTTACCAACATAATGATATCGAAAGCTGTAAAAAGCAATTAGAGCGGGCAACAAAGATCGTTGAACAAACGGGCGGAGCTATATTGGTGATTACAGAGGGAGTTTTCGGAATGTCTGGTGCGCAGGGAAAATTGAAAGAGATCAATGCACTTAAGGATACGTTTAGTTTTAGATTATTGGTAGACGATGCACATGGTTTTGGTACCATGGGTGAAACGGGGGCAGGGACACATGAAGCGCAGGATTGCATTGATGGGGTGGATATTTACTTTGGCACTTTTGCCAAATCTATGGCCGGAATTGGCGCGTTTGTAGCAGCCAAAGAGGAAATGGTAACCTATCTGAGATATAATATGCGTTCCCAGACCTTCGCTAAATCTTTACCCATGCCTATGGTAATCGGGCTGAAGAAGAGATTGGAGCTTTTGAAAGGACAGCCTGAACTACGGAAAAGACTTTGGGAGGTAGCTACTTCGCTGCAAAAGGGTTTAAGGGATAATGGATTTGATATTGGTAATACGGATACCATGGTGACCCCTGTTTTTTTAAAGGGAGATCTGGCTGAGGCGACAGCCCTTACCATGGATTTACGTGAAAATTATGGTATCTTTTGCTCTATTGTAGTTTACCCTGTAATTCCTAAAGGACAAATAGAAATTCGGTTAATCCCAACAGCTACACATACTTTGGAAGATGTTGAGCGTACAATATTCGCATTTTCAGAAATATCGGAGAAATTGGATAATGGGCACTATAAAGAACAACAGGTCGTTCCTGCTTAAGAGCTATCAAGCAGGTAGTGGAAGATAAAAAAAGACTCCTTCATAGGAGTCTTTTTTATTTACTATTAAATTTTTCTAAAATATTTTTAGGCCCTATCCGCTATTCTTTATTTTTTAGATCTTTTACGGCAGCTGCAATTCTTTGTTTCGTGTCCTTACTTACGCTAACAAGGGGTAAGCGAACATAGTTTTTACAGACACCAAGTTCCTGAAGCATTTCTTTTACACCAGCAGGATTGCCTTCAATGAAGCATAAATCATCAATATTCAGTAGATCATAATGTAGTCTGCGTGCCTCCTCATAGTGCCATTCATTGCAATGTTTTACTAAGCGTTGTGTTTGTTTTGGAAAGGCATTGCCAACAACGGTAATTACGCCCACTGCGCCTAATGACATCATCGGAAGCGTTAAGGCGTCATCACCAGATATTAGTAGAAAGTGCTCTGGCTTATTGGCCATAATTCTGGTGAAGTGTTCAAAATTTGCTGAAGCCTCTTTTACACCTATAATATTATTGAATTCTTTAGCCAAACGGATAATGGTATCAACCGTGATCATACTTCCAGTGCGGCCTGGCACATTATATAAAATGATTGGCAGTGCTGTTGCTTGCGCTACTGCCTTGTAATGTTGATAAATTCCCTCTTGTGTTGGTTTATTATAATATGGGCTTACCGACAATATAGCTTGATAGGCTGGATTATTAAAGTTCTTTATTTCATTTACCAGCTCAGCCGTATTGTTACCTCCAAAACCTGCTACCAATGGTACACGCCCTGCTACCTTTTCGGCGGTGAAATCTAAAATACTTTTCTTTTCCTCTTTTGTTAGCGTGGCTACTTCTCCAGTAGTCCCCATGCTCACCAAATAATCCATTCCGCCGTCTATCTGATAATCAATCAAATTAGACAAGCCTTCAAAGTCAATACTCCCATCGCTATTGAAAGGAGTAACTAATGCCACGCCGGCACCGTATAGGCTATTCATCTTCTTTATTTATAATTTTTTATTTGTTATTCCTTGCTTAAAAATGTACCAAACCTAAGATAAAAATGAGAGATTTAATAATTTATGCTAGCATTTTTATTAAATCCGCCTCGGAAATTATCGGGATATTGAGCTTTTGGGCTTTTACCAGTTTTGAAGGGCCCATTTTATCGCCAGCAATTAAGTAATCAAGTTTGTTACTAATACTGCTTACTGTTTTACCGCCATTCATTAAAATAAGCTGGCTTAGTTCCTCTCTGCTATAATGCTCAAATACCCCCGATATAATAAAAGATTTACCTGTGAGCTTATCGCTATTAAGAACGCGTTCTTCTTCTATAGTTGAGAACTGTAAGGAAGCATTTTTTAAAAGAATAATTTGTTGCAAATGTATTTCCTTTGCAAAGTATTCTTTAACACTCTCAGCGATCCTTTCGCCAATTTCATTAACAGCTGCTATCTCTTCGAAGCTGGCTTCACGGATTGCATCAATATTTTTAAAGCTATTCGCTAACTTCCGTGCAATGGTTTCTCCCACGTAGCGAATGCCTAAGCCAAATAGGACTTTTTGAAAAGGTTTTTCTTTGGATTTTTCGATGCCTTGCAGCATGTTCTGTATGGATTTTTCTCCAAAGCGTTCTAGCTTTTCTAACTTGTCTTTATGTTCTTTTAGGTTATAAAGATCGCTAATTTGTTTTAATAGGCCTCTTTTATAGAGAAGCTCTACGGTTTCATTACCCATTCCCTCAATATCCATCGCCTTGCGACTGATAAAATGCTGGATTTTTCCGACAATCTGGGGCGGGCATTCCAATTCATTGGGACAATAATGAACGGCTTCTCCTTCTTTTCGTATGAGTGCCGTGCCACAGGCCGGGCAATTTGTTGGATATTGTATTTGTGGCGTTTCTGGAACCCTTTTTGAGGTGTTTACCCCAATAATTTTAGGGATTATTTCACCTCCTTTTTCTACTAAAACGGTATCGAGTTCATGTAAATCAAGTCGGGTAATTTCATTAGCGTTATGTAGGGTAGCCCTTTTAACAGTTGTTCCCGAAAGTTGCACGGGTGCCAAATTAGCAACCGGCGTAACTGCCCCTGTACGACCAACCTGATAGCTTACCGACTCTAAAATGGTCTCTACTTCTTCTGCTTTGTATTTATAGGCTATTGCCCATCGGGGCGACTTTGCCGTGAAACCCAATTCATCCTGCTGGGCATAACTATTAACTTTTAAAACAATTCCGTCTATATCATAACTTAAATTATGTCTTTCGTTTTCCCAATAAGCTATGAATTGAAGAACTTCATCGATTGTGCTACATAATTTTGTATGTTCACATACATGAAAGCCCCAAGATTTTACAGCATTTAAGCTATCCCAGTGCGTTTTAAAAGCCCTATCGCGTCCATCCATGTAAAGGAAGTATAAGAAGCAGTCTAAAGGGCGCTTTGCTACTTCGGCCGAGTCTTGTAACTTAATTGTCCCGGCAGCGAAGTTACGTGGATTTGCATAAGGGATTTCTCCATTTTCCTGACGTTCATGATTAAGCCGTTCAAAAGCAGTTTTGTGCATAAAAACCTCTCCCCGTATTTCGAATATTTCGGGATAACCAGCTGCTCTCAATTTATTGGGAACGCGCTTAATGGTGCGTACATTGGAAGTTACCTCATCTCCTTGAGTGCCGTCACCACGCGTAACCGCGCGAGTTAGTAAGCCATGCTCGTAGGTTAAACTGATAGATAAGCCATCGAACTTTAATTCACAAACATATTCGAAATCGTCGCCCAGTACTTTTCGTACTCTTTCATCAAAATCTTGAAGCTCGCCTTCACTATAGGTATTGCTTAATGATAACATTGGCCATTTATGCCGTACTGTTTTGAATTGTTTGGTGATATCGCCGCCAACTTTCTGTGTAGGCGAATCCGGATCCAGGAACTCAGGATGTGCTTTTTCTAAGGAGGCCAGTTCGGCTAATTTTTTATCAAAATCAAAATCGGATATACTTGGCTGTGCAAGTACGTAATATTTATAATTATGCTCATTAAGCTCTTTGGCTAACGTTTCTATTCGGCTGGCGATATCACTCTTTTGCATAAGGCGAAGTTAGCAAATTTAAGTTAATGCTTTTTATGCTACGCTGGCAGATTCAGAAAAAAACACATTTAAAGATAGGATAGATCTTATAGGCGGTTATACAAGAATGCCCTGCAACCAGGGCATTTCTTATTCGTTAAATTTTCGTTTAGGGCTTTTATAAAGTACCGCTGCAATTACTGTTACGAGTATAATTGCTATTACGATATAGCTAATCGTTTTTGGGGTACTGTATTCTTCGCTATTGCCAATTTGGCCAGCTAGTGCCAAATTAGAATAAATCACAGCCATCAACACCATTAATAGTTTTTTCATTTCCTTTTCCCTCCTTGATTTTTATTAACAAAAAATACTTTTTGTAATTTCTAGGTTTACTATCGATCGTAGCCCCTAAATATAAGAATTATTTATCACAAAAAAAAATGTAATTTATTTTCTTTTTAAATAAGATGCTTTTTATACTGAAGGATACCCTATAGCGATTTAAACTATTAAGTATCCTTAAGGCTCATGTTGTGTTTCATCTAGGAAACGGATAGATGATTATGAATATTTTTTTAAAACTAGTTGTTTTTTAGGAAGCTTCGCAATACGTATTGAAGTATTCCCCCATTTTTGTAGTATTCAATTTCAATTGCCGAGTCAAACCGGACTATTGCTTCGAAGCTTAGAACTTTACCATCAGCCTTTTCCGCACTTACTTTCACTTTTTTATAAGGAATTAACTGGTCGGCTAAACCCGTTATAGTAAAGCGTTCGGTCCCGTCAAGTTGTAAAGAAGTGGCGTTTTCTCCTGGCATGAATATTAATGGGGCTACGCCCATGCCTACCAGGTTACTGCGATGTATACGCTCGAAACTTTCGGCTATTACCGCTCTGATACCTAGCAAACTAGTGCCTTTGGCAGCCCAATCTCTCGACGATCCACTTCCGTACTCCTTGCCCGCCAAGACAATAAGCGGTGTGTTATTTGCTTTATAGGCCGAGGCAGCATCGAATATAGACAGTGTTTCGCCGGTTGGAAAATAGGTAGTGAAGCCACCTTCTAGTGTAGTAATTTTATTTTTAATCCGAACATTTGCAAAGGTGCCTCGCATCATAACTTCGTGGTTTCCGCGCCGAGATCCATAAGAGTTGAAATCTTTAGTGGCTATATCCTTGCTTTTTAAATATTGTCCGGCAGAACTATCCGACCTAAAAGAGCCGGCGGGAGAAATATGATCCGTAGTTACAGAATCTCCCAAATATAAAAGTACCCTGGCGTTTGTTATATCAGTAATGGGCTTAGGGTCTTGACTTATATCTTTAAAAAACGGAGATTCTTGTATATAGGTTGACTCTGGATTCCAATGATAATCGTCGCCTGTGGGTGCAATAAGATCTTGCCATTGTTGGTTGCCGTCAAATATTACGTCGTATACCTGCTTAAAATCTTCTTGTCGCAAAGAGGCTTTGACGGTTTCATTAATTTCTTCCTGAGAAGGCCAAATGTCTTTCAAATACACTGGTTCGCCATTTGGATCGATGTCTATTGGGTCGTTCATAATGTCGACATCTATTCGGCCAATTAATGCATATACAACCACAAGCATAGGGGAGGCTAGAAAGTTCATCTTAACTTGTGGATGTACTCTCGCTTCGAAATTTCTATTTCCACTTAATATAGATGCAACTACTAAGTCTGCTTTATCTACAGCTTCTGCTATATGTGGTGGAAGTGGACCGCTGTTGCCAATACAAGAAGTACAGCCATATCCTACATGGTGAAACCTCAATGCTTCTAAATCTTCTATAAGTCCAGACCGTTTTAAATATTCTGTAACGACTTTCGAGCCGGGAGCCAAACTTGTTTTTACCCAAGACTTGGTGCGTAACCCGCGTGCTATTGCTTTTCTAGCTACGAGCCCCGCTCCAATCATCACAGTGGGATTGGATGTATTGGTGCAACTGGTAATAGCCGCTATTACTATGGAGCCATCACTTAACACATATTCTTGATTGTTGTTAATAATGCGTACTGTTTTTAAATGTTCGTTCTGTACAGTTTTTTGCGATTTTTTGTGCTCGTTGTCAGGTGTAAATTCAGTCCCAGAACCGCCTTCAGATAACCAAGCATTTACTTCCCTGTTTTTATAAGGGATGTATTTACGCTTGTACTCTTCATCCAGGAGTACTCCAAACTTGTTATATAAATCTTTTATCAGGATTTTATCCTGCGGACGTTTAGGGCCAGCTACCGCGGGCGCTAAGGTGCTTAAATCTACAGTTAGCACATCAGTGTAAACAATTGACTCTTCATCCGTTCGCCACAGCATATTTTCCTTACAATACGACTCCACTAAGGAGATGTGGTCTGCCGGACGATTAGTTCTTTGCATATAATCTAAGGTTTGGTGGTCTATCGGGAAATAAGTAACCGTACAACCAAACTCTGGAGACATGTTGGAAATTGTCGCCCTATCGGTCACCGTTAAATTGTCCAAACCTGCACCAAAAACCTCAACAAACTTACCAACAACACCATAATCACGAAGAACTTTTGTGATAGCCAGCACCATGTCTGTAGCAGTGCAGCCCTCAGGTATTTTTCCGGTTAACTTCAGCCCAATCACTTGCGGGCAGGTGAAATAAATAGGTTGCCCTAGCATAGCGGCTTCTGCTTCTATACCACCAACTCCCCAGCCTAAAACACCAATGCCATTAACCATGGGTGTATGAGAATCTGTACCAACCAATGTGTCTGGAAAATGCCAACCGCCTCTATCAACAATGCCCTTTGCCAGATATTCAAGGTTTACCTGATGGCATATACCCATACCCGGTGGAACTACCGTGAAATTGTTAAGCCCGGTTTGCGCCCATTTAAGTAATTCGTAGCGTTCGGCATTTCTTTCATATTCAAGATCAACATTCTTGTCGTATGCGTAATCGGTACCATAATAATCCACTTGCACAGAATGATCGATAACCAGGTCTACCGGAATAGCGGGGTTGATTTTATTGCCATTTTTGCCTTTTCTAATTACCTCTGCCCTAATGGAGGCAATGTCTACTACAGCTGGTACTCCAGTAAAATCTTGCATTAGAACTCGCGCCGGTTTGAAAGGGATTTCTTTTTCGGTACCTGCTGGATTCCAGTTAATAAGTGTTTCCAGATGTTCATCTGTAATAGAAAAGCCATCATGATTTCTTATGACATTTTCTAATAAGATACGAATAGAGAAGGGAAGTTTGTTGATAGAATGTCCCGCGGCCTGCAATTTGCTAAGAGATGCTGTTTTACTCATTTTTTTCAGTTTAGTATTATACTATAATACCTTTTAGCGTCTAAAATGTTTTAAAAGCTTCATTAATCAAGCGATTATGACCTATCATAAACAATAAAGCCCTACTCTGGGAATTACCTGGAGTAGGGCTTTATTGTATAAGGACCTTTTTATTTCAATTCAAAAACAACTCTAAACTGGTAGTTTACCTTAATCTTTTTAAAATCGATTGCTAGAGATTCTTCTGAAACTGCATCGGCTGTTCCTCTTGCCATTGCGGCTTTAAATAATTGAGGTGCGGGATTTGATGTATCCGTATTATTATCGGTCACTTCTAATGCTTTTCCCAATGTATCTCCTAATGCCTGTGCCATAACCGTGGCTTTTGCCTTTGCATTATCGATTGCTTTTATCCGTAATTCGTTTTTTATTTCATTCATACGACTGTGATCGTAACCTGAAATACTAGTGGATTGAATCCCTTTTTCATCTACGCTCGACAGAATTTCGTTGATAGCGTTTAGGTTAGCTACTTTTACTTTATACTGTTTACTTGCTAAAAAACCAGGATCCTTTTTCTTTTTTGGATCGATGTAGTTATAGCTGGAAATATTTTCAATTGTGAAATCTCCCTCCTTAACTCCTGCCTTTTTTACTGCTGCTGCTAGCTGCTTTTCAAGCTCATCAATAGTAACTTTATTTTTATTATTATTGTCCTTAAAGTATTCTTTTAGTGAAATAGCAACGTAAATAATGTCGGGCGTTATTTCTTCCTCAGCCGAGCCATAAACTTCTATTTTTCTCCTGGTATCAACACTTTGTGCAGAAGCCGACCAAGCGATCGTTCCTAATAGTACTGCGATAATTAATTTTTTCATAGAAAATATTAAACGTTTCATTTATTTAAATGTTTTTTAGTGAAACGATTTTGTAAAAGGAAATGCTACAATATGGTTTTTTTACGGAATATTATTCTTCCACAATTTCACTATGGCAGCTTGCCGGTTCTTCAATTTCTTCTTTGAAATAACGCTTTTGAAAAATTAAGATAATTATTACACCCACAGATATGGCAGAATCTGCTAAATTAAATACAGGCCTAAAGAAAATAAACTCCTCATTTGACCAAATAGGGAACCAGGTTGGAAATTGGCCCTGTATAAGTGGAAAGTAGAACATATCTACCACCTTTCCGTGAAATAATGTGCTATATCCCCCTGTGCTGGGTAAAAATTGGGCCTTATCATACCAAGTGCTATTACTAAAAATTAGACCGTAAAATGTAGAGTCTATGATATTGCCCAATGCGCCAGCAAAAATTAAGGCTACGCATAGAATCAAACCACGATGGTATTTTCTTTTAACCATATAAACCATCCCATAGCCAATAGCTAGTACAGCTAATATTCTAAAAACTGACAAGATAAGTTTTCCACTCTCACCGCCAAATTCCATTCCAAAAGCCATCCCATTGTTTTCTGTGAAATGAATTAAAGCTCTGTTGCCGATAAGCTTAAATTCTTGGCCTAATGTCATGTGAAGTTTAACCCAGAATTTGATAACCTGATCTAGAAATAAAACAGCGAGTATAAGGGAGAACGGTTTCGTATATCCTTTCATTTTAAAATATAGAAAGTAATTAGCCATCTTCACTAATAAGCATAAGCTTTATAGATAATGAAGATGGCTAATAGTCTTTGTTGTTTAATATTGTTTTAATTTGGCCTCCATACTAAGTGTAGTATGTGGTACGGCACGAAGACGTTCTTTTTGGATAAGTTTGCCAGTTTCTCTACAGATACCGTAAGTTTTGTTTTCAATTCTTACCAGGGCTGCTTCCAGATTATCAATAAACTTTTTCTGACGAGCAGCTAATTGGTTAATCTGTTCTTTTTCTAAAGTAGCAGATCCGTCTTCTAATGTTTTAAACGTTCCAGCAGTATCGTCCGTTCCGTTACTATTAGGGCTACTCAATGATTTTGCCAAAGAATTTAATTCTTCTCGGGCTACGCGGAGTTTTTCTAAGATAATTTCTTTAAACTCCTGTAGTTCTGCATCGCTATAACGTGTCTTTTCTGTGTTTTCCATTTTTCCGTTTTTTTACAAGAATCTAATTTGTTTGCAGAAACGCTCTATCATTCTGCACTTAGTATAAATTCTAAATCTTACACTTTTTCAATTAATACGTTTAACTCGGTTTCCTCTATTTCAACACGCTCTCCTACAGATAGGCTATCTTCAACTATAAATGAGTTGGCTAGTATCTCTGTGCTAATATAGGATAAATTATCTTTAATCGCATCAGCAATAATTGACCTATTGCTAATGGTGACGTTAATTTTATCTGTTACTTCAAATTTGAGATCCTTCCTAAGTGTCTGGATCCGATTTACCAATTCTCTAGCTATACCTTCGTTTTTAAGTACTTGCGTAATATTAATATCCAAGGCTACAGTGAGCTTATCTAAATTGGCTACCTGCCAACCTGCTACATCTTCTGCAATAATTTCGACATCCTCCAGTGTTAAGGTATAAGGTAAATTATTGAGCGCAAATGCCCCAGTTGTTTCTAATATATTTATTTCTGCTTCTCCAAACGACTGGATGGCACTCGCAACTAATTTCATATCCTTACCAACTTTTGGGCCAAGAATTTTAAAATTAGGTTTAATTTTTTTTCTAATAATGCCAGCGGTATCTTTTATGAATTCGATTTCCTTAATATTTGTCTCGGATAGAATCAGGTTTTTTACCTTCTCAACTTTCTCCCTAAATGCATCATCTAACACGGGAAGCAAAATTTTGTTTAGTGGTTGACGTACGTTGATGCCTGTTTTTTTGCGTAAGGATAGGGTTAGAGAGGAAATATCCTGCGCTAACATCATCCTTTCTTCTAATGCTTTATCAATAAAGGCATTATTAGTTTTGGGGTAGTTTGAAAGGTGTACGGATTCCGCAGTATCTTTTCCTGTTGCAGAGTTAAGATCTAAAAATAGCTGATCACTAAAGAACGGTGCGATAGGCGACATCAGTTTAGCTATCGTGTCCAAACAGGTGTAGAGCGTTTGATACGCCGAGATTTTATCTTCACTGTATTCTCCCTTCCAAAACCTACGGCGGCATAAACGCACGTACCAGTTGCTTAAATGTTCATCTACAAAATTTTGTATTGCTCTCGCAGCTTTGGTAGGTTCAAAATCATGATAATAACCATCCACCTCGGTAGCTAAGCTATTTAATAATGAAATAATCCAGCGGTCTATCTCTGGGCGTTTTTCATAGCTAATATCCGCTTCGGTATAACTGAATTTATCAATATTGGCATATAGTGCAAAAAAGGCGTAGGTATTATAGAGTGTGCCGAAAAACTTTCTCCGCACTTCTTCTAAACCTTCTTCATTAAATTTTAGATTGTCCCAGGGTGCTGCATTACTTATCATATACCACCGGGTAGCGTCTGCGCTATGTTTTTCTATGGTTATAAACGGGTCAACGGCATTACCTAAGCGCTTAGACATTTTGTTGCCATTCTTGTCTAAAACCAAGCCATTAGATACCACATTTTTAAAGGCTACCGAATCGCATAACATGGTAGCTATAGCATGTAAGGTGAAGAACCAGCCTCTTGTTTGGTCAACCCCTTCTGCTATAAAGTCGGCAGGGTAAGCACTTTCAAATCCGTCTTTAAATGGTAATTTGTCGCCTTTTACTAATTTACCGTAATCTAAACCCCACTGTGCATAAGGCATAGAGCCAGAATCAAACCAAACATCAATGAGGTCGGGTTCCCTAAACAGTTTCTGGTTATTGGCCGATACCAAAATAAGATCGTCAACGTAGGGTCTGTGCAGATCAAATTGATCCGTATCCAGTTTAACAAGGTATGTACGTAAATTGGCATTCTCTTCGTCATTTAAAATACCTGTTGTAAGACTGTAGCTAATTTGTTCGCGTAGTTCCGGAATAGAGCCAATGCAGATTTCTTCATTTTCATCTGCTGAGCGCCAGATGGGAAGGGGAGTACCCCAATATCTTGAGCGCGAAAGATTCCAATCTACTAAATTTTCTAACCAATTTCCGAATCTTCCGGTGCCCGTAGCTTCTGGTTTCCAATTAATGGTTTTGTTCAGCTCAACCAATCGGCTTTTAACCGCTGTGGTCTTTATGAACCAGCTATCCAATGGATAATAGAGTATTGGTTTGTCTGTTCGCCAGCAATGTGGATAACTGTGTTCGTATCGTTTTACATCAAAAGCCTTGTTCTCTTCTTTGAGTTTAATGGCAATGAGCACATCTGTAGGTTTGAAATCTGGTGCTTGCCTTTCCTGATCGCTGTAATATTCTTCTTTTACAAACCTTTTTGCAAAATCCGTTATTTCATTTACAAAGCGGCCTTGCTTGTCTACAATAGGTACATCTTTTCCGTTTTCATCTTTTACAAATACACCGGGAACACCGTTTTCCTTACAAGCTCTAAAGTCGTCGGCACCAAAGGTAGCAGCGGCATGTACAATACCAGTACCGTCTTCCGTAGTAACGAAATCGCCAGCGATAACCCTAAAGGCGTTTTGCTGTAGATCTTCATTGCTTACGTAAGGCAACAGCTGCTCGTATTTTAAGTTCAAAAGATCCGTTCCTTTAAATTCAGTCCCAATTTCCCATGGAATCAATTTATCTCCCTCTTTATAATCTTGAAAAGAAAGATCCTTAGCCTCCGCTTTAAAATATTTACCAATTAAATCTTTAGCCAGAACGAGGCTAACAGGTTCAAAAGTATAGGGATTAAAGGTACGAACCTTTACATAAGTTATGTTTTTACCAACTACCAATGCGCAATTCGCGGGCAGGGTCCACGGCGTGGTAGTCCAGGCAATAAAAGCAGTGTCTTCGCCTTGTTCCTCAAATAACTGGGGTATTAAAGGATGAATCTGATCTCTTAGTATCCGGAATTCTGCTACGATGGTGGTATCCTTAACGGGCTTATAGGTGCCGGGCTGGTTAAGTTCGTGAGAGCTTAATCCTGTACCTGCGGCAGGCGAATAAGGTTGAATGGTATAGCCTTTATATAATAGATCTTTTTTATAAAGCTCTTTAAGTATCCACCAGATGGTTTCTATATATTCGTTTTTATAGGTGATATAGGGGGCTTTTAAATCAACCCAGTAGCCCATTTTTTCGGTAAGATCGTTCCATACATCTGTATAGCGCATAACCTCGCGTTTACACGCAGCATTATATTCTTCTACAGAAATCTTTTTCCCAATATCTTCTTTGGTAATACCCAATGTTTTTTCAACAGCTAGCTCAATTGGAAGACCATGCGTATCCCATCCACCTTTTCTTTTAACCTGATAGCCTTTTAAAGTTTTGTATCGGCAAAAAATATCTTTAATGGTTCTGGCCATCACATGGTGTATACCGGGCATACCATTAGCGGATGGAGGCCCTTCGTAAAAGGTATATGGCTTTGTGGCAGGCCGACTTGTGATGCTCTTTTCAAAAATATTCTTTGCTTGCCAGCTAGCTAAGACGCTACTGCCTATATATGGTAAATTAAGTTGTTTATATTCCTTGTACATCAGCGTATTATTCCAGAAATTGAGGTTGCAAAGTTAAGATATTAACGTGAGAAGTGAAAGCATTTTGCTTAAGATCGATACTGTCATGTTTGTACTAGGTAAATTTTTTGGAATAAATAGCCATCAATTGATTATTTCTTATCTTTAACCAGCAATTTTGAGTTGTGATTTGTGAGTGTTAGCGTGATAAGCTCATAAAGCCAAAAGCTTTTGTGGCGTATGTTATAAGTTTTACGTTTTAAGTGTTATGTTTTAATCTAATATCTAATATCTCATGTCTAATATCTAATTATCTGAACTATGAACAAATATTTAAAACGGGGCATTATCGTTACGCTTTTAGGCATTTTATTATGTGCTTTTGGCCTATACCTGAAGGATATAGAAAGCGATTGGTATGGCTTTGTACTCATTGTGGGCGTAGTGGTTTTTGGCGTTGGTTTCGTTACGATTGTGTATAGCCTTATCAGAAAAATTGAACGCCGTAGTATATTAGAAGATCGGGCGGAGCAATTAGTACAAAATGAAGAGTAATAGGCGGTTTCTGTGCGCATTGGCAGCTGCTTGTCGAGGAATTAGAACTTCCTTTGAAAGTGAGCGGAATTTTAAAGTGCATAGTGTCTGTGCGGTTTTTGCCATTTTTCTAGGGATTTTATTAGAAATTAACCCATCGGAATGGCTTTGGATCTCTTTGGCTATCCTGCTGGTATTGGCTGCCGAACTCTTTAATACGGCACTGGAAGCGCTAACGGATCTTTCGTCACCTAGCTATCATGAGCTAGCGAAGAAAGCAAAAGATGCGGCGGCGGCCGGAGTGTTAATGGCTGCTATTTTCTCGTTAATCTGCGGAATAATTGTTTTTTTGCCTAAACTTGTGCAGTTGATAAATTCTTAAGTCGTGCTACATAAAACTAGAGGAATTGTTCTTAAGACCACTCCTTATGCAGAAAGCAGCGTTGTTGTACAAATCTTAACCGAAAGGTTCGGCATCCAGGCCTATCTCATTAATGGTGTTAAAAAAGCGAAGGCCAAGATTAATTTAAATATCTTGCAACCACTTCACCTGCTGGATTTGGTGGTATATCACAAAAACAGCGGAGGGCTACAACGGATTTCTGAAGCGCGGCAAGTGCCTCTTTTTCATCGTATTCCTTATGATATCATAAAAAGTTCAATTGCTTTATTTTTAAACGAGGTCATTTATAAAAGTATAAAACAACAGGAACCCGATGATGCACTGTTCGAATTTCTTTTCAATGCCATCTGTTGGTTGGATACATTTGAAAATACACCGGTAAATTTTCATCTCTATTTTTTACTTAAACTTACGAAATTTTTAGGTTTTTATCCTGCGCCACAAAAGCCGAAACAACAATTTTTTGATCTTAAGGAAGGTGTTTTTACCTCGTATCTACCTAATCATAGTTTGGTGTTACATGAGCCCCACACCTCACAGTGGGCGCTTATTCTAGCAAGCAATTTAATGGATTTGCCCACCGTTAAAATTCCTAATGCTGATAGAAGGATTCTCTTGCAAAAAATTGTAGATTTTTATCAACTTCATTTAGACACTATTGGAGAAATAAAATCGCTTGACATATTAGAAGAGGTGCTAGCTTTTTGATGGCTAATTTATTTTGAGGTATAAGGAAATTAAGCTTACCTTTAACCCAGATTCCGCATTAGGAATTTAAACGAAATGACATTTCCACAATAGCCATGAAAGACCGATGAAGCCATATCGGAGTATGGTGATAGCGGTGTTGAACACGAAGTCTCATGGGTGCCTTTAAGAGATAAGAATTACACGAATAGATGGATATAAAGGAGAATGGCATTGCAGTAAATAAGCTAATGCGGATTTGGGTTTAACATCATTAAATAAAACACAAATTAAAGCCTATGAAATTTGGCCAGGTAGAAAATCCCGAGGCAATAGATTTTAAATTGCCGCCAACTCCTTCAGATACCATACACTTATTGGAGGAATCAAAAAATAATCATGCTTTCGAGGTTTATGTAGGTTGTGCTAAATGGAATAAACAAGACTTAAAAGGCTTTTATCCACGTGGAACTAAAGATGAACTGACTTATTACGCAACACAGTTTAATGCTATTGAACTGAACGCGACTTTTTATAACTCACCCAGCAAGGAGCAGGTACAGGTTTGGAAGGATAAGACGCCCGCTGATTTTAAATTTTTTCCGAAACTGCCTAATCAGATCAGTCATTTTAGGCGGTTACTGAATGTTAAGGAACCAACAATTGCTTTTTGCGATGCGGTTAGCCAATTTGAAGAAAAGCTCGGCATGGTATTCCTTCAATTGCATGATAACTTTAAGCCCGATCAATTTGAACGTCTAAAGGCTTATGTAACCGATTTTCCTAAAGGAATTCCGCTGGCGGTAGAGGTGAGAAATCAAGAATGGTTTTTAAATAAAAATGTCTTGGGGCAGTATGCAGCGCTGTTGGAGCGTGCTCAAGTATCAAACGTAATAGTGGATACAGCGGGTAGGAGAGATATGTTACATATGCGTTTAACCAGTCCACAAGCATTTATCCGTTACGTAGGAGCAAACCACTCCAGTGATTATAAAAGGTTAGATGATTGGGTAGAGCGGATTAAAGAATGGCGTGATGCAGGCTTGCAATCCTTGTACTTTTTTGTCCATCAGAATATAGAAAAAGAATCACCACTGCTTTCTGCTTATTTCATCGAAAAGCTTAATAAGGCTTTTAACTTGAGTTTAAAGGCTCCGAAAGGCAGCGGCGCTGAAGAGCAAAAAACCCTTAAATTAGAATAATATGGGCTGATTTTGCTAATATAAAGGATTTTGCTAATAGAATTCAATGTTACTAGCAAGATCCTTCATATTACCAGTAACATTGTTGATTTAGCAAGTGATATGCTATGTGGTTTAATTGTGAGAAACGCTACCTCGGGTTAGAATCTCTTATTCAATTCATCCTGTAAGCGCCGGTTTAATTTCTGTTCTCGTTCCATTGCTTTCTTGCGATGCTGTTCAAATTCGGCGCGAACTTCTTCTAAAGTTTTCTTAGCATCGGCCGTAATGGTATGATTTTGTTTAAAACGGTAAATATAAAAGATTAATATGACGATCAACAAACTAATTAAGCTCCATACTAGTGTATTATAGGCGCTTTTCGATAGCAACATACCTAAAAAGCTAACGCTTTCTTTTTCCTCTTTTGTTACTTTAAGCTCCTGAATGGTTTTTGCTAAGCTATCTTGAAGTGAAGCAACTTCACTGTCATGTGTGCTTAACGTGGCGTTAATATTCATTAACTTAGCTTGCATGCTTTGTAGCGAATCAATAACGTTATTCTTTAGCTTTTCTAAGGATGTTTTTTTGATTACTTTATAATCTTGATAATTATTTGAGGTGCTGCTGAGATAGTCGAATTGACTCACAATAGAACCTGTATTTAAACTTTTCTGAATGTCGGTTTGCAAAGTCCTAGGCTGATTTACTTTAGTAGGCTTTGGCGATTGCTCTTGTGCGTTAACGGTATTAAGTAGAGAAAAAAATAGCGCAATAAGAGAAATTTTTAGTTTTTGCATAAGTATTATAAATAGCGTTATATATTTTAACTTTGGCAAACTTATATAAAATGCCTCTTAATTGCAATTAACTGAAGGCGACGTTGCCATGTTTATGTTTTTCCAATAAAGATAGTTCTAAATAATTCATTAAGTATGAAATATTTAGAACTATTATGCTTAAATAGTTAAAAAATATTTTGCAATATAAAGGAACAACTCTATATTTGCAGTCCCAAAAGGAAATAAATCCTTTAAAAAATAACGGAGGCTTAGCTCAGCTGGTTCAGAGCATCTGCCTTACAAGCAGAGGGTCACTGGTTCGAATCCAGTAGCCTCCACTAGGAATAAGATATTTTTGGGAGCTTAGCTCAGCTGGTTCAGAGCATCTGCCTTACAAGCAGAGGGTCACAGGTTCGAATCCTGTAGCTCCCACTTTTTGAAAGCCGTTTTCTCGCAGGAAAGCGGCTTTTTTCGTTAAGCCAAATTTAATACGTGCATTTAGAATAAAGCTGTTCAGCAAATCGACAAATCTTTTTACTGTAAAACCACCGATTAATAGCTAATTCTCGAAGCCGGTCAAAAATAAGGGGGTGAGCTGTTGCTAACGGCTATATTCCTGCTAAAGAAACCGATACTTTAAATGTAGACTTTTCCTGCAAAATGGAAAGGCCATTGCAATATCATTTTGGAAAACAGCAAAACGCTTTTCATATTTAAGCATGAACTTTACCAAATAACAAGAAAAATCATTTTAAATTTTGATTTATCATTCATTTGTAATACTTTTAAAATTCCAATTGCAAACCTAAAGGTTAATGAAAAGCAGCTTCATCCAATATGAAGCTGCTTTTTTTCTTGGCACAAAATTTGTATTAATATAGGCGTTGGAGGCTATAAGCTTCCACTTAATAACAAAGTCTTTTCATAATTTAGGTTTATAATTGGTTAGGTAAAGCCTTGATGCTCATCATCAAGGCTTTTTTTATGAATGCTAATGTCCGTTCTGTTGTTAAAATGGATAGTGTAAATTATTTATTTTTACAATTGAGAAGTTATTTCAGTAGAGAGGGGTTTTACTGCCGAACGGTAACGATGAATAAGTTCGCCATGCTCATCTATTAAAAATTTTTCGAAATTCCATTTAATATCCCCACTGAAATCAGGGTTATTTGTTTTTGTCAAATAATTAAAAATAGGGCTAATGTCTTCCCCTTTAACACTGCTTTTTTCGGCTAACAGAAAAGTAACACCGTAGTTCTTTTCGCAAAAACTTTTTATATCTTCATTATCACCAGGTTCCTGACCGCCAAAATTGTTAGCGGGAAAGCCGATTACAACTAATTTATCTCCGAACTTTTTCGAAAGCTCTTCGAGTTCCTTATATTGTGGTGTAAAACCACATTTTGATGCGGTATTCACCAACAATAGTTTCTTACCTTTAAACTGACTTAAGTTGATATTTTTCCCATCTATCGATGTAAACGAAAACTGATAGATGTTTTTAGCTGGGGGGGTAATGAGCGTACTCATCAATATTATTAATAGCGTTTTCATGTTTTATTTATTTAACGGTTTCTCTTTCTATAACGAAGTTAAATAATTCTTCAATAGGCTGCTTAATTATTTTTCCAATTTGTACGGCATATTGATCACAAACAGTTCTAAGATGGTCGCTAAAATAGTAGGCAATAGAACCAACAAAATGAAAAAGATGATCTTGATAATCTGGAAAAAGTAAAATATTTGTTTTTACGAACTCTTCAAAGCCTCGATGCAATAAGCCTTCAATGTAAGGATGAGCTTGATTAGTTTCCATAAATGGAGCAAATGACGCTAGATAGGTATTAGGGGAATTGCGTTGATAAACGTTTTTAATAACGATTTCCTTGTTGATCCGATAAGTAGCCTCAAACTTTTCTGCTAACTCTTCAGGAAAAGATCCATACAAAAAAGCGGTTAATAATTTTTTTCCAAACCAGGTGCCAGATCCCTCATCACCCAAAACAAAGCCTAATCCCTGCCTTGTAGGCCTTACATGTTCGCCGTCAAAAAAGGTAACGTTGGATCCGGTTCCTAAAACCGCAGTATAGCCGCTATCATTACCGCAGGTTGCATAAGCGGAACCGATGAGGTCCGTTTCGATAGAAACAAAAGCATGTCTAAATAACTGCGATAATGCATTTGAAACCAGCTCACGCCTATCGGGATTCGTACAGCCCGAACCAAAGAAATAAAGTTCAGTAACTTCATCGGCATAGGGTATAATCTCAACTATGTTTTGTATAATCTTTACAATCTCTTTCTCGGTAATAAAAAACGGATTTAAACCTCTTGTCCTGAATGTTAAAGGGTCACTGTTTGGAAGTGCTAGCATCCAATCAGATTTATATGATCCGCTATCTACAACTAATATCATGTGTTATAAGTTTGACAGGTCTTATTGCGTAATGTACAAACTTAGATAAAATTGGTTTTATATACAATTTATTAACCTAGTCCTAATTTAAAGTAAGTGAACCAGCAATTTGCTTTAACCCAATTTCTGCCATTTTCGCCTCATATTGCGCACTACTAAAGCGAACGCTGGCGTCAACATAATTTCTTTGTGCTTCTCTGAATTCAAGCGGTGTAATACTTCCTAATTTATATTTATCCAGTGTGATATCCATGTTCTGTTTAGCTATCAATTGGTTGCTCTTCTCTTTTTTTACAAGTTCTAAGTTCACCAGGTAAGTTTGATAGGCTGCAGCTAGTTCGGAAAGAATGGCCTGATTTGTTTTTTCTAAGTTTATGCTGGAATTCTCTATGGCAAGTTCTGCATTTTTTTCATTTCTTTTTTGCAGAAATCCATTAAATATATTTAGAGAGGCAGATGCGCCATAACTAAAACCATTGCCTCGGTTTTTAGTAGCAAAACCTAACTCAGCAGTTGTTCTAGTCCGAGTATAAGCAGAGTTGATATTAATAGAAGGATAACGCTGGCCCTTGACTTCTTTCAGGCTCAATTGAGCTATTTTTCTATTAATGAGTGCTGCCTGTAAATCTGGATTGTGTTGCAGCGCAAGATTCATGAGGTGATCATATTTAAGATCGTTTTCGATATCAATACTGTCCGATATATCAAAAACCGTGTTCACGTCACGTGCGAGTATTTCGTTCAATTTGATTTTAGTATTGCCTAATAGTACATTTTGTCGCATAAGATTGGTTGTATCGGTATTTAAATCTACCTTAGAAGCTAGTACTTCTAATTTCGATGCCCGGCCAATCTGATAGCGGTTTTCGGCCATTTCCAGTCTATATTTCGACAAATCGAGTGCTGTGCTTAATGCCGTAAGCTGCTGCTTTTGCTGTACAAGATCAAAATACTGGCTAACAACGTCAAAAACGGTTGATAGTATCGCCTGCTTTAAATTAGTTTCACCTAACTTTTTTAATTCTTTAAGTTGATCATATCTAGCAAACATTTGAAATCCATCAAAAATTGTCCAGTTAAGGTTGGCGCCGTAGGCTAATGAGGTGCTTTTAGCGCCGTTTAACGAACGGGTCTCTCCGCTTAATAAAGTTTGTGTAGTATTTTGAACAGCTGCAGAAGTAGACACATCACCAGTAATGTTAGGCAACATACCTGCGTTGGCAATATTGGTGTTGTTTTCTGTTACAGCTAGGTCATTGCTTACTAATCGGATATCATAATTTTGCTTAAGCGCAATAGCTATAGCGTCTTCCAACGTAAGCATATCTTGGGAAAACACGAATTGAGGTATATTTATCAGAATAAGTAGATAGAATAATTTCTTCATAAATAAAAGCTACATTTTATACCGTTGGTAAGGTGTTTCTCTGTTCTTGTTGTTCAATTGCTTCGGCTTCTTTAAGATCTAAATTTTCTTTGTACCGGCGCGACCATAAAGAATAAACGGCAGGGATTACAAATAGGGTAAGAATAAGAGCAAATATAGTTCCGCCAACGATAACTACACCCATACCTATCCTACTTGTGGCTGCCGCACCTAAAGCAAGGGCAATAGGAAGGGCGCCTAAAGCTATGGCAAAGCTTGTCATTAATATAGGGCGTAAACGGGCTTCTGAAGCCTCTAAAATGGCCTCTTTGACTGATCTTCCTTCTTCTTTCAGCTGGTTGGCAAATTCTACTATCAAAATGCCATTTTTCGTTACTAGACCAATAAGCATAATGGTCCCAATCTGGCTGAATACGTTCCAGCTTTCGCCCGTAATCCACAAAGAAAGCAGAGCTCCTGCAACAGCCATTGGTACTGTTAGAATAATGATAAATGGATCTAAGAAACTCTCAAATTGTGCGGCAAGGATTAGATATACCAATAACAACGCTAAGCCAAAAGCAAACATCGTGTTTGAGCCACTTTCTCTAAAGTCTCTGGATTCTCCACCTAAATCTGTTGAAAAACTGTCGTCTAAAACTTTTGCGGCTATTTTATCCATCGCATCAATACCTTCCCCCAAACTTACACCTGGCGCTAAACCGGCGGAAACTGTAGCCGACATGAATCGATTATTGTGGTAAAGTTGTGGTGGACTGGATCGCTCTTCAATCGTTACTACATTATCGAGCTGTACAAGTTTACCGTCGCTGCTCCTTACAAAAATCGAAGCCAAATCAACAGGGGAACTTCTATCGACATCATCAAATTGACCTATTACCTGATATTGCTTGCCATTCATAATAAAATAGGCAAAACGCTGGCCGCTTAACGATAATTGGAGCGTCTGCGCAACATCTAACACAGATACTCCTAGACTTTGTGCCTTATCGCGGTCAATATTAATGTTTAATTCCGGACGATTAAACTTAAGATCGATATCTACAATAGAAAAGGCAGGGTCATTGTTTGCTTCATTCATGAACTCAGGAATTTTTTCGCGGAGTTTTTCAAATGTTGGTGCCTGTATAATATATTGTATCGGTAATCCTCCCCTTCGGTTAACCGATATGGTAGGTTGTTGCGTAACGAAGGTTCGAGCCTCTGTGTATTTTTTGGTTTGTTTGGTTAATGCTTCCGTGATTTCACTTTGAGACCGCTCGCGTTTTTGTGGAGATACTAGTGAAATGCGCATCCTTCCGCTATTGATGGAAGCTGATCCAAAACCGGGTGAGGTAATTACCAAATTAACCGATTTTTCAGGTACAGAATCGTTTACTAATTGTGATAACTCGTTCATGAAGCGACCCATATATTCGTATGAGCTTCCTTCTGGTGCAGTAACATTGACACTTACTATACTTCTATCTTCGTAAGGAGCTGTTTCCTTTTTTAAATGCCCCCAAAAAAACACAATAAGACCAAAGCAAATAAGCAATATGGGAAAGCTAAGCCACTTATACCGTAAAAATGCAGTTAAGGTTTTACCGTAACCCGTGGTCATTTTTTCAAAATAGGGTTCGGTCAATTCGTAAAAACGCGAATGTTTAGGCCCTCCTTTTTTCATGAGATAGGCGTTAAGCATAGGCGTAAGCGTTAACGAAACAAAAGCAGATATAAGAACGGCAGAAGAAATTACTACTCCAAATTCCCTAAATAACCTCCCTACAAATCCTTCTAAAAACATTACCGGTAAAAAAACCGCTGCAAGGGTCACCGAAATAGAAATAACCGCAAAGAAAATTTCATTGGAACCTTTTATTGCGGCTTGTATAGGCGTCATTCCTTCTTCTACCTTTTTGTAAATATTTTCGGTAACAACTATACCGTCGTCTACAACGAGTCCTGTTGCTAGTACGATAGCCAATAAGGTTAGTACATTAATGGAAAATCCAAAAATGTACATAATGAAAAAGGTTGCAATTAAAGATACCGGAATATCAATGAGCGGTCTGAATGCAATACCCCAGTTTCTAAAAAATAAGTAAATAATTAATATAACCAGTACTAATGCAATTCCTATCGTTTCGGCAACCTCCGTTACAGATTTTTTAATAAATAATGTGTTATCCAGGGCTACACCAACTTGAATGTCTGAAGGGATTTCATTCTTAATCTGCTCTACGCGTTTGTATAAAGCATCTGCAATTTCTATATAGTTAGTTCCCGGCTGAGGGATAATAGCAAGTCCAACCATGGGAACCCCAGACTCTGTCATACTGGTCTCTAAGTTTTCCGGGCCTAAAACAGCTTTTCCGATATCGCTGAAACGAATTATCCGGTCACCATCGGTTTTAACAATTAAGTTATTGAAATCATTCTCCGTTGTTAAATTGCCAGCGGTCTTTACGGTTAATTCTGTATTCGCTCCAGTTATTTTGCCTGAAGGAAGCTCTACATTTTGTAAGGTAAGTGCATTACGCACATCTAAAGGGGTTAAACCATAGGCTGCTAAACGCATGGGGTCAATCCACATGCGCATAGCATAGCGCTTTTGTCCCCAAATTTGTACGGTACTTACGCCAGGTAAAGTCTGCAAGCGTTGGGCGATAACATTTTCTGCAATATCGTTTAAATCTAATTCGTTTCGGGTTTCACTTCTTACAGTCAAAGTAATAATCGGCTCCGAATCGGCATCTGCTTTAGAAACCACTGGCGGGGCGTCAATATCTTCTGGTAAACTGCGTAGTGCTTGCGAAACTTTGTCTCGTACGTCATTTGCCGCTTCTTCTAGGTCTTTACCTAAAATAAATTCAACATTTATGCTACTGGCACCCTGATTACTGGTTGAAGATATATTTCGAATGCCATCTATTTGATTAATGGATTTTTCTAAGGGCTCTGTAATTTGCGATTCTATAATTTCAGGATTGGCACCTGCATAATTTGTTCGTACAGAGACTATAGGGGGGTCAATCGAGGGGAATTCCCGTATGCCTAAAAAAGTGTATCCAATAACACCAAATAAAATCAGTATAAGATTCATCACAATGGTGAGAACCGGGCGTTTTATACTAATGGTTGATATACTCATGATTTAGGGATTTAGCTTAACATGAACACTCATTCCATCTTTTAAAGACATAATACCTGAAGTAAGTACGGTATCACCCATGGCTATTCCTTCATTGACAAGAATATCCGTGCTGGTTCGGCTATCTGTCTCAACATTTACTGCTGATGCTTTTCCACTCTTATATAAGAAAACCTGTTTTCCATCTTGTACTGGAATTACAGCTTCGGTAGGAATAAGGATAGCTTCTTTAATCATATTTATAGGCAATTCAACCCGAGCAAAGGAGCCGGGATATAATTCACCTTTATCATTTGCAGCTAAAGCCTTTATTTGTACTGTTCGGGTAAGTGCATCTATGCCGGGCTCGATGGCATAGATTTTAGCATCATAGTGTTTGTTAGAACCGCTTACACTAAAACTTAATGGCTGCCCCTCTTTAATTTGGGCGGTGTATTTTTCTGGGACAGAAAAGGCTATTTTTATAGGATTAGTACTTACTAAGTTGGCTACTATGGTTGTAGGAGTTAAATATTCGCCGGCTGAAATGGATCTTAATCCAATTTTACCGCTGAAAGGAGCCCTAACTTTAGTTTTTGCTATTTGCGCTTCAATAAGTTGGGTTTGTGCTTTGGCAGACTGCAAATCTGCATAAGCAACATCGTTTTCTTGGGTGCTTATTGCTTCTTTTTCTAACAGTAATGCCGCTCTTCGGGCGTTATCTTCAGCTAATTTTTCCTGTGTTTGTTTTTGAAGCAATTGTGCTTGAAGTTCTGTGTCATCTATATTAAACAAGATTTGCCCTTTTTGTACATAAGAACCTTCTTGAAAATATAGATTACGGATAATGCCGGAAACTTCGCTCCTTATTTGCACCTGTTCATTAGGTTCGATGCTGCCAGACGCAGTAAGCGCATTGGAAAAACTCTTCGGTTTGACTATTATTGCTTTTACTTCAATTGGGGCGCCTTTAGGTGCTTCTACGGGCGCTTCTATTTTACTTTCTTTTTTGCTCGAAAATTTATAAGCGGCAAAAGCAACTATGCCAATTATAATAATTAAGTAAATATACTTTTTCTTCATTCAGGAAAAATTACTGTGTTTTAGTGTGCTATTCTTTATACAAGTGTATCGTGTATCGGTAAATAAATAGTTGATCTGACGGATTCTATCCTCTAACAAGGGTTAAAGATAATATTAATTGCGAAAGTGTTTTGCAACATTATTGATGTTAAGTCGATAGGAACTAAGATTGAACTTAAAAATAGGGGTATACTTGCCTAAATTGTTACATTTGTAAATAATCGTTTTACCTATGAAATTTTTCTTCTTTGAACAAATAAATGTATATAAGCTAAGCCAAGCCCTCTTGAATGCCGCCAAAACTAAACAAAAACTATAAAAAATTCGTGAATAGCGGATAGCCACAAAAACACATTATACACACATGAATATTTTTTTTATTAAAACTTTTAGCCTTTTATTTTTTATGACTACCGTTATGTTTTCCCCTGCGTTTGCCGAAACCCCCATAACTTTTGAAGTCTCTTTTAAAGAACCACAAGCACATTACGCCGATGTGGAAATGAACATTACCGGCCTTGAGGAGAGCTATGTAGATGTAAAAATGCCAGTTTGGGCTCCGGGTTCTTATTTGGTAAGAGAATTTTCGAAGAATGTTGAAGGTTTTGAGGCCTTGGATGCTTTAGAAAAACCGCTGAAAAGCCAAAAGATAAATAAAAATACTTGGCGAATTTTTAACGGTGAAACAAAGGATATAAAGGTAAAATATAGAGTGTATGCCTTCGAAGTTTCGGTTAGAACGAGTTTTATAGACGCTACCCACGCATTTTTGTCGCCAACAGGAATATTTATGTATGTAGATGGTCAATTGAACAGATCTGCCCGGATTACCGTTAAACCCCACGATACATGGACAAAAGTTTCTACTGGATTGGAACCTGTACAGGGCAAAGCTTTTACCTATATCGCCGCAGATTTTGATGTTTTATTTGACTCGCCGCTTGAAATAGGCAATCAGGATACTTTTGAATTTACAGCAGCAGGGGTATTACACGAAGTAGCGATGTATGGGGGCGGAAATTATAACAAGGAAAAATTAAGCAGGGATATGGCCAAGATTGTAACGCAGGCTACCGCAGTATATGGCGAGAATCCGAATAAGCGGTATGTGTTTATTGTGCACAATTATCAATCTGGAGGCGGCGGATTAGAGCATTTAAATTCTACGGTTTTAGGCGCTTCAAGGTTTGGTTACGGAACAGAGAGTGGTTATCGTTCTTTTTTAAGTCTTGTTGCTCATGAGTATTTTCATCTGTGGAATATAAAGCGGTTACGTCCGGAAGCTTTAGGACCTTTTGATTACGACCGTGAAAATTACACCACAGATTTGTGGATTGGTGAAGGGTTTACCGCTTATTATGATAACCTGCTGATTCAGCGTGCAGGTTTTAATTCGGAGGCGGGCTACCTACAAGCGCTGGCGGGAGATATAGCGGCTGTAGAGAATCGTCCCGGAAACCACATACAACCACTTAGTGAATCGAGTTTTGATGCCTGGATTAAATATTATCGTCCGGATGAAAATTCGTTAAATAGTGTAGTGTCTTACTACAGTAAAGGGGCCTTAATGGCCATGATTATGGATCTTAAAATACTAAAAGCAACAAAAGGCGAAAAAGGCTTAGATCATGTAATGCAAGAGGCCTATCGTAAATTTTATAAAGAGAAGAATAAAGGATACAGTGATACCGATTTTAAAGAACTGGCAGAAAAAGTAGCCGGAATTTCACTGGATGATGTCTATGCTTTAGTAAATACGGCTACTTCGCCCAATTATAATAAATACTTAGCATATGTTGGGTTAACATTAAGTAATCTCAATGAAGGATTCGAAATACCTGATATTGGCACAAAGACAACAAATGCTGAAGGGAAGCTAATGGTTCAAAATGTGTTGCGTGGAAGTGGGGCGTGGAACAGTGGAATAAATGTTAAAGACGAATTAATTGCGGTAAATGGTTACCGTATTGATGCCCAGGGCAAAGAGCTGGATAGGGTGCTTCAAACAAGCAATATTGGGGATAGTCTTGCCATATTAATTGCCCGGGATGGAATATTAAAAGAAATAAAGGTTGAGGTTGGTACCAATAAAGCTGGTAAATTTTTGATAGAACCTATACAAAATGCTTCTACAGAACAACAAGATTTACGAGAAAAGTGGCTGATGGAAAGATAAGAAAAAGGGTATTAAAAGGCGTGTAATTGCTCCTTTTAATACCCTCTTTTATACGTTAAAATGCAAAACGAATAGATAAGCCAAAACCTGCAAAGTCTACACCCGTATTGTCTGGAGCAAACCTAATTTCTGGTTTCCAATCCAGCGATAGATCAATCGGAGCGCCATCAATCTTATAATCTAAACCTAATGCGCCATCTATGCTAAACGCCGCACCACTATTGTCGGTTACTTTATTTTTGTACGTACCTATACCGGCTCCACCCCCATAATACCACCTCAAGCCTGGCGCACTATCAATAGGGTTATGGATCTCATATAAACCCACAAACTTAAAAGTTGAATACTTGTTGTTAGAACGGAAATTTAAAATCACATCGATTGCATTCTGGTCCTGTAAAAAAGTTTTAAATGTTATCCCATTTGCAACCCCAAACCGGCCACCAATTGCACTTTTGTAATCATGCCCCTCTATTGCCTGTGCGTTAATTCGAAAGGAAATAGTTGATAAAGCAAAAGCACATAATACTGTAAACAGTAATTTTTTCATATAAGTACAAATCTTTAATTAAAATAGCAAGTAACCCGTATACTTACCCGGTGCCAAAGTTAAGCTTTTCTAGCTATAAATTAAGGTCTAAATGGCAAATGAGAAATTGATCCACACCTTCATTTTTCCTTACCAATACTTGCATATATAAAAGCATTTTGACTAACCTTGATATAAAAACAATTTTTGATTGATTTTATTGTGTTTTAAAATATTAAACGATAGGTATACGATTGGGGATTTGCTGCTAAGGGTAATATTTATTGACTAAGGGCACACAGTACACAAATTTTTTTGTTTATCTTTAAGAAGTCTTGCTTTTACCGATTGTAATTAAAATAGCGTCGTTATGACAGAAATAGTTCGTGTTTTTGATTTGTTAACGCTTTATAGGTCGAAATACGCCCATAAAACGATGGTCGTTGGAAAAACTAAAGGTGAGTGGATAGCCTATAAAACGGATGAGTTTCTGGAAACTACAGATAACCTAAGTCGAGGCCTAATAGCCCTTGGAATTCAAAAGGGGGACAAAATAGCTGTTATGTCTGCCAATAGGCCAGAATGGAACTTTTTAGACTTTGCCATCAGTCAAATCGGAGCGGCTACGGTACCACTATACCCTACCTTGTCCGATCATGATCTCGGCTATATTTTAGCTGATGCTGACGTTAAAATGGCTTTTGTTGGAACGGCAGACCTTTGTAAGAAATTCAAGACTATTCTAAAAGGACACGCGGCTATTCCAATTTATATATTTGATGAAGTAAAGGGAGAGAAGTACTGGAAGGAACTTGAAACACAAGGTGCTTCCTTAAATACGGATTTAAAGGCATATCAAGACGCAATTACGGCGGATGATTTATTAACATTGATTTATACTTCAGGAACCACAGGTAGCCCTAAAGGCGTATGCCTTTCACATAAAAATCTGGTGAGTAATTTTACAGATTGCTCGCATCTATTACCTTCGAATTATAAAACGGCCCTCAGCTTTTTACCTTTGTCGCATATTTTTGAACGCATGGTTATTTACCTTTATTTCTATAAAGGGATAACCATTCATTATGCAGAAAATATGGATACAGTTGTTGAAGATATCAATGCTGTTAAACCAAATGGGTTTACTACTGTACCCCGGGTATTAGAGAAAGTATATGATAAGATTGTGGAGAAGGGTAAATCGCTAACCGGATTGCAACGAGCCATATTTTTCTGGGCATTAAATCTTGGGTTAAGTTTTAAAGAACCGTATCACCAAACGTTTTTCTATAAATTAAAATTATGGCTCGCAAGAGCGCTTGTTTTTAAAAAGTGGCAAGCAGCCCTCGGTGGAAATATAGTGGGGATCATTAGCGGAGGCGCCGCATTACAAGAACGTTTGGCACGAGTGTTCTGGGCAGCGGGAATTCCAGTATTAGAAGGATATGGATTAACCGAGACTTCTCCGGTTATTGCCGTAAATAATTTTGAACCTAGAGGATTAAAATTCGGATCAGTTGGTAAAGTCTTAAAATCTGTTGAAGTAAAAATCGCGGAGGATGGTGAAGTGCTCTGTAAAGGCCCTAATGTTACTACAGGATATTATAACAATGAGGAAGCCACAGCCGAGACTTTTGACAAGGACGGATATTTCAAGACTGGCGATATAGGAGAATTAACACCCGACGGTTTTCTACGAATTACCGACAGGAAAAAGGAAATGTTTAAAACCGCCGGAGGAAAATATGTTGCACCTCAAGTGATAGAAAATAAATTAATGGAATCTACGCTAATAGCCCAGGTGATGGTTATAGGCGAAGGTAAAAGGTTCCCTGCCGCACTAATTGTCCCTTCGTTCGATGAATTAAAAAAATGGGCAAAGGTAAAAGGCATTAAAGGCAATGAGATAGCAGACTTGGCGAAAAATCAACAGGTGCTGGCGAAATATCAACAAATATTAGATAAGGCTAATGGCGGCTTTGGACACTGGGAGCAGGTGAAAAAATTCGCATTATTAACCAATGAATGGAGTATAGATGGCGGAGAATTGACACCAAAATTAAGTTTGAAAAGAAAAGCGATATTGGAAAAAAATGCAGTTGTCATTAAAGAAGTCTACGGAGAAGAGGACGACCTAAAAGACAGTAATGCAGATGAACCAAAGCAATAGCGTTTCGTTCGTTACTACCTTGGTTTCTTCATAGCCCTATTTGCTCTTGCAGTGGCTATTTCAAGTTTATATTGATACCACCGCTCTTTAAATATTTTTCGCATTGTATTGTCGAAATGTCTGGTGATAACTAAGTTTCTAAAACCCTTCCATTTATCCATCCGTTTAGCTGGTAAAGCCCTAACGCTAATGGAATAGCCCTCAGTTACGTATTGGATGTAATGCCAGTATCCAGAAGGCATCAATAAGGTTTCGCCCGGATGGATTTCAGCTTCATAGCCGTCAAGGTATTTAAGTGCAGGGTATTTGTTATAGTCAGGATTTTTTAGATTGGCTATACTATGAAAATTATACGGCAGCCTATACATTAAATCCGATTGATTTAAAGGAAAAAGCCAAATCCTTTTTATCCCTTTGTACTGCGTGATAAAAACATTCGACATATCGATGTCAAAATGGTTTCTTGTACTTGAACCTTCGCCTCCAAAAAATAAAAAGGGTAGCCATTTCAATACTTTTCCGCCAGTAAGATCATTATAGATGATGTCATGATTTAACTCAGGTTGAAGTTTCATTAAGTTAAATAGGAATATTCTAAGATCAGTGGGCTCCCGCTCTATTAAATCTAAGTATTCAGAAAATTTCATTTTGGCTACCGGAGCACTTTTTGCACGGTCATTGGAAGAATCTTCCTTGCCATACAACGCAATAATATGATCGCCAGCAATCTTTTTAAAGTAATCGTAATTCCATTTGCTGAAAGCTGGGCTATCTTTACGCACAAAATCTTCCAATATAACCGGAATCCCTTTGTTGAAATACTGATCGAGGAACTCTGCCGAGCTTAATCCTGAACGCTTATCTGTCTTTTTTAGTTGCACTGCTATATAGGTTACTACGTCTACTTGCAAACTTATAAATTCTTTTGCAAACTTAGACAATCTTTCTTCGCATGAAGATTACACGAACCGGATATAAAAAAAACGTAACATTTTCTTCCCTAAAAGGAAGAAGCAATTGCCCTTATCGCTGATTTTAGCCAATACTTTACCCTGATGAAAAAGCGATGTAAAAGCAAGAAAACTCTTGCTTGTTAGGAATTTTAAGATTAAATTTGTTATGCAAGCATAATAAACTATGAATCAGGATAATACAATAGATTACTACTTGAAAACTACTTGGCAATCAATGGCGAGTAAATATAACCAACTGACGGCTAAACACGGATTTACGCAAGCTACAGGATATGTGCTGATCAATATAAGAAAGGAGGGCACTGCTGTAACGCAAATTGCGGCACTTTTGGGCGTGAAATCCACTAGTTTATCACGTATGTTAAGCGGAATGGAGAAACAGGGCTTAATTTATAGAAAAGCGGATGAAAAAGATAAACGATCCGTACGTGTTTTTTTAACACAAGAAGGACAAGAAAAGAGGGGAATAGCCAAAGATATTGTACGTGCGTTTAATAATTACCTGGATAGTCATATTAAAGACATAGAACGACAGAAACTTATAGATACATTAAAACGTTTAAATGAATTGGCTGTTAAATATACACCAGATGAAAGTGAATAGTGATTTTTCTTGACAGCTAAGTTTTTTATTGATGTATGGCCTAAATTAAGATTAAGTATGATAAATAAAAGCATAAAAAAAGTGGCGGTGTTAGGTTCAGGTGTTATGGGATCGCGTATTGCCTGTCATTTTGCTAATATAGGCGTTTCCGTTCTGCTGCTAGATATTATTCCAAAAGAATTAAATGCTGTAGAACAGGCCAAGGGACTGACTATGGCTGATAAGCAAGTTAGAAACCGTATTGTTAATCAGTCCTTAGAAACCGCAATAAAAACCAATCCTTCTCCTATATTTAGCAAGAAGTATCTTCAGCGTATCCAAACAGGCAATTTTGAGGATGATATGAAGGATATCACCCATGTAGATTGGGTGATAGAGGTTGTTGTTGAGCGATTGGATATTAAAAAAGAGGTATTTGACAAAGTCGAACAGTATAGAAAGCAAGGTACTTTAATTACTTCCAATACTTCAGGTATACCTATTCATTTAATGGCCGAAGGTAGAACCGATGATTTTAAGCGAAACTTCTGTGGTACGCATTTCTTTAATCCCCCGCGTTATTTACGCTTATTAGAGATCATACCTACCCCAGATACTGCCGATGAGGTAGTAGATTTTTTACTAAATTATGGAGACAAGTTTTTAGGGAAGACAACGGTTTTATGTAAAGATACTCCTGCCTTTATAGGAAACAGGATAGGTGTTTATTCCATGTTGGCCGTAACGCATCTTATTGAGCAGCTTGATTTAACCATTGAGGAGGTTGATAAATACACTGGCCCCGCTATGGGCCATCCAAAGTCTGCCACTTTTAGAACATCTGATGTTGTTGGCTTGGATACCATGATCAACGTAGCCAATGGATTGTATGAGAACGCTCCGCAGGACGAAGCAAGAGCCTTATTTAAACTGCCCAATTATATTGATAAGATGGCAGAGAATAAATGGCTAGGAGAGAAAACGAAGCAAGGCTTTTACAAAAAAATAAAAGACGAGCAAGGGAACAGTGAAATCCTTGTACTTGATTTAAAATCGCTGGATTATAGAAAGCAAAATAAAGTCAAGTCGACAACGCTCGAAGAAACAAAAAAAATCGACGATAGCAGCAAAAGAATGCGCGCTTTCGAAGCAGGTGATGACAAAGCAGCCGAGTTATTTAGGGCAATGCACTATCCTTTGTTTGAATATGTGTCTAAGCGGGTTCCCGAAATTACAGAGGATTTCTTTCGCATTGACGACGCCATGCGCGCAGGCTTTGGATGGGAGCTAGGTCCTTTTGAGATTTGGGATGCATTGGGAGTAAAAGAAACGCTAGCGAAGATCAAAGCCGAAGAAAAGCGCTTGCCCGGCCAAACCGGAGAGGTGGCTCCTTGGGTGAAAGAAATGATGGAGGCGGGTTATGATAGCTTTTATAAGGTGGAGAACGGCAAACGGATGTTTTATGATATACAACAAAAAAGATATAAGGAAATTCCCGGTACCGAAGATTATATCATACTTAATGATATCAGGCCTACAAAGACAATATGGGAAAATAGTGGGGTCTCTATTATTGACCTTGGTGATGGTATCATCAATGCCGAAATCCACACGAAGATGAATACCATTGGAGCGGATGTTATCCAAGGAATAAATAAAGCCGTTGATTTGGCAGAACAAGAATATAAGGGATTAGTAATTGGTAATGATGGAGCCAATTTTTCCGCCGGAGCAAATATAGGGATGATTTTTATGATGGCGGTTGAACAAGATTATGACGAATTGAATAAGGCTGTCAAAATGTTTCAAAATACATCTATGCGCTTACGTTACTCCAGCATTCCAGTAGTCGTTGCCCCTTTCAATTTAACACTGGGCGGAGGATGCGAATTCGCTATGCATGCTGATTTTGTTCAACTACACGCCGAGACCTATTTGGGCTTAGTAGAATTTGGCGTAGGTGTGATACCAGGAGGAGGAGGTTCTAAAGAATTTGCGCTTCGCGCTTCTGATGAGTATAAAACTGATCAAATAAGCCAAAATACGTTAAAAGATCGCTTTCTTACCATAGGACAGGCTAAAGTGAGCACATCTGCTGTAGAAGCTTTTGAGCTTGGCTATTTGGAGAAAGGTAAGTATGCAATAACAATGAATAGAAGTAGGCTCTTAGCAGATGCCAAGGCAAAAGCATTAGAACTTGCTGATACAGGTTATACACAGCCGGCGCTACGAAAAGATATAAAAGTTTTGGGCAAACAGGGCCTCGGAATTGTATATGTAGGAGCAAATTCGATGAAATCTGGTCATTATATCAGTGATCATGATCAGAAAATATCCGAGAAGTTAGGCTGGGTAATGTGCGGGGGTGATTTATCTGCACCAACAGAAGTAGCTGAACAATATTTGCTTGATCTGGAACGAAAAGCGTTTTTAGCATTAGCAGCCGAACGTAAAACACTGGAACGGATTCAGCACATGTTAACAAAAGGCAAGGCGTTGCGGAACTAGGGGAATTTAGATATTAGACATTAGACATTAGACATTAGACATTAGATATTAGATATTAGACATTAGATATTAGACATGAAATGTTGGATATAAAGTTTAGAAATTTATTATGCATCATTTAAAAGAAATAAAACTTTGGCACAAAGCAATAGAACTATCTATCAGAATATATAAAATAGTGAGCACTTTTCCTTTAGATGAAAAATATGGTTTAATTAGCCAAATTAAAAGGGCTTCTATATCCATTGCATCCAATATTGCAGAAGGCGCAGGAAGAAATTCCATCAATGAGTTTATTCATTTCTTAGGTATAGCAAACGGTTCGTCCTACGAATTACTTACTCAAATCGTGATTGCAAATAAGTTGGCGTTAATAGCGGATGATGAAGCAAAACGAATTTGTGAGCAGATTGAAGAACTCCAGAAGATGAATTATGGATTTCAAAAAAGATTGAAAAATAAAATTTAACATTTTTTACCTTAGTTTAACATCTCATATCTAACATCTCAAATCTCATATCTATCATGGAAGCATACATTATAGCAGGTTATCGAACAGCAGTAGGAAAAGCACCCAGAGGAGGTTTCCGATTTACACGTGCAGATGATTTGGCGGCAGCGGTGATCAGGCATTTGTTAAGTGTCGTTCCTAACCTTGATAAAACCGAAATTGATGACGTGATTGTAGGGAACGCAACGCCGGAGGCGGAGCAAGGATTAAATATTGGACGGCTGATTTCTTTAATGGCTTTAGATACGGAGAAGGTGGCTGGAGTGACCGTGAATCGATATTGTGCATCAGGACTTGAAACAATTGCAACTGCTGTGGCAAAAATAAAAGCCGGTATGGCGGATGTAATTATCGCGGGAGGAGTAGAAGTAATGTCTGGAATGCCGATGGGGGGCTGGAAAATAGTGCCCAATGCAGACGTAGCCAAAGACCATCCCGATTGGTATTGGAATATGGGACTTACAGCAGAAGCCGTAGCTAACGAATTTAAGGTAAGCCGTGAAGATATGGATACTTTTTCATTGCATTCTCATCAAAAAGCTATAGCAGCAATAACGAATGGTCGGTTTAAAGAGGATATAGTGCCAATTACGGTGAAAGAGAATTATATAGCGGATAACCAATTAGCAAATAGGGAATATATTGTCGATACAGATGAGGGACCTAGGGCTGATACCAGTTTGGAAGTACTGGCAAAACTGAAACCCGTATTTGCAGCTGATGGTAGTATCACGGCAGGAAACTCGTCGCAAACTTCAGATGGCGCCGCTTTTGTTTTAGTTGTATCAGAAAAAAAATTGAAGGAACTAAATGTAGAGCCAATTGCCCGATTAGTAAGCTTTAGTGTTGCTGGTGTTCCGCCTAGGATTATGGGTATCGGTCCGATAGAAGCTATCCCAAAAGCATTGAAACAGGCCGGATTAAAACTAGACGATTTAAGCCTTATTGAACTAAATGAAGCCTTTGCATCCCAGTCTTTGGCCGTAGTAAGAACCTTGGGGCTCAATACGGAGATACTGAATGTAAATGGTGGCGCAATAGCTTTAGGCCATCCGCTGGGATGCACCGGTGCAAAATTGAGTGTACAGCTATTTAATGAGCTGAAAAAGCGCAATCAAAAATATGGTATGGTAACCATGTGCGTTGGCACAGGTCAAGGGGCGGCGGGGATATTTGAACGGCTATAATTTGAAGACTTTGCTATAACACATGTTTGCTGCGGTAGGCCGATGTTTAATTGCTAAATACTAAAATATGGAAACCACAGATAATAAAACTGCAATAAAGGGAGGCGAATTTTTAGTTAGGGAAGCGAACCTTCCAGAAGTATTTATTCCCGAAGAGTTCGATGAAGAGCAGTTAATGATTAAAAAATTGAGTGAAGACTTTCTCGCAACCGAAATTACGCCAAACCTTGATCGGATAGATAATCAAGAGGAAGGTTTGATGCAGCAGTTACTAGATCGGGCAGGGGAGTTGGGGCTGTTGGGAATCTCCGTTCCAGAAGAATATGGTGGCTTCGGTAAGAATTTTAATACATCAATGTTGGTAACCGATGCCTTAGGAGCAGGACACTCTTTTGCCGTGGCCTTTTCTGCTCATACGGGTATAGGTACTTTGCCTATATTATATTATGGCAATGAAGCGCAAAAACAAAAATATATTTCAAAAATGGCTACAGGCGAATTAAAAGCCGCGTATTGCCTAACTGAACCCAATGCCGGGTCGGATGCCAATAGTGGAAGAACGAGCGCCCGGTTAAATACTGCAGGAACGCATTATCTCTTAAATGGACAGAAAATGTGGATTACTAATGGCGGTTTTGCCGATATATTTATTGTTTTTGCCAAAATTGATGACGATAAAAACCTGTCGGCATTTATAGTCGAGCGGGCTTTCGGTGGAATTAGCATGAACCCAGAAGAGCATAAGATGGGAATCAAAGGTTCGTCAACCAGACAGCTGTTTTTCAACGATTGCCCTGTGCCAAAGGAAAATTTGCTGTCTGCTAGAGAAAAGGGATTTAAAATCGCAGTGAACATTTTAAATATTGGCCGGATAAAACTAGCCGCTGCAGCTATTGGTTCTTCGCGTAAGGTTATCGCACAGGCAATACGTTATGCAAACGAACGGATACAGTTTAACACACCAATAGCTAAGTTTGGTGCGGTGCGCTATAAACTGGCTGAAATGGCCACGAGAAATTTTGCAGTTGAAAGTGCAGTTTACCGTACCGGACAGTATATCGATGATACTTATAATGTATTGGTTATACAGGGAATGGAGCCCGCGAAGGCCAAACTAAAAGCTGCGGAGGAATTTGCCGTTGAATGTGCCATTATGAAAGTATGGGGATCTGAAATGCTTGATTATATCGTAGATGAAGGTGTGCAATTATATGGTGGAATGGGCTACTCTGCCGAGGCACCTATGGAACGGTCGTATAGGGATTCCAGGATAAACAGGATCTTTGAGGGTACTAATGAAGTGAACCGGTTATTAATAGTGGATATGCTGTTAAAACGATCGTTAAAAGGAGAGCTGGATCTTATGGGGCCGGCACAAGCCGTAGCGGCAGAATTGGTAACTATTCCCAGTTTTACGGAGAAAGACAGTATGCCTCTGAAATATGAACAAAAAATTGTGGCTCAACTGAAGAAAGCAACATTATTAGTGGCTGGCGCTGCTGTTCAAAAACTAATGGCAAGCTTACAACAGGAGCAAGAGATCGTAATGAATATTGCCGATATGGTGGGTACTGTGTATATCGCCGAATCTACTTTGCTCCGCGTAGAAAAATTAATCCATCAAAAAGGCGAACAGGAAGTTGAAGGGCAGCTTGAACTAGCAAGAATATATGTGCAGCAAGCGGTAGATAAAATCTATATGGCAGGAAAAGAGGCCTTGAATTCTTTTGCCGTAGGCGATGAACTACAAATGCTTTTGGCTGGATTGAGACGCTTCACTAAAGTTGAACCATTTAATATAAAAGAAGCGCGGCAACGCGTAGCTAAGCAATTGCTAAGTGCCAATAGTTATTGTTTCTGACAACAATTATATACGCCTATAGTGATAATATAACACATACTGCGAAATACTACAGATAAAACTGTTAAATATAGGGTAAAGGTTTCCCTAAATAAAAATTTTATATTAGGTTTGGACTTATAAAAAGTATAACTCTTATCAAATGCGTCATATCATCAAAGCTTGTGTCTTCATCGTTGTTTCTTTTGTTTCATTACTTACCGTTAAAGCCCAAGACTATTCGTTAATAGCGAATCAATATGCAACTGCAAAAGGCGATAGCATCACCTATACACTTTACCAGGGGAGAGGCCTTGATTCTGCCGAAATTGCACCTGAAGCAGTGAAGAATTTAAGTTATGCTAATTATATACAGGGCGGAAAAAAGGTAACGGATACCATACCCATGAATAAAGAGTTTGTACGTTACAGTGCTGTACAGCAAAACGGCGGACAAAGCTTGTTAGCGGTTGAATTTAAAGGTGAGACGGTAACTTATGACCAGCTGGTGGTAGAAGACTTTGCTAAAACAGAAAACCTAACAGACCTGGCAACCATCATCGATTCCTCGGGCTTTACTACTGAATATACCGCCAACACCTTTTTTTCGGCTAAGGCGCTTACGGTAACGGACAAACCGAATGGTAATTTATATAAAAATAAGGAATTTAAACAGCTGGAAATTATACTGGAACAAAACCCATATAAACTTCAATATGGAGATGATATAACCGCGATTATTTTATTGGATGGTAAACCACTAGCCGGTAGCAGCACAACGATATATACCAAGTCTGTTTCGGGTCAGGTACATGCAGCTAAATATCGGTCAAATGCAGAAGGTAAAGTCTATTTCAAATTGAACAGATCTGGATTGTGGTTACTTCAAACAGTATATGCTAATCCAAGTGAAGAGAAGGGAGTTGATTACAATTACTACCAAAGCTCTTTCTCTTTTAAGTTTAATAATTAGCGTTGCGCGTTACAACTCATAACTTTTTTTCCTGCTGCCACTGCTTATTGAAAGAGCTTGCCGAGACTTGTGGTAATTCCCGCTTCTTTCCCCATGTTTTGGTAAAGAAGCGCTGAAGGATGAAGTTTTTTATTTTGCCTCCAAAGAAATCCAACCATTTTCGTTTACTTATTGCTTTAGTATAGGCTTTCCACCCCACTTGTTCAAGTGTAGATGCATCACCGGCTTTTACAGCATCTCTTCGATTCAATAATAGCATCTTGTGAATATCAATTTTAACAGGGCATACTTCGGAGCATTTTCCACACAAACTACTGGCATAACTTAAATGTTTAAATTCGGCCATTCCTTTCATATGTGGCGTAATAATCGAGCCTATAGGGCCACTATAAGTGGTGCCATAAGTATGGCCACCTATATTTTTGTATACCGGGCAAGCATTAAGGCATGCGCCGCACCGGATGCAGTATAGGCCCTGCCGCTGTTCTTTTTGGGCTAACAAGTCCGTACGCCCATTATCTAATAAGATAACGTACATTTCATCCGGCCCGTCTGTTTCTCCCTCTTTTTTAGGACCGCCTAAGATGGTATTATAAACGGTGAGCGGTTGGCCGGTTCCATGATTGGCTAAAAGAGGCCAATAGAGATCCAAATCATTAATTGATGGAATAAGTTTTTCAATGCCAACAACGGCAATATGTATTTTTGGGAATGAGGTGCTTAAGCGTGCGTTACCTTCATTTTCTGTAATGGCAATGCTTCCCGTATCGGTAATAAGAAAGTTCGCTCCCGTTATACCTACATCTGCAGTTAAGTATTCATCTCGTAGTAATTCCCTGGCTTTCAAGGTAAGTTGCTCTGCACTGGCATCTTGGGGTGTTCCAAAACGCTCATGAAAAAGCTTGGCGATGTCTTCCAAACTTAAGTGCATAGCGGGCGTAACGATATGGTATGGCTTTTGGCCTAAAAGCTGAACAATATACTCGCCCAAATCAGTCTCTACTGATCGTATGTGATGTTCCGCTAAAAACGCATTAAGTTCAATTTCTTCCGTAACCATAGATTTTGATTTTACTATGGTTTTTGCGTTTACACGATTTAATATACTTAAAATTTCCTGCTGGGCTTCATGCACATCATTTGCCCAGATTACTTTACCACCATTTTTTTGGAAATTTGCTTCAAATTCAGGTAGGAGCTTATCTAGGTTCTCCATCACCCGCCATTTGATGCTATGCGCTTTGCGTTTGGCATTTTCAAGGCTATTCCAACGTTCTAAACCCTTGCTTACTGCGTAATCATACTTGTCAATATTAAAATTGATTACTTTTCTATGTTTCAAATCGAATGATTTTTGTTCACTCGCCGAAAGAAAATCTGCTGCAGCCTTTGTTGACATTGTTTAAACTTTATATCTATAACGCAAATAAGAAAAACTTATTCTTTGTGTGAGTCTACGATTGGGCGATGATCTGTGTTTACCAATTCCCAAGCAGTATAGAAAACTAATTTAGCACGTTTGGTAAGTAAATTGAAATCTATTTTATCAATGGTATCCCCAGGTGCATGATAATCTTCATGTACGCCATTGAAGTAGAAAATCACCGGAATATTATGCTTGGCAAAATTATAGTGATCAGACCGATAATAGATTTTTTCCGGATCGCTCGGGTCATTATACTTGTAATCTAAATTAAGCTTAGTGTAAGTTTGATTAGCCTGTTCGCTAATTTTATGTAGTTCAGTACTTAATTTATCAGAACCTACCAAATAAACATAATTTGGCTCCAAGAAATGGTTAGGGTCTATTCTTCCAATCATATCGATATTCAGATTGGCAATAGTCTTGGCCAGTGGAAAAACAGGATGCCTAGTATAATAATCGGAGCCTAGTAAACCTTTTTCTTCACCGGTAACGGTCATAAATAAGATGCTTCT